>OFRL01000109.1_pt1 | contig 44912 bp, 42 predicted proteins | sample 1543121 | NCBI WGS metagenome assembly OFRL01 (sample SAMN07774228, study PRJEB24372) | wastewater metagenome | isolation source: Lake Maggiore Cannobio | place: Italy: Cannobio | collected 2016-01
TTTCCAGGCAATGGGGTAGAGCCGGCCGCTGGCCGGCTGCCGCGATGCACCGGGCGACGCCGGGGGCAGCGCCCCGGCGCCTCGTCATTTGCGGCTGTAATGCGCGACCAGGCGGTCGCCGAGCATCTGCAGCAGCTGCACCAGCACCAGCAGCAGGACCACGGTAACCAGGGCCACGTCGGTGTGCGAGCGCTGGTAGCCGTCGCGGAACGCCAGGTCGCCGAGGCCGCCGGAGCCGATCGCGCCGCCCATCGCGGTGAAGCCGATCAGCGCCACGGTGGTGACCGTCGCACCGGCGATCAGGCCGGGGCGCGCCTCGGGCAGCAGCACGCGGGTGACCAGCTGCCAGGTGGTGGCACCCATCGACTGGGTCGCTTCGATCACGCCACGGTCCACTTCGCGCAATGCGGTTTCGACCAGGCGCGCGTAGAACGGCGCGGCACCGATCACCAGCGGCACGATCGCACCGCGTACCCCCAGCGACGTCCCCATCAGGAACAGGGTGACCGGGATCAGCACGATCATCAGGATGATGAAAGGCACCGAGCGCAACAGGTTCACCACCAGCGCCAGCACGCCGTAGGCGAACGGACGGCGCTTCATCTGCGGCGCGCCGAACAGGTACAGCAGCACGCCCAGCGGCAGGCCGATGGCCAGGGTCAGCGGCAGCGAACCGAGCAGCATCAGCAGGGTGTCGATGGTGGCCTGGCCGATGTCGGCCCACTTGCCCGCATCCAGGTGGCGGAAGAATCCGCCGGCAGTGGCGATGATCATCGACGCAGCTCCTCAACGTGCACGCCGGCAGCCACGAACGCGGCCTGCGCGGCGGACTGGTCACCGCCCACCAGGGCGACCACCAGCTGGCCATACGGGGTGTCCTTGATCCGGTCGATACGGCCGGACAGGATGTTGTAGTCGACCCCGGTCTCCCGCGCGACACTGCCGAGCAGGGGTTCGTAGGTGTCTCCGCCGAGGAAGGTCAGCCGCACGATGCGGCCACCGACGGCATCGAAATCACGATGCAGCGCGCCTTCGTCCACGTGCTCCGATTCGCTGACGAAACGGCGCGTGGTCGGGTGCTGCGGATGCAGGAACACCCGGGTGACCGGCCCGGTCTCGACCATCTGGCCGGCGTCGAGCACGGCGACACGGTCGCAGACACGGCGGATCACATCCATCTCGTGGGTGATCAGCACGATGGTCAGGCCCAGCTCGCGATTGATCTTCGACAGCAGCGACAACACCGAGGCGGTGGTCTGCGGGTCCAGCGCACTGGTGGCCTCGTCGCACAGCAGGATCTGCGGGCGTGTCGCCAGCGCACGGGCGATGCCGACGCGCTGCTTCTGGCCACCGGACAGCTGTGCGGGGTACTTCTGCGCATGCGCCTCCAGGCCCACGGTCTGCAGCAGCTCGGCCACGCGCGCGTCGATCTCCGCCTTCGGCGTGCCGGCCAGCTCCAGCGGGAAGGCGACATTGCCGGCCACCGTGCGCGACGACAGCAGGTTGAAGTGCTGGAAGATCATGCCGATGCGCCTGCGCAGCGCGCGCAGGCCATCCGCGTCCAGTGCGGTGACATCCTCGCCACCGATCAGCAGGCGACCACCGCTGGGCTCTTCCAGGCGGTTGATCATGCGGATCAGGGTCGACTTGCCGGCGCCGGAATGGCCGATGATGCCGAATACCTCACCGGCCTCGATGGTCAGGTCCAGCGGCTGCAGCGCGCTGACTGCGCGGCCGGCAACGGCATAGGATTTGTGCAGGCGCTGGAACTCGATCACGGGCGTGGCTCACCGGCTGGGTGACGGAAGGGGGCGTGCAGCCTACCAGCGCAGGCGGTCGCGCGCCCGCGCCATGGGCCAGAATGTTATTCCTTTTGGTTCTAAGTCGCCCGCACCCGGTAGTGTCGGCCGCTGGCCGGCACCTGCAGCGATCCCTCCGGGGCAAGGAGTTGCCGGCCAGCGGCCGGCACTACCCCGGCTCAGGGATGATCCAGCGGCTTCGGCGGTTCCTGCCGGTTCACCCGCTCACGGTGCAGCAGGTACAGCCCCGAGGCGACGATGATCGCCGCGCCCACCCAGGTATAGCTGTCCGGCAGCTGGCCCCAGAAGGCCAGGTCCCAGCCGATCACCCACACCAGGCCGCTGTACTCCAACGGCGCGATCATCGACGCCTCGCCCAGCTGGAAGGCCTTGGTCAGTGCGATCTGACCGAGCGCTCCGGCCAGACCCATGCCGGCGATCAGCGGCGCATGCTCCAGCTGCAGCGGCACCCAGCCGGGAAGGGCCAGCAGGCCGGCACCGATGGCCATGATCACCAGGAACCAGACCACCATCGACTGCGAGGTATCGGTGCGGGTGAGCAGGCTGACCGTGATCGCCGCCACGGCATACGCGGTGGCCGCGACCAGCACCATCAGCCCCGGCACCGAAATGAAGCCGTCCACGCCCGGCCGCAGCACCACCAGCACGCCAACCAGGCCGATGCCGATGGCCACCCAGCGCCGCGGGCCAACCCGCTCACCCAGCAACGGCACCGACAGCGCGGCGATCAGCAGTGGGGCAACGAAATAGATGGTGTAGGCGGTGGACAGCGGCAGGTCACGCAGGGCGAACACGAAGCAGCCGATCATCGCCATGCCGAGCCCACCACGCAGCAGGTGCAGGCCCCAGCGGCGCGGGATCAGCGAGCGCGGGCCGGCGCTGACCAGCACCCAGACCAGCACGAACGGCAACGAAGCCGCACCACGCAGGAAGGTCACTTCCAGGGTCGGATAGCTGGCCGACAGCTGCTTCATGCCGGCGTCCATCAGCGAGAAACAGGCGACCGCCGCAACCATCCAGGTCACCGCGCGCGAGGGAGAGCGTTGCACGTTCATGGCCCATTATCGCCCGCCTGTTGCTCTTATGTAGCGCCGAGCCATGCTCGGCGGGCCGCCTTGTAGAGTCGAGCCATGCTCGACTGCTCTTCACAAAGCAGCCGAGCATGGCTCGGCGCTACAAGGGAGGGAGCGAGTCGAGCATGGCTCGACTCCACAAAACGGGTATGCAGCCAGCAGGATAGAATGACCGCCACTGAATTCTGCGGAGCACCGCCCATGCCTTCCTTCGACGTCGTGTCTGAAGTCGACACCCACGAGCTGACCAACGCCATCGACCAGGCCAACCGCGAACTGGCCACCCGCTTCGACTTCAAGGGCGTGGACGCCAAGTTCGAACGCGATGGCGATGTCATCAACCAGACGGCGCCGACCGAGTTCCAGCTCAAGCAGATGAACGACATCCTGCGCGCACGCCTGGCCGCGCGCGGCATCGACGTGCTCAGCCTGGAGTTCGGCGACATCGAAACCAACCTGGCCCAGGCCCGGCAGAAGATCACCGTCAAGCAGGGCATCGAGCAGAAGATCGCCAAGAAGATCGCGGCGGCACTGAAGGACGCCAAGCTGAAGGTGGAAAGCCAGATCAACGGCGACAAGCTGCGCGTGCAGGGCAAGAAGCGCGACGATCTGCAGGACGCCATCGCCGTGCTCAAGGCCGGCAAGTTCGAGCTGCCGCTGCAGTTCAACAACTTCCGCGACTGATGCCCCCCGCCGGGCCCTGCCCGGTGGACTACGCGGTCAATCGCGCAGCAGCTTGTACAGCGTGGTACGCGAGATTCCCAACTGGCGTGCGGCCAGGCTGAGGTTGCCGTCAGCGGCCAGGGCCGCGCGACGCGCGGCCTCACGCTGCTGGTCACGCAGCAGCGGCGCGCCTGGATCTGCCGGGGTGCTTCGCACAGTAGACCGGTGCGCCGCGCCCCGCGGCCCCTGCAGACGCTGCAGGTAGACCGCACTGCCCTCGCCCAGCCGGACCCGATGCGCTGCGCCCGGTTGCAGCAGCCGACGCCGTTGCGCCGCACTGGCACCGGCAAACAGCGCTTCCAGACCCAGCAGCGGCAACGGCCCGCGCCGTGGCAGGCCCAGCAGGCGCCGTGCAACGCGGTTGGCTGCACGCAGCTGGCCATCCTCCTGCACCACCAGCAGCCCCTGCAGCGGTGACGCCAGCCAGCGCGGATCATGTTGCACGGCCAGCAGGTGCACGTCAGTGAGGCTGTGGAACAAGCGATTTTCGCTGGCCAGCGCAGCCTGCCGGAAATAGCCCTGCAGCAGCGCGGGATCGCGCTCGCCAAGACCGGTGATGTCGATCACTCCGCAGACCCGACCGTCGAGATCGTGCAGTGGCTCGCTCAGGCAGAACACCGGCGCGAACCGCTGCAGGTAGTGTTCGTTGCCGCGCACCAGTGCCGGCACATCGTCGGCCAGGCTGACCGCTGGCGCGGTGGTGCCGATCTCGGTCTCGCCCAGCTGTCGCCCGACCTGGATCGGCCGCAGCAAGGGAGCATCTTCCAGCCCGTGGGCCTGCTGCGCGATCACCATGCCGTCGCGGTTGGCGCAGAACATCGTCCAGCCACGCCCACCGAAGGCCGCCCAGAGCTGTTCCAGCTCCGGCTGCACGCAACGCGCCAGGCGCCGGTCATCGGGATGGGACAGATGGCGGCCATCGCCCAGCAGCGGCCGATAGTCCGGCTCCTGCCCAGGCTGCAGGCCCGCCGCGCGCGAACGCAGCCATGACTGCTGCAGCGGCAGCGGCAACACGCCCAATGAGCGCGCATCGCCGTCGGCGAAAGCGGTACGTGCCGCCACCAGTTGTTGCTGCCCGACTGTCGTGGCCATCATGGACGCAGCGTACACCCGCCAGCGGCAACGTCATGTTACGTCTCGGCAACGGAGCGTTTCCGTTTCAAGACGCGTTCAAACAAAGGGGCAGAGCCGTTATGGAAAACGGATCTGCCCCATGCCGGCCAGCGGCCGGCACTACCAACAGGGGAAACTACGCCGCGATGCGCAGCACCGGCTTCAGGGTAATGCCACGGGTACTGTCTTCGGCGGCCTGGTTGATCTGTTCCAGCGGATAGAACTTCACCAGTTTGTCGAACGGGAAGCGTCCCTGCTGGAACAGGGTCACCAGCTGCGGAATGAACACCTGCGGCACACTGTCGCCCTCGACGATGCCGCGGATGCTGCGACCGCCGAGCAGCAGGTTGTTCACATCGAAACTGGCGGTGGTGCCCAGCTTCGGCGCACCGACCACGCCCATCATGCCCAGCCCACCCAGCGCCTCGACGCCAGCGGACAGCACGTCCGGACGACCGGTCGATTCCAGCGCGAAGTCAGCACCCCCACCCGTGATCGCACGCACCGCCTCGACCACATCGGTCTCCCGGCTGTTGACCACGTGGGTGGCCCCCAGCTCCAGAGCAAGCTCCAGGCGCGAAGGCACCACGTCGATGGCAATGATGGTGGTGGCCCCGGCCACCCTGGCCGCCATCACCGCGCTCAGGCCCACCGCACCGGCACCATAGCTTGCAAAGCTGCTGCCCGACCGCACCTGCAGCGAGTTGAGCACCGCACCGGCACCGGTCTGGATGCCGCACCCCAGCGGGCCCAGCAGTTCCAGTGGTGCGTCATCAGGCACCTTGATCGCATTGATCTCGCGGGCCAGCGCGTAGGTGGCAAACGAGGACTGGGCGAAGAAATGATCGTGCAGCGGCTGGCCCTGCGCATCGGTGATGGCGGTATGGCCGTGGCCATCATCGCCACCGAAGTTCAGGGCGAAGAAATCCCTGCAGTAAGCACCGTGTCCACCCCGGCAGGGATTGCAGTGACCACAGGCGCCGTAGGTCAGCACCACGTGATCCCCCGCCTTGAGGTCGCGCACGTTCGGGCCAACCGCTTCGACGATGCCCGCCCCCTCATGGCCCAGCACCGCCGGCAGCGGCACCGGATAGTACTGATCGCGCACGATCAGGTCGGTATGGCACAGGCCGGTGGCCACCACCTTCACCAGCACCTCGTCGTCCTGGGGACCGCGCAGCGTCGCCTGCTCGATGACGAAGGGCTGCTCCTTGCCGCGTACCACGGCGGCGGTGATCTCACGCGTTGCGTTGTTGTCGTTCATCGTGATGGCTCCTTCGATCAGATCGGATAAGCGGGCGCTTCGCCCTTGACGGTCAACCACTGCCACTGGGTGAACTCCTCGCCGTTGGCCGGGCCACCGATGCTGGTGCCGTTGCCGGACGCGCCGACGCCGCCGAAGGGGTTGATCACCTCGTCATTCACGGTCTGGTCGTTGATGTGCAGCAGACCGGTACGCAGGCGCTCGCCGATCTTCAGCGCGCGGCCGACGTTGCTGGACACGATCGCCATCGACAGCCCGTACTCGCTGTCGTTGGCCAGGCGCACGGCTTCGTCGTCATCGTCGAACGGCACCACCACCGCTACCGGCGCGAAGATTTCCTCGCTGAAGGCCGGATTGTCGGCCGCAACGTTGCCGAGCACGGTGGGTGCGAAGAACAGCTCCCGGTGCGTGCCGCCCGCTTCCAGCGTGGCACCGGCCTGCACCGCCTGCTCGACCACGCGTGCAGCATGGTCGCGCTGGCCAGCATTGATCAGCGGGCCGATCGCCACGTCCTCACGTGCCGGGTCGCCTACCTTCAGCGCGTTGGCCTTGGCCACCAGTTTCTGCAGGAACGTGTCGTGGATCTTCCGGTGCACCAGCACGCGGCCGGTCGCCATGCAGATCTGGCCCTGGTGCAGGTAGACGCCCCACGCGGTGTTGGCCACCGCCAGGTCCAGGTCCGCATCGTCCAGGATGATCAACGAATTCTTGCCACCCAACTCCAGCGAAACCTTTTTCAGGTGCTTGCCCGCCGCTTCGCCGACCTTGCGCCCGGCGGCGGTGGAACCGGTGAACTGGATCATCGCCACGTGCGGGTCACTGGTCAGCGCGGCCCCGGCCGCGCCATCGCCGGGCAGCATGTGCAGCACGCCTGCCGGCAGGCCCGCCTGCTCGAACAGGCGTGCGATCACCGCGCCACCACACACTGCCGTACGCGGGTCCGGCTTGAGAACCACAGCGTTGCCCAGCGCGATCGCCGGGGCCACCGCACGCATCGCCAGATAGAGCGGGAAGTTGAACGGCGAAATGACCCCGACCACACCCAGCGGGCGGCGCCGCGCCAGATTCAGCTTGCCCGGCTCGGACGGCAGGATCTCACCCGTGCTGCGCGACGGCAGTGCGGCGGCCTCGTGCAGCGCCTTGATCGTCACCTTGGTCTCGAAGCCGGCCTTCAGGCGGGTCGAGCCGCTTTCGCGCACCAGCCACTCGACCAGGGTGTCGATGTTCTCTTCGGCCAGACGCGCGGCCTTGCGCAGCACGTCGGCACGCTGTTCGTAGGGCGCCGCCGCCCAAGCCTGCTGCGCCTGTGCCGCGGCAGCCGCCGAACGCGCGATCTGCGCCGGGTCGGCCAGGCCGATCTCGCCCAGCTCCCGGCCAGTGGCCGGTTCAATCACCGGGTGCCGTTGCGGGGCAGCCTGCCAGTGGCCATCAAAGAAGGCGCCGGCCCAGAGGGCGTCCGGCAGCCACGGGGAAGATGCAGTCATGGGTGTCCTCCTGTGTCGTGCATCCATTCCACGCCCGTCGCCCCGGACTGGCAATCGGCCATCCATCGGTAGCGCGCAACGGTTTGAATCTTCAGGAATTTCCAGCTTCGCCACTGTCCAGTTCCTGCACAGTGGACAGCGCAGCACCGGCACACTGCCTACAATGGCGGCCCCGCCAGCCCACGTGCCCGCCATGACCGATACCTCCCTGCCCACCGATGACCCGATCGCAGCCACCCGCCTGTGGCTGGAGCGCATCGTCATCGGCCTGAACCTGTGCCCGTTCGCCAAGGCGGTGTACGTGAAGGACCAGGTCCGCATCGTGCTCAGCGATGCGACCACGCCGGAAGCGCTGGTTGAACAGCTGGCCGAGGAGCTGGTGCTGCTGCGCGATACGCCGGCCGAGCAGATCGACACGACGCTGATCGTGCATCCGCAGGTGCTGACCGATTTCCTCGACTACAACGATTTCCTCGACAACGCCGATGCGGCGATCGAGGCACTGGACCTGCAGGGCATCCTGCAGGTGGCCAGCTTCCACCCGGACTACCAGTTCGATGGCGTGGCCGCGGACGACGCCAGCAACTACACCAACCGCGCGCCCTTCCCCACCCTGCACCTGCTGCGCGAAGACAGCGTGGCACGCGCGGTGGATGTCTATCCGGACCCGGACGTGATCGTCGAGCGCAACATCCAGACCCTGGACCGCATCGGTGTGGACGGCTGGCATCGCCGCCTGCGCGGCGAAGACCTGACGTGAGCACGGTGCCGCCGATTGCCGCATGGCCGGCCGCGCCACTGTCGGGCAAGGTTGTGCTGGTCACCGGCGGTGCCAACGGCATCGGCCGTGGTATTGCCCAGGCCGTACTTGGTGCCGGTGGACGCGTGCTGATCGGCGACCTGGACGTGGAGGCCGGAGAAGCGTGTCTGGCGGAATGGCAGCGCGGCGAGGATGCCGCGTTCCAGCGCCTGGACATCACCGACGAAGCCAGCGTGCGCGACTTCATCGCCGTGGCCCTGCAGCGTTTCGGCCGTATCGACGGACTGGTGAACAACGCGGGCATCGCCGGTCCACACGGCACAGGGTTGCAGGATATGGACTGGGACGAGTGGCAGCGCCGGCTGTCGTCACTGCACGGTGCATTCCTGTGCAGCAAGCACACGTTGCCTGCACTGACCGCCAGCGCCGCCGGTGCGATCATCAACATCGCCTCCACCCGGGCCTGGCAATCCGAAGCACACAGCGAAGCCTATGCGGCAGCCAAGGGTGGGCTGGTGGCCTTCACCCATGCACTTGCGATCAGCGCCGGTCCGGCGGTGCGTGTGAACAGCATCAGCCCCGGCTGGATCGGCACCACTGCGTGGCAGGCCCCCTCACGGCGCCACGCGCCGGAATACTCAGCCATCGACCATGCGCAACACCCGGTCGGCCGGGTCGGCCGCCCCGAAGACATCGGTGCACTGGCGGTGTACCTGCTGTCGTCGCTGTCCGGTTTCACCACCGGCCAGGACTTCATCGTGGACGGTGGCATGACCCGGAAGATGATCTACGCCGAATGACCCCAAGGCGCGACGCCCGGTAGAGGCCAACCTTGGTTGGCCTGGGCTTTTCGCCAACCAAGGTTGGCGCCTACCAAGGCGTTACGCCATGTCCGAACATTCCGGTAGATCCACGCCATGCGTGGATCGCGGTAACGTGCCAACCAAGGTTGGCACCTACCAAACACCTTACGCCATGCCCGAGTGGCGCAGCAGCGCGTCGATCTGAGGCGCGCGGCCGCGGAAGGCCTTGAAGTTCTCCGCCGCCGGGCGGCTGCCACCACGCGACAGGATCTCTTCGCGGAAGCGCGCGCCGGTTTCAGCCAGCGCCTGCGGCGCCTCCTCGAACGCCGCATAGGCATCGGCGCTCAGCACCTCGGCCCACTTGTAGCTGTAGTAACCGGCTGCGTAGCCGCCGGCGAAGATGTGGCTGAACTGATGCGGGAAGCGGTTCCAGACCGGCGGGTGGTTCACCGCCACTTCCGCGCGCACACGATCGAGCAGTGCCAGAACGCTGTCCTGCGCCGGCTCGAACTGGCTGTGCAGCAGCATGTCGAACAGGCCGAACTCCAGCTGGCGAACGGTGGCCATGCCGCTGTGGAAGTTGCGTGCAGCCAGCATGCGCTCGTACAGCGCGCGCGGCAGCGGCTCGCCACTGTCCACATGTGCGGTCATCGCCTGCAGGTGCTCCCATTCCCAGCAGAAGTTCTCCATGAACTGGCTGGGCAGCTCCACCGCGTCCCATTCCACGCCGTTGATGCCGGCCACACCCAGTTCGCCGATGCGGGTCAGCAGCTGATGCAGGCCGTGGCCCATTTCATGGAACAGGGTGGTCACTTCATTGTGGCTGAAGGTAGCCGGCTTGCCATTGGCACCTCGGCCGAAGTTGCACACCAGGTAGACCAGCGGCGTCTGCACGCTGCCGTCGGCACGCTCGCGGCGGTTACGGCAATCATCCATCCACGCGCCACCGCGCTTGCCTTCGCGCGCGTACAGGTCCAGGTAGAACTGGCCCACCAGCGCACCCTGCGCATCGACCAGGCGGAAGAAGCGCACATCCTCGTGCCACACCGGCGCGCTGTCCTCCTGCACGCGCAGGCCGTACAGCTGCTCGATTACCGAGAACAGGCCGCCCAGCACCTTCGGTTCGGTGAAGTACTGCTTCACTTCCTGTTCGGAATAGCTGTAACGCGCCTGCTTCAGGCGATCGGCAGCGAATGCCAAGTCCCAGGCCTGCAGGCTGTCGATACCGAGTTGCTCGCGTGCGAACTGTTCCAGTTCAGCACGGTCCTTGGCCGCGAACGGCTTGGCGCGCGAGGCCAGGTCACGCAGGAAACCGAGCACCTCGGCCGGGTCCTGCGCCATCTTGGTCGCCACCGAATAATCACCATACGAACCGAAGCCGAGCAGTGCGGCGAGTTCCGCGCGCAGGGCGAGGATGCGGTCGATGTTGCCGCTGTTGTCCAGCGTGTCATCGCCGAATTCGGACGCACGCTGTGCGCTGGCACGGTACAGGATCTCGCGCAGGTCGCGGTCCTCACCCCAGGTCTGCACCGGCAGGTAGCACGGCATCTGCAGGGTCAGTTTCCAGCCAGACTTGCCGTCCTTCTGTGCTGCGGCATGCGCGGCGGCCTTCACGTCTTCCGGCAGGCCCTTCAATCGCGCTTCGTCCTCGACGATCAGCGACCAGGCATCGGTAGCGTCAAGAACGTTCTGCGAGAACTTCGCCGACAGCGCCGACAGCTCTTCCTTGATCGCCGCGAAGCGCTGCTGCGCCTCCGGCGCCAGCTCGGCGCCGCCGAGGCGGAAGTCACGCAGCGTGTTGTCCAGCACCTTGCGCTGGGCCTCGTCGAAGCGCGCCGCCTCGGTGCTGGCGGCCAGTGTCTGGTACTGCCGGTACAACGCCAGGTTCTGGCTGAGCGCACTGGCGAAGCGGGTCACCCGCGGCAGGTTGCTGTTGTAGGCCTCACGCAGTTCCGGGGTGTTGACCACGCCCTGCAGGTGGCCGACCAGGCCCCAGGCGCGCCACAGGCGCTCGGTGGCATCGTCCAGCGGGGCCACAAAGGTCTCCCAGCGCACCGGCTGCACCTGCTCGGCCGTGCTGACGGCGGCTTCGGCCTCGGCCAGCAGCACGTCCAGCGCCGGCGCCACGTGCTCGGGGCGGATGGCCTCGAAGCGCGGCAGGCCGGAAAAATCGAGCAGGGGGTTGGCAATGGTCACGGCAGATCTCCAGGGTACGGGCCCGGCGGGCGGGCAGCATGCAGGATATGGCGCTGGCAGGCGGGGCTGACAAGGGGGCACGGCCCGGCATTCACGTCGGCCTTACGGTCCCGCGCTGAAGCTCTGGCTGCGGGGGAGTCCGCAGCGGTACGCACCGAACGAGGCCCTACATGGAAGGTCTGGCTGCAGTTGCATCCGCCTCACCGGCCCGGTCACTGGCATTGTCCGCCAGCCCGGCCGAACTGACCTGGATCGCCGCATTGTGCGATGCCGGCGACGACGCCCCGCGTCACCTGCAGCAACTGCAGGCAGTGCTGCAGCAGGGCGGCACGTTCAACGATGCCCAGGAGTGGTACCCGTTCGAGGTGATCGAGCGCGGCGCCAGCCAGCTGCGGCTGGGCCATGAGCGCGAGTTCGTGATCTGCGTGCTGCTGTGGCTGCAGGCGCTGGCCCAGGGCCGTGCCAGCATCCTGGACCCGAGCCTGCATCTGGATGATCGCGCGATGGACATCGAGGCCTTGCCCGATGCGCTGCGAGATGCAGTGCTGGACGCGTTCACCGCGGCGGGGTACTGAATCTGTAGCGTCGAGCCATGCTCGACGGCTCTTTCCCGGAGTCGAGCATGGCTCGACTCTACAAGGGCTCTACAACGCTTCCAGGCTGCACCACGGCAGTTCCGGCAGCCCCTGCCCGGCCACTGCCGCCGCCAGCTGCGCATCGGCGCCGTCGACATCGATGCCCTGGCGCGCGTACCACGCCGGGTCGTAATAGCTCTGCGCGTAGCGCTCGCCACTGTCGCACAGGATGCTGACAATGCTGCCCTGGTGGCCCGCCTCACGCATCCACTGCGCCGCCTGCAGCACACCGATGAAGTTGGTGCCGGTGGAGCCACCGACACGGCGGCCGAGCTGGCGGCTGACATGGCGCATCGCGGCCAGGCTCAGCGCGTCGGGCACCTTCACCATCGCATCGACGCTGGTCGGGATGAAGCTCGGCTCCACCCGCGGCCTGCCGATGCCTTCCACGCGCGAACCGCCGCTGCAGGTCAGGCCGCGCCAGTCCTGCTGGCCGGCCACGGCAGCCTGATAGCCATCGAAGAACACCGACACTTCCGGGTCCGCGCAAAGGATGCGGGTGTCATGCCGGCGGTAGCTGACATAGCGGCCCAGCGTCGCTGCGGTACCGCCGGTACCGGGGCTGCACACGATCCATTCCGGAACCGGGCTGGGCTCCTCGGCCATCTGCTTGAAGATGGATTCGGCGATGTTGTTGTTGGCGCGCCAGTCGGTCGCCCGCTCGGCATAGGTGAACTGGTCCATGAAGTGGCCACCGGTTTCGCGGGCCAGCTTCTCCGATTCACCGTTGAGTTCGCAGGCGCGCTCGACCAGGTGGCAGCGGCCCCCGTGGAACTCGATGGCGGCGATCTTCTCCGGCGAGGTCGTGGCCGGAATCACCGCGATGAACGGCACCCCCAGCAGGCGCGCGAAATAGGCCTCGGACACGGCCGTCGAGCCGCTGGAGGCCTCGATCACCGGCCGGCCTTCGCGCAGCCAGCCGTTGGTCAACGCATACAGGAACAGCGAGCGCGCCAGCCGGTGTTTCAGGCTGCCGGTGGGATGGCTCGATTCATCCTTCAGGTACACATCGATGCCCGCGAACCCCGGCAGCGCCAGCGGGATCAGGTGGGTATCGGCGGAACGGTTGAAATCGGCTTCGATCTTGCGGATGGCGGCAGCCACCCATTCACGCTGCGACATGGCGGGCAATGCTCAGAACGGAACGGTGCGATCCGCCCATTGTACGTCGCGGTGCCGTCAGGTGACGGCCGGTAGAATGGCCCCATCCGGCCAGCAACGGCCCTGTCTGAAGGACCTCCCCCATGACCATTCCCGCCCTGCGCGATGTCCCCGGCGTCGCCGCTCAGGCCCCGGCCGAAACCACCGGCTTCGTGTTCAACCACACCATGCTGCGGGTGAAGGACATCACCGCCTCGCTGGACTTCTACACCCGCGTGCTCGGCTACCAGCTGATCGACAAGCGCGACTTCGCCGAAGCCCAGTTCAGCCTGTACTTCCTGGCCTACGTACCGGCCGGCGCGGTGGTGCCGGAAGACGACAGCCAGCGCCGCGTGTGGATGGCCGGCCTGCCGGGTGTGCTGGAACTGACCCATAACCACGGCACCGAAACCCAGGACGGCGCGGTCTACCACGACGGCAACAGCGACCCGCGCGGCTTCGGCCACATCTGCGTGTCCGTGCCGGACATCGAAGCCGCCTGCCAGCGCTTCGAGGACCTGGGCGTGACCTTCCAGAAGCGCCTGACCGACGGCCGCATGAAGAACCTGGCCTTCATCAAGGACCCGGACGGCTACTGGGTCGAGATCATCGCCAACGTCTGACCCAAAAAGGGGACGGAGGGGATTAAGTCGTTTCTGGCACTATTGGCTGGAAGCGACTTAATCCCCTCCGTCCCCTTTTTTGCGAGGTTCGTATGGAAACGATGGAACTGCACCGCGGGCGACTGATCGACCACATCCAGCTGGTCGTACGCGACCTGGCCGCCAGCCGGCGCTTCTACCAGGCGGTGTTCGACACGATCGGCATCCCGATCGCCGGCGAAGGCGAGGATTACTTCTGGGCCGATGAGCTGTTCATTTCCAGCGCCAGCAGCGAGGCCGCCGCCGGCCAGCTGACCGGCCGCCACCACCTGGCATTCCAGGCGCGCGACAGCGCCACCGTCGATGCCTTCCACACTGCGGCCATCGCCGCCGGAGGCAAGGACAACGGCGCGCCCGGCGAGCGCCCCTACCATCCCGGCTACTACGGCGCCTTCGTGCTCGATCCGGATGGCAACAACATCGAAGTGGTCTATCACGGTCCGGCGAACTACAGTGCCGATTCGGTGAAGGTCACTTTCTGATATCACCGAAGCCGTAAACGAAGAAGCCGGGCAATGCCCGGCTTCTCTGCATCCAAGGGTCCAGCCCTCAGTGGGCGGCCATGTAGATGTCCTGCAGCACGGCCTTTTCCAGCTCCAGCTCGCCCAGCAGGTTCTTCACGATGTCACCCAGGCTGAGGATGCCAACCAGTCGGGCGCCTTCGGTGACCATCAGATGACGGCGCCGCGAGTACGTCATCAACGACATGGCCTGCTTCAGGGTGGCTTCCGGCGCGATGCCTTCCAGACCGGTGGACGGCAGGCTGGAGATCACCCGGCGGCCGGCCTGCGGGCCGTCGTCGGCCAGGGTGCGCACGATGTCCTTCTCGGAAATGATGCCGACCGGGGCATCGTCCTTCATCACCACCAGCGCAGCGATCTTGTTCGCGCTCATCTTGTGGGCGGCGGCACCGATGGTGTCTTCGGCGTCGATGGTGATGACAGCTTCTTTCTTGGATTGCAGGAGTTCGCGGACGTTCATTCTTGTTTCCTGGTGCAGGTCACTAAGTCAAAAAGTGTGCTCTTCCGATACGCCCCCTCCCCGGGAACAGACCTTTCAGCGCACGTCTGGCGCACCCGGCTGCCGGTGGAAATGGATCGGCAGACGACGTGCTGCAACGCGAACGAGGTGGGTTCAACCGCTCAACCCGGCCCTCGGTCAAATCGATTCTACGACTGCGACCATCGGTCACTACCGGCATCGATAGGACAGTTCGTCGTGGGAACCAACTGACGATTCAGAGAATGGCACCGCGGCTGAAACCGCCGCTGAATACAGGCGATGTCGCGCATTAAAGATTGATTGCCTGCTGCCGACAGCGGACAGAACACCCGGCGGCTGTCCCACTTGGCACGACCACCGGCGCAAACGAAAGGGGCCCCACGTGGGGCCCCTTTCGCATGCAGCTTCCAGCGGTTCCGGCGGAGTTACTCCACCGTCACGCTCTTGGCCAGGTTGCGTGGCTTGTCCACGTCGGTGCCACGTGCCAGTGCGGTGTGGTACGCCAGCAGCTGCACCGGGATGGTGTGCACGATCGGGCTGAGCACGCCGGCATGGCGCGGCGTACGGATCACATGCACGCCTTCGGACTCGTTGAAGTTGCTGTCCTGGTCGGCGAACACGAACAGCTCGCCGCCGCGCGCGCGTACTTCCTGCATGTTCGACTTCACCTTCTCCAGCAGGCTGTCGTTGGGCGCGATCACCACTACCGGCATGTCCTCGTCCACCAGCGCCAGCGGGCCATGCTTCAGCTCGCCCGCCGGATAGGCCTCGGCGTGGATGTAGGAGATTTCCTTGAGCTTGAGCGCGCCTTCCAGCGCGATCGGGTAATGCAGGCCACGACCCAGGAACAGTGCGCTGCTCTTGCGCGCGAAACGCTCGGCCCAGGCGGCGATCTGCGGCTCCATGTTCAGCGCGTGCTGCACGCTGCCCGGCAGGAAGCGCAGCTGCTCCAGGTAGTCCGCTTCCTGCGCCGCGTCGATGCGGCCATGCAGCTTGCCCAGCACCACGGTCAGCTGGAACAGTGCGGCCAGCTGGGTGGTGAAGGCCTTGGTCGACGCCACGCCGATCTCGGCGCCGGCGCGGGTGTAGCAGACCAGCTCGCTGGCGCGCGGAATCGCGCTTTCCGGCACGTTGCAGATCGACAGCGTGTGCTTGTGGCCCAGCGACTTGGCGTACTTCAGCGCCTCCATCGTATCCAGCGTTTCGCCGGACTGGGAGATGGTGACGATCAGGTGCTTCGGGTTCGCATAGGCGGCGCGGTAGCGGTACTCGCTGGCAATCTCCACGCTGCACGGCAGGCCGGCGATGGCTTCGATCCAGTAGCGCGCGGTCAGGCCGGCGTAATAGCTGGTGCCACAGGCGATGATCTGCACGCCTTCGATGCCTGACAGCACGGCCTCGGCATTCTTGCCGAACAGTTCGGCCGGGAAACCACCGGCGTCGATCGCTGCCTCGATGGTGTCGCCCAGCGCGCGCGGCTGCTCGTGGATTTCCTTCTGCATGAAGTGGCGGTACGGGCCCAGCTCCAGCGATGCCAGCGATACGTCGGACAGGTGCACCTCGCGCTCGATCGGCTGGTCATGCTCATCGAAGATGCGCACGCCGTCGCGGCGGATTTCGGCGGTGTCGCCCTCTTCCAGGAAGATCACCTTGCGGGTGGCCGAGATCACCGCCGAAACGTCGGACGCCACGAAGTTCTCGCCCTCGCCCAGACCGATCAGCAGCGGGCAGCCCATGCGCGCGCAGACGAAGCGTTCCGGCTCGGCGCGGCTGACCACGGCCAGTGCGTAGGCACCGGTCAGCTCCTTCACCGTATGCTGCAGCGCCACCAGCAGGTCGTCGCCGTCCTTCAGGTGGTGATGGATCAGGTGCGCGATGACTTCGGTGTCGGTCTGCGACTCGAAGGTGTAACCCAGGGCACGCAGCTTCTCGCGCTGCTCCTCGTGATTTTCAATGATGCCGTTGTGCACCAGCGCCACGCCGTGGCTGATGTGCGGATGCGCGTTGGCCTCGGTGACACCACCGTGGGTGGCCCAGCGGGTGTGGCCGATGCCCAGCACTGCATTGAAGCCCTCGGCCTCGGCCGCAGTGGCCATTTCCGACACACGGCCGGTACGACGCACGCGGCGCACATCCGGCCGTTCGGCATGGTCGATCACCGCGATGCCCGAGGAATCGTAACCACGGTACTCAAGGCGCTTCAGGCCTTCGATCAGCACCGGCACTACGTCGCGATCAGCGATCGCACCCACGATTCCACACATGTCACGCGTTTCCTTGAAGACGATCGCCGCATTCTAGCCTGCGGGCCCGCGCTCCCCCTCCTGTCCGCTTAATGAAAGTGTCCGGAAAGGTGTCCGCGGACACCCGGACACTTCAGGGCGCCTCCCAACCCATTGACCCACAAGGAAATAAAGTTGGCACGCTACGTGCTTGGTACCCACTACCACCGTCAGGCACGCACCCGATGATCCGCGACACCTCCGCACAGGACCAGATCGTTTCCTCCGCCCCGGCCGGCACCACCCGCGCCAACTGGCAGCGTTACCGCTGGCCGGCACTGGGCGCCATCGCGCTGCTGGCCGGCATCGGCTGGGCCGTGTACGCCTGGTCCAACGCCAGCCGCTCCTACGACAGCAGCCGCGTGCGCATCGCCGAAGTGAAGCGCGGAGACCTGGTCCGCGACATCGCCGCCGACGGTCGGGTGATTGCCGCCAACAGCCCGATCCTGTACGCCATCTCGGCCGGTACCGTGGACCTGAAAGTCGTTGCCGGTGACGTGGTCAAGAAGGACCAGGAGCTGGCGGTCATCGACAGCCCGGAACTGCGCAGCAAGCTGGCCCAGGAGCAGGCCACCCTGGCCGGCCTGGAAGCCGAGGCCAGCCGCGCCGCGCTGGACGCCACCCTGGCCCGCGCCAAGTCGCGCAAGGAAACCGACCAGGCCACCATCGAGCGCCAGGCCGCCGACCGCGACCTGCAGCGCTACCAGCGCGGTTACGACGGCGGTGCAGTACCGCAGATCGATCTGGCCAAGGCCAAGGACTCGCTGAAGAAGGCCGACATCACGCTGGCCAACGCCACCACCGATGCACGCCTGCAGAGCCAGGGCGCTGACCTGGACGCCCGCAACAAGCGCCTGCTGGCCGACCGCCAGAAGGCCGTCGTGGCTGAAGTGCAGCGCCAGGTGGACGCGCTGACCCTGCGCGCGCCGTTCGACGGCCAGGTCGGCCAGGTGCAGGCCGTCCAGTCCACCAACCTGGCCGCCAATGCGCCCGTGCTGGGCGTGGTCGACCTGTCCAAGTTCGAGGTCGAGATCAAGGTGCCGGAGAGCTTCGCCCGCGACCTGGCGATCGGCATGCCGGCGCAGCTGACCGGCGGCAACGGCAAGCCGTTCCCGGGCGAGATCAGTGCGGTGTCGCCGGAAGTGGTCAACGGCGAGGTCAACGCCCGCGTGCGCTTCGCCAGCGCGCAGCCGGAAGGCCTGCGCCAGAGCCAGCGGATGTCGGTGCGCGTGCTGCTCGACACCCGCAAGGACGTGCTGAAGGTCGAGCGCGGCCCGTTCGTCGAACAGGGCAACGGCATCGCCTACGTGATGGATGGCCGCACCGCAGTGCGGCGTCCGGTGGAACTGGGCGTCAGCAGCCTGGGCGAAGTGGAAATCAAGTCGGGTGTGCAGCCGGGCGACCGCATCGTGGTCTCTGGCAGCGACCTGTTCAAGGACGCCGAACGCGTCTCCGTCAACTGATACCTGATACCTGAATCCTGGAGAGAGGACACCCCATGTACATGCTCGAAATGCGTTCGGTCGCCAAGGTCTTCCGCACCGAACAGGTGGAAACCCACGCACTGCGCTCGCTGGAACTGCAGGTCAAGGAAGGTGAGTTCGTCGCCGTCACCGGCCCGTCAGGCTCCGGCAAGACCACCTTCCTCAACATCGCCGGCCTGCTGGAAACCTTCACCAGCGGCACCTACATGCTTGACGGCCAGGACGTGAGCACGCTGGGCGACGACGCCCGCAGCCGCCTGCGCAACCAGAAGATCGGCTTCATCTTCCAGGGCTTCAACCTGATCCCCGACCTGAACCTGTTCGACAACGTCGACGTGCCGCTGCGCTATCGGAAGATGAGCGCCAACGAGCGCCGCGAACGTATCGAGAAGGCGCTGAGCCAGGTCGGCCTCGGCTCGCGCATGAAGCATTATCCGAATGAACTGTCGGGTGGCCAGCAGCAGCGCGCGGCCATTGCGCGTGCGCTTGCCGGCAGCCCGCGCCTGCTGCTGGCCGACGAACCGACCGGCAACCTGGACACACAGATGGCCCGCGGCGTGATGGAACTGCTGGAGGAGATCAACGCTGCCGGCACCACCATCGTGATGGTCACCCACGACCCGGAACTGGCTGCGCGCGCGCAGCGCAACGTGCACATCGTCGATGGCCAGGTGACCGACCTGGTGCGCGAGCCGGTGCTGGCCACCCCGCCGCGCCACATCGTCGCCGTCAACGAGTGAGGGCCCGACCATGTTCGCCTACTACGCCCGATTGGCGGTGCGCAGCTTCCGCCGCAACAAGGTACTGACCGCGTTGATGGTGATCGCTATCGCGCTAGGCATCGGCGCCTCGATGACCACGTTGACCGTGTTCCACGTGCTGTCCGGTGACCCGATTCCCGGCAAGAGTGACCGCCTGTTCTATGTGCAGCTTGATGCCGCGACCGGCGCCTATGTCGCTGGCGAGGAACCGGAAACCCAGCTGACCCGCTTCGACGGTGAAGCCCTGCTGCGCGAAGCCAAGGGCGAGCGCCAGGCACTGATGAGCGGCGGCGGCGGTACCATCGAACCGGACAACAGCACTCTCAAGCCCTTCAGCATCGACACCCGCTGGACCTCGGCCGACTTCTTCCCGATGTTCGAGGTGCCCATGCAGTACGGCCGCCCCTGGACGCGCGAGGACGATGAAGGCCGTGCACGCGTGGTGGTCATCTCCAAGGCGCTCAATGACAAGCTGTACCAGGGCGCCAACAGCGTCGGCCGCGACCTGCGCATGGAAGGGCAGAGCTACCGCATTGTCGGCGTGATGAAGGAATGGAGCCCGGAGCCGCACTTCTACGACCTGACCACGGGCAGCTACGGCAAGAACGAGGACCTGCTGCTGCCGATCTCCACCTCCTTCGACCTGAAGCTGGGCAACAACGGCAACATGAACTGCTTCGGCGAGAATCCCGACGGCAACAGCTACTCGCTCAATGCACCGTGCGCATGGCTGCAGTACTGGGTGGAGATGGACCCGGCCAAGGCCGCCGACTACCGCCGCTACCTGGAGAACTATTCGACCCAGCAGCGCGAGGCCGGCCGCTTCAAGCATCCGCCGAACGTGCGCCTGCGCACCGTGATGGAATGGCTGGACTTCAATGGCGCGGTCCCCAGCGATGTGCGCCTGCAGCTGTGGCTGGCGCTGGGCTTCCTGGGTGTCTGCCTGGTCAACACGGTGGGCCTGCTGCTGGCCAAGTTCCTGCGCCGCAGTGGTGAGATCGGCGTGCGCCGCGCCCTCGGTGCCAGCCGTGGCCAGATCTTCCTGCAGTGCCTGGTGGAAGCCGGTGCGGTCGGTGTGGTCGGTGGCGTGCTGGGTATCGGTCTGGCCCTGCTTGGCCTGTTCGCGGTGCGCCAGCAACCGGTGGAATACGCAAAGCTGGCCCACCTGGACGGCAACATGCTGCTGCTCGCGCTGGGCCTGACCCTGCTCGCCAGTCTTGCCGCCGGGTTCCTGCCCGCCTGGCGCGCCATGCAGGTCACCCCGGCCATCCAGCTCAAGTCGCAGTAAGCACCCGAACGAGGACTCCCATGGACATCCGCCCCATCCTCAGCACGCTGCGCCGGCACAAGACCGCCGCTGCCCTGATCGTGCTGGAAGTCGCACTGACCTGCGCCATCGTCTGCAACGCGCTGTTCCTGGTCAGCCAGCGCGTGGAGAAGATCAGCATGCCCAGCGGCATCGCCGAGAGCGAACTGGTCATGTTGCGCGTCAGCGGCATCGGCAAGCAGACCGACGCCATGGCCCGCACCCGCGAGGACCTGGCATCGCTGCGCGCGATTCCCGGCGTCAGCAACGTCACCATCATCAACCAGGTCCCCTTCCGCAACGGCTCCTCCAGCAGCAGCATTTCGCGTGTGATCGACCAGGAACGGCCGACCACCAACGCCTCGATGTACACCCTGTCCGAGAACGGGCTGGCCACGATGGGCATCAACCTGATCGCAGGCCGCGATTTCCTGCCCGACGAATACCAGAACTTCGAAGACGCCAGCAAGGGCGGCGCAAAGGAGAACGCGATCCCGGTCATCCTCACCCAGGCCACCGCCGCCAAGATGGAACCCAATGGCAGTGCGCTGGGCAAGACCTACTACATGGGCAAGCAGCCGCTGCATGTGGTCGGCATCGTCGACACGCTCAGCACGCCCAACGGCTGGAATGACAACTGGACCAACTCGATGCTGCTGCCCATGCGGCGCACCTTCGACGAAGGTGGCACGTATGTGCTGCGCACTTCGCCGGAACGCCGCAAGGAAGTACTCGATGCCGGTGCCGCCGCGCTGGAACGCAACGACCCCAACCGGCTGATGCGCGACAAGCTGACCTATGAAGACCAGCGCAAGGACTTCTTCAAGAACGACCGCGCGATGGTCGGCCTGCTGATCACCGTCAGCATCTCGCTGCTGGTGGTCACCGCGCTGGGCATTATCGGCCTGGCCAGCTTCTGGGTGCAGCAGCGCAGCAAGCAGATCGGCATCCGCCGTGCGCTGGGCGCGACCCGCGGGCAGATCCTGCGCTACTTCCAGACCGAGAACTTCCTGCTGGCCACGCTGGGCATCGTGCTGGGCATGCTGACGGCCTACGCCATCAACCTGGCGCTGATGAACCTGTACGAGCTGCCGCGCATGCCGCTGTACTACCTGCCGCTGGGTGCACTGCTGCTGTGGGTGCTGGGCCAGATCGCGGTGTTCGGGCCGGCGCGGCGTGCGGCGGCGGTGCCGCCTGCGGTCGCCACGCGGGGCGCGTGAGATGCGTGCCCGCGCGATGTGCCTGATGCTGCTCCTGCCATTGCCGGCGCTGGCCGGCGGTGGCAGTGCGCAGACACTGGAGTGGCGCCAGGATGCCGCGCGGTTGTCCTTGCGCTCAACGGAGGGCCAGGTGCGCGTGGAGGCCGCCAGCCCGGAAATGCGCTTCGGCGTGCGCAGTGGCGATCGCATCCTGCGCGTGGACGACACGGCGGTGCGCCGGGTCGAACACCTTGCCGAGGCCCTGCGTCATGCCAACGCAGCCACCGCCTATCTGTTGCTGCGCCGCGACAAGCGCGAACTGACGGTGGCGGTCGACGCCGCAGCCTGGCGCCAGGCGCTGGAGGTGCCGCCGCCACCCGCGCCGCCACGGCCCCCGGCGCCTCCCCGGCGCTGAGCGAGGGCCGCTCCTGCACAGCCACGGGTTTGGCTATGCTTGATGGGTGGCGCCGGGCTCTCCCGGTGCGTGGACACGAACGGCTCCAACGGCGCCGCCCATCCCTTTCTGCAGAACCGCTTGATGCCTGCGATCCTGATCATCGACGACAACGCCAGCGTGGGTACCGCGCTGGACGTGCTGTTCTCCCTGCACGACATCGACACCCTGCAGGCGCAGAGCCCGTCCGAAGGGCTGGCCCTGCTGGAGTCGCAGCCGGTCGACCTGGTGATCCAGGACATGAACTTCAGCGAGGACACCACCTCCGGCGAAGAAGGCGAGGCCCTGTTCGCGCAGATCCGCGCGCGCCATCCCGATCTGCCGGTGATCCTGCTGACCGCCTGGACCCACCTCAGCAGCGCGGTGGATCTGGTCAAGGCCGGTGCGGCCGACTACCTGGCCAAGCCCTGGGACGACCGCAAGCTGATGACCACGGTCAACAACCTGCTGGAACTGTCCGAGGCGCGCCGCGAACTGGACCGGCGCCGCAGCCGTGAACTGCGCCAGCGCAATGCGCTGGAAGAGAAGTATGACCTGTGCGGCGCGGTCTTCGCCGACCCTGCCAGCGAGCGCGTCATCGCACTCGCCTGCCAAGTCGCACGCTCGGAACTGCCGGTACTGATCACCGGCGCGAACGGTGCCGGCAAGGAGAAGATCGCGCAGATCATCCAGGCCAATTCTCTGGTGGCCAAGGGTCCATTCGTGGCGGTCAACTGTGGCGCGCTGCCTTCGGAACTGATCGAGGCCGAACTGTTCGGTGCCGAGGCCGGTGCGTATACCGGCGCCAACAAGGCGCGCGAAGGCAAGTTCGAGGCCGCCGATGGTGGCACCCTGTTCCTGGATGAGATCGGCAACCTGTCGCTGGGCGGGCAGATGAAGCTGTTGCGTGTGCTGGAAACCGGCCGCTTCGAGCGCCTGGGCTCCAACCGCGAACGCCAGGTCAAGGTCCGCGTGGTCAGCGCGACCAATGCCGACCTGCCGGCGATGATCCGCGACGGCACCTTCCGCGAAGACCTCTATTACCGCCTCAACACGGTGGAACTGGTGCTGCCGCCGCTGGCCGAACGTCCGGGCGACATCGTGCCGCTGGCCGAGCGCTTCCTGACCGCTGGCAAGCCCCTGTCCAGCGCCGCCACCGCCGCCCTGCAGCGGCACCCGTGGCCAGGCAACGTGCGCGAACTGCGCAACGTGATCCAGCGCGCCGAACTGCTGGCTACCGGCAACCGTATTGAAGTGGCCGATCTCAACCTGCCGCGCGCAGCCGCCGCACCGCGCCCGGCCCCCAGTGCGGGCAATGACCCCGACCGCGCGCGCATCGAGGAGGTACTGGCGCGCAACCATGGCGTCATCGCCCAGGCCGCCGCCGAACTCGGCCTGAGCCGCCAGGCGCTGTACCGGCGCATGGACCGCCACGGTATCCCGCGCGAATGAAACGGCGCTCGTTCACTTTCCGCCTGTTCCTGCGCCTGCTGCCGGTGCTGGCGCTGGCCGCCGCGTTGCCGTGGCTGCTGGCCTACTGGATGGACCATGGCTGGGTGGTGACCACGGTGTCGGCGTTGATCCTGCTGTCGCTGATGTGGTGGACCCTGCGTCGCGCTACCGCCCCGGTGCGGTCACTGATGCGGGCCCTGGCGGGCACCACCAGCAGCTATCGCGACGGCGAATACAACTTCGGCGTGCACTGGCCCGGCAATGACGAGCTCGGCGACCTGGTGCAGGCACACCGCGAACTGGGCGATGTGCTGCGTGCACAGCGGCAGGGCCTGGTGCAACGCGAACTTCTGCTGGACACGATGGTGCAGAACACGCCGGTGGCGATGCTGCTGATCGCCTCGGGCGGTGATGGCATCGCCCGCGTGGTGTTCTCCAATCTGGCTGCGCGCAAGCTGCTGCATGGCGGCTGGAAGCTGGAAGGCCAGCGCCTGGAGGACGTGCTGGAACAGGTGCCGGTGGAGCTGCGCGATGCCATCGCCCGCGGTGGCGACAGCCTGTTCGCGGTGCATGCCGAGGGCGAGGACGGCGATGAGGACGACGAGCAGGTGTACCACCTCTCGCGCCGCGCCTTCCAGCTCAATGGTCGTCCGCACGACCTGCTGCTGGTGCGCCTGCTGACCGCCGAGCTGCGCCGCCAGGAAGTACAGACCTGGAAGAAGGTGATCCGGGTGATCAGCCACGAGCTCAACAACTCGCTGGCACCGATTGCCTCGCTGGCCCACTCCGGCGGTGTACTGGTGCAGCGTGAGCGCTTTGACCGGCTGCCGGAGATCTTCACCACCATTGAGGATCGCGCACGCCACCTGGAGGGCTTCATCCGCGGCTATGCGCGCTTTGCCAAGCTGCCGCAGCCGCAGTTGCAGACCGTGCACTGGGCCCCCTTCCTGTCCAGCCTGCGCCAGCAGATCCCGTTCGGCATGGAACGTGAGCCGGACGAGGAACTGAGCAGCCGCATCGACATCGCCCAGTTCGGGCAGGCACTGCTGAACCTGTTGAAGAACGCGCACGAAGCCTGCGCCGAAGCAGAGCCGCCCAACGATGACGTACAGGTGCAACTCACGCGGCTGCCGCAGTGGCTGCGCCTGGACGTACTGGATCGCGGCAAGGGCATGAACGAGCAGGTGCTGCAGAATGCGCTGATGCCGTTCTATTCGACCAAGCGCAATGGTACCGGGCTGGGCTTGGCCTTGACCCGCGAGATCGTGGAAGCGCATGGCGGCCGGGTATCACTGCAGAATCGCGGCGATGGCGGGTTGTGCGTGTCGATCCTGTTGCCGGTGGGTTGAGCGGGTAGGTCCACGCCATGCGCGGATGTGCCGACCAAGGTCGGCACCTACCAAACCTGCCGCATCGCCACCCGCAGGTGCATCGGAAACCCGAGCGCAGCCTCTTCGGCCATCACCGCGCGCAGGCCATCGTTCCACTGCACCTCGGGCACTACGTCGAATCCTTCGCTGGCATAGAAGGCCGCATTCCACGGCACATCGGACAGCGTGGTCAGCACCGCGGCCGCGTAGCCCCCCACCCTCGCCTGCGCCAAGGCATGGCGCAGCAAAGCGCGGCCGTGGCCACGCCGCGCGTGTGCGGGATCCACGTCCATCTGCAGCACATGGAATTCACCGCAGAGTTCGCCGGCCAGCAGGTAACCCGCGATACCACCGTCAGCCGCATCCACCACCCACAACTGACCACGTTGAAGGCCATCCTGCAGCGTCGGCAGGTCCAGACCATGCCCGGCAAACACCGGGTAGGCCTGGTGACCCTTCAGCAGTTCACCGGCACGTTGTTCAATTGCCGGCAGCATGCCGAGTTCGTCGGCATGCGGGATGCGTGGCTCAGGACTTCTTGAGCGGGCGCTTCCAGCCATCGATGGTTTCCTGTCGTGCACGTGCCAGTGTCAGCTTGCCATCCGGGGCGTCGCGGGTGATGACCGAACCGGCGGCAATCGTCGCGCTGTCGCCAATGGTCACCGGCGCTACCAGCGAACTGTTGGAACCAATGAAGGCGTTGTCGCCGATGGTGGTGGTCGACTTGTTCACGCCGTCGTAGTTGCAGGTGATGGTGCCGGCACCGATGTTTACCTTGCTGCCGATCACCGCATCGCCCAGGTAGGTCAGATGGTTGGCCTTGCTGCCAACACCGAGGGTGACCTTCTTGGTCTCGACGAAGTTGCCCACGTGCACGCCGTCGGCGAGCACGGTCCCCGGGCGCAGCCGCGCGAACGGTCCCACCAGTGCTGCGCCTTCGGTGACCACGCCTTCAAGATCACAATGCGCGCGCACTTCGGTGCCCGGGCCAAGATTGACGTCCTTCAGCCGGTTGAACGGGCCCACGGTGACGCCGTCGCCGAGCACGATGTGGCCTTCCAGAACGACGTCGACATCGATCAGCACATCGCTGCCCACGGTGACGGTGCCACGGATATCCAGTCGTGCCGGGTCACGCACGCGCGCGCCCTGCGCGCACAGGGCCCGTACCGCGCGGCGCTGCCAGGCACGCTCCAGCTGCGAAAGCTGCCAGGGATCGTTTGCCCCTTCGGCTTCCTGCGCGTCGGCCACCAGTGCCATTTCGGCCGGGGTGTACTCGTGCGCGGCAAAGGCGAACACGTCGGTCAGGTAGTACTCGCCCTGCGCGTTGCTGTTGGACAGCTGCGACAGCCAGCGCCGCAGCGCGGTCGACTCGGCGGCAATGATGCCGGTATTGATCGTGCGCACACGCAGCTGGTCGTCGGTAGCGTCCTTCTGCTCGACAATGGAGCCCACCTTGCCTTCGGCATCGCGCAGCACGCGGCCGTAACCGGTCGGGTCATCGACATCGGCGACCAGCACCGCCAGGCGACCCGGCTGCGCCAGCAGGTCGCGCAGGGTCTGCGCGCGGATCAGCGGCACGTCGCCGTACAGCACCAGCACCTGCGCGGCGTCGGGCACCTGCGGCATCGCCTGGGCCACCGCATGGCCGGTGCCCAGCTGCTGCGCCTGTTCAGCCCATTGCAGGTCGGGCTGGTCGGCGAAGTACTGGCGCACCGCTTCACCACCATGGCCGTAGACCACGTGGATCGCCGAGGGCTGCAGTTCACGGGCCGCATCGATCACATGCGCCAGCATCGGCTGGCCGGCGATCGGCTGCAGCACCTTCGGCAGCACCGACTTCATGCGCTTGCCCGCGCCAGCGGCGAGGATGATGACGTGCAGGGGTTGGGTCATGGAAACGGCAGTCCGTGGTTCGTTGCCGATGATTCTAGAGCGTGGGCCGTTAACATGTGCATCCCACCTCCTTCACCGCACTGATGGGCCTCGTCCGCCAGGGAAGCACCTATCTCATCATCGGGCTCGTGCAGCTGCTGCTCGACTGGCTGGTGTTCGTCACCGCGACCGCGCTGGGCCTGCCGGTGGTGCCTGCCAACATTGCCGGTCGCCTGGCCGGGATGCTGCTGGGCTTCTGGCTCAACGGCCGTTACACCTTTGCCAACGCAGGTGATGCGCGCCTTGGCTGGCGTCGATTTTCACGCTTCTTCGGGCTGTGGCTGCTGCTCACCGCGACAAGCACGTTGCTGGTGAGCCTGGTCGACCACGCGCTGGGCCTGCAGTACACCTGGCTGGCCAAGCCGCTGGTGGAAGGCGGGCTGGCGTGCGTTTCCTTCCTGCTGATGCGCTACGTGGTCTACCGCTGATACGGCGCTGGGATCGGGATCGGGATCGGGATCGGGATCGGGATCGGTAGAGTCGACTGTTGGTCGACGGCTCTTCCATCAGACTGCGGAAATCCCGCGCTGCGCGCGATAGTCGACTGACAGTCGACTCAGCCAAGCCGACACTCTACCCCGCACAAACAAAAACGCCGGCACAGGGCCGGCGTTCTCGTGGATGCAGCGCGAGAAACCTCAGTGCTTGAGGTTCTTGCGCAGGCGCTCCAGCGCCTGCAGCTGGACGACGGCTTCGGCCAGCTTCTGCTGGGCTTCAGCCACTTCCATCGCTTCGCCGCGGTTGGCCAGGATGCGCTCGGCTTCTTCCTTGGCCTTGCGGACCGAGGCTTCGTCGATGTCCTGCGCGCGGATCGCGGTGTCGGCCAGCACGGTCACCACCTGCGGCTGCACTTCCAGGATGCCGCCGGAAATGGCGAAATCCAGCTGCTCGCCGTTCGGCGTGGTCACCACCACCTTGCCCGGCTTCAGGCGGGTGATCAGCGGCGCGTGCTTGGGCGCGATGCCCAGTTCGCCCAGCTCACCGGTGGCCACGACCAGGGTCGCTTCGCCACGGAAGATTTCCTGCTCGGCGCTGACGATGTCGCAACGGATCGTGCTCATGCAAATCTCTTCGCTGTTCGCGGCGGCGCAATGCCACCGTGGGAGTCCACCGGCGCGGGCGGTTGCCCGGCGCCGGCGTCAGGTCGGGCAGGATCGCTCCCGCCCGTCCCGGATCAGGCCTTCTCGGCCATCTTCTTGGCCTTCTCGACCGCTTCTTCGATGCCGCCGACCATGTAGAACGCCTGCTCCGGCAGGTGGTCGTACTCGCCATCGACGATGGCCTTGAAGCCACGGATGGTGTCCTTCAGCGGCACGTACTTGCCCGGCGAACCGGTGAACACTTCGGCCACGTGGAACGGCTGGCTGAAGAAGCGCTCGATCTTACGGGCGCGCGACACGGCCTGCTTGTCCTCTTCGGACAGCTCGTCCATGCCCAGGATCGCGATGATGTCCTTCAGTTCCTTGTACTTCTGCAGGGTCTGCTGGACGCGCTGGGCGGTGTCGTAGTGCTCGTGGCCGATGACCAGCGGATCCATCTGGCGGCTGGTGGAATCCAGCGGATCGACGGCCGGGTAGATACCCAGCGAGGCGATCGAACGCGACAGGGTGACGGTCGAGTCCAGGTGGGCGAAGGTGGTCGCCGGCGACGGGTCGGTCAGGTCGTCCGCGGGAACGTAGACGGCCTGGATCGAGGTGATCGAACCGTTCTTGGTCGAGGTGATGCGCTCCTGCAGGACGCCCATTTCCTCGGCCAGGGTCGGCTGGTAACCCACGGCGGACGGCATACGGCCCAGCAGTGCCGACACTTCGGTACCGGCCAGGGTGTAGCGGTAGATGTTGTCGACGAACAGCAGGACGTCCTTGCCCTTGCCGTTTTCGTCCTTCTCGTCGCGGAAGTACTCGGCCATGGTCAGGCCGGTCAGGGCGACGCGCAGACGGTTGCCCGGCGGCTCGTTCATCTGGCCGTACACCATCGCCACCTTGTCGAGGACGTTGGAGTCCTTCATTTCGTGGTAGAAGTCGTTGCCCTCACGGGTACGCTCACCCACGCCGGCGAACACGGACAGACCGCTGTGCGCCTTGGCGATGTTGTTGATCAGTTCCATCATGTTGACGGTCTTGCCGACGCCGGCGCCGCCGAACAGGCCGACCTTGCCGCCCTTGGCGAACGGGCACATCAGGTCGATGACCTTGATGCCGGTTTCCAGCAGCTCGGTAGCCGGGGACTGGTCTTCGTACGACGGGGCCGCACGGTGGATTTCCCAGCTGTCGCTGGCGGCCACCGGGCCGGCTTCGTCGATCGGACGGCCGAGCACGTCCATGATGCGGCCCAGGGTGCCAGCACCGACCGGCACGGAGATGCCGCGGTCGGTGTTGGTGGCGACCAGGTTGCGCTTCAGGCCGTCGGTGGAACCGAGGGCGATGGTACGCACCACGCCGTCGCCCAGCTGCTGCTGGACTTCGAGGGTGATTTCGGTGTTGTCGACCTTCAGTGCGTCGTACACCTTCGGCACCGACTCACGCGGGAATTCGACGTCGACGACCGCGCCGATGATCTGAACGATCTTGCCCTGACTCATTGCTGCATCCTCTAAATGTGTGCTTTGAACGAACGCGGTCAGACTGCTGCCGCGCCGCCGACGATTTCGGAGATTTCCTGGGTGATCGCTGCCTGGCGTGCCTTGTTGTAGACCAGCTGCAGCTCACCGATCAGCTTGTTGGCGTTGTCGCTCGCCGCCTTCATCGCGACCATGCGTGCGGCATGTTCGGAGGCAACGTTTTCCAGCAGCGCCTGGTACACCAGCGACTCGATGTAACGCGTCATCACGTGCTCCAGCACGGTCGCGGCATCGGGTTCGTACAGGTAATCCCAGTCGTGGTGAGCGACCTGCTTCTCAGCCGGCGGCAGCGGCAGCAGCTGATCGAAGCTGGCCTTCTGCGTCATGGTGTTCACGAAGCGGTTGTAGACCAGGTACACGCGGTCGACCTTGCCTTCGGTGAAGGCGTCGAGCATGACCTTGATCACACCGATCAGCGATTCCAGCTTCGGCACGTCGCCGATGTGGGTCACGCTGCCGACCATGTTGACCTTCACGCGGCGGAAGAAGGTCGATGCCTTCTGGCCGATGGTCACCAGGTCCACTTCCGCGCCCTTGTCCTGCCATGCCTTGGCTTCGCCCAGCATCCTGCGGAACAGGTTGTTGTTCAGGCCGCCGGCCAGGCCGCGATCGGAGGAGATCACGATGAAGCCGACCCGCTTGACCTGCTCGCGCTCGACCAGGAACGGATGCTGGTAGTCGGTGCTGGCCTGGGCCAGGTGACCGATCACCTGCTTCATCGCCTGCGCGTACGGACGCGAGGTCTTCATCCGATCCTGCGCCTTGCGGATCTTGGAGGCCGAGACCATTTCCAGGGCGCGCGTCACCTTGCGGGTGTTCTGCACGCTCTTGATCTTGGTTTTGATTTCGCGTCCGCTTGCCATCTCTTGTTTCCCGTGGCGCGGGGCTGCTGCCCCGCGTTGTTCAACCGTTTGTCATCTGGTCCAGCGGAGCCAGAGGCTCCGCTCTACAGGACCGCGATTACCAGCTGCCGGTGGTCTTGAACTCGGCGATGCCCTTCTTGAAGGCACCTTCGATGTCGTTGTCCCAACCGCCGGTGGCGTTGACCTTGCTGATCAGCTCGCCCTGGGTGTTGGCGAAGTGGGCGTGCAGGCCTTCTTCGAACGCCAGCAGCTTGTTGACCGGCACGTCGTCGAGGTAACCCTCGTTGACGGCGTAGATCGACAGCGCCTGGTTGGCGATCGACATCGGCGCGTACTGCTTCTGCTTCATCAGCTCGGTGACGCGCTGGCCACGCTCCAGCTGCTTGCGGGTGGCTTCGTCCAGGTCCGAGGCGAACTGCGCGAACGCAGCCAGCTCGCGGTACTGGGCCAGCGAGATACGGATGCCGCCCGACAGCTTCTTGATGATCTTGGTCTGGGCCGAGCCACCGACGCGCGACACCGAGATACCGGCGTTCACGGCCGGGCGGATGCCGGCGTTGAACAGGTCGGTTTCCAGGAAGATCTGGCCGTCGGTGATCGAGATCACGTTGGTCGGAACGAAGGCGGACACGTCGCCGGCCTGGGTTTCGATGATCGGCAGCGCGGTCAGCGAACCGGTCTTGCCGGTGACCTTGCCTTCGGTGAACTTCTCGACGTATTCCTCGGACACGCGGGCAGCGCGCTCGAGCAGACGGGAGTGCAGGTAGAACACGTCACCCGGGTAGGCTTCACGGCCCGGCGGGCGCTTCAGCAGCAGCGAGATCTGGCGGTAGGCGACGGCCTGCTTGGACAGATCGTCGTACACGATCAGCGCGTCTTCGCCGCGGTCCATGAAGTACTCACCCATGGTGCAGCCCGAGTAGGCGCTGATGTACTGCATGGCAGCCGATTCGGAAGCAGTCGCGGCCACCACGATGGTGTGGGCCAGCGCGCCGTTCTCTTCCAGCTTGCGCACGATGTTGGCGATGGTCGAAGCCTTCTGGCCGATCGCAACGTACACGCACTTGATGCCGGTGCCCTTCTGGTTGATCACCGCATCGATCGCCATCGCGGTCTTGCCGGTCTGGCGGTCACCGATGATCAGCTCGCGCTGGCCACGGCCGATCGGGATCATCGAGTCGACCGACTTGTAACCGGTCTGCACCGGCTGGTCGACCGACTTGCGCCAGATCACGCCCGGAGCAACGCGCTCCACCGGAGCGGTCAGGTCGGTGCCCAGCGGGCCCTTGCCGTCGATCGGCTCGCCCAGCGCGTTCACGACGCGGCCCAGCAGTTCCGGACCGACCGGCACTTCCAGGATGCGGCCGGTGGTCTTGGCGACGTCGCCTTCGCGCAGGTTTTCGTAGTCACCCAGGACCACGGCGCCGACCGAGTCGCGCTCCAGGTTCAGGGCCAGGGCGAAGGTGTTGTTCGGCAGTTCGATCATTTCGCCCTGCATCACGTCGGCCAGACCGAAGATGCGCACGATGCCGTCGGACACGCTGGTCACGGTGCCTTCGTTGCGCGATTCCGCGGCCAGCTTGACCTTCTCGATGCGGTTCTTGATCAGTTCGCTGATTTCGGAGGGGTTGAGCGTGGTTGCCATCGTCAAGTCCTAGTGCCGGCAGCGGGGCCGGACGTTAAATGAATTCAGTTAGCGAGCGCGGTCTGCAGACGGGCCAGCTTGCCCTTCAGCGAACCATCGATGACCACGTCGCCGGCGTCGATCACGGCGCCGCCGATCAGCGAAGCATCGACCGCGGTGGTCACGTCGACCTCGCGGTTGAAGCGCTTGCGCAGCGCAACCTTGATCGCGTCCAGCTCTCCGGCCGACAGCTCGGAAGCCGAGGTCACCGTGGCCTTGACCACGTGCTCGGCTTCGGCGCGCAGGGCGTCGAACATGCCGGAGATTTCCGGCAGCAGCGGCAGACGATGCGATTCGGCCAGGATGGCCAGGAAGCGCGAGTAGGTCTCGCCGTGGGACACCGGCGCCAGCAGGGCGACGGCGTCGTCACGACCCAGCTCCGGGTTGGCGAGCAGGGCCGCCACGCGCGGATCGGCGGCGACGTGGGCGGAGAACGCCAGGGCGTCCGACCACGGCGCGAACGCGCCTTCGTCGCGCGCGGTCGCGAACGCGGCGCGGGCGTACGGGCGGGCAAGCGTGAGGGCCTGGCTCATCCTTAGATCTCCGAGGCCAGCTCGTCGAGCAGCGCCTTGTGGGCGTTGGCGTCGATTTCGCGCTTGAGCAGCTTTTCGGCACCGGTCACGGCCAGCGCAGACACCTGCTTGCGCAGATCTTCACGGGCACGGTTGGCGGCGGCGTCGATTTCAGCCTGGGCCAGTTCCTTCTGACGGGTGGCTTCGGTGATCGCTTCGTTACGGGCAGCATCAACGATCTGGTTGGCACGTGCGTGGGCCTGATCGATGATCTCGTTGGCCTTGGTACGTGCTTCCTTCAGCGCTTCGTTGACCTTCTCCTGCGCCTGGGCCAGATCTTTCTGGCTGCGGTCGGCAGCAGCGAGGCCTTCAGCAATCTTCTGCTGGCGCTCTTCGATCGCGTTCATCAGCGGCGGCCAGATCTTGGTCGCGATGATCCAGATCAGACCAGCGAAGGCCAGCGCCTGCGCAAGAAGGGTGAAATTGATATTCATGGTTAGCTCGATCGCTGGTTTCGGGGTGGACGCGCCGCCGTAGCGGCGCATCCGGCCTTCATCCGAAACCGGGTGCATCAGCACCCGGTCGTCTCAAACCGCTGTATCAGCCGGCCAGAGCCTTGGTGACGGCGCCAGCGAAGGCAGCCGACAGCGGGTTGGCGAAGGCCAGCAGCAGGCCGACGGCGACCGAGATGATGAACGCGGCGTCGATCAGGCCGGCGGTGATGAACATGCGGACCTGCAGGACCGGGATCAGTTCCGGCTGGCGGGCGGCCGACTCCAGGAACTTACCAGCCATGATGGCCAGACCCAGACCGGCGCCCAGCGCGGCCAGGCCGATCATGATGCCGACGGCAAGGGCGGTGGAGCTCTGAATCTGCGCGAAGTTGGTCAGGACGGCGAAGTACATGGTTATCTCCAGGAACTTAAGTTGCTAAGGGTGATGAAACGGATGAAGGTTGAAACGCGTTGAAGCTTGAAACTCAGTGAGCGTCTTCCGACAGGCTCAGGTACACGATCGACAGCATCATGAAGATGAAGGCCTGCAGCGGGATCACCAGCAGGTGGAACAGCATCCAGCCGAGGCCGAACACACCACCGGCAATGGCACCGAAGAAACCGGCACCACCCAGCACCCAGATCAGCAGGAACACGATTTCGCCGCCGAACATGTTGCCGAACAGTCGCATCGCCAGCGAGATCGGCTTGCTCAGCCACTCGACGATGTTGAGGATCAGGTTGAACGGCATCATCCACTTGCCGAACGGCGCCGTCAGGAATTCCTTGATGAAGCCGCCCAGGCCCTTGGACTTGAGCGCGAAGAACAGCATCAGGAAGAACACGCTGATGGCCATGCCCAGGGTGGCATTGACGTCAGCGGTCGGGACCGGCTTCCAGTAGTGCACGCCCACCCATTCCAGCGGCTTGGCGATGAAATCGGCCGGGATCATCTTCAGCAGATTCATCAACAGGATCCAGAAGAAGATCGTGATGGCGATCGGCGTGACCAGCTTGCTCTTGCCGTGGTAGGTGTCCTTGGCCTGGCGGTCGACGAACTCCAGGCAGATCTCGACGAAGGCCTGCCACTTGCCCGGCACGCCGGCGGTGGCCTTGCGGGTGCCCAGCCAGAACGCGACAACGATCACCAGGCCCATCAGGACCGCGGTGAGGAAGGTATCGACGTGGATATGCCAGAACATACCCTCACCCTTGCCGACCGGCGCGGTCAGGTTGTGCAGGTGATGCTGGATGTAGCTGGTAGGGGTTAGAGCCTCGCCCGCCATGTGTCCGGAACCTTCAGTTAATTGAATTCTGTCAACGCCTGGCCATCGCCAGGACCTGGAACATCAAGCCGACGGCGATACCGGCCAACAGCGCCAATGCAGGCAGCTTGAAGACCAGGAACCCCACCAGCAGGACGCCGAAAACCACCACCCACTTGGCCACGATCGCAATGATCAGGCGAGCCATCGCCGATCCTGCGGCCAGTGCCCCACCGCCCAGTGCCATCCGTGCCGCCACCCAGCCACCGGCCGAAATGGCCACACCGGACGCCAGCGCGCCGAGGGCATATTTCGGACCTACCAGCAGGAAGGCCAGGGCCAGGACAGCCACTGCGGCCAGCGGGTAGACCGCGGCGCGCAGCATCAGTCGCCGACCCGCATCAACGGAGTTCAGCACAGGACGTCCCGCGTGGTTGCAAGTGGAGGGCTGAGGCGACTACAGCAGGGGGGCCTCATCGAGCCGCCAAATTATAGCAATGGGACAATTTGCGAGACAACCGCTCCCTGTTCATCCCGGGAGGCCGCAAGTTGCGGTAACGGTTACATTTTTGCGTGCCACCCAGGGGACAATGACGTCCGTATGATGTTGCAGCGCAGTATTGAACTTTGGTCGCAGGCCGCGGAACTTTCACCGAATGCGCCGGTCCGATCTTTCGACCTGCCTGCAGCAACCTCGTCGACGCTCCGCCCCGCAGGTCCCACGATGGCCCCGAAGCCCGGCTCCGGGGCCATCTTTTTGCATCGTCGCGACAGCGCTGAACCGTGCACACTTCGTGGACCATACGTTCACGGATGGTGGACGGGCCTGTCCGGCACAGTGGTCTTCATTCTGATGAACCACTGCAAGGACTCTTCGATGCGCCCCGTACCCACCCTTCTCGCCCTCTCCCTGCTCGCCGCCGGCGCTTCGTTCGCCACTGCCGCCCACGCCGCTGAAGGCGACGACCGCTTCGCCCTGCGCCTGGGTGCGATGAACATCGACTCGGACAACACCCTTCGCGGCAAGACCAACGTCGCCGGCCAGGACATCGGCTTCTCCGAGGACTTCAAGCTGGGTGGCAAGGAGTGGGAACCGCGCATCGACGGCATGTTCCGCATCAGCAACCGCCAGCGCCTGCTGTTCAACTACTTCAAGTACGACAAGGACCGCCGCGAGACCCTTGGCCAGGACATCTCCTTCGGTGACGTCAACGTGCCGTCCGGCAGCTTCGTCAAGGGCGAACTGAAGTACCAGGTCGCCAGCCTGGTCTATGACTACTCGGTGGTGGACACCGATACCTTCGACCTCGGCCTGCAGCTGGGTGCCGAGTACGCCAAGGTCAGCACCAAGGCCTACGCCGATCTGGGCACCGTCTACGAAGGCCAGTTCCTCAATGAGAAGACCGACGGCGTGGCGCCGGTGGTCGGTGCGCGCCTGAGCTTCACCCCGTCGGAAAAGTGGATGATCACGCTGCAGGGCCAGTACCTCAACACGCGCTGGGGCAGCTTCGATGACTACAAGGGCGACCTGAGCCGCGCCAACGCCATCGTGGATTACCGCTTCACGAAGAACTTCGGTGTGTTCGCTGGCTACGACTGGTTCAAGCTCGACGCGGACAAGAAGGGCAGCGACGGCACCATCGGTCTGAAGCAGGAATTCAAGGGCCCGGTGGCCGGCGTCAGCTTCGTGTTCTGATCCCACGCCCCTTCCACGGCACTCTCTCTCCTGGCGCGGCCTCCGGAACATCGGGGCCGCGCTTTTTTGTACTGTTTTTCCCTGCGTGCAGGAGCAAGAGCAGTTGGGTCGAGCGCTTGAGGGAGAGGGGGCTGGGTGCGAATGTCCCCCGGCGCCGGCCTGCGGCCGTCACCTCCTCCTTTACTTCGTACCCAGCCCCCTCTCCCTCCGCGTGTCAGGCGTCCAGGCGGCCTAGGCGGTGGCTCTCGACTGTCCGCAAGCCGAGCCGCTGCGCGGGTGGCAGGCGTTTGGACAAAGTAAAGGAGGAGGCGACCGCCGCAGGCGGACGACGGGGGACATTTGTCCAAACGCCTGCCACCCGCGCAGCGGCCCCACCGCTCGCAAAAATCCGGAGCGGAGAAACAAAAAACCCCGGCAGATGCCGGGGCTTTTCGTTCGCGAAGGCGCGGGCGCCTTACTTCTTCTTCGGCATGTACAGATCGGTGATCGTGCCGTCGTAGATTTCCGAGGCCATCGCCACCGATTCGCTCAGCGTCGGGTGGGCATGGATGGTGTGGCCGATGTCTTCCGCCTCCGCACCCATCTCGATTGCCAGGCCGATCTCGGCCAGCAGGTCACCGGCGTGCACGCCGACGATCGCACCACCGATGATGCGGTGGGTCTCTTCGTCGAAGATCAGCTTGGTGAAGCCCTCGGTGCGGCCAATGCCGATCGCACGGCCACTGGCGGCCCACGGGAACTTGGCCACGCCGACCTTCAGGCCCTTGGCCTTGGCTTCGGTCTCGGTCACACCGACCCAGGCGATTTCCGGGTTGGTGTAGGCCACCGACGGGATCACGCGGGCCACCCATTCCTTCTTGTGGCCGGCAGCCACTTCGGCGGCCAGCTTGCCCTCGTGCGTGGCCTTGTGGGCCAGCATCGGGTTGCCGACGATGTCGCCGATGGCAAAGATGTGCGGCACGTTGGTGCGCATCTGGCGATCGACCGGGATGAAGCCACGCTCGGTGACCTGCACGCCGGCCTTTTCGGCATCGATCTTCTTGCCGTTCGGCGAGCGACCCACGGCCACCAGCACGCGATCGAAGGTGCCCTGCGCCAGCGCAGGCGCCTGGCCTTCCTCGGCGGCGTCGAAGGTCACGGTGATGCCCTTGGCATCGGCGGTGACGCCCGAAGCCTTGGTCTTCAGGTGGACTTCGATGCCCTGCTTCTTCAGGCGGTCGGCCAGCGGCTTGACCAGGTCCTTGTCCGCGCCCGGCATCAGCTGGTCCATGAACTCGACCACGGTGACCTTGCTGCCCAGCGCGCTGTACACGGTGGCCATTTCCAGGCCGATGATGCCGCCGCCGACGACCAGCAGCGAGCCCGGCACTTCGGCCAGCTCCAGCGCGTCGGTGGAGTCCATCACGCGCTTGTCGTCCCACGGGAAGTTCGGCAGCTTCACCGCCTGCGAACCGGCGGCGATGATGCACTTCTGGAAGCGCAGCAGCTGGGTGCTGCCATCAGCGGCGGTGATTTCCAGCTCGTTGGCCGAAACGAATTTGCCGACGCCCTGCACGCTGCGGACCTTGCGCTGCTTGGCCATGCCGGCCAGGCCCTTGGTCAGCTGGTTGACGACCTTTTCCTTGTACTCGCGCAGCTTGTCCAGGGTAATGGTCGGCTTGCCGAACTCGACGCCGAAATCACCGGCGTGGGCCACTTCGTCGATGACCGCTGCAGCGTGCAGCAGCGCCTTGGACGGAATGCAGCCCACGTTGAGGCAGACGCCACCGAGGCTGGCGTAACGCTCGACCAGCACCGTATCCAGGCCGACGTCGGCAGCGCGGAAAGCGGCGGTGTAGCCGCCCGGGCCGGAGCCCAGCACGACCATTTCGCATTCGATGTCGGCTGGCTTGCCGCTGGACAGCGCCGGCTTCGGCGCAGCCGGTTCAGCCGGGGCGCGGTGCGACGGGGTCACCGGCGGCTTGCTGGCCGGAGCGGCCGCTGCCGGGGCCGGCGCGGCCGCCTTGGCCGGGGCTTCGGCGGCACCTTCGGCGTCCAGCACCACGACCACGGCGCCTTCGGACAGGGTGTCGCCGAGCTTGACCTTGATTTCCTTGACCACGCCGGCAGCCGAGGACGGCACTTCCAGGGTGGCCTTGTCCGATTCCAGGGTCACCAGACCCTGATCCTTCTTCACCGTGTCGCCGACGGCGACCAACACTTCGATCACCGGCACATCGCTGTAATCGCCGATGTCGGGAACCTTGACTTCAATCGTGGCCATGGTGGGTTTTCCTCGTGCCCGCGCGGCGGTACCGGCGGGCTGTCACTGCATCTGTTCACGCGGCCGCGCCAGGGGCGGCGGCCGCACGGTGGGGGCGAAGCGGTGCCTTACAGCAGCACGCGGCGCATGTCGGCCAGTACCTGCGACAGGTACGTGGTGAAGCGTGCGGCCAGGGCGCCATCGATGACGCGGTGGTCGTAGCTCAGCGACAGCGGCAGCATCAGCTTCGGTGCGAATTCCTTGCCGTTCCAGACCGGCTGGATGGACGACTTGGAGACGCCGAGGATGGCCACTTCCGGTGCATTGACGATCGGGGTGAACGCGGTGCCGCCGATGCCGCCCAGCGAGCTGATCGAGAAGCAGCCGCCACTCATGTCGGCCGGGCCGAGCTTGCCGTCGCGCGCCTTCTTGGCCAGTTCGCCGGTTTCCTGCGCGATCTGCACCACGCCCTTCTTGTCCACGTCGCGGATGACCGGCACGACCAGGCCGTTCGGCGTGTCGGCGGCAAAGCCGATGTGGAAGTACTTCTTCAGGGTCAGGTTTTCACCGCTGGCATCGAGCGAGGCGTTGAACTCCGGGAACTTCTTCAGCGCCGCGGCGCTGGCCTTGATCAGGAAGGCGAGCATGGTCAGCTTGATGCCGGCCTTCTCGTTTTCCTTGTTCAGCGCCACGCGCAGGCCTTCCAGGTCGGTAATGTCGGCCTGTTCGAACTGGGTGACGTGCGGGATCATGGCCCAGTTGCGGGCCAGGTTCGCACCCGAGATCTTCTTGATGCGCGACAGCGGCTGGACTTCGGTCTCGCCGAACTTGCTGAAGTCGACCTTCGGCCACGGCAGCAGGTTCAGGCCACCACCGGCAGCGACAGCAGCACCGCCGGCAGCCGGCACGCCGCCGCTGAGTGCGGCCTTGACGAACTTCTGCACGTCACCCTTGGTGATGCGGCCACCCTTCTCGGTGCCGTTGATCTGCAGCAGGTCCACACCCAGTTCGCGGGCGAACACACGCACCGCCGGGGTGGCATACGGCACCTTGGCCGGCAGCACGCCATCGGCGTTGAACTGCACCGGCGGGCTGGACGGGGTACCGACCGAGGCGACCTCGCGGGCCGCCAGCTTGTCCGGCTGCGCCGGCACAGCGACCGGCTCGACCTTGGTGGCGGTCTCGGCGGCAGCCGGAGCGGCAGCAGCGGCTGCCTTGGTCGGCGCCGGCGCGGCAGCGCCCTCGGCCTCGATGATGGCGACCACATTGCCCTGCGACAGAGTGTCGCCGACCTTGACCTTCAGTTCCTTGACCACGCCAGCCACCGACGACGGCACTTCCATGGTGGCCTTGTCGCTTTCCAGCGTGACCAGGCCCTGGTCCTTCTTGACCGTGTCGCCGACGGCGACCAGCACTTCGATGACCGGAATGCCGGAATAGTCGCCGATATCCGGCACCAGCGCTTCAACCGCACCACCGCTGGCAGCCGGAGCGGCCGGCGCAGCTGCGGCCGGGGCCGGCGCGCTCTGGGTGGCGGCAGCCGGAGCTGCGGCCTTGGCCGGTGCCGGCGCGGCAGCTGCCGGCTTGGCAGCCTCGCCTTCAGCCACTTCGATCAGCGCCACGACCTTGCCCTCGGACAGGGTGTCACCGACCTTGACCTTGATCTCCTTGACCACGCCGGCCACGGCCGACGGCACTTCCATGGTCGCCTTGTCGCTTTCCAGCGTCACCAGGCCCTGGTCCTTCTTGACCGTGTCGCCGACGGCGACAAGCACCTCGATTACCGGGATATCGCTGTAGTCACCGATATCGGGGACAAGTGCTTCCTTGATTTCGGCCATGGGGATAACTCCGGCAATCTGGTGTAGGGAAACGTCTATTGTGCGGCCAGCGGGGGCCAGCGCCAACCGTTACAGGTGTTTTCAGTACTCACGCAGCCGGGACACGCTGTTGCTCATGGGTTGCGGCCGCGACCAGTCGGTAGCGTATTGTCCGGACGATGTCCGCTTCATGTCGCCAGTGCGTCGGCTACCGGCTGCCAGGCCTGGCGCAGCCGCGGCAGTGACCAGGCCGCGTTGGCCGGGCTGGTGGACGGCAGCGCCAGCAGCCTTGGCGGCGCCTCCAGGCCGGGCAGCACCCAACGCTGGAATGCCTTCAGCGATGCCGCACCGTTGCAGCCGATCAGCTCCAGCTCAGGAAGCGAAGCGATCAATGCCGGCAGCGCATTGGGTACTTCCGTGCCACGCACGATGTCGGCATCCAGGCTGCCACGCCGCTCGCACTGACCGATCACATCCCACAGACCCACACCGGCTGCCTGCAGTGCGCGCAGCCGTTGCGGGTACGCCAGGGCCACATCGAAGCCACAAATATCGGCCAGCACAGGCCAGAAGCGATTGCGCGGATGCGCGTAGTAGCGCTGCTCCTGCAATGACGCAACGCCGGGCATCGAACCCAGCAGCAGCACCCTGCACTCCATGTTCACCTGCGCTTGCAGGCCGATGCACACCGTTGCTTCGCTCACATCTTCTCCAACTGCATGAATGTCGCCGAAGGCCGAAAAGCCCATGAAAACAGGCTTTTCGCTCCAGTCGCTGAACAAGGGAAACTATTTTTTAACGTGCGTCGGATTCGATTCATGTTGGGGCGACTACGGTGTGCTCGCCCCGCAACCGGGGGCCCAAAACAAGAAACATTAGGAGATACCCCCATGCGCTCCATCCGTATCCTGAGTCTCGCCCTGCTGACCTCCGCCGCCTTCGCGCCGGCCGCTTTCGCCCAGGACAGCAGCAGCACCGACACCGCTTCGGGCAAGCATTTTGCCGTTGTTGGCGGCATCTCGCTGCTGGAACCGAAGAACGACCCGATCACCGGCGTCAAGAAGACCGATGGTGGCCCGGCGCCGACCGTCAGCTTCAGCTACTACATCAACGACAACTGGGCCGTTGAACTGTGGGGCGCTGCCGACAAGTTCGACAACAAGTTCAAGGGCCCGAACAACGCCCGCCTGGGCTCGGTCGAGCAGCAGCCGATCGCGCTGAGCGGCCAGTACCACTTCGGCCAGGCTGACAACGTGTTCCGTCCGTTCGTGGGCGTGGGCTACTACCAGTCGAGCTTCAGCAACGAGAAGCTGGGCAACGGCGCTGACACCGACATCCGCTTCAAGGATGCCAAGGGCGTGATCGGCACCGTCGGCGTGGACATGAACATCAACTCCACCTGGTTCGCCCGTGCTGACGCCCGCTACATGCGCGCCCGCCCGGACGTGAAGGTTGGCGGCGAGAAGATCGGCGAAGCCAAGATGGATCCGTGGACCGTCGGCTTCGGCATCGGCGCCCGCTTCTGATCCAGGCTGCAACTGCTTCACTGATGTAACGCGACGGGCCCTTCGGGGCCCGTCGTCGTTTCCGTCACCCGCGTTCTGTAGAGTCGAGCTTGCTCGACTGCCTTTCGTAGAGTCGAGCTTGCTCGACTTTTGCAAGAGCAGTCGACTGACAGTCGACTCTACACACAGGATGCGGAGGCGCGATGCACGACGTCGACCTGCTGGTGATCGGTGGCGGTATCAACGGTGCCGGCATCGCCCGTGATGCCAGCAGCCGCGGCCTGCGCGTGCTGCTGTGCGAGCAGCACGACCTCGCTGCGCATACCTCCAGCGCCAGCAGCAAGCTGATCCACGGTGGCCTGCGCTACCTGGAACAGCGCGAGTTCGGTCTGGTACGCAAGGCCTTGGGCGAACGCGAAGTGGTACGCCGGCAGGCACCGTACCTGGTCCGCCCGCTGCGTTTCGTGCTGCCGTGGGAACCGCACCTGCGCCCACGCTGGATGCTGCGCGTGGGACTGTGGCTGTACGACCACCTGGGCCCACGCAGCCCGGCATTTCCCGCCTCGCGCGCCCTGGACCTTCAGCGTGATCCGCTCGGCCCCTGGCTCTCCCCGGATCTGCGGCAGGCCTTCAGCTACGCCGACGCGCAGGTCGATGACGCGCGTCTGGTACTGCTCAATGCCCTGGATGCTGCCTCGCGTGGCGCACAGGTACATGTGCGCAGCCGCTGCACCGAACTGCGCCCTGTGCAGGGCCGTTGGCAGGCCGTGCTGGAATCCGCCGATGGCCAGCAGCATGTGACCGCGCGCGCCGTCGCCAATGCGGCTGGCCCATGGGCCGGTGGCCTGCTGGAGCAGATGGAGGCCCGCAGCGGCGGCCCCGCGCTGCGGCTGGTACAGGGCAGCCACATCGTGCTGCGCCGCCCCTGGCCCGATGACAGTGCCTGCCTGCTGCAGCAGCCCGATGGCCGCGTGGTGTTCCTGCTGCCGTTCACCCACGATCATCTGCTGATTGGCACCACCGACACCGACTACCGCGGTGACCCGGCGCGCTGCAGCGTGCTGCCTTCCGAGGTGAGCTATCTGTGCGCGGCCGCCAGCCGCTATCTGCGTGAGCCGATCACTCCGGAAGACGTGGTCTGGCAGTTCGCCGGTGTACGTCCCCTGCTGGCCGACCCGGACCCGCGTGCGGCAACGCTGAGCCGCGACTACCGCCTTCAGCTGCAGTCCAACCCGGCGCCGGCGCTGCATGTGCTGGGCGGCAAGCTGACCACCTACCGGGTGCTGGCCGAGGAAGCGCTGAACCTGCTGCGCCCTGCCCTGCCACAGATGGGACCGGCCTGGACGGCAGGCGGGGACCCGCTGCCGGGCAGCGACTGGGGTGACGCCACACAGGCGCGCTCCCGCCTGCAGGCGCTGGCACCGTGGTTGCCCGTGGAGATCGCACGGCGTTGGGCCGAAGCCTACGGCAGCCGCAGCGCCGCCCTTCTGCAGGGTGCACGGGGCATGGACGATCTTGGAGAGGACTTCGGCGGCGGCCTGCATGCGCGGGAAGTGGCTTTCCTGCGCGACCACGAATGGGCCTGGGACGCCGAGGACGTGCTGTGGCGGCGGAGCAAGCTGGGGTTGCGGCTGGATGCTGCGCAGGTGGCGCGGCTGCAGGCGTGGATCGATAGACGGTAGAGTCGAGCTTGCTCGACTGGCATGAAAAGCAGTCGAGCAGGCTCGACTCTACCAACACCATCGCTACCGGAGACGCTACATGACGCCCCGCTACGTGCTGGCCATCGACCAGGGCACCACCAGTTCGCGCGCGATCCTGTTCGACCGCACCGGCGACATCGTCGGCAGCGCGCAGCGCGAATTCGCGCAGATCTTCCCGCAGCCGGGTTGGGTCGAGCATGACCCGCGCGAGATTCTCACCAGCGTCTATGCCACGCTGACCGAACTGCTCAGCCGCGGGCAGATCGACCCGCGCCACATCGCCGCACTGGGCATCACCAACCAGCGCGAAACCACCGTGGTCTGGGACCGTGCCACCGGACAGCCGATCCACAACGCCATCGTCTGGCAGTCGCGGCAGAGCCACGCCATCTGCGAGCGGCTGAAGTCCGAAGGGCATGAGGCGCTGATCCGCGAGCGCACCGGCCTGCTGATCGATGCCTATTTCTCCGCCACCAAGGTGCGCTGGATCCTCGACCACGTGGAGGGCGCGCAGCAGCGTGCCGAGCGCGGCGAGCTGCTGTTCGGCACCATCGACAGCTGGCTGGTCTGGAACCTCAGTGGTGGCCAGGCGCATGTGACCGACTACAGCAACGCGGCGCGCACGCTGCTGTTCAACATCCACACGCTGGACTGGGATGACGACCTGCTGGCGCTGCTGGACATCCCGCGCGCGATGCTGCCGCAGGTGCGCGATTCCAGCGCGGTGTACGCGCATACCCGGCCGCAGTTCTTCTTCGATCACCCGATTCCGATCGCCGGCATCGCCGGTGACCAGCAGGCGGCGCTGTTCGGCCAGGGCTGCTTCCAGCCGGGCATGGTCAAGAACACCTATGGCACCGGCTGCTTCATGCTGATGCACACCGGCGCGCAGGCGGTGCGCTCGCGCAATGGACTGCTGACCACCATCGCCTGGGGCCTGGACGGGCGCGTGGAATATGCGCTGGAAGGCTCGATCTTCATCGCCGGCTCGGTGGTGCAGTGGCTGCGCGATGGGTTGCGCATGATCGAACGCGCCAGCGACAGCCAGGCGCTGGCCGCGCAGGTGCCCGACAGCGGCGGTGCTTACCTGGTACCAGCATTTGTCGGCCTCGGTGCGCCCTATTGGCGAAGTGATGTGCGCGGCGCGATGTTCGGCCTGACCCGTGGCACCCGCAAAGCGCACTTCGTGCGTGCCGCGCTGGAGTCGATGGCCTACCAGACCCGCGACGTGCTCGATGCGATGCAGTCCGATGCCGGTATCGCGCTGACCGAGCTGCGCGCCGATGGCGGTGCGATCGGCAACGACTTCCTGGCCGGATTCCAGGCCGACATCCTTGGCGTGCCGCTGCTGCGGCCGCGGCTGACCGAGACCACCGCACTGGGTGCGGCCTACCTGGCCGGCCTGGCGGTGGGGTTCTGGACCAGCCGCGAACAGATCGCCACGCAATGGGGCCTGGACCGGCGCTTCGAGCCACAGATGGAGGTGGCGCGGCGCGAGAAGCTGTATGCGGGATGGCAGCAGGCCGTGGCGGCCACCCTCGCCTTCCACGTCGACTGACGGTAGTGCCGGCCGCTGGCCGGCAACCCTATGATGTTTGGGGGCGCCTGGAG
>OFRL01000110.1_pt1 | contig 44800 bp, 41 predicted proteins | sample 1543121 | NCBI WGS metagenome assembly OFRL01 (sample SAMN07774228, study PRJEB24372) | wastewater metagenome | isolation source: Lake Maggiore Cannobio | place: Italy: Cannobio | collected 2016-01
CGGGATTGTCCCGCCGGCCGCACCCACTCTCCCGTTGCGGTGGCCTTGGTTTCGCGCCAGTCACCGCCATTGCTGAGGTATGGACAACAACGCGCCCCTGCCCGCCGGCGACGTACCGGCCCCCCGCAATGACCGCTCGCGCATCCTGCGGGCGTTCAATGTCAGCCTGGCCGCCGTGCTGGTGCTGGTGGCCGTGTTCGCCCTGCAGGGCACCTTCGACTGGCGGCCCTGGGCGGTCGCGCCGCTGGAAGCCAAGGGCCTGCTTGGCCTGATCGGCGGCCCGATGCTGCATGCCTCGGTCGAGCACATCGCCGCCAACAGCATCGCGATCCTGATCCTGGGCACGCTGGCCGGCAGCGTCTACCCGAAAGCCACCGTGCGCGCCCTGCCGCTGCTGTGGCTGGGCTCGGGCATCGGTGCGTGGATGCTGGGCAATCCGGGCAGCGTGCACCTGGGCGCCAGCGGCGTGACCCACGGCCTGATGTTCCTGCTGGCCAGCCTGGGCCTGCTGCGCCGCGATCGCGCGGCCATCGCCACCGGCCTGATCGGCATGCTGTTCTACGGCGGCATGCTGATGACCATCCTGCCGCACGCCGATGGTGTGTCCTGGCAGTCGCACATGGGCGGCGCCTTCGCCGGCATCATCGCTGCGCTGCTGTTCCGCAACGCCGACCCGCTGCCGCCGCGCCCGCGCTACAGCTGGGAAGACGAAGAAGACGAGGCCGAACCGCTGGCCGACGACGAGCTGGAGCCGCCGTCACCGCAGCGCGTGCCGGTGCTATGGCAGCCGCGCGAGGGCCAGGACTACGTGGTGATCCCGTTCCGCCGGCCGGACGAGCCGCGCGGTTGATCGGGTGACGGGGTCCGGCACCTTCATGACCCGGTAGTGGCCGACCTTGGTCGGCGCTCCCGCTGCATGCCAACCAAGGTTGGCAACTACCAGAGCATTCCGTCACATCCGGTAGCGCCGGGCCATGTCCGGCGGCATTGGCCGGTCAGTTCGCCGCATTCCCCGCCGCGCCCATGCCATCCACCGCCTGCCGGCCCAGTGCCGGGTCGTCGGTGAAGAAGGCATCGATGCCGGTGGCCAGATAGGCGCGCATCTCGGCAACCGACCCCTCTGCATTGCGCGCGTTGTCGGCGCCCTTGCGCAGGTTGCTGGCCTGGAAATGGTTCTCCGGGCGGAAGGTATACGGAATCACCATCAGGCCCACTGCATGTGCGTCCTGTACCAGCGTGGTCGGTGTCCCCAGTGCACCCTTGGCGTCCAGCGGAATGATCGAGCGCAGCTCCGGGCCGATGCTGTCGGCGTAGCTGGCAATGTCCTTCAGTCCGGCCGGCGTCATCATCTGCGCGTAGGTCAGCTTGCCACCGGCCTTGGCGATGTCGGCCGGCTGCGTATCGCCTTTCCACAGCAGCTGCAGCAGGCGGATGTTGCTGCCCCGCCCGATCTTGCCGCGCAGGTAGCGCAGGTTGGCGGTCTCGAACGACTGGATGGTGACCGGGCCCACGTTGGTATAGGCGTTGCCGCGCAGCGCGGTCAGGAGCTTGTCTTCCATCGGCAGGCCGATCGACTGGAAGTAGGTCGGATGCTTGATCTCCGGCACCAGGCCGATGCCGCGGTTGGCGCGGCCGGCCTGTTGCACCAGGAACGCAAGGATCTCGTCGAGGCTGGCGATGCGGAACTGGCCATCGTAGGCGGTGCTGCGCAGTTCCGGCAGGCGCTCACGCGCGTACAGCGTCTTCAGCTCGGCCAGGGTGAAGTCTTCGGTGAACCAGCCATCGACCTTCTGCCCGTCGATGACCTTGCTGGTGCGGCGGCTGGCGAATTCCGGATGCGAGGCGACATCGGTGGTGCCACTGATCTCGTTCTCGTGGCGGGCCACCATCACCCCGTCCTTGGTCATCACCAGGTCCGGTTCGATGTAGTCGGCGCCATCGGCGATGGCCTGCGCGTAGGCCGCCAGGGTGTGCTCGGGCAGCAGTGCGCTTGCCCCGCGGTGGCCATAGACCGACACCTTGTGCGTGGCCGGGGTGGAGGATTCAGCACTCATGGTCACCGATGGTGCCACGGCCAGCGACAACAGCAACGCACAACCCCACGACTTCACTGCGACTTCCCCAAGCGGTATGTGATGGGCGTCAGTATGCGGCGGCAATGTGACAGGCGGGGGACCCCATGGATCCGGTAGTCGCCGACCTTGGTCGGCGCTCTGCCAGCCGGCGCCCATGACCCCGGACGCCCTGTGCCAACCAAGGTTGGCACCTACCAGAGCGAAGGTTGGCGCCTGCCAGAGCATGAGCCGCGCGATTGATCGATGACGGGGTCGGAGCCCCTTCGGGGATCTGGCCCCGACCTTACTTGCCGATGCAGAAGCTGGAGAAGATCCTTCCCAGCAGGTCATCGGCACTCATCTGCCCAGTGATCTCGCCCAGCGCGTCATGCGCCAGCCGCAGTTCCTCGGCGGCCAGTTCCAGGTGCTCGTGCGCCAGCTCGCCATCGGCGCGCTGCGCGTGTTCCTGCGCACGCTCGATCGCATCCACATGCCGCGTGCGTGCGGAGAACTCGCCATCCACCTGCTCGCCTGCCCCGGCCGAGGCAATCGAACGCAGGCGCGCATGCAGATCTTCGAGTCCGGCGCCGGTGGCCGCCGAAACGAACACCCGATCCGGATCGTCCAGCGTCGGCAGCGCCGTCAGCAGATCCGACTTGTTGTGGATGTAGACCTTGTGCGGCACCGCCGCCACGGCATCGCCCAGCGCCGCTTCGCCGGCCGCTGGATCGCGCGCATCCAGCACGATCAGCGCCAGGTCCGTACGCTCGATTTCCACATGCGCGCGGCGCATGCCTTCGCGTTCGATGGCGTCGCCACCGTCGCGCAGGCCCGCGGTGTCGACCAGGGTCAGCTCCAGGCCGTCCAGGCGGATGGTCTCGCGCAGGGTGTCGCGGGTGGTGCCGGCGATGTCGGTGACGATGGCGCGTTCGCTGCCGGCCAGCGCATTGAGCAATGAACTCTTGCCGGCATTCGGCGGCCCGATCAGCACCGCATGCAGGCCATCGCGCAGGCGGCGGCCGCGCTCGGCATCCCGCCGCAGCAGGGCAAGATCGCTGCGCGCCTGTTCCAGGCCACGGCGCACCTGTGCTCCACCGAGGGTATCCAGCGGTTCGTCGGCGAAGTCGATGGCCGCTTCCACATGGATGCGCAGCAGCACCAGCTGTTCGACCACGGCGTCGATGCGGCGCGAGAACACACCATCCAGCGAACGGCGCGCAGCGCGCGCGGCACGGTTGTCGCCCGCGGCGATCAGGTCGGCGATGGCCTCGGCCTGGGCCAGGTCGAGCTTGCCGTTGAGGAACGCGCGTTCGCTGAACTCACCCGGGCGCGCCTGGCGCGCACCGAGCGCGATGCAGCGCGCGACCAGTTGCTGCAGCAGCACCGGGCTGCCATGGCCCTGCAGCTCCACCACCTCTTCGCCGGTGAAGCTGTTCGGTGCCGGGAACCACAGCACGATGCCATCGTCGATGACCTCGCCGTCGGCATCACGCAGGCGCGCGTAGTGCGCGTGGCGCGGACGCAGTGCAGGTGCACCCAGCGCATTGGCAATCGCTGCAGCGCGCGGGCCGGACAGGCGCAGCAGGCCGACACCGCCGGCGCCGGGCGCACTGGCGATGGCCACGATCGTGTCGGTGCGGATCGCGTCGTTCATGGCTCAGAGTTTCTCCAGCTGCGCACGCGCCTGGGCCGCGCCGCTGCCCTGCGGCTGCAGCGCCAGGTAGGTGGTGTAGGCCTGTTTGGCCTTGGCCTTGTCGCCGGCGTTGAAGTAGGCGTCGCCCAGGTTGAGATAGGCCACGGCGCGCGAGGGGTCGATCTTCAGTGTGTTCTCCAGCCAGCGCGCCGCTTCGGCATAGCGCTGCTGGCGGTAGTAGACGAAGCCGAGGTTGTTGGCGGCCTGGGCGAAGTCCGGGCGCAGCTTCAGCGCCTCGGTGAACTGGGCTACCGCTTCGTCGTACTGCTTCTCGCGGTACAGCTGCAGGCCACGGTCATTGGCCTGCTGCGCGCGCTGGCGGTCGGACGCCGGGCCGGCGGTGGGCACCACCAGCTTGGCCTTGCCACCCTGCAGGTCGGCCACGGTCACCGGCGCCTGGCTGCCCTTTGCTTCGCTGGCAGCATCAACCTTGTTGTTCAGCGCGATCGCATCGGCGGTCAGCTGGCGCGTATCGGCGTTGAGGAATTCCTGGCTGTCCGGCACCTGGAACACGAACTCGCCGCCCTGCGAACCGGGCAGGCTGCCGAAGGCCGGGGTCTGGTGCGAGACCGCCGAGACCGCCGGCGCCACGTAGGCGGCCAGTTCGGTACCGGTGATCAGGCCATCGCCGTTGAGGTCGCCCTTGCCGGCCAACGCCTGCAGCAGCACCCAGGTGAACACCGAATGGCCGTTGGGGCCGGCATCGGCCACCTGCTGGTCGGCACCACCGGCGGTCAGCATCTGCCGCGCGCTGCGTCGCGCGTTCTCGCGCAGGAACGACGACGACGAGGGGCCGCCACGGGTCAGGCCCAGGCCGCTGTAGCAGGCATCCATCACGAACATCACATGCTTGGCCTGCATGCTTTCGGCGATGTTCTGGATGTCGGTCATCGCAATCGCGTCGGTGGCGAATTCCTTCGGATCCGAATCGACCGGAATGATGTAGCCGAGGTCGCGCCCCGAGGCGAGCTGGCGGGTCGCGCCATGGCCGGCGAAGAACACGAACACGCGGTCGTTCTTTCCGGTGCGGTCGTCGGCCAGGCGGTCGTGGAAGGCGGCCAGGATGTTGTTGCGGGTGGCCTGCTCGTTCTTCAGCACGATCACCTGCGAGGACGGGAAGCCGAACTGCCCGGTCAGGGTATCGGCCACCGCCTGTGCATCATGGCTGGCGTACTCCAGCTTCGGCCACTTGGCGTAGTTGTCGATGCCGACCACGATCGCCCACGACTTCTCGTAGCCGGTGGTGACCGTGGCGGCACCGGCATCACCCTTGCGCGCTCGGGCGACGGTGAAGTCGCGGCCATTCCAGCCGGCGAACTGGTAGCCATCGGCGATCAGCCGGTCGAGGATCTGCGGCAGCGCCTTCACCGCACGATCGTGGATGTCGTGGAACAGGATGATGCCGCGCTGTTCCTTGTTCACCTGGTCGAGCACGCGCTGCACGATCGACTCCGGTACCGGGTCGGCCCAGTCCATCGAGTCGATGTTCCACATGATCGACTTCAGCCCGGCCTCGTTGAGCAGCTGCAGGCCTTCGGCGTTGCGCGCGCCGTACGGGAAGCGGAACAGGGGCGCGCGCTTGCTGTCCACGTCCTTCAGCAGCGTGTCGGTGTCCAGCACCTGCTGGCGCAGCGCGTCGCCGGTGGTGCGCGACAGCTGGGCGTGGGTCAGGCTGTGGTTGCCGACCGCATAGCCCTCCTCCATCAGGTTACGGCTGATCTTCGCCATCGGGCCCAGGCTGACCTTGCCATCGGCCTCGACCTTGCCCAGGTTTCGGCCCACTTCGAAGAACACGCCCGGCACGTCGTAGCGCTTGAGGATGGCCACCACTTCATCGGTGTAGGCCTTGTGCGGGCCATCGTCGAAGGTCAGCACCACGGTCTTGGCCGGCAGGTCGCGGCCGAAGATTTCGCGGTCGCTGTCCTTCATGGACATCGGGTACGGCTCGATCACCCCGTAGTCGCGCAGGATCGCTTCGCGGCTGTAGTCCTTGTGCAGGTGCGCGATGTAATCGTCCCACTTCTCGCGCTTCAGCTCGATGGCGCGGGTGCGCTCGAAGCGGCTGAAGATGCGGGTCAGTTCCTGGTTGTAGTTGCGTTCGATCTCGTCGAGCGCCTCCAGGTCCTCGCCGATGCGCTGGTGCAGCTTCACCGCCGGCAGCGACGAATCGGTACCGACCCGCTCATGCAGATCACGCAGCACTTCGCGGAAGGCCAGGCGGTCGGCATCGAACAGTTCCGGCGCGGACTCGATGTAGTCCAGCACGGTACCCAGGGTGGCGAAGCGCTGCGGACTGGAACCGCGCAGCAGGGTGTCGAACTGCGCGGCGATGGCCGTACGTTGCTCCAGGCCATCATGGAACAGCTGCTGGCCCACACGCGTGGAGGTGCCGCGGTCGGCGGCCGACTGCTGTTCTTCGTCGGCCAGCAGCACGATGATCCGACGGTAACCGTCGAGCTGCTTCTGCAGCGCAGCCAGCAACGGCGCGGCGGCCGGGTCGGCGGCGGCCGCGGCCTGCGCGCTGGGCTGGGTCACGCCGGTTACCGGTGCCTTCGCGTCTTTGTCGCCACAGCCGGCAACGACCAGGGTCAACAACAGCGAGGGCAGGAACAGGCGGAACGACGACGCACGCGGCATGGCGGACTCGATGGATGGAGGAACGGTGTGCCGGCGATTCTAACGCCGCATGCGAAAAGCCCGCCTTGCGGCGGGCTTCTGCGGGTCGGTCGGGGCTCAATGGCAGTCGACCAAGGTCGACTCTCTACAAAGCCGGCGACCTGCCGGTCGGATTACTTCTTTTTGACCGGGGCCGGGGCGGTGGTGGCCGGGACCGGCTCGCCGCCATGGCGCTTGGTCATCCACCACTGCTGCAGCAGGCCCAGGCCGCCGTTGACCACCCAGTACAGAACCAGGCCGGACGGCATGAAGGCCATCATGACGCCAAACACCAGCGGCATGAACTGCATCATCTTCTGCTGCATCGGGTCCATGCCCGGTGCCGGGGTCAGCTTCTGCGTGAACCACATCACCGCCACGTTGATCACCGGCAGGATGAAGTACGGGTCGCGTGCGGTCAGGTCCTGGATCCAGCCGAACCAAGGCGCCTGGCGCAGTTCGACCGATTCCACCAGCACCCAGTACAGGGCGAAGAAGATCGGCATCTGGATGAGGATCGGCAGGCAGCCGCCCATCGGATTGATCTTTTCCTTCTTGTACAGCTCCATCATCGCGGTCTGGAACTTCTGGCGGTCATCGCCATAGCGTTCCTTCAGCTGCGCGATGCGCGGCTGGAAACGACGCATCTTGGCGCCGCTCTTGTACTGGGTCGCCGACAGCGGGTACAGCACCAGCTTCAGCAGCACCACCAGGCCGACGATCGCCCAGCCCCAGTTGCCGACCAGCTTGTGCACCTGGTTCAGCACCCAGAACAGGCCCTGGCCGATCACCGCCATCATCGAGAAGCGGCTGTAGTCGACCACGCGGTCCAGGCCCGGCACGTCTTCCTTGGCAATCAGGTTGACCAGCTTCGGGCCGACCCACAGGCGGGCTTCGGTGCTGGTGGACTGGCCCGGGGCCACGGTGAAGGCCGGGCCACGCGCTTCGATCAGGTCACGACCGGCCACCTGCGACAGCACGTAGTGTGCGGTCTGGTCCTTCTGCGGGATCCAGGCGGTGAAGAAGTGGTGCTGCAGCATCGCCAGCCAGCCGCCGGTGATGTTCTGGTTCAGCGTGCCGTCTTCCAGGTAGTCCTTGAACGCACGACGCTGGTACTTCTTGTCGTTGTCGTACCAGGTGGCACCGTTGAAGCTGAAGGAATCCGGGTTGGTCATGCTCCGCGACAGGATGGTCGGGGTGCGGTCCAGGGTGCGGTAGACGTAGCCGTTCCACGGCGCGGCGCCGGCGTTGCTGACTTCATCCTTGAAGCGCACGGCATACTCGTTGCGCGAGACGGTCAGCGTGCGCTTGATGGTCACGCCGTTGTCGGCGGTCCACACGAACGGGATCTGCAGCTCGTTCTGGCCCTTGGCCAGCACGAAGTCCTTGATGTCACCGACCAGCTTGAAGCCGTCGGCGCCGGGGACCGGGGTGTTCTTGTCTTCGCTGGCCCAGCCACTGATCGCGCTGTAGGGGTGCGCGGGGTCTTCGGTCAGCAGGCGGACCGGCGGGCTGCCTTCGTCCTTGGTCTGCGGGAACTGCAGCAGCTCGGCATCGAGCACGCGGCCGCCGTCGAGCACCAGGCGCAGCACGTCGGTGGTGACGGTCACGCGCTGGCTGGCCGGCGTGGCGCTGGCCTGGGCCTGCACGGCGGCCTGGCCGGGGGCACCCGGCACCTGGGCGCTGGGGATGGCGCCCGGGGTTGCGCCCGGAACGCTCTGTGCGGCGGCCGGGGCCGACGTGGTCGTCGGTGCCGGGGTCGGAGCAGCCTTTTCACGGCTCCACTCCATCCACAGCAGCACGGCCACCATCAGCCAGGCAAAAATGAGGAATACGCGGGTCTGGTTCATCAGCGGACAGGCTCGGCGGGGCCGGGACGCGATGCCGGCTCGGTCAAAGAAGGAGTTGCGATGCCATCAGGCGGCGGCATTGTGCCGTCCACGCCCGGCGTGGGCAATGCACGCAGGCGACGCAGCAGGCGCAGGAAGGCCTGGCGGATCTCGTCGTTGCTGGCGGAACGCGCAGCACTTCGAGCCACGACGACAAAGTCGCCTGGCTGGATGTCGGTACGTGTCTGACGCAGGATGTCGCGCAGGACGCGCTTGATCCGGTTACGCCCGACGGCGTTCGGATCAACCTTGCGGGAAACCGCCAGACCCAGCCTGGCCGGCCGGTCAGCCGGCAGCCAGTGCAGGGTCATCAGCGGATCGGACACACGGCGGGCGCCGTTGAAGACCGTTGAGTATTCGGCACGCGTGCGAACCCGCGCAGAGCGAGGGAATCGCTTGCGCGGGTCTGCAGTATTCACTGTCGAAGGGATTGCGTCTGCCGCGATGTGCGGCATGGCAATCAGGCGCTCAGGACTTTGCGGCCCTTGGCGCGGCGACGCGACAGGATCTTGCGGCCGTCAGCGGTCTTCATACGGGCACGGAAGCCGTGGTCGCGCTTACGCTTGAGGTTGCTGGGCTGGTAGGTGCGCTTCGTGGCCATTGGGGGCCTCTCGTATGAATGGGACGGAAAGAACCGGAAATTCTAGAGAGGTACCCCGCCCCAAGTCAACCCCTGGCAGCTACGCGAATTCACTGGGCTGTGCAATAGCTGTGGATGTTTTTGTGAATAAGTAGGGGACAAGCATTCCGAAGGCGGGCGCTCGGTGGTAGTCTGAGCCATCCATTTCCCCCCTTTCCGGCCTGTGTTTGGGCGCCTTGTCGCGTCCATGCCCCGGCCACCGGACGATTATTGCTGATGGATGCTTGGTCCCGTAGTCTCGAGCGCCTCGAAGCGGAGTTCCCGCCGGAAGACGTTCATACCTGGTTGAAGCCGCTGCAGGCCGATCTGCGCGTGGACAGCCTGGTGCTGTATGCACCGAATGCCTTCATCGTCGACCAGGTCCGCGAGCTGTACCTGGCCCGGATCCGCGAACTGCTGGCCCATTTCGCCGGTTTCAGCGACGTTTTTCTTGAAATCGGCTCGCGCCCGCGTCCCGTGGAGGCGCAGAACGCGCCGGTTTCCACGCCGTCGGCGCATGTGTCCAGCGAACCGCAGGTGCCGTTTGCCGGCAACCTGGACAATCACTACACGTTCGCCAACTTCGTCGAAGGCCGCAGCAACCAGCTGGGCCTGGCCGCCGCCTTCCAGGCAGCGCAGAAGCCGGGCGACCGCGCGCACAACCCGCTGCTGCTGTACGGAGGCACGGGCCTGGGCAAGACCCACCTGATGTTCGCCGCCGGCAATGCCATGCGCCAGGCCAATCCGGGTGCGAAGGTGCTGTACCTGCGTTCGGAACAGTTCTTCAGCGCGATGATCCGGGCTCTGCAGGAAAAGACCATGGATCAGTTCAAGCGCCAGTTCCAGCAGGTGGACGCGCTGCTGATCGATGACATCCAGTTCTTCGCCGGCAAGGACCGCACCCAGGAAGAGTTCTTCCACACCTTCAACGCGTTGTTCGATGGCAAGCAGCAGATCATCCTGACCTGCGACCGCTATCCGCGCGAGGTCGAAGGCCTGGAAGCACGCCTGAAGTCGCGGCTTGCCTGGGGCCTGTCGGTCGCGATCGAACCGCCGGACTTCGAGACCCGCGCCGCGATCGTGCTGGCCAAGGCACGCGAACGCGGTGCAGAGATTCCCGATGATGTTGCGTTCCTGATCGCCAAGAAGATGCGCTCCAACGTGCGCGACCTCGAAGGTGCGCTCAATACCCTGACCGCCCGCGCCAATTTCACCGGCCGCGCGATCACCACCGAATTCGCCCAGGAAACCCTGCGCGACCTGCTGCGCGCCCAGCAGCAGGCGATCAGCATTCCCAACATCCAGAAAACCGTTGCCGACTACTACGGCCTGCAGATCAAGGATCTGCTGTCGAAGCGTCGGACCCGCTCGCTGGCCCGCCCCCGCCAGGTCGCCATGGCCCTGACCAAGGAACTGACCGAGCACAGCCTGCCCGAGATCGGCGACGCCTTTGCCGGTCGCGACCACACCACGGTGCTGCATGCCTGCCGCCAGATCCGGACCCTGATGGAAACCGACGGCAAGCTCCGCGAGGACTGGGACAAGCTGATCCGGAAGCTGAGCGAATGATGCACGGATGCCGATGAGGCGTCATCGCACAAAACGGTGCAGAATCCGGTAGCAAGCGCGGGACACGTTGTGGATAAAAATGGCGTCTGAAATCGCGTCGAATTTATCCACAGCTTTCCCCACCCCCTGGGGGTCGGTAATACAGAGGGTTTCGAGGCATGAAATTCTTTTACTTACAAAGACTTAGCGTTGTTTTCCAGCGATTCTGTCTCTACCAGCACCACCAAGCTTTTGATTTATTCCACATTTTTTAAAGCATAGGGGCACGGAACCACATGCGTTTCACACTGCAGCGCGAAGCCTTTCTCAAGCCGTTGGCACAGGTCGTCAACGTGGTCGAACGCCGCCAGACCCTTCCGGTTCTGGCCAATTTCCTGGTCCAGGTGCAGAACGGCCAGCTGTCGCTGACCGGTACCGACCTGGAAGTGGAGATGGTGTCGCGGATCGCGGTTGAAGATGCCCAGGACGGCGAAACCACCATCCCCGCCCGCAAGCTGTTCGAGATCATCCGCGCCCTGCCCGACGGCAGCCGGATCACGGTCTCGCAGACCGGTGACAAGATCACCGTGCAGGCCGGCCGCAGCCGCTTCACCCTGGCCACCCTGCCCTCCAACGACTTCCCGTCGGTTGACGAAGTGGAAGCCACCGAGCGCGTGGCCATCGGCGAAGCGACCCTGAAGGAACTGATCGAACGCACCGCGTTCGCGATGGCCCAGCAGGACGTGCGCTACTACCTCAACGGTCTGCTGTTCGATCTGCGCGGCGATGCGCTGCGTACCGTCGCCACCGACGGCCACCGCCTGGCGCTGTGTGAAACCGATCTGGCCAAGCCCAGTGGTTCCAAGCGCCAGATCATCGTGCCGCGCAAGGGCGTGACCGAACTGCAGCGCCTGCTGGAGAGCGGCGATCGCGAGATCGAGCTGGAAGTCGGCCGCAGCCACGTCCGCGTCAAGCGCGACGATGTCACCTTCACCTCGAAGCTGATCGACGGCCGTTTCCCGGATTACGAAGCGGTGATTCCGATCGGTGCCGACCGCGAAGTGAAGGTTGATCGCGAAGCACTGCGTGCCTCGCTGCAGCGTGCCGCGATCCTGTCCAACGAGAAGTACCGCGGCATCCGCGTGGAAGTCTCGCCGGGCAACCTGAAGATCAGCGCGCACAACCCGGAACAGGAAGAAGCCCAGGAAGAGATCGAAGCCGACACCACGGTCAGCGATCTGGCCATCGGCTTCAACGTGAACTACCTGCTGGATGCCCTGTCTGCCCTGCGCGACGAGGAAGTCATCATCCAGCTGCGCGACTCCAACTCCTCGGCGCTGGTGCGTGAATCCAGCAGCGAGAAGTCGCGCCATGTGGTGATGCCGCTGCGTCTCTAACGGCAGCCTGTTCCACGTGGAACCGAACGACGCCCGGGATCTTCCCGGGCGTTTTTTTTTGCAGGTTCCACGTGGAGCATCGCGATGGGCGGATCTCCAGGTGTGGGTGAATGGCTTCCTTGAGATCGCTGGTTGCCGATTGATCCTGGCTGCCCTTCCGATGCAATCGGCGCTGAGCGATTGGAATCCAGGTTGTGAGCTTGGGCGCTGTCCAGCCGCTCTCGATCGAGTATGCCGTTCTGGGTCTTCAGCCTGATGCACGTTCCCCGAACTTGCCGGAGGGGTGAAGCAGATCGTGGGTCGCAACGCTGCGGTTGCTTCATCTGCAGACGCCACTGTCCACAGGTCTCGTTGGGGTCGGATCGGGGCCGGCCTAGCTTCTAAATCTGGGTATAAATCTAAAGCATGGTGGTGATGGTAGGCCCAGATTTCGTGGAGAAATGCATTATCTAGTTGATTTTGAAGAGATTTATGCACCTGAAACCCCCTGTATAGAGGCCCCTCAGGCTGGGGGGGAACCTGTGGATAGTTTCGCAGGTCGGGCAAAAGGGCTTTTTTATCCACAGTTTGCCCATACCTTGTGTATAAGTCATACAGACCTGCTGTGGACAGTGTGAAACGGCGGGCTCGAAATCCTTGAAATCTGTGGAACCCTCCAGGGCATCGCATCGTAGATTTCAAGAAATCTGCGCGGTGTTCGCGCAAACCACCGTCGGGGCACCTGGCGATGCTCGCGGAATGAGGCTGAAATCGCTGAAATCTGAGGGCCGGTACCCTGCGCCGGCGCTCAGAATTCAAGGATTCCCGGGCGTATCCAGACCCAGGCGAGCCCAGGTGAGGGAGCGCCACCACGTGGAACACGCGTAGGGTTGCCAGACGGAGTCTTCAGCACAGTGGCGATGTCTGGCGCGGCACGGCTGGCTTGACCGATGCAGTAAGCTGATGGATTCCCTGCCCCTCTACCGCCTTGTGCGGATGGTCTTTCGCGCCCCATGCAGATCCGCCGCCTCGCCTTGCATCAACTGCGTCGTTTCAGTGCGGTGGACCTGTCGCCCCAGCCGGGATTGAACCTGCTGACCGGCGACAACGGTGCCGGCAAGACCAGCGTGCTCGAAGCCCTGCACTTGATGGCCTATGGCCGCAGCTTCCGTGGCCGGGTGCGTGACGGTCTGGTACGCCAGGGCCAGGAAGCGCTGGAAATCTTCGTGGAATGGGACGAACAGCGTGCCCATCACCCGCCCCACCGCCGAAAAGCCGGCCTGCGCCACAGTGGTCAGGACTGGAAGGGGCGACTGGACGGCGAGGATGTCGCACAGCTGGGTAATCTCTGCGCAGCGCTGGCCGTGGTGACGTTCGAGCCCGGGAGCCATGCACTGGTCAGTGGTGGTGGTGAACCCCGCCGCCGCTTCCTCGACTGGGGCTTGTTCCACGTGGAACCGGATTTTCTGTCCCTGTGGCGTCGCTACTCCCGGGCGCTGAAGCAGCGCAATGCCCTGCTCAAGCAGGGCGGGCCGTCGCGGATGCTCGATACCTGGGATCACGAGCTGGCCGAGGCAGGAGAACCACTGACCAGCCGCCGCCAGCACTACCTCGAGCGTCTGCAGCAGCGCACGGTCGCCTTGGCCGCCAGCCTCGCTCCACAGCTCGGTATCCAGGGATTGGGGCTGAGCCCCGGTTGGCGGCGGCACGAGCTTCCCTTGGCCGATGCCCTGCTTCTGGCCCGGGAACGTGACCGGCAGGCCGGGTATACCTCGGTGGGCCCGCACCGCGCGGACTGGAGTGTGGATTTCCACAGCATTCCAGGTCGTGATGCGCTGTCCCGCGGCCAGGCCAAGCTGACGGCGTTGGCGTGCCTGTTGGCACAGGCGGAGGACTATGCGGAACAGCGAGGCGAATGGCCGGTGATCGCATTGGACGATCTGGCCTCGGAGCTGGATCGCACCCATCAGGCGCGGGTACTGGAGCGCCTGCTCAATGGGCCGGCACAGATCTTCATCACCGCCACCGAAACCCCGGCGGCGCTGCAGGAACTGACCCACATCGCCCGGTTCCACGTGGAACATGCACAGATCGTGGCTGTGCCATAGTGGGCACACCAGGGCCGCTCGACCCCGGCTGGTATAATTCGGGTTGGAATCCTTTCATTCTCGGCGCATCGCCCCAAGCGGTGCCCGACCTGCGGAGCCTACGGCAAGCGCAATGAGCGACGAACAGAACACCCCGGCAAACAACGGCAATTACGACGCCAACAGCATTACCGCCCTGGAAGGCCTGGAGGCTGTCCGCAAGCGTCCCGGCATGTACATCGGCGACGTGCATGACGGCACCGGTCTGCACCACATGGTGTTCGAGGTCGTCGACAACTCGATCGACGAAGCGTTGGCCGGCCACGCCGACCACGTTGCAGTGACGATCCACGCCGACGGCTCGGTCTCGGTGTCCGACAACGGCCGTGGTATTCCGACCGGCAAGCACGAGCAGATGAGCGCCAAGCTCGGTCGCGAAGTGTCTGCGGCCGAAGTCGTCATGACCGTCCTGCACGCAGGCGGCAAGTTCGACGACAACAGCTACAAGGTTTCGGGCGGCCTGCACGGCGTCGGCGTCAGCGTGGTCAACGCGCTGTCGCAGAAGCTGCTGGTGGACGTGTTCCAGAATGGCTCCCACTACCAGCAGGAATTCAGCAACGGCGCAGCCGTGACTGCGCTGGCCAAGCTGGAAGCCACCACCAAGCGCGGTACCACCGTGCGCTTCTGGCCGTCGACCGTCGCCTTCCACGACAACGTGGAATTCCACTACGACATCCTGGCCCGCCGCCTGCGCGAGCTGTCGTTCCTGAACTCCGGCGTCAAGATCGTCCTTGCCGACGAGCGTGGCGACGGCCGTCGCGATGACTTCCACTACGAAGGCGGCATCCGCAGCTTCGTGGAGCATCTGGCCCAGCTGAAGACCCCGCTGCACCCGAACGTCATTTCAGTCACCGGCGAGCACAACGGCATCGTCGTGGACGTGGCGCTGCAGTGGACCGACTCCTACCAGGAGACGATGTACTGCTTCACCAACAACATTCCGCAGAAGGACGGCGGTACCCACCTGGCCGGTTTCCGCGGTGCGCTGACCCGTGTGCTCAACAACTACATCGAGCAGAACGGCATCGCCAAGCAGGCCAAGATCAACCTGACCGGCGATGACATGCGCGAAGGCATGATCGCAGTGCTGTCGGTGAAGGTGCCGGACCCGAGCTTCTCCAGCCAGACCAAGGAAAAGCTGGTCAGCTCCGACGTGCGCCCGGCGGTGGAAAACGCCTTCGGTGCGCGGCTGGAAGAGTTCCTGCAGGAAAACCCGAACGAAGCCAAGGCGATCGCCGGCAAGATCGTCGATGCCGCACGTGCACGTGAAGCCGCGCGCAAGGCCCGCGACCTGACCCGCCGCAAGGGCGCGCTGGACATCGCGGGCCTGCCGGGCAAGCTGGCCGACTGCCAGGAAAAGGATCCGGCGCTGTCCGAACTGTTCATCGTCGAGGGTGACTCGGCAGGTGGTTCGGCCAAGCAGGGCCGCAACCGCAAGAACCAGGCGGTGCTGCCGCTGCGCGGCAAGATCCTCAACGTGGAACGCGCGCGTTTCGATCGCATGCTGTCCTCCGACCAGGTGGGTACGCTGATCACCGCGCTGGGCACCGGCATCGGCCGTGACGAGTACAACCCGGACAAGCTGCGTTACCACAAGATCATCATCATGACCGACGCCGACGTCGACGGCGCCCACATCCGCACCCTGCTGCTGACGTTCTTCTACCGCCAGATGCCGGAGCTGATCGAGCGCGGTTACGTCTACATCGGCCTGCCGCCGCTGTACAAGATCAAGCAGGGCAAGCAGGAGCTGTACCTGAAGGACGACCCGGCGCTGGACAGCTACCTGGCCAGCAGCGCAGTGGAAAACGCTGCACTGGTGCCGGCCACCGGCGAGCCCGGCATCGAAGGCCTGGCGCTGGAGAAGCTGCTGCTGGCCTACGCGGCGGCGCTGGATTCGATCGAGCGCAACGCACACCGCTACGACCGCAACCTGCTTGAAGCGCTGGTCGACTTCGTCCCGATGGACCTGGAAAGCCTGCGCGCTGCCGGCGAAGGCGAGGGCCTGGATGCACTGGCCAAGCGTCTCAACCAGGGCAGCCTGGGCAGCCCGCGTTTCACGCTGGAACTGCAGGACGCCAACGATGAGCGCCCGGCCGCTGTGCTGGTGACCCGTCGCCACATGGGCGAACAGCACATCCAGGTGCTGCCGATGTCGGCCTTCGAAAGCGGCGAACTGCGCGCGATCCACCAGGCATCGAAGCTGCTGCACGGTCTGGTCCGCGAAGGCGCGACCATTTCCCGCGGTGCCAAGTCGATCGAAGTCGACAGCTTTGCCAAGGCACAGAACTGGCTGCTCGAGGAGGCCAAGCGCGGCCGACAGATCCAGCGATTCAAGGGTCTGGGTGAAATGAATCCGGAGCAGTTGTGGGACACCACGGTGAATCCGGAAACCCGTCGACTGCTGCAGGTGCGCATCGAAGATGCTGTCGCTGCCGACCAGATTTTCAGCACGCTGATGGGCGATGTCGTCGAACCGCGTCGCGACTTCATCGAAGACAACGCGCTGAAGGTCGCAAACCTGGATATCTGACACAATCGGGACACGGCCGGTGCGCGGGGAGGCGCGCCGGCCTTCGACTCTTGAACGCAGGTACCTGATGTCCGCATCCGCCCCGGTTTCCGCTCCGCCCCCGGTTCCGCCGGCTTCTGCCGCGCCGCGTGCCGTTTCGCCGTTGGCGGGGTTTTTCATCGACCTGGGTATCGCCGCTGTCACCCTGTTCGGCCTGAGCCTGATCAGCGGCCTGCTATGGGGCCTGTACCGTGGCGTGGTGGTTGGTTACGCGAACGCGCAGGCCGGCGCTGGCGCCCCCGACGCCAGTTCGGTAGCGGCATCACTGGGCCAGCCGGGCGCGCTTGCGCAGATTCTCATGGCGCTGTTTGCCACCGGCGGCGCCGCGCTGCTGCTGTACTTCTGGCGACGGCCGGCCAATGCCGCCGAGCGCCACGCGTCGCGCCAGGCGCTGCGCCGTCCCTCCACCTGGGGCTGGACCCTGCTGGTGGCGACCCTGATCGTGCTCGGCAGCAATGGCATCGCCTTCCTGGCCAAGCAGTTCGGCATCGAGCCGGTTCCCACCAATCTGGCGCTGATGCAGAGTGCGATCGCGCGCTTCCCGTTGTTCCTGGTGCTGTTCGCGGTGGTACTGGCACCGGCCTACGAGGAGCTGCTGTTCCGCCGCGTGCTGTTTGGCCGCCTGTGGAAGGCCGGACGCCCGTGGCTGGGCGTGGTACTGAGCAGCCTTGCTTTCGCCCTGATCCATGAAATCCCTGGCACCAGTGCCAACGGCCCGGCCGAGATCGCGCAGCTGTGGCTGGTCTATGGCGGCATGGGTGCCGCGTTCTGCTGGCTGTACCAGCGCACCGGCACGCTCTGGGCCGCGATCACCGCGCACGCGCTGAACAACGGCGTGGCGCTTGCCGCGCTTGTGTTCTTCGGGGCAACGTAACGCCGTGTCCGCTTGACGAAAGATTAAGCCGCTACGCTACACACTGCGCATATGAACACGGGGGTGGATCCATGAAACAACTGCTGCTGGCCCTTGTCATCACCACCCTGGTCAGCGCCTGCGCGACCACGACCTCCCCTACCGGCCGTCGGCAGATGGTGGGCGGGGTGTCGCAGGCGCAGCTGGACCAGCTCGGCGCACAGGCGTTCGCCGAAACCAAGCAGAAGGAAAAGATCAGCACCGACGGCCGCCAGAACGGTTACGTGCAGTGCGTGGTCAACGCCCTGGTCGCGCAGCTGCCGCCTCAATACCGTGGCGTACGGTGGGAGACGGCCGTGTTCGTCGACAAGGAGCCCAACGCCTTCGCCCTGCCCGGCGGCAAGGTCGGCGTGAACACCGGCATCTTCACCGTCGCCAAAAACCAGGATCAGCTGGCTGCCGTAATCGGCCATGAAATCGGCCACGTCATCGCCCGCCACCACGAAGAGCGCATCACCCGGCAGATGGGTGCGCAGACCGGGCTGGCCGTGCTCGGTGCGCTGGCCGGCGCGGCCTACGGAGAAGGCGCTGCCAGCACCGTCAACCAGCTCGGGGGCATGGGCGCGCAGACCGCCTTCCTGCTGCCCGGTTCACGCACCCAGGAAAGCGAGGCCGACGTGATCGGCCAGCGACTGATGGCCCAGGCCGGTTTCAACCCGGCGCAGGCGGTCGACCTGTGGCAGAACATGATGGCCGCCAGTGGCGGCCGCAGCCCGCAATGGCTGTCCACCCACCCCGATCCAGCCAACCGTATCCAGGAACTGCGACGCGATGCACCGGGACTGACGCCGGTCTATCAGCAGGCGCAGGCGGCCGGGCTGCGGCCAAAGTGCGGATGAGTGCGCAGTTCTATGCTGTATTGCAGCACATAAAACGATTTCTCACGCCATCTGTTTCTGATACGTTTGGCGGCTCAGATTTTTCTGACAGTCCGACTTTGCCGCTATCCGGCGGTTCGATCGAGGTGAACGATGATTTTCCGTAACCACAAAGCTGTGCTTTCCGTCCTCGTCGCGACCGCCCTGACCGGCGCCGTGGTCACCGATGCCTTCGCGCAGTCCTCGCGTTCCTCCGAGCGTGGCAACCGCGGCGGCAAGCAGGCCAAGGCCGAAGCGCTGTACCCGAACGCGACCCGCGAGGAGCCGACCGTCAAGGCATCGGCCAAGCTGGGCAGCAAGCTGCAGAAGATGATCGACAGCTACAACAAGGAAAAGTTCCCGGAGACGCGCACGCAGGCCGACGCGATCCTGGCTGACAGCGCCGCGAACGAGTACGACAAGTCGCTGGCCGCGCAGCTGGCCTCGCAGGCCGCCTACCAGACCGACGACACCCCGGCTGCCGTGGCCTACCTGAAGCAGGTCCTGCAGTTCAACGGCCTGGACAACAACGGCCACTTCCAGTCGATGCTGATGCTGGGCCAGCTGCAGCTGCAGGAAGACCAGACCGCCGAAGGCCTGGCGACCCTGGACAAGTACTTCGCCGAGAGCAAGTCGACCAAGCCGGAAGAGCTGATCGCCAAGGGCCAGGCGCTGTACCAGCTGGAGCGCTACCAGGAAGCGATCCCGGTGCTGAAGCAGGCCATCGCCGGTGCCACCGAACCGAAGGACAACTGGAACCAGCTGCTGATGGCGGCCCTCTCCGAAGCCGGCCAGTCCGGTGAAGCGGTGAAGGAAGCCGAAGCACTGGCCGCCAAGAACCCGAACGACAAGAAGGCCCAGCTGAACCTGGCCAGCATGTACATGCAGGCCGATCAGATGGAGAAGGCTGCCGCGGTGATGGACAAGCTGCGCAGCAGCGGCCAGCTCACCGAAGAGCGCGAGTACAAGCAGCTGTACTCGATCTATGCCAACACCGAACACAAGGAAAAGGACGTCATCGCGGTCATCAACGAAGGGTTGCAGAAGGGCATCCTGAAGCCGGATTACCAGGTCTACCTGGCGCTGGCCCAGTCCTACTACTACTCCGACCAGGTGCCGCAGGCGATCGATGCGTGGCAGAAGGCTGCCCCGCTGTCCAAGGACGGTGAGACCTACCTGAACCTGGCACGCGTCCTGCATGCCGAAGGTCGCATCCCGGAGGCCAAGCAGGCCGCCCAGCAGGCGCTGGCGAAGGGTGTGAAGAACCAGGCTGATGCCAAAAAAATCATCAACCTGAAGTAAGTAGGAATAACGCCTGAATGCCTGCACAGTTGATGCGCAGGCGCTCAGGATTGGTATAAGCTTGGAGGTTCCTGCGGTGTCATGCACCGCTGATCAGGGATTCCGCCCCCGGCATCCCGGCCCCACTATTGAGCTCTTGGCGCATGACGGAACAACTAGTCGTTCACCGGTACGAACAACCCGATGACAAGGGGCTGAGCTGGCCTCGCATCGTCGGCATCGCGTTTGTAATTGCCCTGCATCTGGCCGCGTTCATGATGCTCCTGATCCCCGCCGTGGCTCCCAAGGCCGTGGCTGAGAAGGAGCGCAACGTCATGGTGACGATCGTCGACGCCCCGCCGCCGCCGCCACCGCCGCCGCCGCCGCCGCCGCCGACGGATACTCCGCCGCCGCCGGTGAAGAACCTGTCGCCGCCGAAGCCGTCGCCGGTCCCGCCGCCGCCGCAGGCGCCGGTCGTGGACGTGCCGGAACCGCGCCCGAGCGATATCGTCACCCCGCCGTCGCCTCCGTCGCCGCCGGCTCCGCCGACCTCGATCGAGGCCAGCGTGGACATCTCGTCGAAGGCCATGAACCCGCCGCGCTACCCGCCGGCAGCCTTCCGCGCGGGTATCCAGGGCGAAGTGATCCTGATCATTGATGTCGATGCCAGCGGCAACGTCACCAATGTCACGGTGGAAAAGTCCAGCCGTAACCGCGACCTGGACCGTGCTGCGATGGAAGCAGCTCGCAAGTGGCGCTTCAACGCCGCTGAATCTGGCGGTAAGAAGGCGGCAGGTCGCGTTCGCGTCCCGGTCAACTTTGCGCTGAACTGATGCGTCCGGGTGGCCGCCTGGCCACCCCCGCTCCCAGTTCGATTGTTTAGCTTAGCTACACCCTTTATCACCACACACAACAAAGGTAAGCGTCATGCTGCAGGAAATTTTCATCGCCGCTGCTGCCGGGGGCAATCCGTCCAACGCCCTGTCGCAGATGGGCTTCGAGCACCTGATCCACGAAATGACCACCAAGCCGGGTGATTTCGCGGTTTCCTGGGTCGTGCTGCTGACCCTGGTCGTCATGTCGGCCATGTCCTGGTACTGGACCGTCATCAACATCTTCCGCGCCACCCGCCTGAAGAGCGCCGCTGATCGCGTCGTCAGCCTGTTCTGGGATACCCCGAACGCGCAGGACGCCATCCGTGCGATGGAAGAACAGCCGGCTTCCGAGCCGTTCTCCAAGATCGCCCTGGACGCTGCCCAGGCGGCTGCCCACCACCAGCGCGCTGAAGGCGGCGCCACCGGCGGCGTGGGTGAGAACCTGAGCCGTTCGGAGTTCGTCGACCGCGCTCTGCGTCAGGCCGTGACCCGCGAAAGCAACAAGCTGCAGTCGGGCATGACCCTGCTGGCCACCGTCGGCGCGACCGCTCCGTTCGTCGGTCTGCTGGGTACCGTGTGGGGCATCTACGGCGCGCTGATCAAGATCGGTGCCACCGGCTCCGCTTCGATCGACGCCGTTGCCGGCCCGGTGGGTGAAGCGCTGATCATGACCGCGATCGGTCTGTTCGTCGCGATCCCGGCCGTGTTCGCCTTCAACTTCTTCAGCAAGATCAACAGCGCGACCATCAGCAAGTTCGATACCTTCGCGCACGACCTGCACGACTTCTTCGCCACCGGTTCGCGCGTCCGCTAATTGCGACGCGCTGTACCCAGCGAGAACGTAGTCAACACGATCTAGACGGAGCCCGTTATGGCTTTCAGTAGTGGTAACAGCGGCGGCCCCATGGCCGACATCAACGTTACGCCCCTCGTGGACGTGATGCTGGTGCTGCTGATCATCTTCATCATCACGGCGCCCCTGATGTCCCACAAGGTCAAGGTGGATCTGCCGGAGGCCAACCTGGTCCAGAAGCCGGACGACACCAACGACCGCAAGGGCCCCATCACCCTGGCAGTCAAGGAAGATGGCTCGATCTACTGGAACGACGAAGAAATCAACAAGCAGACTCTCGAGTCGCGCTTGGCGACCGCCGCCCAGCAGACCCCGCAGCCGCCGTTGAACCTGCGTGGTGACCGCACCACCAAGATGCGTGTCATCAACGAGATGACCAAGATCGCGCAGGAACAGGGCATGCTGGACGTCGGCTTCGTCGCGACCAAAGAGAAGGGGCAGTAAGCCATGGCATTCAGTAGTGGTGGTGGCAAAGGCCCCATGGCAGACATCAACGTCACGCCCCTCGTGGACGTGATGCTGGTTCTGCTGATCATCTTCATCGTGACCGCGCCGATCATGACGTACCCGATCGCCGTGGACCTGCCGCAGCGCGTGCTCAACCCACCGCCGCAGCTGGTCGAACCGCCGCCGCCGATCGAACTCAAGATCGACGCCAGCAACCAGGTCTCGTGGAACAACAGCCCGATCAATGCGAGCGAGCTGCAGCAGCGGATGGAGAACGAGGTCCAGAAGGACCCGACCAACCAGCCGGAACTGCGCATCGATGCGAGCCCGGATTCCGAGTACGACGTGATGGCCAAGGTTCTGGCTGCCGCGAAGAACGCTCAGATGAAGAAGATCGGTTTTGTGCAGCAGTAACTGCTACACCGCAATACAACAGTCATGACGCGACTGCAGACGCCCCTGGAAACAGGGGCGTCTTTTTTATTTCACCATGACTCCAGCACCGAACTTCGCTGGGCTACGCCGTTGCTCGATACAGCAGGTTTATCAATAACTTAGGCAGATTCATCATATGCCGGTGCTTTCTGAAACCTGACCCGGCTTCCACCCGCTTGGCTCCCAACAGGCTCCTGGAAATCGGGTCTTCCGAGGAGTCATCATGGCGAAAATCAAACTCACCAAGTCCGCAGTCGATGCGGCACAAGCCCAAGCTCAGCCCATCGAACTGCGCGATACCCTGGTTCCTGGCTTCTTGTGCAAGATCACCCCGGCAGGCCGCAAGGTGTTCATGCTCCAGTACCGGACAAACGCCGGAGAGCGGCGCAAACCTGCCTTGGGACTGTATGGAGAGCTGACCGTCGAACAAGCCCGGTCGCTAGCCCAGGAGTGGCTGGCGCAAGTGCGCCGGGGTGGAGATCCTGCCGCAGAGAAGGCTGCAGCGCGTCAGGCACCCACCGTCAAGGAACTGTGTATCAAGTTCATGGAGGACTACTCCAGCCAGCGCAACAAGCCGAGCACGCAGGAAGGCTACCAGAGCGTCATTGATCGCAACATCATTCCGATGCTTGGCCGCTTGAAGGTGCAGGATCTGAAGCGGCCCGATGTCGCTTCAATGATGAAGAAGATGGCGCACAAGCCCGCCGATGCGAACCGCACGTTCAGCGTGATGCGCAAGATGTTCAACTTGGCCGAGGTATGGGGCTATCGCCCTGACGGCACCAACCCATGCCGTCATGTACCGATGTACCCCAACGGCAAGGCGACTCACCTGATCAGCGACGAGGAAATGGGCAAGTTGTTTCGCTACCTTGGCCAGTTGGAGGTGGAAGGCCTGGAGCATGCTGTGATCCCGTTGGCCATCCGCCTGCAATTCGAGTTTGCCGCTCGCCTTTCTGAGATCGTCTCACTCCAATGGGATTGGATTGATCTGGAAAACCGGCGGGTGGTGTGGCCTGACAGCAAGACAGGCGGTATGTCCAAGCCCATGAGCGAAGAAGCCTATCGGCTTCTTTCGACGGCGGCTCGCAATGCTACGACGCCCCATGTATTACCGTCTCCGCGTCACCCTGATCGGCATCTGACCGACGGCGAGTATTACAACGGTTGGAGCCGCACTCTCAAAGCTGCAGGCGTGACGCATGTGGGCACGCACGGCATCCGTCACCGTTCAGCGACGGACATTGCCAATTCCGGCATCCCGGTGAAGGTCGGCATGGCGCTGACGGCGCACAAGACCGTGGCGATGTTCATGCGCTACGTCCACACAGAGGACAAACCGGTGCGCGAAGCGGCTGATTTGGTGGCAAATCGGCGCAAGACGATCACAGGCGTATCCCGCGCTGCGGAGGCGACGGCGTGACCGGCGACCATGCTCCCGCCTTGCCAGCCCCGATTGTCGTGTTGCTATCACGACAATCGGGTGTGCCGCCCCTTCCGGGGCGGCCTCACCGCGCCAACTTGAAAAGTGTACCCGTTACGGGTATAGTTTGGAGGTCGATATGACGCCCATCCTCAAGCGCAAGGACTTTGCTCGGTGGCAGTCGGGCGAGAAGCTGCCCGATGCTGCCTTGTGCAAGGCAGTTCAGGAGATGGAAAGCGGTCTGATCGACGCGGACTTGGGAGGCTTCCTCTACAAGAAGCGGGTGGCCCGCCCTGGCGCAGGCAAGAGCGGCAGCTATCGCACGTTGCTGTCGGCCAAGATTGGCAGCCGCTATGTGTTCCTGCATGGGTTCCCTAAGAGCGACAAGGCGAACATCACGCAGGACGAGAAGAAGGCGCTGCAATTCGCCGGCAAGGTGTTCTTGGAACTGCCTGCCGAAGCCTTGTCGAAGGCGTTGCAGTCGGGTGTTTTACTGGAGGTGCATTGTGAGCAAGATCATTGAATCGCTGCGCGGCGACCTGGCGGCGCTCCACGAAGCCGGAGCGATCAGCAAGGTGACGATGCGCGAGTTCGACGCGATTTGCCCGCCGCCAGTGCGGGAGTTTGGCGCTGCTGACATCAAGCGCCTGCGTGAAGCCTTGAAGTTCAGCCAGCCGGTGTTTGCGCTGCACCTGCATACCTCGGCCTCGACTGTGCGCAAGTGGGAGCAAGGCGAAACCCATCCCACCGGCCCGGCACTCAAGCTGCTAAACGTCATCGCCGACAAGGGCTTGCAGGCCATCATCTGATGCCTGACGAGGGAGATAAACATTGGCGACGCGAATTGATCCTTTCAGCTCACAGCATCTTGAAGCCGCTTGCCGTGTGCTTGCAGATACCGAACGGGGCCTGAGTGGAACGCAGATCGAGCGCTTGTTGCAAGAAATCGAGGTTGCCGACACGTCGCCCGGCATTACCAAATGGAAGCGGTTGTTCAATGCGCTGGCTGGCGCGCAAAACCGGCACCAGATCGGGAACCATCTCATCATGTTCATCAATCGCGCTATGAACCCGGTGAACTACGCCCGCGACCCCGTGACATTCACTTGGCGGCGCGACGAACTCAATGTCGTCCTGGCCTTCTCCGGTTTCTACATGCGCGAAGACGGCAAGGTCGGGCATGCCGACAAGGCCACGACGCTCGATGCCGCGCGCGCCCGTGCAGGACGACTCAAGGCCGCACTGGAAAGCCGTGTCGTTCATGCGGAAGTGCTGAGCTACTGCCGCGCCGAGTTGCTGGACGAAAACTACTTCCATGCCGTGTTTGAGGCAACGAAAGGCGTTGCAGAACGGATTCGCCTGCTATCAGGCCTGAACAGCGATGGCGCGGATCTGGTGAACAAGGCATTCGCGGGCCAGCAGCCTGTTCTCGCTTTGGGACCACTCGCCACCGAGTCCGAAAAAAGCGAGCAGAAAGGCTTTGCCAACCTGCTGATCGGACTGTTTGGTGCTGTGCGCAATCCGCTGGCCCATGCACCCAAGACGAATTGGCCCATGTCCGAACAGGACGCGCTGGACATCTTGACGCTGGTATCGCTGATTCACCGCAAGCTGGATGGCACCACGAAGTTCGCTGCCGCATCGCAATAGGGGCAAGACAGGAATGGACGAGGCGATCGTTGTCTTCTCTCGAAAAGGAATTTTCCAGACCACGATCGCTGCGCGCGACGTTCGCAGCCGGGAGCATGCGCGCAAGCTTTGGCCTCTAGTGTCTCCCGGCGCATCGCGGCAGATGGTGACATGGGTTAGCCCTTCCTTTGAAAGTGGGAAACTGCGTCGGCGATCCCATTTTCGTGTGCTTCCGACTCAGCACGCCTTTAATCCCAAAGCGCACTTTGACGATGAAGAAGCCAGTCGGTGGCACGCTGTCCAGGAAAGTCCCGAACACCGGCGGGCAAAAGAACTTGTCGCGGCCGAGCTCTCCCGGCGCTTGAGTGCCGGGCTTGCGATGCCCTGGGCGTTCAAGGATGCGGATGCGTCGGACTATCCGTTGGAAGGCAACATGTTGCTCGGTGCCGACCAAGTGGCAACCGAGCATCCTCTGGAAACGCCATTCGGCAGCAAATTCCGGCTCGACGTTGCCGTGCTTGGGCCACCTGTTCAAACCGAGCCGATGGTACTGGGTGGCGTTGAAATCGAACTCGGCCACGCCTTCGACGGGCGCAAGGCACTAATCGGGAAGTCGCTCGGATTTCCGCTGATTTCCATCGACATCACCGAAATGGTGCTGGACGAACTTACGCCCGAGTGGGCACAACGGGTACTAACCGCAACCACGCAGAGCCACGAGCAAGGACGCCGGCAAACCTACATCTATCTCCACGATCTGTTGTACCCCCTCTACGCGCAATTGCCGGCGTTTCTGGATGACGAGCAACGCCATCAGTTCCTTGTGTTCGCCGACGATCAGACCCTGAACAAGTTGGTGCGCTGGATGAACCTGCTCGCCGAAAAGCTGGAGTACTCGAAGGGTACGGTCGCCGTTGCGCTGGTCAACGGCAAGAACGAGCAGTCGCGCAAGATGCTTGAACGCGCGGGGCAGGTCGTTGGCCCTGACTGGAGTGAGTTCAACGCCCAGCGATGCCTTCGGCTGACCCTCCCGCGCCCCAGAAGCCCGGCGGACCTCCAGGCCCATCGCTTCCACATGACGATGGCGCGCATCCTGCTGTCGCACACGGATGCGCTCGTTGGCTACAAGTATTGCAACGGCGTGGACAACCACCACCCCGAAGAGGACGTGTGGGTGGCGCACCGCTGGATTGCCGATCTGAAAACCCATACCCAGCACCGTGTATTGCCGAAGCGGCTGGCCGAGCCGATCAACAGGTTGATCGCGGTGGTTTCAGATCTGCACCGCAATCATGTGGAAACAAGCCAAGAGGCGTGACGACCTTTCCGCCTCGCGCGGTCCTGATGAACCGATTCCAGAAGGCAATACTGCCGCGTTGCTGCTGGCTTGGCTCGTGATCGCTCGCCTGATTCTTGTGCGCTTGATCCAATTGGCTCAGGCTGGAGCGACCTGCACGCCAGCTCCTGCGGGAATCGGCGGCCCTGCTTTGCGCTTCTTGGCGGTTTCTTCCGAACGCTTGTGAACCTGTGCACGCCAGCTCTCCAGCGCGAGGATGTCTGTGAGCAGTTCGTCTGGATCAGGAATAGCAACACCGCCCATCATCGCTTTGTCATGGGCATAGTTGGAGCACTTGCTCATTCCCGCGTTGACCTGCGCGTAGTCATCGTCGCCCACACTCACGCCGACGAGCCGTTGTGTCTCCACACCTTTTCGGAAGCGGAGAATGACTTCTCGCAGGAGGACTTCTTCCACCGCGCGTTCCCATGCCATGCGCAGGCGGAAGTACGCATCAACCGTCTGCCTTTGATGTTCTTGCTCGTTGCCTTCCTTGTGCAGTTTGGCGATTGCTTGCTGCTGTGCTTTCAGCACCCCGATGCGCTTGCTCGCGTTCTTTCCTTCGAACGGCAATTCCGGGTCGGCTATGCCGAAGCCTTCAGCACGCCGCGTCAGGCTCTGCGTGACCACTGCCGCACCCACTTGCTTTGCTTCTTCGGCTAGCAGACAGAGGAAATAGATGTCGTGCGTGAAGATGATGACCTGCCGCTGCACCGCTTCAGCGGCCAGGCGCTTGGCCACGCGCTCGCGCCGACGATGATCTAGGGACGAGACTGGATCGTCGAAGACGATTCCGCCTTTCCCACCGCTCAATCCCACCTCGGCGAGGAACGAGCCGATCGCAATGGCACGCTGCTCGCCTTCGCTCAGAATCTCACCCGGACTACGAACCTGCGGCAGTTGCAGTTTCAGCTTGTGCAGCGCCTTCCCTCGGTCGGCACGGCTTTGCAGCGAAACTCTCAAGCTCCCTACGCCCAGTGCTTTGAATTCCCAGTTCAACGCATCGGCCAGTTCCTTGGAGACCACCTTTTCCGCGAGTTCCGATGCTTTGAGGGATATAGCGTTTGTCCTGACCGCAGTCAGGCAGTTCTTCAGTTTCCCTTGGTGCACCAACTTCGTCACTGCCGTAGCCACGGCCTCCTTAACTTGACTGAGTTTTACGCGCGCATCCAACTCGCCTAGTTGCTTCTGCAACACAGCGCGAGCTTCTTCATTCGAGGCTCTATCCAGGGCCTCCGCCTCCGCATTCAATTTGTCAGCGAGCACCTGTAGTCGATCCGCTGGGCTGACCAGGGCCTGATCCAGTCCCGTCCAGTCATGCGAGACGACCGCTGCCTTGATTGCTTCGTGCCGCGCCGACAGTGCGGCCTCGAAAGTCTTGGTGTCGGCCACTAGCGGTGAGTCGATTTCCGCTACTTCCGCCTGCGTCGCCTCATCAAAGTTCAACACCATGACGGAGGCCGCAAATGGGCGGTAGTCGGCGGCAAGCGCTTGGCGCCGCGCTTGCGCCGTCTTTTCCGCTTCCGCTTGTATGAACGCCTCGAATCGCAGCAACCGTTCTGCGCCCGCAGCCAGAGGCTGCTGACACAACGGGCATGCGGCATCCGTCCCCAAGTCAGGGAACTGTTTATCTGGATGAGCTTCAAGCGCGAACTTCCGGGCGGCATCAAACAATTCCCGCCACGCCTCTCCGCCAGTCCCCGGCAGCAGATTTTCGCCCTCCTTGAAATTCTTCGCTGCAAGGGCGGCGGCGACCTGTGCTGTACGGAAGCTATCAGCCAGCGCCTTCAACTTGGCGATGGCTTCGGGGCCGACGACAAGTCCTTTATCGGCTGCATTCTTGGCGATCGCCGCAATGCGGCGTGCGCGCAAACGCAAGAGACCGGCTTTCTCCTTCGGGTTGTTCTCTTTGAGGCTTTTCTCCAGCGTTTCCCGCTGCTCAAGCTCTTCCTGCTTCAAAGTGGCAAGTGCCTCAATCTGAGCCGTGGTCGTTTTCGCGGAGAGCCCCGTGATCAGCTTGCCGACGGCTGTTTCGCCGTGCAGCGGGGCGAATACGGCGAGGTCTACAGCCGACTGCTTGTGTTCCTGCTCAACGGAGTTTTTAAGCTGTTGACAGACCTTGGCGAGCGTCTCGAATACTTCAAGACCATACGGCACGTAGGAGAAGTCATCCTCACTATCCAAATATGCCCGGGCGCAATGCGCGTCGAAGATAGCGAATGAAGAAAGCTCTGGTGGAGCCTCTTTCCCTTGGTGCCAAGTCACTTCCTTGACGGCACCGTCAATCGTGATATCGAAGGATGCTTGAGCATTACCTGCCTTGGCCCCGGGCAGATTGGCATTGGGATGAATGGGCTCGGACTGATCGCGAGCGCGGCAGGCACGCTTAAGAACGCGCGAATATCCTGACTTGCCGGATCCGTTGTCGCCATAAATGACAGTCATGCCCGCCGAACCCACCGCCAACTGCTGATTCTCGGCAATTGCGTTGACGTTAAGCAGATTCTTGATGGCCCGCAGCTCGATGTGCGTGGTCGCCTTAACCTTCGCTGGGATCTGGTCGGCGGTTAGTGGCTGAGGTTGACGATTCTTTGGGTCAGGGATTCCGTGTGCCAGCTTGAGCAAGGCATACAAATCCTCGTAGTCCTGCGGTGTCAGTGTTTGTTTCGCCAGCAAGCGAGAAATTGCATCGCTCTGCCACGCGGGAATTCCCTGGGTCCAAACCAATATCTCTTGCAATATAGCCATGACCGTCTCCCTGCCTCAGTATTTTCCTTGATATGACGTTATTTTAACGATCTGTTGCATTTCATTGTGGCAATTCCGCAGTGCGATAGCGTCCCGGCCTACCGCCGTCGGGTTCACGGGCTGCGCCCCGCGCTTGGTGCCAAATCGCGGCCATCCGGCTTTGATCCCTTGTATCTTCCATTCCACGTGATCGGAGGGCCGTTCACGCCCGGTGCCGTTTGGCACCGGTGATGGGCCGCAGCATGTAGCTCGTTATCCCTCGGTGCTTCCAAGCCCGTGCGTCAGTCCTGAGCGCATGTCTGCGACTGGTCTCTGCAAGCCCGAACAGTTGCAGGAACCACATTCGCATTTGCAAGGATGGGGCATAGAGATCATGGCCAATGGAATAGTCGTCGGTATCGATATCTCGAAGAACACACTTGATGTAGCCATCGGGAGGGATGGCGCAGCCACCGTTTTCAGTAACGACCAAGAGGGCCACCAGGCCCTGGTGGCAGTGCTGAGGAGACAACCAATTTCACTCGTCGTCATGGAGGCCACTGGCCGCTACCAATTTGCCTGTGCCTGTGCCTGCGCCCCGCAAGCCGCAGGATTCCAGGTGGCGGTAGTCAATCCCAGACAGGCGCGAGATTTCGCGAAGGCGATGGGCAGGCTGGCAAAGACGGATCGCGTCGACGTGCTGATGCTGGCAGAGCTGGCCGAAGTGATCGACAAACGCCCAGACCGGGATCGCCTCACCAGGCCGATGGCAGATGAGACGCAGCAGCGCCTGCATGCGTTGGTGACCCGTCGGAGGCAGCTTGTCCGCTTGCAAGTCAGTGAACGTCAGCGCAAGTACGCCTCTCACTCGGATGTGCAGCCTGGGATCATCGAACTGATGAACATCCTGAAGCGCCAGGTTCAGGACATCGACGCGAGCATCGCAGCGCATCTCGCCAAATATCAAGTCAGTCTGACGAAGCTCTTTCAGAGCGTCAAAGGCGTTGGGCCGGCGACTACGGCTGCGCTGATCTCCGAGCTTCCAGAATTGGGGCAGCTCAAGGCCAAGCAGATCTCCTCACTGGTCGGCGTCGCGCCAATGAATCGGGACTCGGGCCAGTCACGCGGCAAGCGAATGATCTGCGGTGGTCGGGCAACGGTGCGCAGCGCCCTCTACATGGCGGCAATCGTAGCCATGCGGCACAACCCTCTGATCCGAGCCTGCTATGAGCGGCTGGTGGCGGCAGGCAAGCCCAAAGAGGTCGCCATCGTGGCTTGCATGCGCAAGCTGCTGATCATTCTGAATGCCATGGTGAGAACCGGCAGGCCTTGGAAAGAAACGGCGGCAACTGCCCAGGACGATGCGGAGGCTCACATCGTGCCACAACGCGGCCGGGGGGCTCAGTCGTTCATCGCCTGTACGCGACCCAGCCCTTGAAAGTGAATGCGCAATAAAACAACTCGATGTGCGTGAATCCGGCCTCGCTGAGCAGATCAGTATCTTGCTCCGGCGAGAGTACGGGCAATCGCTCCTTGAGCGCCCGAATGTTCTCGGCCTGTGCCGAAGGCATTCCGGAGGCGACCGCGAAAGCAGCGTTGCGCTGGAGCCACTTGTCCTGGTCCGGACCTTCGTTGGGGAAGCTGTGATGGATGACGACCAGAGGAGCGCCGGCCCTGAGTCGCACGTGCATCTGCTTCAAGGTCTCCAGGCGTTTGGCCCGCGGAAGAAAGTGCAGCGTCAGAAGGCAGGTCGCGCCGTCGAACGGTCCCATGGGAGCCGTGTCGATATAGCCTTCGTGCAAGCGCGCACGGGATGCGAGAGGTCCCAGGGTCGTGTGGGCCAACTGGAGCATTTCGGCCGACGGATCCACGCCATCGAAGCGCCAACCCGGTTGCATCTCGGCGAAGCCCTTCAACTCAAGCCCACCGCCGGCACCCAGCACCAGGATGCGCGCATCGGTCGGCACACGCTCGGCCAGCAGCGCGCCGGCCATCTTCGGCAAGTCGCGCAGGCCGGGCACCATTCGCGTGGCGTTCTCGGCATAGCTGGAAACGATGGTCGTGCCGGAAAACGTGAACGGGGTCATGAGGCGGCAGCCTTCTCTTGTTGCACGGGTTGGACGGTCTCTGGCCAGAGCAGCGAGCGGTGCACCTGGGCGCCGGCCATGGCGCCATTGCCCACGGCCAGCGATACTGAATGGGGTGCCCGGGCCACATCGCCGCAGGCAAACACACCCGGCACCGAAGTCTTGTTCTCGGCGTCGGTGCGCACCTGCATGCCGAGGGGCGTTTCTTCCAGCGCGCAGCCCATCGCTTCGACCAGAGAGCCGGAAGGAACGGTGCGCGTCGCCGTGAACAGGCCCGCAAAGGGCAACAGCCGTCCGTCGGTCATCGCCACGTCGGCATGCCCGTCAATCCTGTCGATGGGTGCCTCCTCGATCGTCACGCCCCGGCGTTCCAAAGTGGCCCTGGCCTCCTGACTCAGTTCCACGGCACTGTTGACGAGCAAGGTCACATCGCTCCAATCGGTGAGCAGTTCGGCCTGATGGACGGACAGCGGTCCGGCGCCGATGATGCCGATGCGGCCCTGGCCGAGTTCGTAGCCATGGCAGTACGGGCAATGGAAGACCGCCTTGCCCCAGCGCTCTGCGAGTCCGGCGATGGGAGGTAACTGGTCGGCCACGCCGGTGGCCAGCAGGATGCGGCGGCCTTGGTGCGGTACGCCATCGGACGTCGTGACAGTGAATTCGTCCACCTGCCCTGAAACGGCTTCGGCCCGGCCTTCGAGCCAGGTCAACGTCGGATAGGTTTCGAGCTGGCGACGTGCGTTCGCCGCGATCTCGCCGGGAGGGACGCCATCCTGGCCGAGAAACCCGTGCGAATGGCTGGCAAAGCGATTGCGCCGCTCGCCAGCGTCGATCACCAGCACGGACCTGCGCGCTCGTACCAGTTGCAGGGTGGCGGCCATGCCCGCATAGCTCCCGCCGATGACGATGACGTCGTGGTGCATGGTCAACTCCTCTTGCGTCGTGCTGCCGCATGCCGGCGCGCGAAGTCGGCGGCCAGATCGGCCAGAGTGATTTCCGAGAACCGTTTCAGCAGCAGCGCCTCGGCCTCGGCAAAGGCGCCTTCGAGCGCGGCATTCACCGATTGCTCGACCAGGCACTCCGGTGTTTCGTTGCGATTGCCTATGGCAAACATGGCCGGCTCGCCCAGCGCCTCGTGCAACTGGAGCAGGGTGACGGCGCCAAGGTCGGCATGGATGCGCCATCCACCCGCGTGGCCTCGATCTGAAGTGACGATGCCCGCTTCTCGCAAATACCCCATGGTGCGCCGGACGACAACGGGGTTGGTACCCAAGCATTGAGCCAGGGTTTCAGAAGTGACGGGGCCATCCTGCTCAGCCATGTGCAGCAGTGCATGCAGGACGGAAGACAGGCGGCTGTCGCGTTTCATGTAACTAATGATGTTCTGTTTGAGGTCGAATGTCAAGACAGAACGTGAACGTCGGCTGCTGTCGAGCCTTCATGCTTGACATTCAAGACAGTTGCTGATGCCTTCGGCCCTTGCGGGCCTGCGCGCTGCGCTTGCCCAATGGCAAGTGTATGCAGTGGGCGGGGGTAGGCGGTCTTGCTGTTCCCTTCACCGTATCACGGCGTTCTCGCCGTCAAGGGCTGCGCGTGCTTGCACGCTTGCGGCCTGTGGCCGTCCCTGAACCCTGACTGCTTTCGCTGCGCCGTGCTCTCCACGGTTCCGGGCAATTCCGCCCGAGCAACCGGAGCACGATCATGTCACAACTGTCCTTTCCTTCCTTCGATTCCTCGCTACTGGTGCGCGACGCACACGGACGCTATCTGCCGGCATCAGCCGGCGACATTCTGGAAGCTGCGCGCCAGGTCATCGACCAGAAGATGCAGCGCGGGGCCGAGTTCACTTCGCCAGCGGCGGTCAAGGAGTACCTGCGCACCAAGCTGGCCGGCTTCGAGCATGAAGTGTTCGCGGTGCTGTTCATGGACACGCGCCATCGGCTGATCGAATACCGGGAGATGTTCCACGGCACCATCGACGGTGCTTCGGTGTATCCGCGCGAAGTGGTCAAGGAGGCGCTGCGGTTGAATGCGGCGGCGGTCATCGTTTCGCACAACCATCCGAGCGGGACCCCCGAGCCGAGCGCGGCCGACCGGGCGCTGACCCAGCGGCTCAGGGAGGCGCTGGGGCTGGTGGACGTGCGGGTGCTCGATCACGTCATCGTTGCGGGTAGCTCCACGGCATCATTCGCCGAGCGCGGGCTAATCTAGCCCAAGGGGCTTCGGCCCCTTTTGCGATATTCTTATATGGTCAAAGGAGACATCTCGATTCAATGCGGAGGTAGTAGCCCGCTCGTGGAGCCATACTAGCTCGAATCTTGAGCCATTGCGGGCCGATATGGAGCTTGCGCGGTGGCTCAAGGAAACATTGTTGGCAGAGACTTGATCACGCCAATGTGACAGGGATTTCTGCCCCCCGCACTTCTATTGCCCAAGCTTTGCTCGCAATGTTTTATAGAAGTGTCTAGTTGCATCCACCCTGAATACAGTCGTTCCAGATGAAGCTGACTCGTTGCTTGCAGTTAGCACGCGCTTGGCCGCTTCTTTGGATGTCTCAGCGTATATATCCAGATCAGAAGTGCTTTTGAGATACGGCCATTTCTTTAAATAATCTGGAAGCTCAATGTTTCCACCGAATGTGGCAAGTGGAAAATCCTTTTCCGTTGCAACACCTATTTCCCATGGCACCCACCATGATGCCTTAGTTGCATCAGAAACAACAGCCAGCAGTTGCGTGCATTTGTCAAGCTCCTTTCTGACATGTGCCGCAATATCTTCCCCGTTATTAAATTTTGGATCAATGACATCCAAATAACAATCAATGTTGTGATTTCTTTTTAAATGACCTTGAATTCTCAAGGCTAACGCCGAATCAGTTTGTTGATGAGATAAAAATATCTTCATGCCTTTCCTTTTTATACACTTTACAGGCGTTGTTTTTCAGCAAGAAGCCGATAATGCTCCCCTAGCACTGTCAACTTGCAGGACTTGCTCTGCATGGCAGCGTGCCACATATGAGGGGCATCCACAGGCGCGACCAAGTTAAGGCGATTGTATCGCTGCAGCAACGCGAATTTGCGCGTATTTTCAGGATCTGGCGGAGGCATGCCGGGATCTCTCCCCTTCAGCTCCGGCTCGAATGTAGGGTCGAGCTTGTATTCAAAACCACGTCGGGGGAAAAATTCCGTTATACGCCTGAGATCATCTAAGGAGATAGGCGGATTGACCTTTCGAAGCGAGACGAATTGACGGACGTTGGTTTTAAAAATCGGACGCTGTTCCCAAGCCCCCAGGGATTGGTCAACATGTGCATAAATGCTACCTGGCGTGATGTCGCCAGTGAGGTTGGCCGCCCCTCCATGAAGGGCATCTACCAATAGGGTCGTGAATACGCCTCTGCCGTTTTCCTCCGTTGCATACTGATCAGCCGCTGAGGCAGTAAGGATCGTCAAACCTTCAGACAAGCTGGCTAGCTCTCCAGCGACTGGAGGAGTGCCGGCTATTCCTGAGTGGCAGCTATCAAGGATGATTATCTTGTTGCGTGCTGGCGATTTGTTGGCCAACGCAAGGACTTCGGAGAGCGATAGCCCTTCGTCACCACGGCGAGAATCCGTCGCCAGCAGATATCCCCCAGTCGCCTCAATATGTCCATGACCAGCAAAATAAAAAAGAGCAATATCAGCTTGTGCCTTGAAAAGCTCCTCAACGCGATCTTTTAATAAAGACCGTTCGACGCGATCTGCTGGACCAGTCCCGGTGAACATTTTGCAATCGAAGTTGACAGAGCCATCCCCATGACGAGCTAGGACAGCTTGCACCGCGTGAGCGTCATCGACACATCCATATAAAGAGCCACCATGCTCGTAATGATTTATGCCAACGATTAGAGCTATGCGCATAACGTCACTCCGCGTATGTCAAAGACCGTTGATAAAGTTCTTTATGGCATCCCATGTCCATGCGACAGTGTTTACGCCTTCAACTTTAGTCCGATCATCGGAATAGGCCCAGACGCCCAACACTTTCTTTCCTTCCTCACGTGCGCATGCAATCTCCCATTTCTGTCCGCTAGACGCCAAGGAGTTCTTGCTAATCAAGGCGATCACGCCATCCGATCGACGAATTCGGGCACGGACTTTGTCTTTCCACTCCGATGCATAGGCCTCCTTGACTGACATATCTATGTATTCGAAAGGGGAATTCGTAAGGAGTGATTGACCTTTCAAAAAGTCCCTTTGCCTTTCGTCTTCAATAGCGAATGCAACGAAAATAACTTTCTTGTCTGCCATGTGATCCTCTTTGCCGAAATGGTGTTGGAGTGCCTGTCTCGATACTTCGTATCGAATGTAACAGATATTTCGGTATTAATCGTGTCGGACGCATAGGGCTGAAGGAACAAACATGGCGGGCGTCCCCGGCCCAAGAGCACGGCCGGCCGCGCTGTCGTGCTGCGCATCGAGCCTCGCTACGCGAGTCTCGCCCCTGACGGGCTTCCATCGTTCCCTCGCTCCGCTCGGCTGACGCCTACGGCCCGGCTTCCAGCTTCGGGCCTGCGCGCTTCGCTTGCGTGCGGCTCAGCACACAAGGGCGGCCGTTGCCTTGTCCAGCCGTCTCCCCTGACTTCATCACCTTGTCCGCGACCGTAGCCCGCTTCCGTGAGCCGTCAAGGCGCGCAGGGCCGTGTCCTCGGCTGCGCCTGCGGGCCGCACCAACCCTGCGCTTGTTTCCTTGACGGCCCCCGTCCGCGCGCTCCTTTGGCCGCGGGCGATGAACTCAGGAAAGACGGTGGCAACAGGGCCAACCGGGTTCCTCGTGCCAACCGCACCGAACAGCCGAAAGGCTGGGCTCCGAATCTTGGAATCCGGTGTGCGGTTTGAACAGCAAACCCTTTTCGTCAGGAGAAAGACCATGCAACTCGCATCCCGTTTCGCTTCCCGCTCCCCCTCACTGCGCAGCGACTACCCGCTGTCCGATGGCCAGATTCGCAGGGTGGCCCCGTCCATCTTCGCGGATGCCGCGCATGAGAGCCGTTCCGAGCGGTACACCTACATCCCCACCGCTGCCGTGTTGACCGAGCTTCGCAAGGAGGGGTTTCAACCCTTCATGGTGACGCAAACCCGCGTGCGCGATGAAGGCAAGCGCGAACACACCAAACACATGATTCGCCTGCGCCACGCCAGCCAGATCAACGGCGCGGAAGCCAACGAAATCGTGCTGCTGAACTCGCACGACGGCACCAGCAGCTATCAGATGTTGGCCGGAATGTTCCGCTTCGTTTGCAGCAATGGCCTTGTCTGCGGCGACACCGTGGCAGACGTGCGCGTACCCCACAAAGGCGACGTGGCCAGTTCCGTCATTGAAGGCGCTTTCGAGGTGTTGAGCGGTTTCGAGCGCGTGAAGGAGTCCCGCGATGCTATGCGCACGATCACGCTGGATGAAGGCGAAGCCGAAGTATTCGCCCGTTCCGCGCTGGCCCTCAAGTACGACCCCACGGACAACAAGCCCGCGCCCATCACCGAATCGCAAATCCTGATGCCGCGCCGCTTCGACGACCGCCGCCCGGACTTGTGGAGCGTGTTCAACCGCACCCAAGAGAACCTGACCAAAGGCGGTTTGCATGGGCGCAGCGCCAACGGACGCCGCCAGCAAACCCGCCCCGTGCAGGGCATTGATTCCGATATTCGCCTCAATCGCGCCCTGTGGCTGCTGGCCGATGGCCTGCGCCAGTTGAAAGCCTGATTCCCCTGCGCGGCAGGGGCAGGCAGCAGCCCTTGCCGCGCTATTCGCTGCTGCATTCCATCATCGCAAGGAGTTTTCACCATGAACGCCATTAACCACACCGAAGCCCAAGCCATCCACCCCGCAGCCAGCACTGCGCCTGCCGTGCTGCTGGAAGCCGCCGACCCGAGCAAGAATCTGATTCTGGTGCCGCTGTCGCGGCTGGTATCGCGCCCCACGGGCCGCAACGTGCGCAAGACCCCGCGCATGTCGATTCCCGAACTCGCCGCCAGCATCCAGCGTGTCGGCCTGCTGCAAAACCTGATCGTCACCGCGACCGCTGACGGCGAGCGTTACGAAGTCGTGGCCGGAGGCCGTCGCCTTGCCGCCCTCAAGCTGCTGGCGAAAAAGCACCGCATCAGCAAGGAATGGGAGGTGCCTTGCCTGTTGGTGGCCGATGGCACCGCCCGCACCGCCAGCCTGACCGAGAACGTGCAGCGCGAAGCCATGCACCCCGCCGACCAGTTCGAGGCATTTGCCGCGCTGGTGGCCGAAGGCCGCCCCATCGAGGACATTGCCGCAGATTTCAGCGTCACGCCGCTGGTGGTGCAGCGCCGCCTGAAACTCGCCAACGTGTCGCCGCGCCTGCTGGCCGACTACCGGGCCGAAGCCGTGAGCCTTGACCAGTTGATGGCCCTTGCCATCACCGACGACCACGCCGCGCAGGAAGCTGCGTTCTACGATGCGCCGACATGGCAGCGCAGCCCGCACAACCTGCGCGACCGCCTGACCGAGCGCGAGATTGATGCCCACCGGCATCCGCTGGTGCGCTTCGTTGGGCTGAATGCTTACGAGGCCGCAGGCGGTGGCACCCGCCGCGATCTGTTCGCGGAAGCCGATAGCGGCGTGTATCTGACCGATGCCACGCTGCTGGAACGGCTGGCGCAGGACAAGCTGGCCAGCCTTGCCGCCGAGGTGAAGGCCGAAGGCTGGGCATGGGTGGATGCCACCCCCGGCACGACCCATGCCGACCTGCAAGCCTTCCAGCGCGCCCCGAGGCAGCGCCGGAGCCCGAACAAGCGCGAAGCCCAACGCATCGAGAACCTGCAAGCCAAGATGCAGGCGCTGGCCGAGGCCGTGGATGCCGCCCTGGACGCCGACGATGAAGAAAAGGCCGATGCCTTGCAGGAGGAAGGCGAACACCTGGGCGTACAGTTGCAGGCGCTGGAAGATGGCTTGCAGGACTATGGGGAAGCCGTCAAAGCTGCCGCCGGTGCCATCGTCACCATCGACAGCAACGGGCAGGCCGTGATTCATCGTGGCCTGCTGCGCGAAGCGCAAGCCAAGGCACTGCGCACGCTTGAACGACTGCGGCAAGGTTTCGGCAGCGAGGGCGAAGCCGGGAACGACGACACCGGCGAGGAAGCGGGCGACGCCCCTAAGCCCGCCGCCATGTCCGACCGGCTGGCGCAGCGGTTGAGTGCCCACCGTACCGCCGCGCTGCAAATCGAAGTAGCCCGGCATCCGCAGGTAGCGCTGGCCGCACTGGTGCATGGCATGGTGCAGACTGTCTTGCAAGGCAGCCACTACGGCCACGATCTGCCGCTGGGCGTGAAGCTGGCCCAGCAGGATCGGCTGGAAGGCATGGCCCCGGACTGGCCGGAATCGCCCGCCGCCGTGGCACTGCGCGAACTGCAACAGGTAGCGGGTGAAGCCTTGCCGGAGGACAGCGCCGAACTGTTCGCCGCACTGCTGGCTAAGTCGCAGGATGAACTGGTGCGCCTGCTGGCCGTATGCGTGGCATCCACGGTCGATGTGGTGACGCTCCGCGCCACGCAGCACCAGCCCGGCGCTGAACTGGCGCAGGCCGTGGCGCTGGACATGGCGGCATGGTGGCAACCGACCGCAGACGGCTATTTCCAGCATGTGCCGAAGGCCGCGATTCTGGAAGCCGTGGGCGAATTCGCACCGGAGCACGTCACCCGGCTGGCGAAGTTGAAAAAAGGCGACATTGCCAGCGAAGCCGAACGGCTGGCCGATGGAACTGGCTGGATGCCCGCAATCTTCGCCGCCGAAGCCACGCAGCAGGCCGCGCAGGAGGTGGTGACGGACGAGGCAGCCGAAGCGCCGGAGGAAGCCGCCGCCGTGGCGGATGAGCAGACGCAGGCCGAGGCACTGGCCGTTTGACCCCGTACCACAGATAGCGCCCCGGTTCCGGCCGGGGCGCTTTCATGCCGAGGATTCCCCTATGAGCCACGACACCACGAACCGTCCGCGCATGGCCGCGACCTATGCCCCCGGCACGGTACGCGCCCGCCGCTGGCATGGCGATAGCGACGTGCGGGGCTACCGTCCGCCTCGCGGCTGGACAGCCCGTGCCGACCTGACCGACCTACACCCCATCACGGGCCGCGCCTTGCCGCGTGCCGTGTGGTGGATCATCGAAACCAAAGAATAGGGAGCAGCTCCGCGCCCAAGCCGTTCCGTCTTGGGCGCGGGGAATGCCAAAAATCCGGGGCGGCGCCCGGTTTCAAGGCTCAAAGCCAAAACGCCCCTTTACCGCCTTCGGTCAGGCGGCAAAGGGGCCGCGCACAAGTCGCTTTTTGCGCAAAAACCATTGAAGCCATGCAAGTGCAGCGGCGCACGCGCCGCCGACATTCCGACAGCACCTCGCCGCAATGGGCGGCGCTTGTGGGGCTACGCCCCGGCTTGCTGCGGCAGGTTGCACGAAAGCGTGCCGTGCTCGACGCTGGCGGTTCGTTGCCTGTACGTCACGAAGGACGGTTCACCGACACACCACCTGGCCTCGATGTGGAGCTTCCACGCCACGCATCAAGCATGTGGCCGCAAGTTGTGGCAGGAGCGCTCGTACCTTGTTGCTGGGGCATTGACCTGGCCGCGTCAGGGAACAAGCCGGTGAGGTTGTCATACGGGGATGCCGAGTCGGTCATGTCTCCATTCGGGAGAGGCGACCCGTGCGTCCTTGGCTTGTCGTGAATCCTGGCGGTGGCGCGGCTGCGCCTTGGGCTTCATGGCCGCAACCTTGCAGCGAAAACAATTTCCCCTGCGCTGCGCGCATTCCTCGCGGGACAAATTCTTTTCGCTTCCAGGTTCTCCACGTTGTTGCGACCGCTCCGCGGTGCGGCCAGCCCATCCCCCGCCGGGCGGATCACAACAAGGACGCACTGGCGCGACCTTGTTCAACCCGAAAGGAGAAATCATCATGGCTAACATTGGCACCTTCACCGCAGAGAAAGACGGCTTCACCGGCACGCTTCGCACCCTGACGCTCAACGTCAAGGTCAAGCTGGTTCCCAACGACAAGGGCGACACCGAGAACGCCCCCGACTTCCACCTGCAAGCGGCTGGCCACGAAGTCGGCGCAGCGTGGAAGAAGACCAGCGAGGCCGGGCGGGAATACCTGTCCGTATCCATCGACGACCCTTCGTTCCCGGCGACGGTCTATGCCCGCCTGATCGAGAACGAGGACGGCACGCACGACCTGATCTGGTCGCGCAACAAGCCGAAGGCGGCCTGACAGCCGCTTACCGCGTCCCGCCCACTGCGGCGGGGCGCGATGCTGCTGATCGCAGCACCGCACGCGCAGGATTTCTGCTGCTGCCGCGTGCTGGATACGCCCGTCACCGCGGGCCTGCATGCGTGCCTTGTGGCTCGCAATCCGTGTCAACGAGCGGTGTGTGGCGTGTCGGCGCTGTAAGCGCCGCCGGGCTTTCGGGCTTCGCCCCGTGCCGGCAAGCCGTCACGGCCATCCGGCTTCAATCCCTCACGCCTTCGCGCCTGCGGCGCTGCGCGCTCCGCTTGCTGCAATTCAGTACCACACGCCAACGCGCTACGGCGTGTCGGGCTCTTCCAATATCGCCCTGAGTTCCTGGCGCACCTGTGCCAGCAATTCATCAGCTTCGCGGGTGCTGTCACCGGCATAAGCCAATGTGAGCAGCGTGAGCGGATGCACTTCCATGACCTCGCACAGATCGGCCAGCTTCTGGATGGTTGGGCTTTTCAGGTCGCGCTCCAGCGTGCTCATGTAGGTGCGACTGGACACGTTGGAGAACGCTTCCTGGCTCAAACCACGCGCCTTCCTTACCGTCCGAATCGCCGCTGCCAATGAGTTCTTCGCTGCCACCTATGGTTTCCCCAAAAAACCAAGATGACAGCCCATTGCGCCCTATAGGACTACAATCTATAGTGTTCATTTGGTGGTGATGTTTTCCTTTTCCGTGCTTTTACGGAGATCCGCATCTGCGGATTTCCTCAGACCCAGGGAACCGCGTCCGTGTCTTTCCTGACTTCCACCAATACGCCTTCGTGCCTCTCCGCTTTTGCGGCTTCGTGCGCTTGCGCATACGTGCATCCGTCCGCAGGCACAGATGCGCCTCGGCGATTGCGTGTGTTCGTGGAAGGGGCGCGGCCTTGACCACGCTTGTCACCGAGGAAGACCGGGTGCACCTACTGGCCCACGGCCTCACCCGCGCCGCAGGCCAGGAATGTGACCCGCTGCCCGTGGTGCGCCTGTTCACACCGGACGCACATGCGACCTGGCTATTGGCCGCGCTCGATCCGACCGATGGCGATACGGCCTACGGCCTGATCGACCTCGGGATCGGGATGCCTGCCCTGGCGACGGTGAAGCTGTCCGATCTGGCGTCCATCGTCGGGCCGCTCAAGCAGCCCGTGATACGAGATCGGTACTTCCAGCCGACGCGGCCGCTGTCGGAATACGTTCGACTGGCTCAGGAAAACGGTTCGATCACCGATTGACGCATTCCAGCGCGACCAGGCAAAAAGTATCGCATTGTGACTATTTCGGTCTTAGCCAAGACCTGGCAAGTCTTGATCCGCATGCTTGCACCAGGGTGGTGCGCTCCTGACCAAAACAGTCATGATGCCAGGCGCGAGATTCGGCACGGTGTTCAATGCTGCACCCCATTTCCGGGCGGTGCAGTCGTCGCATTTAGACGATTTCGGCAATGCACTGGAGCGAATCTGTCTTGACACCAGCAGTTAAAGCGTAACCCGAGTTTGATGACCACTTGATGGCGATTCGATAGCTCCCGCACAGCGGAATTGTGGCGACGTTCCCAGAAACAGGGAGGTTTCGCCATGACTGACCGCAGCAGCCAACACTGGTATCCCACGGCCGCGTATCTCTACACGCTGCACCTCGATGGCCCAGCGCTGGCTTGGGAGTATTTGCGCAGGAATGCAAGCTACCGGCGCGACTGGCTACGCCGGCGTCGCAAGCCAGATGCGGCGCAGGCCTGGGGCCTGCGCCTGCTGGAAGATCCCGGCCTGGATGCGCGCGATGCACATCCTGCTTGGTTCCCCGATCACGACGGCGTGGTGCAGCTATACCCCGACGCCGACCCACCACCCGATGCGCATACCTTCGAGTTCTGGCGCATTCCTGGGCGCAAGCAACTGACCCACGACGGCAAGCGCCTGGTGCTTGTATCGCATTGGCCAGGCTGCTGCGTTCGGCTCGCACTCGCACCCGACCTAGAAGATGGCTCGGCCTATCTCTACGCCACACGCGCCTGCGCCACGCCCTGTGCGCGCTACCGCACGCTCGCTGCGAAGCTGGATGCGCTATCTGCCGCAACCGTGGCCGCGCCTGTGGCAACAGCCCGCTCTCGCCCCACGCCCGCCGCGCTGCTGGAACTGCATACCTTGCAAGCGCTCGACGCGACCCTCGCGGGAGCCTCTTTGCGCGAAGTGGCCGAAGGTCTGTTCGGCGCGGATGCCGTCGCGGCCGACTGGCACAAAGACAGTGCATTGCGTGCCCGCGTGCGGCGGCTGGTACGCCGCGGCGATGAGCTGATGCACGGCGGCTACCGCCGACTAGCGCAGCTTCCAATGTTCCCGTCGCATTAGGGGGGACGTTTCTCGACCCGTGCGAATCGTCCCTTAGCAAGAAGCCTTGCTTTCTTGAGAGTGCCTCTATCCGGCCGCGTGGTGTGGCCGGGCTTGATGGAGGTACATCCCATGCGACCTGCTCCCTCGCGGCCTGCCGCCGCTGCCGTCACTGCGACCTCGCAGCCTCAACGCTACCTGACAAACGACGAAGCCGCCGACTACCTGCGGCTGTCGCCGCGCACGCTGGAGAAGCAGCGGGTGATCGGCGGCGGCCCCAAGTTCCGCAAGTTCGGCCGCCGCGTCATGTACGCGGTGTCCGACCTCGATGCCTGGGCCGACCAGCGCAGCTACGAGGCCACGTCCGATCCCGAATACGCCGAGCGCCACGCGGGCGACTACCGTGATGGCCGCTGATCGTCGGCGCGTGGGTGGCCTTCGCCATGTCCAGCCCGCCAGGGCAAGCCTTGCCGCAGCGCGAACAGCTCGATCTGTTCCGAGCGCTGCCGGGCGACATGGCGCCACGCGATTCCCAGGACTTGATGGCCTTTCCGTTCTTCTCGCTTGCCAAGTCGCGGCGCACGGCGCCGATCGACTTCCGCAGCGGGAACGTCACCATTCGCGTGGAAGGCACGCAGGAGCACGGCATCGCAACGATATGGGATGCCGACGTGCTGATATGGGCCGCCTCGCAGATCGTGGAGGCGCGCGACGCGGGCCTGCGCCCGTCGCGCTGGATACGCGCCACGCCTTACGAGATTTTGCGCTTCATCGGGCGCGGCACGTCCCTCAACGACTACCAGCGCCTGAAGGCCGCCCTCGACCGGCTGCAATCGACCACGGTGGCCACGTCCATCCGCGAAACCACGGGAAGGCGCTTGCATCGCTTCTCGTGGATCAACGAGTGGAAGGAACTCGCCGACGCCAGCGGCACCCCGCTGGGCATCGAGCTGATCTTGCCGGACTGGTTCTATGCCGGCGTGCTCGACGCCGCCCTGGTGCTGACCATCGACCCGGCCTATTTCCGCTTGAAAGGCGGTATCGAACGCTGGCTGTACCGCCTGGTGCGCAAGCATGGCGGGCGGCAGGAGCACGGCTGGCAATTCGACTTCCGACACCTGTACCGCAAATCCGGCAGCGCGGCCCGCTTCTCGGACTTCGCCTACGACGTGCGCGCCCTGGTGGCGCGGCAGTCGTTGCCCGGCTACGTCCTCGGCATCGAGCGGATGCCGGACGACAACACCGAGCTGCTGACCTTCCGGCCCGTGCCGCACGCGGCACGGGGATAACTGCGGGAGAACCTGTGGACGGCCTCGTGCTATCAGGAGTACCGGGTATCGTGCTATCAGGAGTACGACCCTCGTGCTATCAGGAGTACGAAAACGCCGGAAAGCCAACAACGGCGCGGGTTTGCGTTCCCTCTAACTTACCTAACAAGAAATACATAACTTTTAGTAGAAGCGCGCCGTTTCGGTGGACAACCACGAAATGGCACGCCCAGGCCGGCTTTCCAGCTCGGAGGGCCGCGCCATGATCTTCGCGTTTCTCAACCAGAAAGGCGGCGTCGGCAAGACCACGCTCGCCACGCACATCGCCGGCGAACTGGCGATGCGCGGCCTGCATGTCATCCTGCTGGATGCCGACCCGCAGGGGTCATCGCTCGACTGGACGCAGCGGCGTAGCCAGCAGGGCCTGCCCCGTCTGTTCAGCGCCGTGGGCCTTGCCCGCGAAACGCTGCATCAGGAAGCGCCAGAACTCGCCAGGCGGGCCGATCACGTCATTATCGACGGGCCAC
>OFRL01000113.1_pt1 | contig 44410 bp, 38 predicted proteins | sample 1543121 | NCBI WGS metagenome assembly OFRL01 (sample SAMN07774228, study PRJEB24372) | wastewater metagenome | isolation source: Lake Maggiore Cannobio | place: Italy: Cannobio | collected 2016-01
GTTGCCGGCCAGCGGCCGGCACTACCATTCCGCCACCTACGACCAATAGGTGGCTGACAGCCTGCACCCCACCGCCCAGAATCGATCCATCGAACCTGGGAGGGTAGGCGATGGCCTCGACGGCAGCAGTACAGGACGGCTGGATGGCGCGCGCTGCGCTGCGCTCGGCCGCTTGGGCGGAAAAGTGGTTCCCCGATGCGTACGTGTTCGCGGTGCTGGGCGTGGTCATCGTCGCGCTGGCCGCGATGGGCTTCGGCTCGACCCCGCAGGCCACCGCCAGCGCCTTCGGTGATGGCTTCTGGAGCCTGATTCCCTTCACCATGCAGATGGCCTTCGTGGTCATCGGTGGCTATGCCGTGGCCACTGCACCGGTGGTCGCACGCTTCATCGATTTCCTCGCCCGGGTGCCGCGTACCGGCCGTGGCGCGGTGGTGTACGTGGGGCTGGTCAGCATGCTCGCCTCGCTGCTCAGCTGGGGCTTCTCGCTGGTGTTCGGCGGCCTGCTGGTGCGCGCGTTGGCGCGCCGTACCGAACTGCGCATGGACTACCGCGCGGCCGGTGCCTCGGCGTATCTCGGTCTGGGTGCGGTGTGGGCGATGGGGCTGAGTTCCTCGGCCGCGCAGCTGCAGGCCAACCCGGCCAGCATGCCGCCGGGACTGGTCGAGATCACCGGCGTCCTGCCGTTCACCGAAACCATCTTCCTGTGGCAGTCGATCGCGCTGACCTCGGTGCTGATCCTGGTTTCGCTGCTGATCGCCTGGCTGACCGCACCGGCTGCCGGCAGTGCGCGTACCGCTGAGGATTTCCCCGGCGCCGCGCAGGCCGAGCCGGAACCACTGCAGCGCCGCACGCGCCCGGGCGAGTGGCTGGAATACAGCCCGCTGCTGACCGTGCTGCTCTCACTGCTGGCGTTCGGCTGGCTGTTCAACGAGTTCGCCAACAAGCCGGTGGTCACCGCCATCGCCAACCTCAATACCTATAACTTCATGTTCATTTCGCTGGGCCTGCTGCTGCACTGGCGGCCGCGCAGCTTCCTCAACGCGGTGGCCAAGGCGGTGCCCAGCACCACCGGCGTGTTGATCCAGTTCCCGCTGTACGGTGGCATCGCGATGATCCTCACCCATGCTGCCGGCGGCGATGGGCAGACGTTGGCGCACCGGTTGTCGAGCCTGTTCGTGCACGTGGCCAGCACCGATTCGTTCGCGCTGGTGATGGGCGTCTATTCGGCGGTGCTGGGCTTCTTCGTGCCCTCCGGTGGCGGCAAGTGGATCATCGAGGCGCCGTACGTGATGCAGGCCGCCAATGAACTGAAGGCACACCTGGGCTGGGCGGTGCAGGTCTACAACGCGGCCGAAGCGCTGCCGAACCTGATCAACCCGTTCTGGATGCTGCCGCTGCTGGGTGTGCTGGGCCTGAAGGCACGCGACATCGTCGGCTTCACCTTCATCCAGCTGCTGGTGCACATTCCGCTGGTGCTGGGCCTGCTGTGGCTGCTGGGCATGACCCTGGCGTATGTGCCGCCGGTGATGCCCTGAATGCAGGGTTGGCTTCCCTGCGTGAGCCGGGAAGCCAGCCTCGTTCAGCGCGTGTTTCCGGCGGCGAACGCCATGAATGCGTGCAGGCTGACGATGGCATGAGCACATGCCGAACCCGCATGAATCCTTCAGCCGCTTGTGCCACAAGGGCTTCTGCGCGTTCATTCACAGGCGTACACACAGATGTAGCCGCCCACCCACGCGTGATTAACCATTCGCTGCAGACGATGGCCACGTCCACCGCATTCCGCGAGTGGCTTTGGAGATCGGACATGGCACAGCAGAACCAGAACCCGACGAACCAGAAGCAACAGGGCCAGCAGAACCAGCAGGATCAGCAGCAGGGTCGTGGCCGTGACCAGCAGCAGCAACAGCAGCAGGAACAGCAGAAGCGCAACCAGAACCAGCAGCAGGGCGGCAACGACGAAGAAGAATGACCGCGCCGTGCATGCGGAGTGACCGGTGAAGCCCCGCCTCGTGCGGGGCTTTGCTTATTCCAGCATGCCGATGCGCTGCAACACCGGTGCCGCCGACATGTCGTTCGGATTGCTGCCGGGCTGATCCTGCGGCACGTCCATGCCCATGCCGCGGTACAGATCCACCCAGTGCTGGGCGATCTCCCCGGTCTGCGGGTTACGGAAATTCATCGGCTGCAATGCGAACACGTGGTGCGCACGGAAGGCGCGTTCGATGAAGTCCGAGCAGTAGTAGCTGTCCTCGTTCAACACATACGACGTGTTGTACGGCTTGCCCAGCATCGTGCGCGCGGTGGCGACCGCATCCTTGATCGCTGCCTGCTGCGGCACGCGCAGGCGATAGACCACGATCTGCCGCTGCTTGGCGCGCGCGTCCTGGCGGAATTCGACCAGCGATTGCCGGCGCGATCCTTTCTCGTCTGCATGCAATACCTCCCAGCCCTTCGGCGCGGAAGCGACCAGCGCGACGTGATCGAAGCTGGGCGCGCCCTGTTTGCCGGTGGCATCGTCGATGGCCGCACTGAGACCGCTGCGGCCGGCAGTGACGAACAGCAGGTCGCCTTCGTGGACATCGACGGCCCTCGCCACCGCCGGCCACAGGGCAGGCAGCAGCAGGCCGATCAGGAGCAGGAGGCGATGCATGAGGACTCTCGGACAGGCGGAATGCCGGAATTGTAGGGTGCGCGGTAGCATGGAGCGACCGGACCGGACCGGATTCAGGATGAGCCCATGTGTCGATACCGTTCTGCCGCACCGCTGATGCTTGCCTGTGGCGCGGTGCTGGCAGCCTGCGCGCCAGTGCCGCAGGCACCGCAGACCGCGACCGAAGCCTCACCTGCCGCAGCGGCGCCGGCGACCACCGTCGCCGAGCCAACAGCTGTGGCTGCACGCAGTGAGTGCCCCTACCCGGAATTCGATACGTTCCTGAAGCATTTCGGCAACGAGATCGCGCTGCAGGAAAAGACCACCGCCGATCCGCTGCTGGACAGCTACATCGATGCCGAGGCCGAGCCGGAACCGCGCAAGGTGGAAAGCCGGCTGGCGCGGGCCGATGTCGAGTGGCCGGTGATGCCTGATCCCGCCGCACTGGCCGGGCAGGGCCGCGAAATGCAGGTCAGCCTCCTGGCCGATGGACAGCGGCAGGTGCAGATCCGTACGCCGGACAGCAGCGACCAGCAGACCTATACCTTTGCGCAGGCGCCGTGCTGGACGCTGGTCAAGCGTGAGGATGAGTCGATCTGATGGCTGATCCGGCACAGGCGCGGCGGGCCAGCGGCTGCTAGGCTCGATCCCTGGTCCAGGCAGGGAGACGCCAATGCAGGCTTTCAGGAAGCGCACCACCACCGCCGCCATTGCCGCCGTATTGGCGATAGCCCCCTTCAGCGGCGCGCAGGCACAGTCGGTGCATGCCGATGACCGCACCTACTTCGCCAGCGCCGCGTCCGAACAGACCGCGCGCGACGCGTTGGGCAAGCGCGTCGAGGCCCTGCAGCAGGCGTCCACCCTCGCACCGGCGGAACGCTTCCAGCAGGCCGAGGCACTGGAGGCGCAGTGCCTGCGGCATCTCGGCTACCTGCATCTGCAGTCCGCCCGCAACGCGCGCGATCTTCGCCCGGCACAGGCGATGGAGCAGGCAGCGGGGCTGTGCAGCCGCATCGCTCGCAGTGGTCGCGCCGCACTGCGCGAGGCGCCCGCAGATGCGGCGTGGGCAGCACCGTATGGCTTCCTGCGCACTCGGGCGCTGAAGGAGGCTGCCACCCCGGCCAACGCCGCGCTGGATGAGGCCGTGGAGGCACTGGCCGATCCGGCGCTGGACAGCTTCGCGCGCCTGCGCGGGCAGATCCTGCGCAGCGCCGAGTATCCGCAGATCGAGCACGGCGGTCGTCACTGGGACACCGGACGCGACAAGCAGCTGCTGGCCCAGCAGCCCGACCGCGCCCTGCGCGAGGCCGGCTGGAAGGGCTACTGGCAGGGGCTGCACTCGCGCCGTGAGCCGATGGCCTCGGTGCTGCTGGGGCTGGTGCAGGTGAATGACGCCGCCGCACGCCTGCAGGGTGACGGCTCGGCGCCGGCATATGGCTACCAGCGCATGGGCCTGGATACTGCCGCAGTGGATGCAACGCTGGTGGCGATCGAACGGCACGCTGGGGACCGCCGTGCCTACCAGGACATGCTGCTGCGCCACGCTGCGCGATCCGGCATCGACGCGCCGCAGATCTGGGATACCACCGTGCCCGATGCCGGCTATACGCCACCAGTGCTGACGTTGGCGCAGCTGCGTGACAACGCCGCCGATGCCATGCAGCACCTGGGGCCGGCGTACGTCGCCGAACTGCGCGCGCTGCTCGATCCGGCCAACCAGCGCATGGATCTGGCCACCGAACGTGGTGACCGCAGCCAGGACGCGTTCCCGGTGAGCGCTCCCGGTGTGCCGGCAATGCTGTTCGTTGGCCTGCGCCGTGGTGATCTGGAAAGCGACGTCGAGATCGCCCATGAAGCCGGTCATGCCGTGCACGGCGAGTGGATGCAGCGCGGTCATGCGTCGCCGCTGCAGCGCAATGGCAGCCAGTGGCTGACCGAGGCGTTCGCGATCTACAACGAGCTGCGCTTCCGCGACCAGCTGTACCAGCAGGCAGAGGATCCGCGCGCCAAAGCCTATTACCTGAAATCGCTGCTGGACGACATGGTGCTGCAGCTGTTCACCTCTTCCGAGGAAGCGCAGCTGGAGCAGTCGATCTATCGGGGCGTGGCCGCCGGCACGCTGGGCACCGCCGATGACCTGGACGCGCTGACCGGGCAGGTGCTGGCGCGCTTCGGCCAGCAACCGGAGCGCTACCCGCAGCTGCGCAACACCTGGATCGGCAAGCGCCTGATGTATGAAGACCCGAACTATCTGGTGAACTACCTGTATGCGGGGCTGCTGGCCGTGCAGTTGTATGTGCAGGACCAGCGCGACCCCGAAGGGTTCCGTGAGCGCTATCTTGCCGTGCTTGGCGAGGGCTTCGACCGCGCGCCGAACGAGCAGGTGGCGCAACTGCTGGGGCACGCGCCTGACTGGGCGGCCCTGGTGGATGCCGATCTGCAGGTGTTCAACCAGACGGCGGCGCAGCTGCAGGCGCTGCATGCGCAGATCGAGGCAGGGCAGGGTACGTGAACCCGGCGCGCCCCTTGCAGCAGGCGGCCGCCACCGTGTGGCTGCTGTTGCTGCTGTGCCTGCTGCCCATGGCGGCGACGGCGGTCACCCCGATACCTGCGCTGGACGATCCGGTGGTGGATGCCGCCAACGCGTTGTCCGCCGACACCCGCGCCACGTTGCGCAGGCAGGCGCTGCAGCTGCAGGCGCGGAAAGGTGCACAGCTGCAGGTGCTGGTGGTACCCAGCGTGGGCAGCGAAGGCATCGAGGCCTATGCACAGCGGGTGTTCGATCAGTGGCAGCTGGGGCGCGCCGGTGTCGACGATGGTGTGCTGCTGTTGGTGGCGGTGCAGGACCGCCGCGTGCGCATCCAGACCGGCTATGGCCTGGAAGGAGCGCTACCGGACGCGTACGCCGCTCGCATCATCGACAACGCGATCGTGCCGCGCTTCCGTGAGGGCGATGTCGACCAGGGCGTGCTCGATGGCACGAAGATCATGGTGGCGCTGATCGATGGCGAGGACCTGCCGGCATGGGAAGAACCGTCGGCCAGCAACGTGCTGCCTGCGGACTGGCGACGTGCAGACTCGGTGGTGGCGTTGACCCTGCTGGCCGGTTTCCTGGCCGGGCTGTGGCGCTCGCCGCCGCCCCTCCCGCCGGCGAAGACCGAGGACGATTTCAGCGGCAGCCGTCGGGAGCGGCGGCGCAAGGCACTGGCCGCCAATGCATCGGCACCAAAACCAACCTGGCCGACCTTGCCGGCCTGGGGGCGTCCGATGCTGCTGACAGGGGTGATTGCCGCAGGCGCGCTGTCCGTGGCGTTGCTGCTGCCACGCCACTTGCTGCCGGGCCTGTGCTTCGTGATGGTGCTGGGCGTGCCGGTGGCGGCCCTGCTCGGCTGGTGCTGGCGTCGCAGCCGCGGGGTGCGCGTCGTCCTGTGCGGCATGCTGGTGCTCAGCGCAGTCTTCCTGGTACAGGCGCTGCTTCGTGGCCAGCTGCCACCGAGCCTGGCCCGACACCTGCTGCTGCAGTCCGCCGCGGGCGTTGTCACCCTGATGGTGTTCCTGCTGGTGCAGGCCTGCCGCACACGCTGGAAGAAGAATCGCGGCAGCTTCGTCGTGCGCATGACGGTGCTGGTGCTGTTGACCCTCGGCTATGCCGCGGGCGCGTTGCTGGCGATCCATCGTGCCGAAGGTGACGATCCACGGCTGCTGGCAATGATCGTGTCCGGGGTGTGCGGCGTACTGCTGTACTTCGTGTGGTTGTTCACCATGCTGCCGGGCGAGCGCGCACGTGGCCGGGTTTCATCCTCCCGCGAACGCACGTCGTCCCGTTCGTCGTCCTCGTCGAGTTCGTCGTCGAGCAGTTCCAGCAGCTGGTCTGGAGGCGGCGGCCGCAGCGGCGGAGGCGGCGCGTCCGGCAGCTGGTAGTTCAGGTCGCCTGCACCCGCCAGCCGAGCGAGGCGTCCTCCACAACACCCGGGCCGGCCACGTCGCCGACCTGCAGCTGCAAGCCGCGCGCGTTCGGCAGGTCCTTCTGCTCGGGGAACCAGCGACGATCCGCCGCAACCACGATCAGCAGGCCCTCATCGTCGCCCATCGGCGCGAACTGCGGCGACGGCGGGCTGATCGGTTGCAGGCCGAACCGCAGGCTGGAATGTTCGCGCACAGCGTCGACATCGTGGCTGGGCAGGCCGACTTCGCTCAGGCAGGTCAGTTCGCTGCCGTGGAACGCACCTTCGCGCGCGCTGGCCGGCAAACGGCGGCGGCCGATCAGTTCCAGGATCAGGCCGTCAGGACCAGTGAAGTACACCGACTGCGACTGCCAGCTGCTCTCCAGCGCGAAGTAGTCCAGTCCCGCCGGATTGCGTTGCAGCGGCGTGCGCTCACGCAACCAGGTTATCGCCTCGCTGAAGCGGTTGTCCGGTACGTTGAAGGCCAGGTGCACGCCACCGACCGGATGATCAGCCGCCGGCTGCAGTTCGATCGTGCTCCAGCCGATGTGCACGTGATTGCCGACCACGCGCTGCTGCAGCACATCGTGGAAATACGCGGCGACGGTGGTGACGTCGGACACTGGCAGGGTGAGGTGAAGCAGGCGCATGGCCGATCCTCCGTGGATGCGCCCACTGTAGCGCCGGGCCATGCCCGGCGGCCACTACCGCAGTGCTTCGGCGAAGAATCGCACCGCGGCATCCACTGCCTGCGCGTGGGTGTCCGCCTTCGGAACCGAACTGCTGCAGAGCTCGGGCAGCCTCTGCACACCAACCGCTGTACAGGCCGCCAGGAAGTCGTAGTGACCGACATCCGGCAGACGCTGCAGCACAGCGCCCGGAATCAGTGTCTGTGCAGCCTCGCCATTGCTCTGCGGTGGCGCAACCGTGTCAGCCTCGCCCAGCACGATCGACACTGGCTGCCTCAGCGAGGACAGCTGCTCGGGCGCGAACGCCTGCACGATCGCGGGTGCCAGCAGGAATGCCGCACGCACGCCGGGGATCGCGCGCGAGTCGTTGGCGTGGGAGATCCAGGGAGACATCGCGGGTGAGCCCGCAGCGGCAACACGCGCGTCCATCGTGTGCGTGGCGGTTTCCTGTTGTGGCCGGCAGACGCCGTCATCCGGGTGCGCGCGGCAGAAGGCCAACAGCCGCTGCAGGTCGGGGCGTGCACCGGCGGCCAGCAGCGCGGTGTAGCCTCCGGCCGAGAACCCGGCCACACCCAGTCGCTCAGGGTCGACATGCGGACCCAGCAGCGGATCGGCCTGTACTGCAGCGAGTGCCGCGCGCAGGTCATCCGCACGCAACCAGCTCAGTACGCTGCCGGGCAGGGTCATCTCGTCCACGCCGTTGTTGCCGGGATGATCGACCGCGATTACCAGATACCCGGCGCGCGCCAATGCCGTGCCCAACCAGCCCATCATGCGCGCGCTGCCGCCGTTGCCGTGGGAGAGCAGCAGGGTCGGCAGGCGCTTGCCCGCGATCGGGGCATCCGTGGCTGAGCGGCCGACGTCGAACAGCGGCGCATCGGGCGGACCGATGGTCAGGGCGGTTTCCGTGCTGCCAGCGGGCGCGGGATACCAGACCGTGTAGCGCAGGGCGTCGCGATGCTGCGCATCGCGAACCGCGGCGCTGGCCACTGTGGTGGTGCCGTGGCGTTCGCCTGCTTTCCAAGGCTCGCCAGCGCTGGCGGCCCCCGCGGAGGCCATCAGCATCATTCCCATCACAGTGGCTGTCATGCGCATCCTCAACTCCTTGTCAGCGTGGGCGTTCGTCCACCGGCAGCCAGATTTCCACGCCGCCGTTGCCGCTGTGCTCATCGAAACGCATGTCGTAGCGTTCCAGATCGGGGGCATCGGCCAGGCTGAGCCCGGAGCCGGGCAGGTAGTGATCCAGCAGCCAGAACCAGGTCGAGCGGATGGTCGAGATGTGCCCGCCGTGCCAGGCCACCAGGTAGCGACGCGGCGGAATGTCCACGCGTTGCCAGTGCGCAGGTACGCTCGGCACCGCGCTGGCCGGCAGTGCGGCGATGTAGTCGAAGCCGCCATCGTCATCACTGTTGCAGCACACGCCGAAGCTGATCGGTGCCGGAGTCGGCCATTCCCGGTTGAGCTGCGCCCACTGTCCGGGTATCGCACCGCCGCTGTCGCGGGTATGCCGCATGCCGATACCCGCGACCTGGAAGGCAGGGGTATCGAGCAGGCGCGGCGCTTCACCGCAGGCAGTCGGCGCATCGTCCACGCGGATCGCCTGCACCAGCGCCAGCCCATCGGTGCCTTGTTCGCGTACCCGCTCCGGGGTCTGCCCGAACTGTTCGCTGAAGGCGCGGGTGAACGCGGCATGGGTGGTGTAGCCCGCGCCCAGTGCCACCTGCAGGATGTCGCCCGCCCCGTTGGCCAGCCGCTGCGCGGCAGCGGTCAGGCGCCGTCCCCGCAGATAACGCACCACCGACGTGCCGGTGCGGGCCTGGAACAGGCGCGACAGATGGAACGGCGACAGCCCCGCTGCGGCGGCAATATCGGCCAGTGCCAATGGCCGGTCCGCATGGGTTTCGATGTACCACAACGCCTTGCCTGCCGCGCTCATCCTTCCGTTCCCCGAATCCAATGCCGGCACAGTAGCGGATCGGCAGGCGCCGCGTTTAGCAGTTCTTGCGCTGCAGCGGCATCAAGCTGTCGCACTGACGTCATGGCTCCTTCACAGATCGCGCCGAGACTGCGCGCCTTGTCCACGCCTGTTGTGTCCGAGCGGGTGCTGGCCCTGTCGCGTCCTCCCGGAGCCCTGCCGTGCATCGTTCGAAGCTTTCGCGTTCCATCCTCCTCGCCCTTTCCATGGCCAGCGCAGGCGGCGCGATCGCAGCGGAGGCCGATGCGGTCGATGCCCCGGCGGGCAGCCGTGCGGCGCCCACCCAGCTCGACGCGATGCTGGTCACCGGCACCCGCGCCTCCAACCGCACCCAGTTCGAAACGTTGGCGCCGGTGGACGTGTTCACCAAGGAAGATATCAAGTCCGTTGAATCCACCGACCTGAAGGACGTGCTGGCGCAGCTGGTGCCGTCGTTCGTGGTGCAGCGCCTGCCGATGGCGGACGGTCAGGTGTTCGTGCGCCCGGCCACGCTGCGTGGCCTGTCGCCGGATCAGACGTTGGTGCTGGTCAACGGTCGTCGCTTCCACCGCAGCGCGCTGCTCGGCAACCGTGGCGCGCAGGCGGCCGATCTGGCACAGATTCCGACCAGTGTGATCAAGCGCATCGAAGTGCTGCGCGATGGTGCGTCGGCGCAGTACGGCTCGGACGCCATCGCCGGCGTCATCAACATCATTCTCGAGGATGGCCCCGGTACCGAGATCACCGCCGGCTACTCGCAGTACGCGCAGGGCGATGGCGCCTCGCGCGATTTCAGCGCACGCACCGGCTGGTCGCTGGGTGACTACGGCAGCCTGGTGCTGTTCGCCGAATCGTCCAACTCCGACGCCACCTCGCGCACCCGCCAACGCCCCGATGCCATTGCCTTCCAGGCCGCGCATCCGGATCTGGACGTGCCCAACCCGGTACAGCGCTGGGGCCAGCCAGAACTGGAAAGCCGCCGTGTCGGCTTCAACGTGAAGGCCAATGCCAGCGACACGCTGGAGCTGTATGCGTTCGGCCTGTACAGCCACAGCGATGGCGTCAGCGATTTCAACTGGCGCAATCCGGATACCACCACCGGTGCCTACCGCACCACGGCGATCTTCCCCGGCTGGAACCTGCGTTCGATCTATCCGGTGGGCTTCAGTCCGCAGTACGGCAACGTCCAGAACGACCTGCAGCTGGTCGGTGGCCTGCGTGGCGAGATCACGCCGAAGCTGCGCTGGGATGTCAGCGCCTCGTATGGCCGCAATGCCATCGACTACAGCCTGAAGAACTCCATCAACGCCTCGCTCGGCCCGGCCAGCCCGACCGCGTTCGATCTCGGCCGCCTGACCCAGACGGAGAAGAACGCCAACGCCGACTTCAACTACGAGTGGGATGTGGCTGCGCTGTCCAAGCCGATCAACGTCGCCTTCGGTGGCGAGTTCCGCCAGGAGACCTACCAGGTGCGCGCCGGTGATGCGGCCTCGTACGCGGTGGGCCCGGGCGCGGCGGCAGGGCTGGAAGCCAATTCCAACGGCGCACCGGGCTTCTCGGTCAGCCAGGCCGGGCAGTGGAGCCAGCGCAGCAAGGCGGCCTACGTGGATATGGAAGTGCCGTTGGGCGAGCGCTGGAGCATCGGCGCGGCCAGCCGCTACGAGGATTTCTCCAGCTTCGGCAGCACGCTGGACGGGAAGCTCTCGGCGCGTTTCGCGATCACCCCGGACGTGGCCCTGCGCGGTACGGTGTCCACTGGCTTCCGTGCACCGACCCCGGCGCAGCTCAACACCACCAGCACCACCCAAGGCCTGGATACGCGCACGCTGCAGATCTTCACCAGTGGTCGTCTGTCGCCGAACGATCCGCTGGCGCAGCTGCTCGGTGCCAGGCCGCTGAAGCCGGAGGAATCGCGTACCGCGTCGCTGGGCCTGACCTGGCGCACCGACCTGGGCCTGTCCGGTTCGGTCGACGTCTACCAGATCAAGCTCACCGACCGCTTCAGCCAGTCGGCCAGTTTCGCCATTCCGGCTGGTACTCCCAATCCGCTGGGCTATACCTCGGTGAACTACTTCACCAACGACTTCGATACCACCACCACCGGCGTGGACGTGGTCGGCAACTACCTGCGCGACCTCGGCGCGGGTCGCATGACGCTGACCCTGGCCTACAACTACAACCGCACCCGCGTGGACAACGGCAGCACCTCGGTGGCCACCAACGAGACCCAGCGCGTGCTGTTTGAAGACCGCCTGCCCGAGCACAAGGGCAGCCTGACCGGCAGCTGGGATGTCGGCGCCTGGTCGCTGATGGCGCGCATGCGCTACTACGGTGCCTGGACCGACGCCAGCGGCAATGCGGTGGGCGATATCTACCAGCGCTTCGGCGCGATGAGCTTCCTCGACCTGGCCGTGGGCTATCGCATCAACGAGCACCACAGCCTGCGCGTGGGGGCCGACAACGTGCTGGACCGCTATCCGGATGAGGCGGTGTTCCAGGCCAGCCGCGGCCTGGTCTACTCGCGGAACGCGCCGTACGACACCGATGGTGCCAACCTGTACGCGCAGTACCGGTTGAGCTTCTGATGGACCGCACGCGCCGCTCCCTGCTGCGTGCCGGCACCCTGCTGCCCGCCGCAGCCGCACTGTCTTCACTGCCCGCCATGGCTGCCACGCGTTACGCTGCGCCCATGCAGATTCCCGCAACGACCGTGGCGCCGGACGTGCTGGCCCGCGATGAAGGCTATTGGGCCTCCGTGGCCAGTCACTTCGATATCACCGATGAAGTGAACCACCTGGAGAACGGCTACTGGGGCGCGATGGGCCGCGAGACGCTGGCGAGCTACCAGCGCCACACCGCTGAAGTGAACCGTGGCAACGCCTGGTACGGCCGTCGTGAGTTCCCGGCGCAGTACATGGCGGTGCAGCGGCAGGTGGCCGAGCTGCTGGGCGTGGGTGCCGACGAGATTGCACTGACCCGCGGCGCCACCGAGGCGATGCTGGCCCTGATTGGCGGCTACAACCGTCTGCAGCCCGGCGACCAGGTGCTCTACGCCGACATCGACTACGACAGCATGATCGGCGCGATGCGCTGGCTGCAGCAGCGTCGCGGCGTGCAGGTCGAGCGTATCGCGCTGCCGGCCGTGCCCGACCACGCGCAGATCCTGCAGGCCTACGAGGCCGCATTCGCGCGGCTGCCACGCCTGAAGCTGGTGCTGCTGACCCAGGTCAGCCATCGCCATGGGCTGGTGCTGCCGGTGGCGGAGATCGCCGAACGCGCGCGAGCGCGCGGTATCGATGTGATCGTCGATGCCGCGCATGGGTTTGGCCAGATCGACTACGCGGTGCCGCAGCTGAAGGCCGATTTCGTCGGCATCAACCTGCACAAGTGGATCGGTGCGCCGGTGGGCGTCGGCGCGATGTACGTGCGCAAGGGGCGTGTGGCCGACCTGGATCCCTACATGGGTGAAACCGACGATGGCCGCGTGGGCAGTCGCGTGCATACCGGTACGGTCAACTTCGCCGCCTACCTGGCACTGCCGGATGCCATTGCCCTGCATCAGCGCATCGGCGTGGCCAACAAGCAGGCGCGCCTGCGTTACCTGCGCGAGCGCTGGACGGTACCGGCGCGGCAGATGGCACATATCGAAGTGCTGTCCTCACCGGATCCGGCGTTGGCGAGTGCATTGGCCAGCTTCCGCCTGCGCGGGCGTACCAGCGTGGCCGACAACATCGCGCTGCAGAAGCGCCTGCTGGATGAGCATCGCGTGTTCACCACGCATCGTGACGGTTTGGACTCCGGCGCATGCGTGCGGGTGACGCCGTCTGTGTTCACCCGGCCGGAGCAGATGGATGCGCTGGTGCAGGCGCTCTCCGCCCTGGCCTGACCCTGCTTTGGTGGGTGCCAACCTTGGTTGGCACATTCCGTCCGTGCCGGGGAATCTTCCGCCGGGCATGGCCCGGCGCTACCGATCCTCCCCCAGCCTGGTGGGTGCCGACCGTTGGCCGGCACATTCCATCCACGCATGGCGTGCACGGGCATTGCCAACCAAGGTTGGCATCTACCGAAGCGGGTCCCGTAGATCCACGCCATGCGTGGATGCTCTCCACCTACCGCTCGATCGCCGGCAACGCATCCGACAACAACAACCGATCGATGCGACGCAGCGCACTTTCCAGCTGCCGACGATCCGCCGCCAGCCCCAGCGACAACCGCACCCCGTTCTGATGCTGTACCCCCGGCGGGCAGAACGCCGATGACGGTGCAATCGCCAGCCCCTGCAGTTGCGCGGTGCGCACCAGCGTGGCATCGGTCCACGGCGCCGGCACGCGGCACCAGGCATGCAGGCCTTCAGCCCGCTGCAGCAGCGATGGCGCCAGCAGGTAGCGGGCCATGCGCATGCGCTCGCGCGCCTCGGTGCGCACCTGCGTCAGCAGTGACTGCGCCGAACCATCCAGCAGCAGCTGGCTGGCCAGCGCCGAGACCAGCGGATGGCCCATCAACCGCGTTGCCCGCAGTGCAGCCGTCATCGCCTCGGCATGCGCCGCGCTCGGACAACGCACGAAGGCGGTGCGCAGGCCGGGGCTGATCACCTTCGACAGCGTCGCCACGTAGAACACATGACGCGGTGCCAGTGTTGCCAGCGGTAGCGGCGCCTCCTCGGTGAGGTGCCAGTACGGATCGTCTTCGATCGCAAGCAGTCGTTCGCTTTCCAGCACGCGCGCCAGCGCTTCGCGCCGATGCAGCGGCAGGGTGAGTGCGGTCGGGTTCTGGCAGGTGGGATTGAGATAGACCAGCCGCGCACCGCTTTCGCGTGCCAACCGCGCCAGCGCCTCGGGGCACATGCCGTGCTCGTCGCTGTCCACCGGCAGCAAGCGCCGACCCAGTGCGGCGGCCGCCTGCAGCAGGCCCGGATAGACCAGCGCATCGCACAGGATCGCGTCGTCGTCGCGTCCCTGGCTGACCAGGATCGACGCCAGCGCCACCTGTGCACCTTCGGTCAGCAGCAGGCAGGCATCGTCCACCTTTCCCAGCATCGGCTGCAGCCAGCGCGCCGCTGCGTGGCGGTCGGTGGGGTTGCCGCCGCCCAGGTGATAGGTCATCAGGTTCGGTGCGTTGCTGCGTGCGAGTACGGCGGCCGCACCACGCCGCAGCGTCTCGGCCAGCGCATCGGCGTCGGGCACTGGCGGTACGTTCATGCTCAGGTCCACCACTTGGTCGAAGCCAGCCTTGGGCGGTGCGATGAAACTGCCCTGCGGACCGCGCGCCTCGATCAGGCCGCGCTTGCGCGCTTCATCGAAGGCCCGCGTCACCGTGGTCAGGTCGATACCGAGCTGCTGCGCCAACGCGCGCTGCGAAGGCAGGCGCTGTCCCGGTGCGAGACCACCGCGGCGCACCGTGCGTTCCAGCGAGTTGACGATGCGCAGGTAGATCGGCCCGCTGTGCGCGAGTACGTCCTGCACCCATTCGCGGGCTGCGACATCCGGTCGCGGCATGTACGGAGCATGTCGGGGCGTATCGTTGCTTCCAACGGCGGGAGCCTGTCCATAACCATCGGTCGGTTCGGACAGGTGACCGCCGTTGTTGTTTGCGGGGGCCACACCGGCCAGCGTCAGTGATGTCATTGCGCGTCCTTAGCGCTTGGCCTGCCAGGGGCAGTAGCAGCCCACGGCAAGCAGTCCTTTCGGGCGCACGGTCTCGCCGCGCACCAGTCTGTCCAGCAGCGGTTCGACGAAGCTGTTGGCCGAGTTGCAGACCATGCCGATGCTGTACGGGCCGGCGTACGCCAGGTGGCCGTGCCGGTCCCAGATGGCCACGGCGGGGCTGGCCGGGATGTGTTCGATGCCGTCGATGGTCGGCAGGTTGATCACCTTGTTGCGCAGTGGCTCGGGCAGCTCGCCCTGCGTACCCGGGCGGCGGATGGCATAGAAGTCGATGCCGGCGCGGCGGTACATGCTGATCAGGTAGCTCAGGTGCGCACCGGTCTCGCGGTTGCACACGCCGCAGGCCGGGTCCCAGAAATGCACCACGCGGATGCTGCCGGTATCACCGGCCAGATCGGCCGGCAGGCGCAGCTGCGAATCGTCGAAGACGATGGCCTGTTCGGTGAAGGTGGACTGCGCGCTGTAGCCGAAGTACTGCCACAACGCAGCTGCCACGCCGGCCATGAACAGGCAGGCGAGGGCGATCATCGTCGGCAGCAGCCAGCGGCGACGCGGCGCGGCTGCGCCCATCAGGAATCTTCCCGGCCGAACTTGTGCACGTACTGCTTGCGCATCTCGCGGCAGGAATCGGCCTGCGCGCGGCGCTGGATCTCGCTACGCGACGGATCCTCGCTGCGCTGCACGCACTGCTCGATGGCGTGGCGTTCGGCGGCCTGCACATCCACGGTCTGCGGCTGCAGGCAGACCCAGGCCAGCGCGGCCAGCATCAACACCACAAAGCCACCGCACCCGGCCATCACCAGGTGGAATTTCATTTTCTCGGCGCGCATCGATGCACGTCCCTTCATCCATACATTGCATACAAAATATCATCTTGTATGGATAAAGCGCCATGCGCCCCGTTCAGACGATGGCGTTGTGGCGTGCCTCGGGGGCCTCGGACAGGATCTCGTTCAGCTTGGCCAGCGCCCCGGCCAGCGCGCCCTGGTCGACCGCGCCGCCCAACGACAGGCGGATCGCGTTGCCCGGTGGCGGTTCTTCCACGCTGAAGGCATCGGAGCTGGCAATGCCCAGCCCCTGCTCCTGTGCGGCCTGGATCAACCGGTACTGGTCGAGCCGCGGCGGCAGCGGCAGCCACACATGCAGGCCGGCCGGATGCGCCTGGGCGCGGGCCGGCAGGTAACGGGCGGCAATGGCCTGGCGCTCGCGCAGTTCCTGCTGGAAGCGCTGCACCATGTCCTGGGCCTGGCCGCTGCGGATCCACTGCGAGGCCACCGCTACCATCGACTGGGTCGGCATCAGTGCGATCGCGCGCAGCGCATCCAGCACCGGTTCCATCGGCTCGCCGGCCGGCACCACCAGGTAGGCGGTGCGCAGGCCCGGGGCCAGGCACTTGGACAGGGTGGAGATGTAATAGACCGGGCAGCCGGCATCGCGGTGCGCGGCCAACGGCGGCGCGGCGTCTCCGGCCAGCAACCAGTAGGGATCGTCTTCGATCACGGTCAGGTCGTGGCGCTTGGCGACCGCCAGCAGGGCCTGCCTGCGTTGTGCCGACATCGTCGCTGTGGTCGGGTTCTGGATGGTCGGTACCAGGTACAGCAGGCGCGGGCGGCGTAGCTGGCAGGCCTCCTCCAGTGCGTCGGGCAGCATGCCTTCGGCGTCCATCGCCACTGGCACCACGCCCCGCTGCAGCACGCGCGCGGCGGCCAGCAGGCCCGGGTAGGTCAGCTGCTCGGCGGCAATCAGCTCGCCCGGCTGGGTGCGGGCCAGGATCAGCGCGCACAGTGCGGTCTGCGCACCGGGGCAGATCACCACCTGGTCGGCACCGACCGTCCCCAGCATCGGCGCCAGCCACTGCACCGCGGCGGCGCGATCCTCGCGGGTGCCGGCGCCGACGTGGTAGCTCATCAGTTCGCCCTGGCCCAGCTGCTGGCCCACGTGCTGGAAACCGGCCTCCATGCCCTGTGCGAACGGCGCGCTGCCCAGCAGCGGCGGGATGTTCATGCTCAGGTCCACCGAGGTGCTGCGGTTGCCGGCCGACAGCGCGATGAAGGTACCGCCAGCGCCTTGGGCGTCGAGCAGGCCGGCCTGGCGCAGCTCGGCGAAGGCACGGGTGACCGTGGTCAGGTCCACGCCCACCTGCTGGGCCAGGTCGCGCTGCGGCGGCAGGCGGTCGCCCGGGCGCAGCACGCCGTCATCCACCGCCTCGCGCACCTGCTGGGCAATCTGCAGGTACAGCGGGCCGGCGCCCTCGCGGAAGGGGCGAACCCAGGTGCGATTGGGGTGTTTCAGGCGGCGGCCGGCGGCAGGTGGCGTCATCGGTCAGTTTTTTCCATACGTACAGATGCACAAGTCCATACAATGATGTATCTTGTATGGGCTTGATTGGAGTGGTTCGCCTGCTTGTAGGCGACCTCGTACCCACAGTGTAGCCGCTCCACGCCCGGGCGCTGCGCGCAGGCGAGCCGGTCAAGCGCGCTTCTTCAACAGGGTTGACCTCCAATGAATATCTGCTGGAACCGCATCCGCCTGGCGCTGGTCGCCCTGGCCTGCGTCGGCCTGTCGGGCTGTGACTGGGTGCTGCTGGATTCGAAGGGCATGGTCGGGCTCGCCCAGCGCGACCTGATCCTGATCTGCATCGGCCTGATGCTGATCGTGGTGATACCGGCCATCGTGCTGACCTTCGTGTTCGCCTGGCGCTACCGCGCCGGCAATACCAAAGCCAAATACATGCCTGACTGGTCGCACTCCACCAAAGTGGAGATCGTGGTCTGGGGCGTGCCGCTGATCATCATCGCGGTGCTGGCGGTGATCGTGTGGAAGTCCACCCACGAGCTGGACCCCTACAAGCCGCTGGACGTGGCCGGTGAGCCGCTGCACGTGGACGTGATCGCCACCGACTGGAAGTGGGTGTTCGTGTATCCGGACCTCGGCATCGCCACGGTCAACCAGCTCAACTTCCCGGTCGACCGCCCGCTGGCGTTCAACATCACCTCCAACTCGACGATGAACACCTTCTTCATCCCGCAGCTGGGTGGGCAGATCTACGCGATGGCCGGCATGCGCACGCAGCTGCACCTGATCGCCAACGAGCCCGGCCAGTTCCGCGGCATGTCCGGCAACTACAGCGGGCATGGCTTCTCGAACATGAAGTTCATCGCCACCGCCAGCAGCAACGAAGACTTCGAGCGCTGGGTGGCCGAGGTACGCAGCGCGCCGGACGCACTCAGTTTCGCGGAGTTCAAGGCGCTGGCCGCGCCGTCGCGCAACGCGCCGGTACAACACTTCTCCAGTGTTGAACCACTGCTGTTCAAGAAGGTCATCGACCAGTTCATCGGCGTTGGTGAGAACACCGCTGCTGCTACCCCGGCGGGCGCTGCCGGTGGTGCCCAGGTTTCCCAGGAGTAACGAACATGTTGGGTAAATTGACGTGGGAGGCCGTGCCGCTGCACGAGCCGATCGTCGTGGTCACATTGGCGGCCATGGTGCTGGGTGGCCTCGCGCTGCTCGGCGCAGTGACGTACTTCAAGCTGTGGGGCCCGCTGTGGCGTGATTGGTTCACCACCGTGGACCACAAGAAGATCGGCATCATGTACGTGGTGGTAGCGCTGGTCATGCTGGTGCGTGGCTTTGCCGATGCGCTGATGATGCGCGCGCAGCTGGCCGCGGCTGGCCCGGGCAGTGACGGCTTCCTGCCACCTGAGCACTACGACCAGATCTTCACCGCGCACGGCGTGATCATGATCTTCTTCGTGGCCACCCCGTTCGTGGTCGGCCTGATGAACATCATCGTGCCGCTGCAGATCGGCGCGCGCGACATGGCGTTCCCGTTCCTCAACGCCTTCAGCTTCTGGATCTTCGTGGTCGGCGCTGCGCTGATGATGATCTCGCTCGGCGTTGGCGAATTCGCCATGACCGGCTGGGTAGCCTATCCGCCGCTGTCGGGCATCGAGTTCAGTCCAGGGGTCGGTGTTGATTACTACATCTGGGCGTTGCAGGCTTCGGGCATCGGCACCTTGCTGACCGGCGTCAACCTGTTCATCACCATCCTGCGCATGCGTGCGCCGGGCATGACCCTGATGAAGATGCCGGTGTTCACCTGGACCGTGCTGGTCACCAGCGTGATCATCATCGCCGCCTTCCCGATCCTGACCGTGGCGCTGGGTGCGCTCACCCTGGACCGCTACCTGGACTTCAACTTCTACACCAGCACGTTGGGTGGCAACCCGATGATGTACGTGAACCTGGTGTGGGCCTGGGGCCACCCGGAGGTGTACATCCTGGTGCTGCCGGCATTCGGCATCTTCTCTGAAGTGACTGCCACGTTCGCGCGCAAGAAGCTGTTCGGCTACAAGTCGATGGTGGGCGCCACCCTGGCGATCGGCATCCTGTCGTTCATCGTCTGGCTGCACCACTTCTTCACCATGGGCTCCGGTGCCAGCGTCAATGCCTTCTTCGGCATCATGACGATGATCATCGCCATTCCCACCGGCGTGAAGATCTTCACCTGGCTGTTCACCATGTACGGCGGCCGCGTTGAGTTCAGCGTGCCGATGCTGTGGACCATCGCCTTCCTGGTCACCTTCACCATCGGTGGCATGACCGGCGTGCTGCTGGCCATTCCGGGCGCGGACTTCCTGCTGCACAACAGCCTGTTCCTGGTCGCGCACTTCCACAACACCATCATCGGCGGCGCGCTGTTCGGCTACCTGGCCGGCTTCGCCTACTGGTTCCCGAAGGTGTTCGGCTTCACCCTCAACGAGCGCCTGGGCAAGTGGTCGTTCGCCTGCTGGGTGATCGGCTTCTACCTGGCCTTCATGCCGCTGTACATGCTCGGCTTCATGGGCATGACCCGCCGCATGAACCAGTACGACAACCCGGCGTGGACGCCGTACCTGATCGCCGCCTTCATCGGTGCACTGTTCGTGTTCGCGGGCATCATCCTGATGCTGGTACAGATCTACGTGAGCGTGCGCGACCGCAAGCGCAACCTGGACCTGACCGGTGACCCGTGGAACGCACGCACGCTGGAATGGGCCACGCCGTCGCCGCCGCCGTTCTACAACTTCGCCGTGGTGCCCAAGGCCGATGAGCTGGATGCCTTCCACGAAGCGAAGAAGCGTGGCCTGCCGCCGCCGCCGAAGAAGTACGCACCGATCCACATGCCGAAGAACACCGGCGTGCCGCTGATCCTCAACATCTGGATCCTGGTGCTGTGCTTCGCCCTGGTCTGGCACATCTGGTGGATGGCCGCGGCCAGCTTCATCGCGATGATCGTCACCCTGATCGTGCGGTCCTACGACGAGGACGTGGACTACTACGTCAGATCCGAAGAGGTGGCGCGCACCGAAGCGGCCAACCTTGCCAAGCTGAAGGAGGTACGCGCATGAACCTGTTGACCCGCCCCGAGCTGGCCAGCGACACGCAGGCGCACGAGGACCACCACGAACACGACCATGGCCACGAACAGGGCGGCATGAAGGTGTTCGGCATGTGGGTCTACCTCATGTCCGACCTGGTGCTGTTCGGTTCGCTGTTCGCCTCGTACGCGGTGCTCAGCACCGCCTACGCCGGCGGCCCCACCGGCAAGGAGCTGTTCTCGCTGCCGTTCGTGATGGCCGAGACCTTCCTGCTGCTGGTTTCCAGCATCACCTACGGCCAGGCCGTGCTGGCGATGCATCGCCACGATACCTCGGCAGTGCTGCGCTGGCTGGGCGTGACCTTCGTGCTCGGTGCCTCGTTCATCGGCATGGAGATCTACGAGTTCTCGCACCTGATCCACGAAGGCGCGGGCCCCAGCACCAGTGCCTACCTGTCGGCGTTCTTCGCCCTGGTCGCCACCCACGGCCTGCACGTGGCCAGCGGCCTGATCTGGATGGCGGTGGTCATGCACCAGGTCTACAGCCGCGGCCTGACCCCGACCAACATCACCCGCGTGTCGTGCCTGAGCCTGTTCTGGCACTTCCTGGACCTGGTGTGGATCTGCGTCTTCACCTTCGTCTACCTGATCGGAGCCTTCTGACATGGCCCACGTCGAAACCTCGCGCGCCGGCAATGCGCACGGCTCCACCAAGTCCTACCTGATCGGCTTCGTGCTGTGCGCGCTGCTGACCGTGGTGCCGTTCGCGCTGGTGATGAACCCGGTGCTGTCGCGGCCGCTCACGCTGTTCCTGCTGGTCGGCTTCGCGGTGGCGCAGATCCTGGTACAGCTGGTCTATTTCCTGCACATGGACCGCAAGTCCGAAGGTGGCTGGAACCTGGCCAGCTTCGTGTTCACCCTGGTGATCCTGTTCATCGTCGTCGCACTGTCGGTCTGGATCATCTGGAGCATGCACTACCACATGATGATCAACTGACCGTGGCCGGGGTGATCGGCATGGACCGCACGATCACCCCGGCACCTCCGTCCTCTTTCCCCCACGGGCAGGCCTGACCGAGACCCCGCCCGCGTCTGCGTTGGTGGTACCCGTGAAGCGCTCTGCTGCTGTTGCCCGTTCGTTGTTCTCTCCCCGTTTCCGCCTGCCGCTGCTGGCAGGCCTGGCCATCGGCCTGCTGGCCGGCTGCAGTGCGCAGTCGCGCATGGACTTCTATTCCAAGGACATCGCCTGCGAAGAGCTCGGCCAGCAGTGGTCGATGCCCGACAGCCACGGCACCGTGCGTGGGCCGAAGGACCTGCAGGGACAGGTGACCTATCTGTTCTTCGGCTTCACCAGCTGCCCGGACGTGTGCCCGACCACCATGGTCGAGCTCAGCCAGGTCAAGCACCTGATGGGCAAGGATGCCGACCAGCTGCAGGTAGTGTTCGTCAGTGTCGATCCCGCACGCGACACGCCCGAAGTCGCCCGCACCTATGTGGAAGCGTTCGACCCCAAGGCGATCGCACTGGTCGGCAACGAAGCACAACTGGCCGCGATGGCCAGCGACTTCAAGGCGTTCTACGAAAAGGAACCCGGCCCGGTGCCGGAGACCTACACCATGAGCCATATCGCCGGTGGCTACGTGTTCGACCGCCAGGGCCGCCTGCGCCTGTTCGCGCCCTATGGCATGCCGGTGGACAAGCTGTTCTCGGACGTGCAGCGCCTGCTGCTCGAGCCTGGCCATCCGGCCGCCGGCAACGGCCCGCTGGCCAGCTGCCACCTCAAGCAAAGCGACACGCTCGCCGCCGGGTAATCCTGGGCCATGCCCGGCTGATGCCGCCTGTTCGTCGCGCCCGCTGCCCCGGTAGGTGTCGACCTTGGTCGACACGCGGTGAATGAATCTGGTGGGTGCCGACCGTTGGTCGGCACACCCCCCCCACACCAATCCCCCGGCCGGCCAGGAGAGCCAACCGGCCGGGGGCACCACTCAACGCCTTACTTGGTTTCTTCCCACTGCACCACGTCCGGCTCGGCCGCCTTGATGCCGGCGGTCGACAGCAGCTTGGTGGTCGCATCCAGTGCCGCGTTCACCGACGGATACTCCACAATCGCGCGGCCCGAGGCCTTGGATACCTTCACCACGGTGCCCCCGGTGGCGGTGGCCGCACGCTGCGCCGAAGCCGCATCGGTGAAGAACACCTTGACCCGCGAGGTCGCCACGACCGGCGCGCCATCGTTGGAGACAGCGGCCGCAAACTTGCTGGCACCGGCATCCGCACGTGCGGCCACACCGGTAGACGCATCCGTGGACCGCTTGCTGCGGGTGCCGACGGCCGCCGCGCTGGCATCAGCCCCGGTGGTGATCCGGAACTGGCCGCCGCTGGCCTGCTGCACGGTTGCCGACGGCGCCAGCTGGAAGCGCGAGCCGCCGACATTGAACGAACGGCCGGTGGCCTCCGCCTTCAACTGCTGCGTGTCTACGGTCGACAAGGTCTTCGCCGGAGGTGTCTGGCCCGAGCTCTGTGCCCAGGCGGTGGTGGTCATCGCCGCGAGGGCGAGGGTGCTCAACAGAATGGTCGTCTTCATCATCAGTGCCCCAGAACGCGGATCTTGAAGAATTCGAGGTTGCCACGCGATGCTGCGTTCGCGGCTTGCCCCAGGTCGGTGACTTCCAGTGTCCAGGTGCCCGTGGCGTTCTCATCCAGGAAGGCATTGCTGGACAGCAGGTCCCAGTTGGTGAAGTTGCGCTGCACACCATTGAGGCCAGAGCCGATCGCGGTGAATGCCGGCTGCACCACGCTGCGGGTGCCGCTGGGCGAGATCAGCACGAACTGCAGCTGGCGGGTGTTGCTGTGGTTGACGCGGAAGCCGAGCTGCACGCTCTCGATGTTGCGCGCACCGTTGGCCAGCTGGAAGGTCAGGCGCGCCGCGGCCGCCGAGGTATTGCCGATGGCCACGGTACGCGTCGTGTTGCGCCAGCCACTATCCACCAGTGCACCCAGCGGCTGGAAGTCTTCTGCGACCTGTACCGCGCGTGCCGCGTTGACCACACCGAAACCGTACCAGTTGCTGTAGGCACGGCCGGCGGCATTCACCGTCCAGCCCGGCACCAGCACGCGGCCGTCGGAGTGGGTCACCGCTGCCCGGTTCGGATCGGTGCGGGTGGCGGTGGTGGCCAGGATGTACTTCACATCGCGGTAGGACAGGTTCGGATTGGTCTCCAGCAGCAGCGCCGCGACACCCGACACCATCGGCGTGGCCGCCGAGGTGCCGTTCATCTTGCCGGTGTAGTTGCAGGTGCTGTCGATGGCAGACTGGTCGCCGTCCAAGGTGTTGCGCAGGCTCGTGTTCTTGTTGCTGCCCTGCGCGCAGCCGGTGACATCGGTGGTGAGGATGGCCGGATCGTAGCGGATCGCCAGCTGCCCCGGCACGACCTGCCGCTGCCAACCATTCTCACCGCCGAAGCCGGACACCCACAGCGCCGAGCCGGTGGACGAGTAGGACGAGCGCACGCCATCGGCGCGCACGGCGGCAACGGTGATCACGTTGAACAGGTTGTTACGCGGGTCGCGGCCGGCCGGAATGCAACCCGTGTTGCGGTTCTTGGTGTCTGCCGAGCAGATGTCGGTGCCATCCGAGCGTGCACCGTTGTTGTGGTTGTTACCGGCGGCTTTCACGTAGATGCCACCGCGGCCGCCACGGGTGCCGGACATGGCCTGCTCATAGGCGGCGATGTCGTTCTGGCTGTAGGCCAGCGGCAGGTTGGGGTTGCCCGGGCTGGAGCCCCAGCTGTTGTTGAAGACCCCCACGTCGGCCACTTCGGCGCCGTCCCACCACGAGTACTCGATGTTGGAATTCGAATTGCCTTGGGCATTGGACGCCAGGAAATTGAAGCCCTTGAGTGTGGCCGCTGAGGCTACGCCGCGCACGCCAAGGTTGTTGGCACCCACCGCACCGGCGATGCCGCCGACCATGGTGCCGTGGTTGTCGCGGTCGGGATTGGACGGTGAGGGGTTGTTGCTCTGGTTGGCGAAGTTCTTGCCGGCGACCGCCGCGACGTTGGCGGCCAGGTCCGGGTGGGCGATCTGCAGGCCGTCATCGACGATGGCGATGGTGACGCCCTGGCCACGGATGCCATTGCGGAACAGGCCATCCACGTTCAGATCGTTGCCAGCCACCGGCAGGGTATCGCCCAGTACGGCCTGTCCGGTGTTGAGCAGATGCCACTGACGCCCGGCCAGCGGATCGGCCTGTTGGGCCTGGGCGGTGACGGCCAGGCTGCCCAGCACCAGGGCAGTGGCAAGGGCCAGGCGCGCGGAGCGCGGTGGCGCGGAGCGTTGCGTGTGTCGCTTCATACACGAATCCTTCTGTTGTGAATCGGCATGGCAGGACGGCGGGGCGGAACTGCCCCATCGCAACGAGCCAAACGCGACACAACGAACAACCCCCTACCTCTTCACACTCCCAATCTGCAGATGTGCCGATTGCGTCACAAACACTTATGCCGTGGGGTAATGACGACTGCAGCGGCCCGCATCTGGTAGGCGCCAACCTGGGTTGGCATCCGCATCCACACATGGCGTGGATCCACCCGGCATCATCGCGCGCCCTCACATCCGGCTGTGCTACTACAGCCCGTGCACCCTTCCGCATCGGAGCACGATGATGGTCAACCCTCTGGCCCAGGCCCATCGCGGCCTCGGCACCACGCTGTTCAGCCTGTTGAACCCGATACCCTTCGGCTTCTTCGTCGGCGCGCTGATCTTCGACGCGATCTACCTCAACAGCGCCGAGGTGATGTGGGGCAAGTCCGCCGCCTGGCTGATCACCTTCGGCCTGCTGATCGCCATCATTCCGCGCCTGATCAACCTGTTCGCGGTCTGGCGCCGCAACGGCACCGCCACCCGCATCGACCGCATCGACTTCTTCCTCAACCTGGTCGCGGTGCTGCTGGCGATCTGGAATGCCTTCGTGCACAGCCGCGATGCCTATGCCGTTGCCGTGCCGGGCACGATCCTGTCGGCGCTGACCGTGGCCCTGATCGCGCTGGGCCTGATCCTGCTGTCGCTGCAGCCGCCGGTGCTGCAGGGAGGTCGTCATGGCTAAGCACATCCTGCCCACCGTGGGCGCCCTGGCGCTGGCCGTGATGCTGTCGGCCTGTGCCGGCAAGGCCGAATACCACCCCACCGACCAATCCGGTGCGAAGCCGCCTCTGCCGGCACCGAAGAACTTCCTGATGCCGCCGATGCAGGTGCCTCGTGGCGTGGGTTGGGCCGATGGGCAGTCACCCACGGTGGCCGAAGGCCTGAAGATCGAACGCATCGCCGCCAACCTGCTGCATCCGCGGCGATTGTTGACCCTGCCCAACGGCGATGTGCTGGTGGTGGAGGGCAATGGCCCCGGCGAAGAACCGGTCACCACGCCCAAGCAGTGGATCGCCGGCAAGGTCAAGGCGCGCTCGGGCAAGGCCGGCAAGGGCGGCAACCGGGTCACCCTGCTGCGCCGCACGCCGGGAACGAACACCTGGACCCAGCACGTCTATATCGAAGGCCTGCATTCGCCCTTCGGCATCCAGCTGATCGGCGACACGCTGTACGTGGCCAACACCGGCAACATCGTGCAGTACCACTACGTGCCGGGTGAAACCCGCATGTCCGACAAGGGCCGTGAGTTCACCGACCTGCCCAGCACCATCAATCACCACTGGACCAAGGAACTGCTGGCCAGCCGCGATGGCAGCAAGCTGTACGTGGGCGTGGGCTCCAACAGCAACATCACCGAGAACGGCCTGGCCGTCGAGTACCGCCGCGCGGTGGTGCTGGAAGTGGACGTCGCCACCCGTGGCAGCCGCATCTTTGCGTCGGGCATCCGCAACCCGACCGGGCTGGACTGGGAGCCGAGCACCGGCACGCTGTGGGCCGTAGCGAACGAACGCGATGAAATCGGTGCCGACCTGGTGCCTGATTACCTCACCTCGGTGAAGGAAGATGGCTTCTACGGCTGGCCCTACAGCTACTACGGCCAGCACGTGGACGAGCGCGTGCAGCCGCAGCGGCCGGACCTGGTAGCCAAGGCCATCACGCCCGACTACGCCATCGGCTCGCACGTGGCACCGCTGGGCCTGCTGTTCTACACCGGCCAGGCACTGCCGGCGCAGTACCACGGTGGCGCCTTCATCGGCGAACACGGCAGCTGGGATCGCTCACCATTGAGCGGCTACGAAGTGGTCTACGTACCGTTCAAGGACGGCAAGCCGACCGGGCGGCCGCAGACCGTGGTCAGTGGTTTCGCCTCGAAGGACGAGAAGACGCTGATGGGCGCGCCAGTGGGCATGGCCATGGATGCCGAGGGTGCATTGCTGGTCGCCGATGACGTGGGCGACGTGGTGTGGCGGGTGTCAGCCAAGTAGTTCTGTAGCGTCGAGCCACGCTCGACTGCGTTGGATCTGGCCCTTGTAGAGTCGAGCCATGCTCGACTGCTTTTGCCAGCAGCAGTCGAGCATGGCTCGACTCTACAAAAAGCCATAAGCCGCCGAGCCTGGGCGCGGCTCTACACTTCCGAAGGTGCCGCGCGCAGCCCGCTGAACACCGACTCGGCAGCAAATCCCACGCCACCCAGCAGCACGCCGAAATACACCACCGTAGCCACCACGAAACCATAACCAGCCGCCACCGCCGCACCATCGCGCTGGATGAAGCCGATCGCAAACGACATCAGCGCCAGCGCCGGCAAGGTATTGCTGAACGGAATCGGCCCGGCCGGCGCCATCAGCAGCAGGGTCGCGAACACCAGCATCAGGTTGTTCAGGCGCATCATCTTCTTCGAGCGCACCATCACCGCCAGCCGCATCGGCCGCGACAGGCGCTCCATGCGGTGCACCCACTTCAGCGCACGGCCCAGGTTGGCCTTCAGTTTGTCGGTGGCGATCTCGCGGCGCGCCAGTTTCTGCGGCACCCACAGCGGGCGGTTGCGTACGCGGCTCAGGCCGATCAGCAGGATCGAGGCACCAAACACCGTACTCAGCCCGGGAATCGACACCGGAATGATGAAGATGGCCGAGAGCAGGATCACGATCAGCAGCAGGCCCTCATCGCCCAGCGCGCTGAGCAGGGTGCCGATACTGACCTGCTCACCGGGCAATTCGTCGATCATCTGCTCGATCTGCTCGGCCAGGGGCGCGCTGTCATTGGTTTCGGGGGCACGGTAGGTCATGCGTCGCAAGGTTCTCCAGGGAAGGGCGGTCAGCGGGCCGTCCTGCGGTGGGGGACGCACAGGCTCCCGCAGTATCCCGGCCAACGTGGGCAAAGAGGTGAACCGGGCATGAGGGGTTAAACTGGCGTGCCCCGCACGAGTTGAACGCAATGGACATGGGCCGCAGGCAATCGACCATCGAACTGGTCGCCATCGACATGGATGGCACCCTGCTGGACCCCAGCCACACCCTCACCGCGCGGGCCAAGCAGGCGATCGCGCAGGCGCGCGCGCTGGGCGTGCACATCGTGCTGACCAGTGGCCGCCCGGTTCCCGGCCTGGCACCGTTCCTGCACGAGCTGGGCATCACCGGCGACGACGACTACTGCATCGCCTGCAATGGTGGCCTGGTGCAGCGCATCGGCACGCGCGAAACCGTGGTCGAGTATCCGCTCAGCTTCGACGACTTCCTGTTCTGCGAGCAGGTGGCCCGAGACCTGGGTGTGCACTTCCAGGCGCTGGACAGCCGGCGCATGTATACGCCCAACCAGGACATCAGCTACTACACCGTGGCTGACTCGCATCTTTCGCGGATGCCACTGTCCTACCGCCGCGTGGAAGACATGGACCCGTCCATGTCGTTCATCAAGCTGATGATGATCGACGCGCCCGACGTGCTGGATGCCGCCATCGCGCGCCTGCCCAGCGAACTGACCGAGCGCTTCGCGGTGCTGAAGAGCGCACCGTTCTTCCTGGAAGTGTTCGACCACCGCGCTGGCAAGGGCCCGAGCCTGCAGAAGCTGGCCGAGCATCTGGGCATCGACCGCGCCAACGTGATGGCCATCGGTGACCAGGAGAACGACCTGACCATGCTGCAGTACGCCGGTACCAGCGTGGCGATGGGCAATGCCATCAACGCGGTGAAGGCGGTGGCGCGGTTCGAGACCACCAGCAATGCAGACGAAGGCGTGGCGCGCGCCATTGAGCGTTTCGTCCTGCAGTAACCGCGCGCCCCTACGCCCCGGTAGGTGCCAACCTTGGTTGGCGCACGTACACCGTATGCGCCGACCAAGGTCGGCCTCTACCATGTCCCATCCGCCCTGGTAGGTGCCAACCTTGGTTGGCACACGCAGACGGCAAGCGCCGACCAAGGTCGGCCTCTACCGGGTCCCGTCCGCCTCGGTAGGTGCCAACCTTGGTTGGCACACGCGCACCGTAAGCGCCGACCCAGGCTATACCCACGTATAACCCACCCCTCCCCATCGCCATCCGCGCTGTACCACCGCGCAATGGCGAATGCGGCACTGCGATGCAAGAATTTCGCACGTCGAAATCACCCCATCGAATCCCACGGCAGATGATCGCCTTCGTCTGCTGACCGGCGCGCACCGCGCCGTCACTCCCTCAACGCAATCGCATCGCCAGCCAGGGCGCCGACACCGGTGCTGCAACGCGCTGGGCGTGCGCCTGCGCCGCTCTCTCCCTGCACCTGGATCTGCCCATGAACACCCCACCCACGACGCGCCTCGCTCTGGCCATCATCACGGCCATCACCGCACCTGCGTACGCCGCAGAAACGCACGATGCCACACATGACACCCCCACCACCTTGAACGCGCTGCAGGTGATCGCCACGCCGCGCGGCGCCGCCGTTGCACCCACCCAGGTGGTCGGCCCCAACCGCTACATCATCAAGGCCGAAGACCTCGACGCGATGGTCACCGGCAACAATGGCCTGGCCATGCTCAAGCAGGTGCCGGGCGCCAGCTACACCGCCACCGACGGGCTTGGCCTGGATATCTCGGCCACCAGCCTGTTCGTGCGCGGCTTCCGCATGAACGAAATGGGCATCACCTTCGAGGGCGTGCCACTGAACGACAACGGCTTCCTCTCGCTCACCGGCACCAGCGTGGTGAACGTGGGCGTGCCCGATGGCATCGGCGCGATCACGGTCAGCCCCGGTGGCGCACCGGTCAGCGTGTTCTCCAGCAGCGTCAACGGCGGCAGCCTGGAATACCGCCTGCGCGAGCTGCAGGACACGCCCAGCCTGCGCGTGAAACAGGGCGTGGGCAGCAACAACACGTTGGTCACCACCGTGTCCGGGCAGAGTGGCCAGCTCGGCGAGCATGGCCCGAAAGTGCTGGTCGACCTGCAGCGTGTGTCTGCCGACAAGTACCAGGGCGAGGGCACCCAGAACTTCCTGCGCGGCGACCTGAAGCTGCAGCAGGACGTCGCCTGGGGTGACTTCACCGTGTTCCTGTCCGACAGCAAGGCCAAGGTCTGGGGCTACAACAACATCTCCTTCGACATGATCCGCAAGCTGGGCTGGAAGGCCGACATCTTCTATCCGGACTACGCGTGGGCCTGGTACGTAGCCTCGCCGGAGAATGCGGACAAGTCCTGCGGCGCCTACACCTGCGGTGAGCTGTCCGAACTGATCCCGTACGACACCGGCCAGATCACCCGCGATCGCGTGTCCTCGATCAACCATCGCTTCCAGATCACCCCGGCGCTGAGCGGCAACGTGCAGTTGTACAACGCCAACAGCCACACCCAGGCCACGCTGACCGACCCGACCGTGCCGTCGCCCAACGGCGCACCGTTCTCCGAACAGGTGCAGACGCCGCGCGTGAATCGCCTGGGCGGCATGGTCAACCTGCAGTTCGAGACCGGCGCGCACACCTTCACTGCTGGCTTCTGGCAGGAGAAGAGCAAGGCCGCGGCCAAGACCGAGTGGTACCAGCAGCCGCTGCTTGGCGAGGGCCCGCCGCTGAAGGCCACCGGTCCGTTCGATGTGTACGGACCTGCGTTCAAGACCGACAACGCATCGAGCTGGGTGACCCGCTCGCGCCAGTTCTACCTGCAGGACGACATCGTGTTGAACGACACGCTGAAGCTGGGTGTCGGCTTCAAGGCGGTGGACTTCCGCACCAGCGGTGGTGGCTTGGGCGATGCCAAGGATCGCCCAGTGAACGGCACGCTGCGCGCGAAGAGCAATTTCCTGCCGCATGTCTCGCTGTTCTGGAGCCCGACCGATTCCACCGATGCCTTCATCGACCTGGCCAACACCATGAACGGCTACCGCGTGGCCCAGCGCGGCAACATCGGCTACACCGCCTCGGCGTGGACCATCACCGACCAGGAGGAGTTCGACCGCGTGGCCGGCACGCTGCGCCCGGAGAAGAACTGGAACTTGACCGTCGGCGCGTCGCATCGCTTCGACCGGCTGACGATCACCGGTGACGTGTTCTACAACGACATCCGCAACCGCCTGCTGTCGGCCGCCATCGGCACCCAGTTCGCGCAGATCAACACCGTGCGGTTGATGCCGAAGATGCACGTGATCGGCGCCGACCTCGGCATCACCGCCGACCTGACCGACCACCTGCAGTTCTATCAGGGCGTGGCGGTGGCCCGTTCGTACTACGACAGCGATTTCGTGGTGGGCGACACGGTGTACCCGATCAAGGGCAATGCCCAGCCGGGCTACCCGCAGATCTCGCTGGTCAGCGACCTGTCGGCGCATTTCGGTGACTGGCGCTTCGGTGCCACCAGCACCTCGTACCTGCGCCAGCCCTTCACCTACGAGAATGACATCCGCGTGCCGACCTTCTGGCAGGTCAACACCTATGCCGCCTACCGCTTCGGTGCGGACAGCGCGGTGCCGGGGCTCGAGCTGCGGCTGGACGTGAGTAATCTGTTCAACCGCCACAACATCGGCACCGCCACCATCGCCGGCTCGTCGTTCTCGGGGGATTACCAGACCCTGCAGCGCAGCGCCCCTCGGCAGCTGATGTTCAGTACCTCGATGGCGTTCTAAGTAGATCCACGCCATGCGTGGATGCACTTGGCGGCCCCCAGGCAGGTGCCCAGATCCGTCCACAAACCCGCCTTGCGCAATCAACAGGGATTTTCTGGCGGCGACGCAAGGTTCCCACAATGTTGCTGGGTCATGCTGTCGGCATGGCTCAGTACAACCCGCGATCACCGTTGTTCGGCATACGGAGTCATGGACGGCCCCGGCAGGCGCTGTCCGTGGCGCCTGTGATCGACCTGCAGGCCGAGTACCAGTTCTGGCACGTCTACGAGCGTGTGGTCCGCCCGTTGCCCGGTGGGGGGCTGCGGCTGGCCTGGCTGGTGTGCCAGAAGGTGTACCGGGACCGGTGGCAGCACCCGCACGACAGCGACGAGGCGGCGTTGTCGCGGGTGTTGTTCGGCGGGAACATGACGGCTGACCGGGCGTCGGAGCTGGCGGAGCTGCACGCGCTGGTCAGCCGTCGGGTGGCGTTGCTGGCGAAGCGTGGGCGGGTGGATTCCGCTGCGTGATGCCTGCCCTTGGTGGGGTCGACTGTTAGTCGACCGCTCTTTGCATCTACTTCACAGAAGGCCGCGCTTCGCACGCGAGTCGACCAACGGTCGACTCCACCAAGAGCCAACCCGACCGGCATTTCTAAGGCTTTCCCCGATCCAACTGCCGGTAACCAATCGCCTCAGCCAGATGCGCCGTCTGGATCACCTCGCAACCCGCCAGATCCGCAATCGTGCGCGCCACCCGCAGGATTCGATGCATCGCCCGTGCGGAAAGCTGCAGCCGCTCGATGGCCTGCTCCAGCAGATCCTGATCGGCCTCGCTCAGCTTCGTGCACGCCCGCAGCGCCGCCGGTGGCAGATGGGCATTGAGCCCGCCACGTGCCTGCTGCCGGGCATGGGCGGCTTCCACCCGCTCACGCACCGATGCACTGGGCTCACCCAGCGGCGCGCTCTCGCGCAACTCCACCGCATCCATGCGCGCCACGCTGATATGCAGGTCGATGCGGTCCAGCAACGGGCCGGATACCCGCGCGCGATAGCGGTTGATGCGCTCGTCACTGCACAGGCAGCGGTTGCTGCGGTCACCGGCCCAGCCACACGGGCAAGGGTTCATCGCTGCTACCAGTTGGAACCGCGCGGGATACTGCACGCTGCGCGCCGCGCGGGCGATGCGGATGTGGCCGGATTCCAGCGGCTCGCGCAGGGTCTCCAGCGCACTGCGGTTCCACTCTGGAAGCTCATCGAGGAAAAGGACACCGTGATGGGCCAGCGAGATCTCACCGGGGCAGGGTGGGTTGCCGCCACCCACCAGCGCCGCCGCACTCGCACTATGATGCGGCGCTCGAAAGGGCCGCTGCCGCCATCGTCTTGGGTCCAACCCTTCGCCACTCACCGATGCAATCGCGGCCAGCTGCAGCGCCTCAGTCTCTTCGGTATCCGGCAACAGACTGGGCAGGCGCGAGGCCAGCAGTGTCTTGCCGCAGCCAGGGCTGCCGATCAACAACAGATGATGCCCACCCGCTGCGGCCACTTCCAATGCACGCCGCGCATGCGCCTGCCCGCGCACGTCGGCCAGATCCGGCAGCGGCAATGGCGTCGTGTCCACGCGTTCCACGGGCGGCAGCAGGCGCGGATTGCCCAATCCGGCGCAGCACTCCAGCAGGGTACGGGCCACCCGCACATCGGCGTGCTCGGCCAGAGCAGCTTCTGCGGCATTGCCCGGCGGCACCACCAGGATGCGTCCGGCTTCGGCCGCCGCAATCGCCGCCGGCAGCGCGCCGGCCACCGGCCGCAGTTCACCGGTCAGGCCAAGCTCGCCCAGGAATTCGTACTGCAGCAGCGACTGCGGATCGACCTGGCCGCTGGCCGCCAGAATGCCCAGCGCGATGGCTAGGTCGTAGCGGCCGCCCTCCTTGGGCAGGTCGGCAGGCGCCAAGTTCAGAGTGATGCGGCGCTGCGGAAAGTCGAAGCGTGCGCAGAGCAGGGCAGCACGCACGCGCTCGCGAGATTCGCGCACGCTGGTCTCGGCCAAGCCCACGATCTGCGTGACAGGCAGGCCGCCAGAGAGATGCACTTCCACCCGCACCAGTGGGGCATCGACCCCGGCGCGGGCACGGCTGTGGACCAGCGCCAGGCTCATGTGTGGTTTTCCTGCGGAGGGGCGCTTGATGGTGCGGCAGGCCCTACTAGGGCACCATCGGAAATTGCCGCTGAAACGGCTAGGGAATTCCGGCCAAATGGGTATTCGGCAGCACACAGACGTGAGGCCAGCAGCGTCTTGCCGCAACTAGGGCTGCCGGGTAGCGGGATGGGCGAGTTTTATGAAAATTCAACTAAATCAATGCCATAGAGCTTTTGTCGTCGCGAGGGGGCCAACAGCCGATGCTGGTCGCGGTTGGTGAGACTGCGGTCCGGAAAATCGAGGCGGGCAACATGCAGCGGGCGAGTCAGGCGAAGATGCGAACTGGACACCACGAGGGGGAGCAGATGGAACAGCTATCGGTTGATCTGGAGAACTGCTACGGCATCAAGAAGCTGCAGGCGACGTTCGATTTCTCGGGAACGCGCGCTGTTGCGATCTATGCACCTAACGGCGCTATGAAATCATCCTTGGCAGAGACATTCAAAGACGTCGCTACGAATAAGAAGACGGTTGACCGCATCTTCCCTGACCGCGTGACGAAGAGAGAGATAAAGGACGAGGGCGGCGCTGACATTGCTGCGTCGGAGCTGGTAGTCCTGAAAAGCTATGAGGAAGTTGTGCCAAGCGAGCGCACCTCGCTTCTGCTAGTCAACAGTGACCTCAGGCTTGAGTACGAGAAGCTTCTGCAGGACGTTCAGCAATCTACAGAATCGCTTGTCAAGACGCTGAGGAACTTGTCCGGGTCGAAGGTGATCGAGCGGGATGTATCAAATGCCTTCACGAGATCTAACAGTCAATTCCTAAAGGCATTGGCGCGTGTCAAGGACGAAGTCGCCAAGCAGGAAGGTGCACCTTTTGCTGGAGTTGACTACAGCAAAATATTTGATCAAAGAACGCTGTCTCTGCTTGCGACGAAAGACTTCAAACAAGCGATAGAGGCTTACGTAAAGAGTTACAACACTCTGATCGATAAGTCCAAATACTTCAAGCGCGGTGTTTTCAACTATTACAATGCCTCGACCATTGCCAAGAACCTTGCCGACAATGGCTTCTTCAACGCCAAGCACGCGATCCGTCTAAATGGCGCTGAGGTCGTGGAAATTAACGAGGTGAAGCAGCTTGAGGGAATTATTCAAGCCGAACGCGACGCCATTTCTGCGGATCCGGACTTGAAGAAGAAGTACGCCGAGATTGAGAAGAGCTTCAACAAGAACCAGGAACTGAGAGATCTCCAGGAATATCTGTCGGCAAACGAAGATGTTCTTCCTCATCTCGCGAACATTGAAGAGTTCCGTGAGGAGGTCATCAAATCCTATCTTAAGAAGTGCTTCGATCAGGTGGAGGCGCTATTGAACCTCGTTGACAAAACTAACGAGAGAAAAGAACAGATCGAAGAGGCGGCATCGAAAGAAAGGACGCAATGGCAAGATGTCATCGCAACGTTCAATGATCGCTTTACCGTTCCGTTCCGATTGGAGGTCAAGAACCTCGTGTCAGCCATCTTGGGGGCGGAAGCGCCTACGCTTGGTTTCACTTTCGTTGATGGAGACGAAGAGGCAGTTGTCGAGGAAAAGCAGCTAATGTCTGCGCTTAGCACAGGTGAAGCGAAGGCGTTCTACATACTAAATGTGATGTTCGACATGAATGCCAGGATGAAGTCGGGAGAGGAGGCGCTATTCATTATTGACGACATTGCTGACTCGTTTGACTACAAGAACAAGTACGCGATCATCGAGTATTTGCGAGATGCGGCAGAGCACAGCCACTTCCGACAGATCGTCCTGACTCACAACTTCGACTTCTTTCGGACCGCGTGTTCACGATACGTAGGGCGAGACAACTGTTTCATGGCGGTTAAAAGCAAAGAGGGGATCTCGCTGGAGGCACCTTACGGCGTCAGAACCAACGTCTTCGAACACTGGAAGGACCATTTCTACAGGAACAAGGTCATCAAGGTTGCGACTATACCGTTTATCCGAAATGTCGCCGAGTACACGCAAGGAACTGGCTCTGACGCGTACAAGGTCCTAACCAAGATGCTCCACGTCAAGCCGGAAACCAGTGGGTTGACGGTTGGGCAGTTGGACCAGCAGTTCAATCTCGTCTTGAACAAGAACGGTGCGCATTCGGAACCGGATAAGAACTTTATTGATTTCGTGTTCGAGGTCGCTGATCACTGTCTAACCATGCCGGAAGGTGTGAACTTTGAGAACAAGATTGTCCTCTCGATTGCGATCCGATTGGCCGCGGAGCAGGTCATGATTCGCAAGATCAATGATGCAGAGTTGGTCGAAGAGATCGCGAAGAAGGGCAATCAAACTGCGCGTTTGAGTGATGCTGTTCGTGACAAGTACCCAGAAGACGATGAGCTGCACAAGCTACTGAGGCAGGTCATCCTCATTACGCCTGAGAGCATTCATCTCAATTCCTTCATGTACGAACCGATTGTCGATATGTCAGACGAGCGGCTTCGGCGTCTATATCAAAGCGTCAAAGCTCTGATCTAGATGGCATAGAGCCGGCGCTCCCGGCTCTATATTTTTTGGTGTCATAGCGAATTGCATCACGACATTCCATAGTCCCGTTGCCGTCCAATTGCGTCCGTGCCGAGTTCCAACGCCATTTCCGTCAAGTGCGGCCTCGAGTCTGGAGTGCGTGTTGAAGCCGCTAGCCAAGAGATGCGCGATCCTTGGCTTAAGTAGTTGCGCGAAGTCATTTTCGCCCTGCCGGGTTGCCGCAATTCCGCGTTGGGTGAGAGTTCTGAGTCAGGTATTCCAGGCTGTGTGTCGCAAGCCTTTGCCGTAGCTATTGACGCTTCAGGGCGTTGCAAAATGGCGTTGTGCCCATGACGACTTACCTCTGGTTTTGAGCATCACGGCGATCTGGAATTAAATCCCTAAGCAGACACCTCTGCTCATCAGGCACCGATCCTTCAAAGCGCCCCAACCAGGCCTCAACCCACGACGGCCCCGCGCGCTCCACCAGCACCCGCCCCTCACTCTGCTGGACAAAGAGCCAACGCTCGAAGCTGATGCGCAGGCGCTCAATATCCGGTGCCCGCCACCGTGCATCGGCAGGCATCCGTATCAGCACGCGCGAGGGCGCGTTCTCCACGTCCATCACCAGCACGCCCTTGCACCGGATCTCGAAGGACGTCGCTCCGGCATGGCGTGCGTGCAGTTCAAAGCCCTCGTATGCCTTCGCGGTAACGAAGCCGAGCGCATCACTGCGCAGCTGGCGGTAATCGGCCGGCCGCAGCTTCTGGTAGGCCCACACCTGATCGCCCGCTGGCTCGGGCCACTCCACCCACATCGCGCCGATCACCGCGATGCACACCGCTGCAGCGGCAAGTCCGTGCATCTTCATTCGTCACCCCGCACACAGGCAGAAAGCTCCGCGCAATAAGCGCGCTCAGTCCTTGGGTCGCATCCGCTCGTGGATGAAGGCAGTCAGCGCGAGGTCGGCCATCACCAGCCCCTCCATCACCCGGTCGCCTACGTACTGCTCGGGCTCACCGTTCTGGCGCGTACGCTCGGCGGCCAGCAGGACTTCCTGCACGATGCGCTGGCCGGTGAGCGCGCAGTCGGCGTCGGACAACGCCATCTGCCGGCTGCGTAGATGGTGCCGCTCGGGCCAGGGCTGGCCGTCGGCCGCAGCGCCCGCGCCGATGGCGTGCAGGATGGCGATGAGGCTGTTGGGGTCCAAGGCTGGAGCGGCCAAGGGCGCTTCCTGGATGGGGCGCGGGGGTGGGGAGTGCGGTGTGGTCATGGCGGGCTCCGTGCATGCAGGCGGACGCCGCCACCGATAAAGGTGGCGGACGGGGCGTGGCTCGAAAACCGGTGTGTGATGATCGCCGGCGGGCACGAGGCCCCCACGCCCCGCCCGCCATAGCCGGCAGACGGATTGCCAGCCGGCACCACGCAAGGTGATGCCGGCTGGCAAGCGCAAACTTCATCACAACAACGGGTTTTCGAGTCCCGACCACCGATGCACGGTGGCGCAGTAACGATTACCTGCTGTTGTGCGGAATGCCAACGGGTAGGGGTCAATGCCGCCAAAACCCGAGACGCTTTTGGCATTGTCGCATAGCACCGGAAGCGGCGAGAGCCTTGGCGTGCTAAGCGGTGCGGCACTTCTGGAACGGAGTCGTCAGAACCTTCCGCCAGAGATGCAGAGCGCGGCAAATGCGACAACATCGGGGCGACGGCAATGTGTGATCTCCCATGCGAAGGAACCGGTGCGACGGCCGGTGATGGATGCCGCGTACTTCGCTTCCATGCGTGAGTGACTTCCTGCCTATTGACCCCGCAGGGCGTCACGCAGAATCTGACTACCGCTGTAGTCACCCGGAACTGTCCTGCGCGGAGCAGGAAGGATCTGCGGCGTTTGAACGGATTCCACCCACTGGCGCAGGCCAATACAAGGATCACTGTACGTGTTACGCCGCAATCGACTTCTGCTGTTTGCGGGTCTGGTCCCGCTTCCGTGGTTCATGTTCTGGACCAGCGTTGCCGCCGTGTTCGCGCCGGGCTACAACCCGCTTGCACAACACGCCAGCGAGCTGCTGCAGGCGCCAACGCTCGCAAGCGTCTGCGGCAGGATTGCGGCCATCGGCTCCGGCGTGGGCTTCGTGGCGTTCTCCATCGGGGTATGGCGGGAGTCCGGTCGCCGGATTGCCGTAGGCGCGATCTGCTGGATGATCTTTGGCGTCTCCATGCTGACCAACGGGCTCTGGCCCATGGGCCATCCGATGCACGGCTTCTACACCATCGGTATCGCAAACATCATTGCACCTGCGATGTCGCACATCGAGATGAGCGCGTGGTCTGCCAACCGAAGGGCGTACGCCGTGACCGCTTTGGTGAGCATTGCGAGCATCGTCTACCTCTGGTTGAACCTGGTCGGCGCGGATCCGGAGGGCTTCAGAGGGCTGACCCAGCGCCTGTTCTCATCGATCAACTCGCTGTGGCCATTCCTGGTGGCGTTGTATCTGCTGCGCAGGGATTCCAACGAGCTGAAGACGCACCTCGAGCACTGATGGGCACACATGCGGGTTGATGTGTTCAATTGGTGGCCGGCCCACTACTTCTGACTGGATGAAGGACCTCTCGTGATGAAACTTCCAGCCCGCTTCTGGGTGCATCTTTTCAGCCATCTGGGGTTCGTCGGGATCCTGGCCGGGCTGTTGGCCGGCTGGGTAGGGACGTTCTTCGAGGCCCTTGCCGGTCATTCCGATGCCGCAACCGACGCCGCCCGGGTGGGCGACGTTGGAACGCTGTTCGGGTTCTGCATGCTTGCCCTGTTGCTGCTGGGAGCGCTGACCGTCCCTGGTGAGCTGTTCGGGCTGATCAGGCCGTACGACCGCAAGGCGCCCTACCGGCACGAGGCGCAGGCGATGTATCGGAAGGTGCTGCTGATTGTCGTGGCGGTACTGTCCTGGGCGGGCCTGACTGCGGCCTTCATCATTGGGGCGATGATGCGTTCCAGCTAGGCGCTGATGGTGGTGCTGTCATCTCCGGATTCCCCGGCAGAAGGAATCGGCGGGTTCGACACGGGAAGCCGGGCGGAGTGGTGATTCATCCGGAATCGGTTGCCCTGACCAGGGACAGCCTGCGGATTGAGGTGATACCGGTGCGGTCGCCGCGATGAGACGACTGGAGGATGAGATGCCGTGTGGCACGATTCGCGGATAAAGGCCACACGAGCGTGTTGATAGGAAGACGCCGACGTGCCCCGTCGGCGTCTTTCTCCATCAATTGATGATCTCCCCACTCCCCGAAGCAACAAACGCCTTCAACTGTCGAACGAACTCGGCGTCATAAAGCTCCCACTCCAAAATCTCCCCAACCACCCGCAACGGCTGCGCACTCCGATACGACCGCGTCGGGTTCCCGGGAAACTTCTTGTTGGTTACGTTCGGATCGTCCTCGAACGGCCCGGTCGGCTCCACCACATACACGCGCGGTCGCCCTTCACCGCGAGCCATCTCCGCAGCCAACCCGGCGCCCTTGGCAATCGTGGTGAAGTAGATGTGGTTCATCACCACACTGTCGCGATAGTTGGAGCGGAAGCCTGCGCTCAGCAGTTCGCCCACCGCGAGGTCCGCGCGGGTGCCGTGATAGAACGGCCCGGCGATCTGGTCGCAGGTGTCATGCGAAACGGGTGTCCATTCGGTGTCCTGCGCCATCGGCACTGCCCCTGGGTGTCCTGCCGGATCGACAGGCCGGCGAGTCTAGGGCGCCCGGTGGGCCTTGCTGCAAGGCCCCATCCGGGAAATACTCTGTAAACGGGAGGCGCAGTGCGCCTCCTTTTTTCATTCTGCGGCGCCGCGCCCTTCCAGCTCGCGCACGGCGGTTTCCAGCGCGTCCAGCTTCTCGCGGGTCTTCAGCAGCACGGCGCGCTGCACTTCGAACTCTTCGCGGGTGACCAGGTCGAGCTTGGCCAGGCCGGCCTGCAGCGCGCTCTTGAAGGTGGCCTGCAGTTCCTCGCGCGATTCGCGCAGGCCCGGCGGCACCAGGTCGCTGAGGCGACGGGCGAGGTCATCGATTTGGTTCAGGTCGATCATGGGGTGCTCCGTGGGGGTGGGCCCGTGCATCCGGCGCGGGCAGGCCATTCGGGCACAAGGATACTGCTGGCACCCATCACCCGGACAGGCGGCAGCGGCTTCGCACGGGCCGCGTTCAGGCGCTATCCTCCACGCCGGAAGACAGGAGATAGACGATGAAGATGGTCATGGCGGTGATCAAGCCGTTCAAGCTCGACGACGTGCGCGAAGCGCTGGCCGAGCGTGGGGTCACCGGGATCACGGTGACGGAAGTGAAGGGCTTTGGTCGCCAGAAGGGCCATACCGAGCTGTACCGCGGCGCGGAGTATGTGGTCGATTTCCTGCCGAAGGTGAAGCTGGAAGTGGCGGTGACCGATGACCAGGTTGAGGCGGTGGTTGAGGCGATCGTGAAGGCGGCGGGCACCGGGAAGATTGGTGACGGCAAGGTGTTCGTGTACGACCTGGGCAGCGTGGTGCGTATTCGTACCGGGGAACTGGACGCGGACGCGTTGTAGTCCGGTTTCTGTAGAGTCGAGCCATGCTCGACTGCATTTCGCGCGATGCAGGAAGAGCAGTCGAGCATGGCTCGACTCTACAAGGAGCGGTAAAGCGGTCGAGCAAGCTCGACCCCTACCAAAGCAAAGCATTTACCGGCGCTTCGCCCACTTATAGAACCGCTTCCAGCCCTGCCGCACCGCCGCCACCCAACCCGGGTCGGCCACCAGTGCAGCCTGCGCGGCACTCGGCGCTTGGCCGGTTACGCGCTGGCGGATCTTCAGCAGGTTCTTCATGTCGCTGCGGCGCATCTGCCGGCTCAGCGGGTTGCGGCGCAGCCAACGCGGGGCCCGCCAGGCCGAGGTGAAGTCCAGCAGCACCGGTACGCCGCTGCTGACCACCACGTTGGTGCCATGCAGGTCGTTGTGGGTGATGCCGGCGGCATGCAAACGGCTGAGCGCGTGCTGCAGCTGCTCGAACACTTCATTGCCCACGGCCTGCGCGGTGCTCAGGGTCTGGCCGGGAATGAACTCCATGCCCAGCGCCAGGCCACCGAGGGTGCCGAGCAGTGCGGGGGCATGCTTCCAGCCGCCGAGGCGCTGCAGCATGCGGGCTTCACGGCGCACCATCAGCCGCGCGATCAGTGAAACGGGAGTTCCGCGGTAGCGGGAATAGTCCTTGATGACCGCCTCGCGCCCGTCCAGGCAGGTACGGTAGACGTCGGGGGCCAGGAAGCGTTCGCCGCGCTTGAGCAGCAGCGGGGTGGCGGCGTCATCGCCGCAGGAGGAGGGGGGGAGAGCAGGAAGATACATGTCGGGGTCTCGGACGACCCGGTGGGTGGCGCAAAGCGTCAAGCGAACCGGTGTTACAGGGAGTTACTAAGTTTTCGTTAATTTTAGTACTCGCCAGTTCGCTATTCCACGATTTGTCGGAGAAATGTCGGGGTCGTGGCTGGAACAGTTCGTCGCGCTCAATCGGACAATTCTGTCTCACTTGACCGATGGTTCTTTCAGAATCAATAGGTTGCGTTTCGCTCTGCTTCGTTCATCCGCGGCCCGCTGAACGTCACGCACGTCCAGCTTGACCCCGACGCACGGCCTACCGACCATAAGCTGTTAATTCGCGACATCGGCGGCCGCCCCTTCCTGGCACGTCCCCGTCCCCTGCCGCGGTCCCCACCGGTGCTGGCCGTCCGGCCGTGCATCGCCCTGTTTCCCGTTCCGGCTGCGGCTGGAGGAAAGTGCTTTGATCATCAAAATCGTCATCGCAGCGCTGTTCGTCGCCTGCGTGCTGTACATCCACTTCCGTGGCAAGGTCCGCGCGCGCTGGTCGCGCCAGCTGCTGGACCACTCCAGTTTCATGGCCCCGATCAACGTGGTCATGTACATGTTCTCGAAGGTGCCGACCACGCCGTTCCTGGACCCGGCCAAGGAATTCCCGCAGCTGGAGCCGCTGCGCCAGAACTGGCAGATGATCCGCGACGAGGCGCTGGCGCTGCGCGATGCACAGAAGATCGCCGCCTCCAGCACGTTCAACGATGCCGGCTTCAATTCGTTCTTCCGCCGTGGCTGGAAGCGCTTCTACCTGAAGTGGTACGGCCCGTCGCACCCGTCGGCGAAGGCGATGTGTCCCAAGACCACCGCGCTGCTGGAGTCGCTGCCGGATGTGCGCGCGGCGATGTTCGCGCAGCTGCCTTCGGGCAGCGAGTTGCGCCCGCACCGCGACCCGTTCGCCGGTTCGCTGCGCCTGCACCTGGGCCTGGCCACGCCCAACAACGACGGCTGCTACATCGAAGTGGACGGCATCAAGAAGAGCTGGCGCGACGGCGAGTGGATGATGTTCGACGAGACCTACATCCACCACGCGCACAACGAGACGCCGGATGACCGCGTGATCCTGTTCTGCGACATCGCCCGTCCGCTGCGCTTCGGCCTGCCGGGCCTGTTCAACCGCGCGGTGGCGGCCACGCTGCTGGCCGGTGGTGCCTCGCCGAACCTGCCGGGTGACCCGACCGGTGGCGTCAACAAGGCCTTCGGCAGCGTCTACAAGGTGCGCCTGAAGGCCAAGGCACTGCGCGAGCGCAGCGTGGTGGCGTATCAGGTCATCAAGTGGGGCCTGGTGGTGGCGGTGATCGCCGGTATCTGGGCGCTTTGAATTGTAGAGTCGAGCCATGCTCGACTGCATTTCGGTCAGATCGCGGTAGCCCTGCAGAAGAGCAGTCGAGCATGGCTCGACTCTACAGAAAGCAAAAACCCGCGCTGTTGCCAGCGCGGGTTTTTTGTTGAATCAACCCTTCAGTGCGGCCTGCACGAACGGCGGGGTCACCAGCACGCCGGTGTGCAGCGCGGCGGTGTAGTACAGGGTGTTGAAGGTCTTGGCGGCTGAGTCGGCCTGGCGGAAGTCGAAGCTGCTGTCGCCCTTGCGCGCCATGGTCACGCTCCACCAGCCGGTGGGGTAGCACGGCTGCGGGAACGGCAGGGTCTTGAACGAGCCGAAGCCGGCCTTGCCCATCTCGGTGCGCATTTCGTTGATCAGGTCCAGCTGCATCAGCGGCGATTCGGACTGCTGCACCAGGATGCCGTCGTCCTTCAGGGCCTTGAAGCAGCTCTCGTAGAAGGCCTTGTTGAACAGGCCTTCGCCGGGGCCGACCGGGTCGGTCGAGTCCACGATCACCACGTCCACGCTGCCGGCCGGGCAGTTGGCCATGTAGGCCACGCCGTCGTCGAACAGCAGCTCGGCGCGGGCGTCGTCGTTGGAATCGCACAGTTCCGGGAAGTGCTTGCGCGCCATCACCGTGACCTGCTCGTCGATATCGCACTGGGTCACGCTCTCCACGCCGGTGTGCTTGAGCACTTCGCGCAGGGTGCCGCAGTCGCCGCCACCGATGATCACCACGCGCTTGGGCGCGGCGTGGGTGAACAGCACCGGGTGGCTGATCATCTCGTGGTAGAAGAAGTTGTCCTTGCTGGTCAGCATGATGGCCCCGTCGATGGTCATCAGGTTGCCCCAGTCGGTGGTCTGGAAGATCTCGATCTTCTGGAACGGCGACTGCACCTCGTCCAGCTTGCCGGTGATGCGGTAGCCGATGGCCGAGCCGGTGCGCTCGAAGTGCTCGATGTACCAGTTGTTGCTGTCAGTCATTGGAAAACAGTCCTGTTCGGAGGGGTGGAGCCGGGCTGGCGGGCGGGGCCGCGTGGCACAGATGCCACATCCGGACGGATCGGCCCGTTCAGGTTGGAACCTGTCACGGGCGCGGGCGCGCATGATAACGAACCTGTGGGCATATAGGCGTTATCATGCCCCCCCTTTTATTGCCAACAAGGCCGACTGAAATGACCGATTGGTCCCTCGACCAAGCCCGCAAGACCTACTCGATCCCGCATTGGGCGGACGGTTACTTCGACGTGGATCAGGCCGGGCACATGGTGGTGAGACCGACCGGGGCGGACGGCCCGGTGGTGTCGCTGCCCAAGGTGGTCGACGCGGCGCGTGCGGCCGGCGCCAAGCTGCCGCTGCTGGTGCGCTTCCCGGACATCCTCGGCCAGCGCCTGGGCAAGCTGCAGGCGGCCTTCGGCCAGGCCCAGCAGGACTGGGAGTACAGCGGTGGCTACACCGCCGTGTACCCGATCAAGGTCAACCAGACCCGTGGCGTGGCCGGCACCCTGGCCAGTCACCACGGCGAAGGCTTCGGCCTGGAAGCAGGCAGCAAGCCCGAGCTGATGGCCGTGCTGGCGCTGTCGCGCCCGGGTGGCCTGATCGTCTGCAACGGTTACAAGGACCGCGAGTACATCCGCCTGGCCCTGATCGGCCGCAAGCTGGGCCTGCAGACCTTCATCGTCATCGAGAAGCCGTCCGAGCTGAAGCTGGTGCTGGAAGAGTCCAAGGCGCTGGATGTGAAGCCGGGCCTGGGCGTGCGCATGCGCCTGGCCTCGCTGGGCGCCGGCAAGTGGCAGAACAGCGGTGGCGG
>OFRL01000118.1_pt1 | contig 43045 bp, 39 predicted proteins | sample 1543121 | NCBI WGS metagenome assembly OFRL01 (sample SAMN07774228, study PRJEB24372) | wastewater metagenome | isolation source: Lake Maggiore Cannobio | place: Italy: Cannobio | collected 2016-01
GCCACCCAAAAACATAAGCGACTCGCCGACCGCACTGAACGCTTGGATAGACCAGACAGTTATGACTGGTCATCACGTGTCAAGCACCTGTCGCATGGGTCGAGACGATGACCCACAAGCTGTTGTAAACTCAAGCGGTTGCGTTCACGGGTTAACCGGAATAAGGGTGATTGATGCGTCAGTGATGCCAGACAGTGTGCGGGCTAACATTCACGCCACGGTTCTTGCGCTTGCTGAAGTAATTGCAAGCCGTATTCAAAACGGCCAATAATTTTCGGGGTAGTTTAGAAACTGAACACTCCACTACTGCAATATTATTAGTAAACTGATACGGTTGGCAAATACCGACGTGCGCAAACTCGTAAGATTGAATGCAGCAACAGATCCACGGCCACCACTTCAAACAAGATTGGTGCACGCTGACACAATTTATATTATTTTAGAGCAGCAGCTGGTTTCCTAGGAGCGCCAACAAGAACATTCGACGAATACAACTGGTTCACGCCACGGTAAACACAACAGCCAGACTAATAAAACGTTATTCTTCTTGAGGTATGGTTCACGATGGCTTCACGAACCAATCCACCATTCATGCTGCCGTAGGTGGGAATTTCAGCAGAAGCGCCGATTGCAAAATCACCAAAATTGCGCAGATGCCGCCCAGTTTAAGATTTGGTTCACGAATTCCATGCGATATTTAGCCCACCACAGCACCCACTGGTACAACCCTGAGCCCTAGCGAAATATGTCTGTTCATTCGACCACGTGTAACAGAGAATTTGCTAGCAGCGATGGCTATGGGGCAACCGATTGAACAATAATGCAGCTCCCTCAACAGAATTTATGACTAACCGGATTTAGAATTGCCGAACCACATTATAATTATTCCGATAACTCAGCACTTTACTTAATAGCGACTACTCTGTATAATACACACACCAACACTATGTGTTGCTAATTTTAAGTCCGCTTAGGATCCGTTTAAGAATTGACATTTACGAGGCCTCAAATTGACGATTAAATACGTATTTGACCGCACAATTCAACTTGTATTGGTGATCTTTATTGCCATGACGGTCAACTTTATTTTGCCTCGCGTCATTCCAGGTGACCCGGTAGAGGCTTTTTTACGCAGCAAAATGGCGACGAGTGGTGGAACTGTCACCTTTGATATCGCTAAAGTCGGCGAGGAATACCGACGCAAGTTCGGATTCGACAAGCCTATCTGGCTGCAATATGCCAACTACTGGAATGATGTCATCCACCTTGAGTTGGGAGTTTCACTTATTCATTTTCCGTCTAAAGTCAGTGATCAGATATTAAATGCATTACCTTGGACTATGGGTCTGTTGACAGCATCGGTAATTATTGCATTTGTAGCGGGGTCAGTTGCGGGTGCTTTATTGGCTTGGCCACAGACACCTACTTGGTTTACCGCTGCGCTGTCGCCAGTTATGTTGTTGTCTACGGTACCGGCGTTCCTTCTGGCAATAATAATGTTGTGGGTATTCGCTGCTGACTTACGCTGGTTTCCTGGCGGAGGCGGATTCTCCTCCACCCACATTCTCCGTTGGAATCTGGCGTCAGTGCGCAACATTATGTACCATGCAATTCTGCCCGCTGGGGCGCTAATACTCAGCAGCCTAGGAGGATGGGCACTCGGCATGCGCGCGCTGGCAATATCTGTGCTTGGCGAAGACTACATCATGTTTGCTGAGGCAAAAGGGCTGCCCAGCCGCCAGATTTTTCTTTGGTACGGCATGCGAAACGCCATGCTGCCGCAAGTTACTGCATTAGCTTTAACTTTGGGCTCAGTGATCTCCGGCACTGTTCTGGTGGAAGCTATGTTTGGCTATCCCGGCATTGGAAGCTTGCTGTTTAACGCAATTGCAACAAAAGACTATTTTGTAATTCAGGGTATTGTCTTAATGCTAATTCTTTCACTTGGAAGTGCTCTTTTCGTTATTGACATGGTCTATCCGCTACTAGACCCGCGCATTCGGTACAACTAACCGTAGCTTCAATGACACATTTTTTTCGCCGGTCCCCAGGCTTTATAGTTGGATCGGTGATTCTTTTAGGGACACTTTTGTTCAGCGTGCTCGCACCACTGGTGACTGATACTTCACTTGAAGCAGTTGCATCTGCGCCCCCAAGCTTGGCACCATCCGGTCTCTACTTGTTGGGCACGGATGCTCAAGGGCGCGACATGCTATCTGTACTGGCTTTGAGTATTGTTCCCACCCTTAAAATCGGCGTGATTGCCGGCCTGGTGGGGATTTGCATTGGTCTTACTCTAGGGTTACTTTCCGGATTTTTTGGGGGACCGCTAGATGCGATGGTCATACTAGTGGCTGATTCGCTGATGACTGTCCCGAGCATTGCGATTCTAATTATTATTTCCACAAAGGTGGAAGACGTAAGCGTTGAACTTATGGGCTTAATTGTGGCACTACTTGCTTGGATGGGCCCTACGCGCACAATTCGTGCCCAAGTGCTTTCTAGCCGCGAGCGTGCCTACACCGCTGTAGCACGTGCCAATGGCTCGAGCGAGTTGGCACTATTATTCCGCGAGGTGCTTCCAAATCTTCTGCCGTTTGTGGCTGCAAGCTTTGTTAGCTCTGTGAGCGGCGCAATCCTAGCGTCCGTTGGGCTAGAAGCATTGGGGTTAGGCGCGCAAAACGTTCATACCTTGGGTAACACCATTTACTGGGCGCGCCGCTATAGTGCTGTTCTACGCGGCCAGTGGTGGTGGTATGGGCCACCAATTTTAGTAATAAGTTTAATTTTTATTGCACTCTTTCTGCTTTCTGCTAGTCTTGACCAGATTGCAAACCCGGCAATGACCCGGCAGGCAGCTCGGAAGCGACGCAAGAAACAAGGCGGGGGCGACTTGTCAATTTCTTCTGACGCACCGTCTGCTATCATCAATACCGACACAGTCGTAAGCGTGCAAGACCTACGAGTAGTTTTCAAGACCTACAGGGGCACTACGGGGGCCGCAGTTGATGGCGTGTCTTTTTCCCTCGGCCGCGGTGAGTGCATGGGACTAGTTGGCGAGTCAGGAAGCGGAAAAACCACTCTTGCAATGGCTATGATGTCGCTTATCCGTCCACCTGGACAGATTACAAGCGGTGGGGTGTTCTTAGGTACTCTTGAAGGCACCGGTAGTGCGCACAATCCAATGTCGAGTAACAAGCGGTGGGCTGACCAAAATATTTTAGAGCTTGATGAGCACCATATGCGCCGAATCCGCCTGAAGGGCATTTCACTTGTGCCGCAGGCTGCAATGAATTCGCTTAACCCCGTAATGCGCGTGCATGACCAAATAGCTGATGCTATTAATGCTCACCAAAACAAAACATCTCGAATCGGCCTAAAAACCATGATAGAAGAAGCGCTCACCTCAGTAGGGTTACCCGTTACGGTTGCCAACCGCTTTCCACATCAATTAAGTGGGGGAATGAAGCAGCGGGTGGCAATGTGCATCGCCACAGTACTGCGGCCGCAGTTGATAATAGCTGATGAACCTACCAGCGCACTTGATGTAGTGATGCAGCGTCAAGTCATGCTTACCCTTCGCAAAGTTCAAAAGCACTTAAATGCAGCAATGATACTGATCGGCCATGATATGGGATTTATAGCCCAAGCATCAGACAGCATAGGTGTACTCTATGCTGGACAGCTTGTCGAAAGAGGCCCCACAGCCGCTGTTTTGGAAGCGCCCCGCCACCCATATACCCATCTCCTCAGTGAAAGCCTTCCCGGACTTGATGCGCGGAAACCTCTCTCAGGCATACCAGGATTACCCCCGGAACTGTTTAATCTCCCCTCCGGTTGCCGATTTCACCCACGCTGCCCGTATGCATTTGACCGCTGCATAACCGAGACACCAGCCATGCAACTCATAGGCACCTTTCGCTATGTAGCCTGTCACCTGTATCCCAAACATTCAAGCCTCCCTGTTCGGCCGGCTAATAAACCTGACGCCACGGGTGACATGAAACACACCATAAATTTTGTAACAAGCGCTTCACACTGATGACAAATCTCCTGGAAGTACGAGATGCCACCAAGGTCTTCCGCAACGGCCCATTCTGGGCTCGAGACACAACCACTGCAGTTGACAAAGTAAATTTAATCCTAACCGCTGAACAACCATCCATTACTGGGATCGTAGGTGAAAGTGGCAGTGGCAAAACCACCTTGGCGATGCTTGTGCTTGGTCAGCTTCGCCCCGACTCAGGCTCTCTAATTTTTAACGGAAAAAACATAAACGCGATGACTCCCGCGGAACGGCGAAGGATGCGCCGCGAAGTGCAGCCAATTTATCAAGATCCATTTGCATCATTCAATCCCTTCTACAAAGTAGACCATGCACTGACCGAACCACTACGCAACTTTATGCTCGCCAATTCTCCTCTAGAAAGCGAGCGCCTAATTCACCACGCTCTTGAATTAGCTGGCCTCCGCCCAGCAGAAACTCTTGGCCGCTACCCTCATCAACTTAGCGGTGGCCAACGCCAGCGAATCATGGTGGCACGCGCCTTACTTTGCAAACCCACTTTAATTGTGGCTGACGAACCCGTATCCATGTTGGATGCCTCGCTGCGCGCTACTATACTAGCCGGTCTCCAGACTCTTAATCGCGAGCTGGGCATTTCAATCCTTTACATTACACATGATCTAACTACCGCGTACCAAATATGCGACCGTGTCCTAGTTATGTATGCGGGTTCAGTTGTTGAATTTGGAACTACGGAACATGTGATCAGAGAACCCAAGCACCCCTACACGCAACTGCTAATCTCATCCATTCCGTCTGTAAAGCAAACACAACAATGGGCAGATACGGTTGCGTTAGACGTTGACCAAATCTCACCTGCCTCACCGAAGGCCAATTCGGGGTGTAAATTTGCCCCACGGTGCCAATCTGTGATGAACAATTGTTGGACGACTGCACCGCCGCTAAGTCAGATAGATACGGATAGGGCTGTCGCCTGCCTGCTTTACTAAAACTTACAACAAGTTTGTAAAACAAAGAACCCGCTTTCAATCTGAAAGCGGGTTCTTTTGTCGCGATGTCTCTTGGCCAGTAGCCCGCGTGGGTGCTACTGCACCGCCTTAAGATTGTGGACGATTAGATTCCATGCCTCCCAGCACGGATAAGGCGCGGCATAAGGGTCGGTCTTTGACGGCCAACCGGTCCAGTAAGCGTCATTAAACTGCACCACATGCAGCTCTTCGAGCAGCATAAGCTCGGGCATGTCTCGGAGATATATATCCAAGGCTTTATTAGCCAAGGATACATATTCCATATTGTCTGTTTCTCCTGGAATAGCCTCCATCGCATCTATGATTTTATCGTACTCAGAATTGCGGTATCGGGTGCACCCCCAAAACGAACATTTCTCGCCAACTGCGCCCGAGTTTTTGGAGTGTAGGTCCTTTAGCGTCTCGTAGGGCTCACTCAAGCTGCCGCAATGCACCAGAAACATCAGGTCAAAGTTTCCCGATACAATATCATCTCCCCAAACATTTGTCGCTTCAGGCTCAAGAATGCCCTGCGCGTCAAAACCAGCCTTCTTAAACTGTGCTTCAACTGCCGGCGCCAACGGAGCCAACCAACCCGGAGTTCGCATTGGAACCTTCAACACATTACCATCCTTAGCCCACATACCTGATGCATCCTTTGCATATCCAGCCAGCTTCATGTATTTGTCGACAGATGTTAGGTCAAAGTTGTCACGATCATACTTGTCAAGCAGCGCCTTTGCTTCGCCCGTCAACCAGCGAGCAGACATATACGCTGAATAGGGCACAACCACTGGGTAATTGGCGCCCTGGTACGCAAGCGCCGCGAGCTGAGCCCGATCAAGCGCATAGTTTAGCGCGAGTCGCACATTAATGTCGCCCCACTGTGGCTTATCTGCATTGAAGATAAGATTTAAACCACATCCGTCTGGAGCTCCCCAGACCGGCCCGTCCAAATTCCAAGAATGGAGCTTGGCGTTCTTAGCTTTTGCCGCTACGAATGTGGCTGGCAATAAAGGCATGCCACTGTCAACTTCATTGGCAATTAACAGCTGGGCCATGTTTTCGTCGCCTCCGACCGAAACCATGATCACACGCTCAGGCACAGGGTCATCCATGAAGCCTGTTTTCTTGCCCCACCAATCTGAATGACGATCCATAACCATTTGCTGTTCACTGCTGGATACCAGCTTATAGGCACCAGTTCCCAATGGCCATCCCTTGGCCAAATCAAAGTTGCTAAAAGTCTTTGGATCCTGTGTTTTCCAAACGTGCTCGGGCAGCATCACCAAATGGTTTTCGTGCCCCAGCGCGAGATTGTCCCTCATCCAACGGGGACCCGACTTATTAAGATTTATTGTAGCCGTCAGGTCGTCCGCGGCACAATCAACACCTTTCACCCATTCTTTCATAACAGAAGAATAACCAAGATCGGGTACATTCGCACCAAGCATTTCCAAAGTGTACTTAACATCATGGCATCCGAAGGCTATTCCATCAGCCCACTCAACACCTTTTCGCAGTTTAATGGTCACGACCGTGAAGTCAGCGTTGTACGAATAGCTCTCTGCTTGCCACGGCACCAATTCACCAGTATTGAGATTGGTGTACATCAGACTTTCCTGGTTTGTCTTGCCGGCAAAATGCCTAAGGTTTTGGTTTCCAGATTTGTACCAGTTCCAATCCTCAGGGTTTCTGAGAGGACCAGTCATGTCACTCCATGGGGTGACCACTAACGTGCGGTTGCGGGGAACGTCAGCGACCTCTCCGGGTGCAAGCGCGACTGCTGCCGTCGGCGCCGCCTCAGCTGCCGGCGCGACCTCTGCTGCCGGCACTGGCGACGCACACGCAGCTAAGACCAAAAACATGATTGCAAAAAGTAACAACTGACTCTTCAACCGATTTTTCATTTTATACTCTCCTAAACTATAAACTAGAGACCATACCGAGTGCATAGTCACGCCAATATGGTATTGTATAGAGATACATAATTGCTGTCAAGTCACTGAAAACGGCTTTTTTGCAACACTCGGGATAAAGAGTTTCTCGGCTATAAAGTACCTCAGTCAATATCGAGCCATGATAATTAGGGTATGCCAGCACCACAAGACCAATAAGCGAGTTTGCGATAGATTCAACCACACGACTTTTGCACCCGATCAGCTTGGAGCACTCTGCAATGCCTTACGAGTTAATTTCACTTTAAACAAAAAATGAAAAAATGACCGGATAGCTTGGCCTATGCCGCGTTATACTCTAGTAAACAATTCATGCATCTAGCGAACTTTATACTGGAATCCATTTCAGCACGGAGCGTCGCAAGACAATATCACCCCCGACTGGAGCACAAATTGAATATTACATCAATTGAAGTAATCCCACTTGCCAGACCACTTGACGCAGAATTTCTTGGTGGCACCTACCGGGTGCACAACCGTAATACCATTATTACCCGAATTCACACCGACGCTGGAGTTATTGGCGAAGCATTTGGCGGGGATGAGGACCAGGTACAAGAGCGTATCGTGGCACTTATCCGCCAACATTTGGCGCCACTGCTGATAGGTGAAGACGTACGCGATGTTGAGCGACTGTGGGAGAAAATGTTTTTTTGCGATATTGACCTCGGAAATCGCGCCCTGCACGTACTTGACCTAGGAAACCGAGCGGTTTTGATGCAGGCAATTTCTGCCATAGACAATGCATTGTGGGATGCGCTCGGGAAATCCTTCGACGTACCCCTTTATAAGTTGCTCGGTGGGTATCGCGACCGGGTTCCGGTCATTGCCATTGGCGGCTACTACCATGTAAATGATAGGCACCACAACGCTTTGCAAGATGAAGTACGGGGTTACAAAAGTGGGGGTTTGGCCGGCATCAAAATGAAGGTCGGACGCGCCACCTTGGCAGAAGATATCGAGCGCGTGCGCGCCGTGCGAGAAGCGGGGGGGAGTGACTTTATTCTCGCTTGCGACGCAAATCAGGCATGGGCCCCGACACAGGCGATTGAATTTTGTCATGCAGTAGCGCCATTGAACATTCGCTGGGTTGAAGAACCAATACGCTGGTACGATCAGCTTGGAGGTCTTCAGGCGGTGCGCGCAGCGGTAACAATTCCATTGGTTGCGGGCCAGGGTGAGATTACCCGTTTTGGATGCCGTGATCTAGTTTTACATGGCGGGGTAAATATTCTTAACGTTGATGTGACAATTGTCGGTGGAATAACAGAATGGCGCAGGATTGCCGGTATGGCAAGTATGTTTGATGTACAAATGGCGCATCATGAAGAAGCGCAAGTAGCTCTCCATCTTTTGGCATCAATTCCGCATGGGTTGTACGTTGAAATATTCCCGAATAGGAAGCGCGACCCCATGTGGCACGAATTACCAGTGGAACATCCAATAATCCGCAGTGGTTACATGCATCTTCCCCTCGGACCCGGGCTAGGCATAAAATTAAATGAAGAAATAATTGCGCGCTACAGAGTGGATTAATCTAGCGGCTGACAATCCCATTAACAACAAACACCGCAGCCTGCGGCAACGGCTTCGCACTCTGCGAAGCACCATCATTCATAGACTATAAAACGCTGCCAAGTCCGGGATCGCGCGAGAAATAGCCGCCTTGTGGCTAATCCTCTGTCAACTTGAAAACCTCAAAACCAACCAAATGCTCCTTATGTCACGCGGCATATTACAACTACTTAAGCGCATGCCCCCGAAAACCGAAAGTAAACTTCCGTCACCCAGGTCCAAAACACTCCGCAAGCCCAGAGGGGTTATGACGGTTTTAGCTCCGTAGGCAAGCTACCCCGGCATCCAAGCCAATGTACCGGTGACCAGCGATGTAAGCGGCCCTTAACCCTTGCGATCCCACAATACGCCAGGGTCAGCTGAAGTGTAGAACTACAGCTTCCCAATCCCGTGCTCCATCTCGTAACCGAAGCAGCCTATTACTCCACTCTGAAAAACCCATGGGCTTGCATGAAACGACCCGCCGTGCGGCATTCGATGGGGGTTGCCTCCCAAGTGTGACCATCGGCAAAAGAGCGGATCAGCCAGTCCCCAAGGACTTCTTACAGGATCCGATTCGTCACGCGCGACGCACGCGACTTCCAGTCTTCCACGAGATGATCCGGATTCATCCAGAAGTTACCCATAAAGAACAAACAAACTAGTGTACCGTCAGGCATTGTCACTAATGACGGATGCCTGTCATCCATTTCTGAGTTGTAAATCTCCTGCGGAATACCCCAAGTCTCACCGCCGTTCAGCGACCTTATTACAACAATTCTCCCAATGGACAAATATGGAATTTGCGTACCCACGCCACAGCCAATATCTCGCTATTTTTAAAACCCGTCAGGCCAGGCTAGGCGTACACTTGGTCAGGCCTCGAAGCAGCCACGCCTCCACTCATTTTCATAGGCACTTGTTTCGCACTACCCATAGATGCCTCCTCTGCCCATAATCATTGCACCTTTTCGGTCAGCACCATGTACGCACCCATTGTTAGCGGGCTCAAACAGGGCGGCGCGGCTCTGCTCCAGTCCGGTTAGCCACGGTCCGGGGAAGCAAATCGTAACGCGTTTCGTGCCCTGCAAAGAACCGCTCCAACTCATCCACCATAATGCTGAAATTGCGTGATCTAGTGGCCTCGGTAGCAGAGGCAGTGTGGGGTGTCAGAAAGACATTCCGCAAGTCGCGAATCGGCGAATCTAAAGGGATTGGCTCCGGATCAAACACATCCAGGCAAGCAACCATCCTACCCTCGCGGAGCTTGCTGATTAGCGCGTCGCTCTGCACGATCGCACCACGCGAAACATTTACAAACACAGCGCCGTCTCGCATCAAGTCGAACTCTCGGGCACCCAGCATTCCCTTGGTGGCCGGCGTGATCGGTGCCAGGCAAATTACGACATCGGACAGCGCCAACACCTTATCCAAAGAAGTAAAAGTAACATCATAGATGTCGGCAAGTTCGCGCGGCACATATGGGTCGTGCACAAAAATTGTGTTGTGAAAAGGCTTAAGCAACTCCAGCAATCGGCGGCCAATTATTCCACAACCGATGAGACCGACAGCACGGCCTGATAACTCGTTGGGCTTAAGAACACGTGTTTCCCAAGCCACTGAATGGAACGATCCATTGCGATCAATGACGTCGCGGAACTGTTCGCCAGCATTGCGCAGTCCGATCAGGGCAAGCGCAAGCGCCCACTCGGCAACCCCATACGATGAGCCATTCGTCGTGTCGACAGTCCTGACTCCCCGCACCCATGCAGCCTCTACATCAATCCGGCTGGCAAACCGGTCACCCTCCAGTTCGCCGACAAATCTTAGCTTTGGGCAGGCGTCAAGGATCTCACCGGTGATCCGCGGAGAGCCGAAGCTGATGATCAATGCATCGGCGTCGCCAATTGCTTCAATGAGGCGACGATCTGTTTCGGAGTCCGGGAGTGGTGCGACGACATAGTCTGACGGCCGATCAAATTCCACCGCTCGGAATCCGGCAGATTCCCGCAGCCGCTCGAGCTGCGAATCCGCTGCAATCGTTTGTGCGATTGCGCTGCTGCAGGCAAGAATCACTTGTGGGTGTGGCTTCGTCATATTCAAGCTCCTAAATCTAAACAGCCATCGCGGGCGACCCATCCACCCGCATTTGCACGTGCCGCGGAAGGTAAGCAAAATCAGCATGGTGAACCAAGCTGTCGTCAAGCACGACGCCAATGCCCGCCGTCTCCGGCGCCAAAATATATCCGCCGACGCGCTTGAGTGAGGTCTTGAACACCGCATCTGCTGGCCCCGCAGATTCATCCAGCATCAAATACTCTTGGGTAATAAAATTTGGAATTGCCACGTCGAGATGTACCGATGCAGCCGTCAGTAGCGGTCCCAGAAAGTTGTGCGATACAAGCGCAGAGTGATAAGACTCGGCAAGAGCAGCAATTTTCTTGCATCCAGTAAATCCCCCCGCAATGCCTAGACACGGACGAATATATTGCGGTCCTCCAGCCTCAAATAAGTCGCGGAATTCCCAGATAGTGCTCATGCGTTCCCCATTTGCGACCGGCAAAACAGTCCGCTTGGCGATCTGAGCCTGAAGGATTATCGAGTCAAGCTGAATGGGATCCTCGTAAAACAACGGCCGGAACTCAACTAGCGCGTCAGCCAGAGCCACAGCGTTCATAGGGGTTAATTTTCTGTGGATCTCGAAAATGAGGTCGACGTCAAGTCCAGCACCCGCACGCGCCGCCGCAGCAATTTCACGCGCGGACTCGATGAGGCGCGACAAGCTCATATCCGCCCAGCCCGCTCGAAGCGGGTCCAGCTTGATAGCTGTAAAGCCCTCCTCGGCGGCTGCGCGCGCGCTCTTAAACATCTGCTCTGCATCAAAATTGTTCAGCAGCAGCAGGTGAAGCCGCACCCTATCGCGGAATTTTCCCCCTAGCAGGTTCCACACTGGAGTGCCGTAGTGCTTGCCCTTAATGTCCCAGAGTGCAATATCAACTGCAGATAATGCACCAGATAAAATATTTCCACGGAACGGCCGCATCCGATAAAGCGACTGTTGAATATGATCAATGTGGAAGGGGTCTGCCCCGATTAGGTAACCGCGAAACTGCTCGACAACCGCAGCAACAGCATCAGGATATCCCCAGGCACCTGACTGACCTATACCAGTCAGCCCAGAATCAGTCGTAATCCGAATCACATAATTAGATGCAACCAGATCGCTTCCGATAAGAAAACTCTCAATCTTATCGATCTTCATACAACTCTCCCGCGTTTTACCCGTCCGACGCCAGGACGAAAGGAAATAACACCAATACCAAATGCCACTGAACCCTGCATGCTGTGAGGACCGAACATTTGAGTCTAGCCCGAATCAAAAACACTACATCGCAGGTCTCAGCCCGACGACCTATCAGTCGCATCGAAAAACTTCCCGAGTCCGCCGCCACCCCTCGCGTCTAGTCCGAGCGTCAAAAAAACTGGACATAGAACGGAGCCACGCCTGATAAGGCCCAGAAGCCACCAGCAGCGACTCTGTCTCAGCAAGGTCATCACATTCAAGATATGTCCACAAACTCCCATCTTCGACCCACGCCCACTGCCGTTGAACGCCTGCCTCTCGCAGCGCAGTACCAACCCCGACCGGCATTTGACCGTAAATCTTAGCGACAGCCTCCATCGAAGCCAAGCCAAACACCAAGCCACCTCGATAGGTCATCTGGGCACAACCAGGATTAGCTTCGGAATTCAACCTAAACACCTCACTTGGATGTCCAGCAATCTCATGACCATTTTCTTTATCGAATAACGGACCCATTGTGTCTGCCCACTGCCGATGAACCGGGTTAGTCATGTCCAGAGTCTCGCCCATCCCGATCTCATCCGCCTCCCGAGTAAGGAAAAGATCACAGCCATCTAGCCAAATGGTATAACCCCGAATGCCCGCCAGCCTAATAAGGTGGTACAACTCTGGAAATGGATTGAGGTGGCCATAAACATAAGTCTCAATTCCAGCCGCATCAGGGAGCAGCCACAGTCGGAAAGAAAATCGGGGCATTGGCTAAGACAGAGAAATATCAGACATTATGTTTGGCACCCCCACCGGTCATCAACTCCACTAAAGATTGCAGAATACACCGCATCGCCTAGACTTGCGCATCTCCGACTTTACCATATAAAAATGGCGCTTCCCGAAATGACCGGAGTATGACAAAACTCTGGGAAAATTACATGTTGTAGAATCTTAGTGTAAGTTCTGAAAAAAACAGTCAGGTACCCAAGGTATCTGATTAATAATGCACTTTCAAGATGCAACTGCATTCTGAACCAAAAAATGAGACACAATCAGTCCAAAATGGAAATTGCAAAAACAACCATAAGGCAGACCTTATCCCTTGCCTTGGCCCACCGATCCGCGGAGCACTCACCCAAAACCTTATACGAGTTGCTTTCGTAACTGAATACTATAAAACTAAGTTCACTCGAAGCACTTAGCGCCAGCGGTTATTTTATCGAAGCTGCTCGGCTCCAAGCATTATCTACTAACCTTTTTTCCACATACCACTTTTTAACTTGTACCCCACGGTATCGAGGTACTTTAGTTACAGAACACAATTCAGTCAACTCAAACTATAGCCGCTATTACACTCGTTCGCCGCTGGCTTGAATGCCGCAGGTAGCCGCGCGTATGAGCTAGAAGACGGCGCAGGATATCCAATAATACGCAGGCCATGATACCTGCTTCAAATCCTTTGCCTTTAAAAACATACCTACACAGCGGAGGGGTCAAAATCAAGTTCGCCACCCTGAAATAGCATATACCCAAGACCCTTATCCGCCGACGCTCGACCTTTTATGTAAACGGACCGCACGCCTAGAATTCAATCGACTATGCGATAATTACGTGGTATTTGTCAAAGCATCCCAACTGGAACTTGCTAAATCACCAACCCAACGGCACGCCGCATAGTAACTATCAGACATAAGTTACTTTTGTAAATCCTTTTTACCCAGGAGAATTCATGAACATCACAAATTTACCTGCAGACATCAAGACACTCACGCGTAGCTATGCCGGGTTGCGTTCATCTGATGGGCGTCCGCACGTGTCCGATGATCTTCTGGCGCGCATGAAAAATGTCTCCACCGAAGAAGCCTGGGGGAGTTTGCACGCCCATAATTATCGTAACCAGTTCGTCGGCGGCTTTGTGCAGACCCACCCCGGAACCGTCTTGGTAGGTCGGGCCGTCACTACTCAATTTGTCCCCCACCGTCCCGATTTTCAGGACTTGGTTCAGGAACAAGGACTCGGCGAAGCCCGTATAGGTGGCCAAAATTCCTGGGTGATCGACATGTTGGAGTTGGGCGATGTGCTGGTGGTTGAAATGTTTGGCAAGGTAAAAGATGGCACGTTCATTGGCGACAATTTGGGCACATCCATAGAACGGCGCACGAAGGCTGGCGCAGTTTTTGATTGCGGCGTACGTGACCATCGCGGCCTCAGCCGGTTGCAAGACGTAAATTTCTTTTGCCGTGGAATTGATCCCTCGGCCATAGCTGATGTAACCCTCGCAGGTGTAAACATACCCATCCGCATTGGTGAAGCTACAGTATTGCCTGGGGATGTTGTCCTAGGAACCCACGCAGGGGTCATCTTTATCCCAGCGCATCTGGCGCAGGAAATCGTCGAGTCAGCCGAGAAAATCTCAAAACGCGATGCGTTTGGGCATTTGCGCCTGCGCCAAGGCCGTTATACGCCTGGCGAAATAGATCGCGCGTGGCCACCAGAAATTGAGGCTGATTATGAAGAATGGCTCGCAAGCAACAAAACTAATTGAAAATTAATTCCGTCAAAGTAATTCCACCAAGGAGAAAACTTGCGGAGGCATTTCTCGGCCCGGTACCGACCGGGTGCAGAAACGCAATACCTTAGCTAATACGATTCACATTAACCCTGAAGTCAATGGCCGGCTATTTGGCGGGCACAACCACAAGCAGCCCTTCGCTCGTTGTTGAGAATTGCACCCTACTTACAAAGCTAGGATGTTAGATTAGTTGTTATCTAAATCCGTCCGATAGACACGCCCGAAGTAGTAGCCGAACGAATTCGGACTTTACTTAAGTATGTCCGCACTGATAGATTTTTGCTTTCACCTGATTACGAGTTTAGGCAGACTGCGCGCTGGATTGCCGTGAAAAAGACTCAAATCATATTTGGCGGAGCCAGAATTGTACGACACGAGTTGGACGGGAAGGTCTAGCAGCCCATGTGGATAATTAGCTGAACACGGGTAACCTCGCAGGTCCGTGGCCTAAGTATTTCCGTTGAGAGGTGCCGAGGACCGTAGCGCCGGCATTTGCTAAAGCCACCGTAGCGCACTGTCTTCTGTGCCCCCTGTATGCCGCGTAACCTTGCACATTTACGCACCATAGTAATTATCGCATTAGCTTAAGTTGACAGAATAACTTTGTCTTGTAGAATGGCGAATTATCAATGCCACAAAAGTTACACCATAAAAATGTCGAGCGAAAAATATAACGCTGTCAACTGCAGTGTTTCTGAAAGTACTGTTTCTGGCTGGAGCACTGTTGTGCTTGCGAACGAGCTGCTGCGGGTTGTTGTACTTCCCGGCAAAGGTGCCGATATTTACCAGCTTGTGCACTTGCAGAGTGACATCGATTTTATGATGAAGACACCGTGGGGCTTAGAATTACCCGGATCAGCCCACCGTGAAGGAAGCGCGGAAATTGAGTTCCTCTGTAACTACGAGGGCGGATGGCAGGAATTGTTCCCAAGTGCAAATGATGTTTGTGTCTTTCGTGGTAAGAAGATCCCGTTCCACGGGGAAGTGGCCACCATGGCGTGGCACTATGATGTAGTTGCTGACTCTTCGGATGAGGTTGCCGTAATATTTTGGGTCATCTGCGAGCAAACTCCGTTTCGGCTGGAAAGATTGATGAGATTGCGGCGTGGCACACCCACCCTATATTTGGAAGAGAAGGTTACGAACACGTCTTGTGAAGTTTCACATTTTGTGTGGGGCCACCACTGCGTGCTTGGAGCGCCATTCATCGAGGAAGGCTGCCGCCTAAACGCGCCAGCACAAACCCTTGTCACCCCCGCCAGCTTGTACGAAGCAAGCGCCCGGTTGGCTCCAGATCAGCGATCTGCATGGCCAATGGCTGCTTTGCGGGCCGGCGGCGTAGCCGACATGCGAATTGTGTACGGCCCCGCACTGGAGGCCCATGACGAGTTTTTTTTGTCCAACCTATCCGCCGGCTGGGTTTCGGTGACTAACCCGCGACTTGATCTTACTTTTAGCCTCGTTTGGGATCCAGCGGTTTTCCGGGGTATACAAGTTTGGCAGCCGTATGGTGGAGCCCACGCACAGCCGCTTACCGGAATTTACGGGTTAGGTATCGAGCCATGGGTGACACAGTACAACTTGCAGCAGGCAATTGTAGCGGGCGAGGCTATCGAACTTGCCGGCGAAATGTCGTTCAGCACGGAGCTCAGCGCAACCATATCGCCCGGCAACTGGAGTAACGAATGAAAATCAACGCCATTGAAGTTATTCCATTGGCCAGAAAACTTGAGGCCGAATTTCTGGGCGGTACCTACCGGGTGCAGAACCGCAACACAATTGTTACCAGAATACACACCGACTCTGGCGTTATTGGCCAGGCGTTTGGTGGGGACGAAGATAAAGTACAGGATCGTATCGTAGCGCTAATGCGCGACCATTTAGCGCCTCTGCTGATTGGCGAAGATGCGCGCGATGTCGAACGGCTGTGGGAGAAGATGTTTTTTTGCGATGTCGACCTTGGAAATCGCGCCCTGCATGTGCTTGACCTTGGAAATCGCGCGATTCTGATGCAGGCAATTTCCGCTATAGACAATGCATTATGGGATGCAATCGGAAAGTGCCTTAATATACCTCTTTACAAATTACTTGGTGGATACCGCGACCGTGTACCGGTTATTGCCATTGGCGGTTACTACCATGCGCATGATGTGCACCATCGCGCGTTGCAGGATGAAATACTGCAGTACAAAGCCGGGGAATTGGCTGGTGTAAAAATGAAGGTTGGACGCGCAACATTGGCAGAAGACTTGGAGCGCGTGCGCGCTGTGCGCGAGGCGGCGGGATCCGAATTTATTCTGGCATGCGATGCAAATCAAGCGTGGACCCCAACGCAGGCTATTGAATTTTGTCGCGCTGTGGCGCCGCTAAATATTCGCTGGATTGAAGAACCCGTGCGTTGGCACGATCAGCTTGGAAGTCTGCAGGCAGTTCGAGCGGCAGTTGAAATTCCTGTCGTTGCGGGTCAAGGTGAGATTACCCGCTTTGGATGCCGTGACCTAGTACTGCATGGCGGGGTAAATATCCTGAACGTTGATGTAACAATTGCCGGCGGAGTGACGGAATGGCGCAGGATTGCAGGTATGGCAAGTATGTTTGATGTGCAAATGGCGCATCACGAAGAATCGCAAGTGGCACTCCACCTCCTTGCATCGATCCCGCATGGATTATATGTTGAGATCTTTCCAAACACTAAGCGCGACCCGCTATGGCACGAATTGCCAGTCGAGCGTCCAATAATCCGGGGCGGCTACATGCATCTCCCCACCGGACCCGGGTTGGGCATCGAATTGAATAACGAAGTAATTTCCTGTTACAGAGTGGATTGACGGTGTTGGCCGACTGTAACACTATAAAGTTTTACAGCAGCGCGCGGCTGCGGATCTAATTTTGTGCTTAACTGGCAATCATGGACTGCTCAATCGCTTCCGCGGTCAGAGATCATGCGCGGCGGAGCCGCTGTGTGGCCAAACGGAGCACAGCGCCTAGTCGGGGATTCACTCGGTCCAACCATGCATTCGCATGATCTCGCGTCCGAAATATTCTATTTTGTCGCCGGTCAATGTCGCTTGCAAATTGGGGACACCACAGAACTCCTCGGCCCCGGCGATCTCGTTCTAATTCCGCCCGATGTGCCGCATAACCTATGGAACGCGGGCACAGAAGACCTGCTGGTATTTTGGCTTGTGGCACCTCATTTCGTAGGCAATATGTGGCGCACCGAAAATTTTGTTGAAGGCGCAATGAAAACGCGGGCTGCACGCAGCCATGTACAGGCCGGCGCGCCGCTGCCCAGTAACGGCCAGATCGGCATGCGAATTGTCATGCCAGGTGTTGCTGTTGCCGATTGCACGGCTGACAGGAGCGAAGCGGTTGTTTACGTAGCCGTGGGGTCTGCTGTAGTAAATGTGGGGCACTTGGGTGGCTCGCTCGCGGCACACCAGTTTGTGCATGTTGCAACACACACGCCATACGGTGTTACCCTGGGCCAAGACTCTCTGGCTGTAATCTTCGAAATGGGGGGGCATAACTAATGCTTTTCAACGATCGAGTGGTGGTAGTCACTGGTGCTGGACGGGGAATCGGCTTTGGTATTGCAGAAGCCTTCTGCCGCGAAGGAGCGAAGGTGGTCATTGGAGAATTAGTGGAGGAGCGTGGCGCGGAAGCTGCCAAGCGGCTCCGAGCGGCTGGCTACAGGGCGGAAGCTCTGGCATTGGATGTGTCCAAGCCGGCTTCATGCACGGCGCTTGTTGAACGCGTGCTGGCCGCACACGGCCGAATTGACACGTTAGTGAACAATGCCGGCCTTTTTATTTTGCGCAAATCCGAGGACATGCCGGAAGCAGACTGGCGGATTCAGATTGATGTACTGTTGAGCGGAACCTTCTTCATGACGCAGGCAGTCGCGCGAGACGCAATGATTCCGCAAAAACAGGGCAGTGTGGTTAGTATTGCCTCAATTGGAGGCATGGGTGGCTGGCCAATGCGATCCGCCTACAATTGTGCCAAAGCTGCGGTAATCAACCTCACTGAAGTGCTTGCGACCGAGTGGGCACATTACAACATACGTTTAAACAGCGTCTCACCCGGCGTCACTCGCACTGAAATGATGGATGTCGCCATAAGCTCGGGAATTGCCACTGCCGAACTGTATGCCGATCGAACACCGCTGGGTCGTATTGCAGAAGTGAGTGAGATGGCTAGTGCCGTGTTGTTTCTCGCCTCTGACCGCGCCAGTTATATTACCGGGGAGAACCTGCGTGTGGATGGTGGCTGGGTACCGTGGACCAATCTGAATGCAAAGGGTTTTCCAGAATGAAGAGGCCTGGAACAACTATGATTCACTTTGAAGAAGCCGACAGGCACCAGGAGAAACCATGTACGAAGGCATGACTGTTGTAGTTACGGGTGGCGGCCGTGGAATAGGCTTGGGCATTGCGCGGCGTTTTGGGCAAGCGGGTTTTCTGACAGTGATTGCAGAGTCGGATATGGTTGCCGGCAATCAAGCCGTCAGTGTGCTTCAGTCCGAGGGTTGGGCAGCGCAGCTTGAGCCGCTCGATGTGCGCGTACCCATCCAAAGCGCAAATTTGGTGGACCGATTGGTGAGACAACACGGACACATTGATGTCTGGGTAAACAATGCCGGTATTTCCAAACTGGCGCCGGCCGAGACCATGCCGCTGAGTTTCTGGGATGACAGCATTGCGGTGATGCTTGCTGGCACTTTTTACTGCTCCCAAGCGGCCGGTAAACACATGCTGACGCGCAAGAAAGGCGTGATAGTGAACATCGCATCCGTGACAGGCATGATGCACCACCAAGACCGGGTAGCCTACAGTACAGCCAAGGCTGGCATAATTGCGCTTACCGAGGCACTTGGCGTGGAGTGGGCTGCGCGCGGGGTGCGCGTGGTTGGTGTAGCACCGGGAGTAGTGCTGACCGATATGGCAAAGGCAACAATCAATGAGGGGCGGGCTAGCATGGATGCGTTTCAGCGTCGCACACCCATGCAGCGCCTTGGCGAGGTCACAGAAGTTGCGGAGGCCGTTTTTTATCTTGCGAGTGATGAAGCATCGTATATAACCGCGGAAACCATGCGGGTCGACGGCGGTTGGGTGGCATATCAATTATTCTAATTTGCGGAGGCAATACAATGATTATCGGTGTTGAACATACGAGTTTTACAGTTTCTAATTTGGAGCGCTCGCTGCTTTTTTACACAGACCACCTTGGCTTTACACTTTTGGAGCACCGCCCCTCCATCACCAACAAGTACTTTCGTGACATCGTGGATTTTGCGGACGGTGTAATCAAAGGTGCCTATCTGGCTATTCCCGGAACGCAGCACCGGCTGGAGTTGTTTGAATATGTGAACCCACGTGGGGTGCCGTTGGATTTACGCAACAACAACCCGGGCAGTGCGCACCTTGCGGTACTGGTGGACAATGTGGTTGAAATGCATACAACACTGATGGCAAAAGGTGTCCAGTTCCGATCGTCGCCTATTTATCTAGATGAAGGCCCAAACACCGGGGGCTGGGCAGTCTATATGCTCGACCCGGACGGAATTACCATTGAGTTGTTTCAAGCAGCCGCACATTCTTCTAAATGAACCAGCAAAGCCTTTCGCGTTTGCGCGAGTACTTTAAAAAACATGAAACAATTGCAGCGTTGCTGTCAAGTGCTGCAAATGTGACCTGGCTCACTGGATACGCGCCTCCCATTCAGACCGGACCCAGTCCATTTGAAGGTGGTCCCGGGCTGCTATGGTGGCATAAGGGTGAGCTAACACTTCTGCTCGTAGATTCGGAAGCAGCAGCTGGTAGATCTGTCGGCGCAAACGTAGTCGAATACAGCGGCTACACAGTGACAGAACCCCTCGAATGCTTTGAGCGGCAGGCGTTTGCACTGCGAGACCTACTGAAAGAATGTTCCTCAATCACTAGTACCGTTGGAATCGAATTCAGATTTCTCCCCGCATCGCTGGTGCAAGTTCTACGCGCGGCATTGCCAAATGCTTCGCTCGCGGCCATAGACGGCGATCTAGATCCACTGCGCGCGGTGAAATCACCACGGGAGATTGTCAAAATTTGTGCTGCGCTTGAGTTATGCGACATTGGGCAGGCATTTATTCAGGAGCGATCGAAATCTGGGGTTTCCGAGCTGGAACTTTGGGGCGGGGTAAAGGCCCACATGGAAGTTGCCGCGGGCGTCCGCCTGCCAGTCTTGGCGGATTTAGTTGCAGGATTGCGCACAGCTGAAGTAGGCGGTCTGCCCCAAAGCTATGTTCTGAACGCCGGCGACCCGCTGCTATTTGATGTTGTACCGCGCCTTGACGGGTACTGGGGGGACAATACAGGCACCTATTTTGTTGGTGAGCCCTCGATTGAGATGAAAAACAGCTATAAGACTGTGCGTGAGACCCTGAAACGCGGGTTGGATGCAGCGCGCCCGGGTATGCGCGCTTGCGATCTAGATGCCATGATGCGCAAGTCCATTAGCAGCGCAGGCTACGAGCCTTATCCGCACCACACTGGGCATGGCATCGGCACTATGTATCACGAGGAGCCGCGCATAACGCCCTACAATCAAAGAATCCTTGAATGCGGAATGATAATAGCGTTGGAACCGGGTATATATCTCGCCGGGAGTGGCGGAGTCCGCCTTGAGCATGTTTTGCAAATTACACATGATGGATGCCAAGTACTCACCCACCACTTAATAGATTAGCATAAATTTACTGGGCGACTATTATTGAAAAAACACTTGCACTTTTTTACACAACCCTTTTATCGTGCTAAAATATTATTATAGGAGAAACACAATGTCTAAAACAACCAATTCGTCATATACGCGCCGCAAATTTCTGCAACTATCTGGTGGTGGATTAGCAGCCGCAGGTATGGGATCGGCTCTCCAATCCTGTGCACCTGCTGTACCCAGTGGCATGACTTTAAAGATGTCGTGGTGGGGCGAGCAGGAAGCACCAGGCTTGGAAGGCTGGCTTAAGGCAAGCATTGAAAAATATAAGCTGCAGTCCGGCAATACCATCGAGACAACACTGCAGGACACGAGCGTGGTTATTTCAGAGTTCCAAACAGCATCAGCGGCGAAAAGCCCACCGGACATTCAATATTTCTGGAATGGGATTTACCATATGGAGAGTGTGTGGCTTGATTATGTCGAACCATTAAACGGATTGATACCAGACGAATTACTCAAGGCATCCAATGCTACCCCACTAAGCATATACAAGGGAAAACAATATCGACTTGGCTGGTACTCGGTTCCTTTGTTGTGGATTTACAACTTGGACATGTTTGACAAAGCTGGTCTAAATGCCGACTCTCCTCCTAAAACATGGGCAGCTTTACTAGAGGCATGCGAGCAGCTCAAGTCCAAGGGTTTCTTGCCAATGACAGGTGGCCTCAAGGATGGCCCGTGGGGGGAATGGTATATGGGACACGGTTTAGGCCAGAATCTAGACACACCAGCAGATGCCCTAAATCTCTTTGCGGGCTCATCAGATTGGCGAGAGCCAAAGCACTGGGAGCATTGGGGGAAATTAGAAGAATTGTGGAAAAATGGTTACATAAATAATGATATGAATTCGATTGACCTGTACCCTGGAATCGACTTATTTGGAGCTGGAAAAGGCGCGATGACGCAAATCGTTGGGCCACTTGTGCCAGCTCAGCAAAAGGCTCTTGGAGGTCAAAAGGTAGGCGCAATGGTCTTCCCAGTATTTGGCAATGGAAAAATGGCTGGGAAACCGATCGCCGACACCCAAGGCTTGGGAATATCATCCCAAAGTAAACACAAAGATGTGGCTGCCGACTTCCTGAAGTTCTTGCACAGCGATGAACGCGTGACTGCAATGTGGGACAGTGTCAAGCAGTTCCCAACTGATAGCACATGGGATGGATCAGTAATTGCAGACACAACTTTAAAGCAGATATGGCAAGATTGGATGCACGGCGACAATGTCCCCTATATATCCAACCTCATGCCCACTCTTTTCTGGACAGATGCCATGTTTGTGAATTCACAAAAAATAATTTCCGGGGAAATGACAGGGGAACAAGCCGGCACCAACGCTCACGAAGTTGCCCAGAAATGGCGCGAGCAAAATCCGGACTTTGTTGAAAAATATGCCACTTGGGCTAAAGATCTGAAACTATAGCAATTAACAAACCCTCTTCTTCCCTCGCACCTAGTCTGCGGGGGGAGAAGAGCTAGAACCGTCCGATTAGCACAAACATTGGCATGGGGCGTGGATTATTAAACAATCGGGTGGCACTTGTTACCGGTGCCGCCCAAGGGCTTGGCTATGCCATAGCGCACGAGTTTGCAGACGAAGGAGCCATGGTTGCTTTGGTTGACATCAATGCACAAGCGCTCATGCATGTTGAAGACCGGCTGAAAACCTCGGGCTATAAAGTCTGCACCTACGCGCTGGATATTACTGATTACGAAAAATATGCAAAAGCCATCTCAAATGTGGTTGAACAATGGGGGCATCTGGATATTTTAGTTAACAATGCCGCAATTGCCACCTATGGCACCATCTTTGACGACACATTGCCCGCGTGGCGCCAACAAATTGCCATAAATCTCGAGGCGGTTTACATGGGCTCCAAAATGGCAGTACCGTACATGGTGGCGCAGAAGTTCGGGCGCATAATCAATACAACATCAATCCAAGGCTTTGCTTCCAGTGGCGACTGTGGAGCGTACAATGCTGCAAAAGGTGGCATCATCGCATTCACGAAATCACTGGCCGTGGAACTTGCTCCCCATAACATTATGGCGAATGCTGTGGCACCCGGCTTTATGCGCACACCCATGTCAATAGTTAACGGAGTCGACGAAACCACAACTGAAGATTTCGTGAATTGGTACGTTAACAAACGCAAAGTGCCATTAGCCCGCACGGGACTGCCAGAAGATGTTGCGGGAGCAGTCGTTTTTCTCGCGTCAGACTACTGCCGCTACATGACCGGGCAGGTATTGATCATCGACGGCGGCTTGACTAGTACTTTTTAGCTTTATGCTGCGCACGCCGCACCACATCCCGTTCTTGTATCTGGCGCCGGCACTAACCTTGCTGCTGTTTGCCTTTGGCTACCCGTTGGTAGCTGTTGTTAATTTCAGCTTCCGTAGGATTCGTGGTGCCACTGGGCCCTTCATAGGATTAGACAACTACCTACAGATTATCAAAGACAAGGTATTTCATGATGCGGTAAGCCACAACGCACTGCTGCTGCTCGCAGTACCAGTCCTGATTGGTATTTCAATTGTCTTGTCCGTGTTTCTATATGAGCGCGTACCCGGCTGGCAGGTGTACCGCTCGATTCTATTCATGCCATATGTTTTAGCAGTGCCAGTTGTTGGGATTGTGTTTAGCAACATGTTTCAACTAAACGGTGTTGTAAATGAACTCTTGCGGGGGGCGGGTTTGCACACCCTGGCGTTGGATTGGATTGGCAGCTCTAGAATGGCTCTTTGGACAGTGATGGGTGTAATTGTTTGGCGTGAAGCTGGTTTTGGAATTGTTCTGTTCTTGGCCAGATTATTGTCTTTAAACGAAGAACTTCAAGACGCCGCAAGAATCGACGGGGCTGGTTGGTGGCAAAGATTGGTCTACGTAACATTGCCGCAGATGCGCGAAACAATCGAGTTCTATGTTGTAGTCTCTGTAATCACAATGCTTGCGTGGGTATTCTCCTATGTTTACGTAATTAGTCGTGGCGGTCCGGGCAATGCAACACAGATCATGGAGTTGTATATCTATAACTTTGCTTTCCGAAATGCCCTGCCGGGAATTGCTTCAGCCGTGGCCGTTATTTTATTTGTGGTCACATTCATCTTGATTGTGCCATTGTTTCGCCTGCGCAGCGCTAATGGCGGCAGCGCATGAGGTTTCCTGCTCTGCGCTATCGAGTTGATCCCGCCCCACTCTTCAAACACGGTGTGTTGATGGTTGCGGCTCTATCAGTACTGCTCCCAGCCTACTTTATGCTCGTCACAGCATTTAAAAGTCAGACTGGTTATTCCCTCAACAAATTCGATTTTCCCACGCCTTTAATTATAGGTAACTTCACCACGGCACTGCGGGGCGGGCGTTTCTTTTTATGGTTTGCTAACAGCGTCATCCTGTCTACTGGTTCGGTTATTGTTTCAATAGCCGTTTCTACTTTGGCAGCCTTTGCATTTGCGAAAATGCAGTTTACTGGTCGTAATTTTATGCTGGCACTAAATACTGCCTTAATGGTCATTCCTCCGGTGGTGATGCTGATTCCGCTATTTCTTTTTCTAGCATCCATCCGGCTCATTGGCACCTATTCAGGTGTAATTTTAGTTTATGCCGGGCTGGTGACTCCATTCTCAATTTATCTTCTTACTAATTTTTTCCGCACAATACCACATGAAATTGTGGAGTCGGCCTTAATCGACGGTGCATCTGCTCTCGACGTGCTCCTGCGGATTATGTTGCCGCTGTCTGGTCCTGCGCTAGTAACTCTAATTGTTGTTAACTCGCTATGGGTTTGGAACGACCTGCTAATAGCATTGGTGCTTCTCCCACAGGATAACCTGCGTTCGTTGATGGTAGGAATTACGGTTTTTGGTTCACGCTACAACAACGATGTACCGGTTGCAATGGCGGGTATGTTTCTGGCTAGTATCCCAATGATGGTTCTGTATCTGTTCGGCCAAAAGTACTTCATTCGGGGACTTGTAGCTGGTGCAGTCAAAGGCTAAGTATGCCTTCCGCAGCGGCTGATCCCCGCATCGTAGACATTTATTGCGGTAAGTGGCAGGAACACACTCGTTTTAGCGGTGTGTTTTATAAGGTATTACTGACTTCCGCTGATAATTCCCATGCAAATATTAACGCGGTGCAGGTTCCACCTGGCGGAGTTATAGGCAGTCACAGTCACCCCTTCGAGATTGAGACAGTGTATGTAATCTCCGGAAATAGCTCAATTCGCATTGGGAGTAATGAGCTGTCATTCAATGCAGGGCATATCGTGTCTATTCCTGTCGGTATAAATCATTCGCTCCATAACACTGGACTATGTGCAGTTGAGCTACTTACAATTTTTACTCCGCCCATAGCTTAAGTACTGTGCCATCTCATATTTTGGATTCACTAGTACTGAAGGACCTTTATGGCACGGAAGAGATGCGGGGTGTATTTGACGACCTCAGCGTACTGCAGTCCTGGCTTGATGTCGAAGTTGCCCTGGCTTATGCGGAGGCTGATATCGGGATCGTTCCAATGTACGCCGCGGACGAAATAAGCCTCCGCGCCCGGGCTGAAACGCTTGACACTGGGCGCATCAAGCTTCTCGTGGACCAAACAGTGCATCCGATTGTGCCGCTAATCCGGGTTTTACAGGATGCGTGTGACGGAGACGCCGGAGAATACATTCATTGGGGCGCAACCACGCAGGACATAACAGATACCGGGATGGTACTACAGATAAAGCAAGCCATCGGTATTCTTGAAGTGCGGATCAGCGTCTTATCGGAATTATTGAAGGTGCTCGCTGGGCGATACCGCGACACTCCCATGGCTGGGCGCACTCACGGTCAGCAGGCGCTCCCCACCACATTTGGTTTCAAGGTAGCAATTTGGCTTTCCGAAGTACTAAGGCACCAAGAACGCCTGGCGCAGTGCAAGGTGCGCGTACTTGTGGGACAGTTCGGCGGGGCGGTTGGTACACTCGCTTCCGTTGCAAGACACGGGCTCGCAATTCAAACTGGAATGATGGCTCGCCTGAATTTGCGCAAGCCAGACCTTCCATGGCACAACTCCCGCGACAATATCGCCGAATTCTGTGCAGTGCTGTCGATGATCTCGGCAACAATGGGTAAAATCGCGCAAGAAATAATCAATCTGCAACGGACGGAAGTGGGTGAAGTAGAAGAGCCATTCAATGTAGGAAAAATAGGCTCCAGCACGATGCCTCATAAACGCAATCCGATGCTCTGCGAAGCAGCGGTGGCGCTGGCGCGTTTAGTTGCTCGAAACATGCCAGTGGCTCTAGACGCCATGATTCAAACCCATGAACGCGACTGGATTGGCGACCACTTGGAGTGGGCGCTGGTGCCGGAAATATGCATCATGTGTGACGGTGCTTTGTCATTGACGACCCGAGTGCTCGGCGGAGTGCAAGTGTATCCGGAGCAAATGCAGCGCAACCTCGATCGCCTTGGTGGCCTGATGCTTTCAGAGGCAGTCATGCTGGCATTGGCTGCTAAAATAGGCAGGCAGACTGCGCACGACATAGTATACGAGTGCTCGATGAAGACAATTGAGGAAAAAAAGAGCTTTCGGCAAACATTGGCAGCGCACCCCACTGTAAAAGCCAATTTGTCAATTGGCGAGATCGAACAGCTGCTAGACCCGGCGCAATACACAGGATTGGCTTCTTATTATGTTGATCAAGTGATATCATCTTAGGGCTATTAGGAGAATATTCATCATGGCTATTACGATTGAGCGCCTGCCAGACGCCTACAGACAAATGCAGGTCATACGCAAATTTGAGGAAGCTATCCGCAGCCTATTTCAACAGGGAAGAATTCGTGGATCCTTTCATCCATGCGTTGGACAGGAAGCCACCGCGGTAGGTGCTTGCTGGCCGTTGCGAAAAGATGACTATCTCACCTGCACCTATCGCGGACACGGGCACGCGTTGGCCAAAGGCCTGAGTGTACGTGCAGCGATGGCCGAGATGCTTGGAAAAGCCACCGGCTGCTCCAAGGGCAAAGGTGGATCGATGCATTTCACCGACCCAACTGTCGGCTTGCTCGGTGCCAATGCAATCGTGGGTGCCGGTTTGCCGCACGCTGCTGGTGCCGCGCTGGCCTCACAAATGCAAAAAACAGACCGCGTGGCGCTCACAGTGTTTGGCGAAGGTGCAGTTAACCAGGGCGTTTTCCACGAAACGCTGAATCTAGCTGCAACTTGGAAATTACCGGTTATATTTGTTTGCGAAAACAATCTCTTTTCCGAAATGACACCATCGCACGAAACCACGTCTGAAGTCGAAACCTACCGGCGCGCATCCAGTTACAAAATGCCGGCATCACGGGTAGACGGCAATGACCTTGAGATCATGTATTCTGCAGTAGAAACAGCTGTTCTGCGCGCCCGCACGGGAGCTGGACCGACATATATTGAAGCCATGACTTACCGATTGTGGGGTCATATGATGGGTGATCCTGAGGTTTATCGCACCAAAGAGGATGTAAGCCGGGCTCGGGAAGTTGAGCCACTCGTGCGTTTGGGAAAACGACTTAGGGAAATCGGCCGCAGCGATGCAGACATAAATATGTTGGAGGCGGAAGCAGAAGCCATCATCGCGGACGCAATAGAGTTTGCGGAGGCAAGCCCAATTCCCGACGCAGCCGAAGCGCTCACTGAAGTCTTCAGCTAATCAGGTACACAACCATGGCAATAATTACATATGCTCAAGCGTTAAATCAGGCCCTGCGCGAAGAGCTTCGCACCGATCCGCGAGTATTCTTGATGGGCGAAGACATCGGCCTGCACGGCGGCATTTTTCGAGTAACCGCAGACTTATTTGCCGAATTTGGCGCAGAACGAATCCGCGACACCCCAATTAGTGAATCCGGATTTATTGGTCTTGGAATTGGAGCCGCCATAGCTGGCATGCGCCCAGTGGTGGAGTTGCTTTTCATGGATTTTGCGTTGGTAGCTGCGGACCAAATTGTGAATCAAGCCGCAAAATTACGTTACATGGCTGGAGGGACCTTATCAGTCCCAATAGTGATTCGAGCGCAACAAGGCGGCGGGCGAGGAAATGGTGCCCAACATTCGCAAAGCTTTGAGTCTTGGATGGCGCAGATACCAGGATTAATCGTGATCGCTCCCTCCACTCCCGCCGATGCAAAAGGATTACTGAAGGCTGCAATCAGGGCTGGAAACCCGGTGGTGTTTATCGAGCACAAACTGCTTTACAACACTAAGGGCGAAGTGCCGGATGGTGAGCACGTCCTACCAATTGGCAGGGCCGATATCAAGCGGTCCGGACGCGACGTGACCATCGTTGCATACTCCCGAATGCTGCTGCTCGCGCTGGAAGCCGCAATGCAACTGGCCGACAAGGGTATCGAAGCAGAAGTCATTGACTTGCGCACCATTGAACCACTGGACATGGACACTGTCATCGCATCCGTGAAGGGCACTGGCCGACTGCTGGTTGTGCACGAAGCGCATAGCAACTGCGGTGTCGGCGCAGAAATCATTGCGCGGATGTACGAACAAGCACCAGATGCGCTTGTCGTGCCGGCTCGCCGGCTTGGTGCCAAGCACGTACCAATTCCTGTTGCTGAAGTTTTGGAGAACTTCGTTTTGCCGCAGGTGGACGACATTGTGAATACAGTGGCAAGTATGTTCTGAATTACAACCCAGGGCTTCCCCAATACACTTCGATGCCTGCCACCAGACAAGTCCTCACAAATACATACTAATGCGCACCGACCGTTAACCAACAGCAGACCCACTTTACAAGCCCAAACCCTTGATGCCCTTGTACGCGTTCCACCACACGCTGTAAAACAAACTGTCACCGTCGACTGCGAAACACCCACATACAAATTTCCTGTGTAATCCCATCCCCTTTTCAGCTATCTCGAGCAAAATAATTTGAAGCAACAGAATATCCGAAACTCCGGAATTTAACTTACTAATTTGCGCTGTTTCGAACAGCACTTTTCAGTTGTAGCTAAAAACATCGACTTCGCGTCAGGTAATTGGAGGGGTAAAGAACGCAAGTACTACAATATCCACGGACCCAATATTCCGCAAAGAGTGCTCCACCCCAATCGGGATGGCGACAATTTCGCCCATACCAATTCTTCGTTCGACATTACGAATTTTGAGCATTCCTTCACCGCTTGAAACAAATACACTCTCTACTTGCGCAGAATGGTTATGGGCTCCAACTTCCCTGCCCGGTGGAATCCGCACCAAAAATACATTGGCAAGCGCATTATCGCCAGCACCCAATAATGGTTTCAACAAAATTCCAGCGAACCGGGGATGGTCGATCCAATTTTCTGTGTCTAAATTGACAATGCGCGGTAGCTCTAATTCGGAACTCATAACTAAACTCCTTGGATACAAAACATCTTAGCCTAATCACAAAAACATCAGTTTTTAACTTCATCAGCATACCAATAAAATTTTTTCATTTTACCAGCACCCTTATGCCTCCGCGCATAAGTTTGTCGACCAAATAAACCGTCATGAAACATAAATAATCACATACACACAACATATAGTTTGACACCAAAACAATGCCCGTAAGCACTCGCACAAGCATCACAAAACAAGATTTGCAAAAACAGCCCAATTCGTACTCCAACGATAGTGCAACAGTGAGATCCGAGTGAAAACAAATTACGCTCTAAAGTACACATCAAGTATTTCCTACTTGGTACCCGGAATTTTAGTAAGGACAATTGATGTCACCCCGATCCGAAACTCACCCGCAACCAAAACACATTTGCAAATCAATATGAATATCAGAATAAAGATAATTGCACCAAACAACTTTCCCTAGACTGCATCGCTAGGTGGCAACAACACGCACATACTATCGACGCGCTACGTAATACCAGCCTCAGTCAAAATCTCCTCGAGTCCCTAAGTACCGAAACCTAGAAATCCGTCATCAACGCAGAGATCCGCAAGGAAATTACACTAGACTCGCAGAAAGAAAACACGCGATGGCCCTCGCCACTTCACAACGTCCACCGCACCGCCGCACAATATGAAACTTTCCCCGGATTAATTTCCACTCGCCTCGGCACGACTCCGCCGCCTTGAGAACCTCGCTCATCAATATCCAATCCAGACTCAAGCATATGACTCCAGTACCAAAACGCCCAAGATCCCACGCTCAAGATCAAGTAAGAATAAAAACGGCATCTCTCGCCGTGATCTAAGTCCACCACATAAGCTGCGCAAATAACGCAGAAACGCCTGAACATTAACGATCGCCCCACCCACGCCCAACCTCATATACGGAGCTACCTGCGCAGCCGTACCCGCATCCGCAAACGTACCCACGTGCATCACTCAATCCAACTCCAGTATCGGGTACCATCCATCGCCTTGGCAGATATAAATGCCTTGTCCAAAAGATAATCAGTTCACCCGCACTTGGCAACTGTTCTAAAGAGAATACAAAAGCAAGACCTCTGATCCATAGAAATGTATGTCAATGTAAGCGAAATGAATCATGCGCGAAGCAACAGCCCACCACTAATACAGAACACCATATAAGAAATAAATGTTTCTGTAGACCACTCTGCGATTATTGCGTAGCAGTTATACCGCCATCCAAAAAAAGCGTCTGACCAGTAATAAAGTTCGATGCTGGGGCAACCAGAAATAGAACTGCCTGCATGACATCTTCCGGCTCGGCGATTCTGCCTAAGGGAATTCGGGAAGTAAGTGCACCATAAAACTGGGGATCCGATAGCATTGCGGCAACCTGTTCCGTACGCACAAAGGTTGGCGCAATCACGTTCACATTAATTTGATGGGGTGCCAGCTCCGCTGCAAGCTGCCTGCACATCGTTCCCAAACCACCTTTTGCGGCACAATAAGCAGCATAACCACGCCCTCGCAATCCCAACAAGGTACGCACTGAGCCCAGATGCACCTGTTTTCCCCCTTGACCATGTGCAATCATATGCTTGGCTGCGGCTTGCGCCAAAAAAAATGCGGACTTTAAATTACCCGCATATACCTCGTCAAATTTTTCCTCAGTGACGTCTAATAGATATTCCTCACGATTAAGTCCTATGCAGTTCACAAGAATATCAAGCCTTCCATAGCGGCTAACTGTATCATCCACCATCCGCCGCAAGTCCGCCACGTTTTCGGCGTCAAATGGAGCGGCAGACGCATCGTGACCACTATCCTTAATAGTAGACGCCAGGGTCTCCGCCCGCATGCCATTCCGCCCCGCAACAACCACCTTTGCCCCCACGATCGCCAATCCCTGGCACACCACCGACCCAATACCACCATAGCCACCCGCCACAATAGCAACTTTTCCATCCAGCCGAAACAAACCATCAAGTAAGGCAAACGTTTGACCAGTCAACAAAAATCCTCCGTAACGCGAGATAAATCCAATTCCAACCAATCTGCTCCATAAACGGCTGCATTACATCTGTTCATATGCATATTAGTGCGCTAGCGAGCCGCGACACCATTACTATATAGCCGGACTGGACTTGCGTCAACCACCGATCGGGAGCCTCCAAAAACACCAAGCCTGCAGGGCTGCGCGGGTGTATACGACACGCACGACGGAAACATCCAGCAAAAATCGCACCTACAGTATGGTACAGCTTTCAGGAGCCAACGTGCCAATAGTGCGAAACTTAACACGCACGCCGCCAAAGTGATCGCATCCACCTATCGAAACCAGTATGGGTCGCAGTCATGAATACGAATCACAAGGCTAGATCCAAATTTACTCACGGACAACTCGGCGCTCGAAACAACCGATACTTGGGTGACATTTATGCATATTGACCCAAACTATAAAAGACATAAAAAAGGCGAAACGTAACAATCATAAAGTTCAATGAAGCGACAGAAGCGCAGTTTGACACCAGACCGAAGAAATTTCCTTATCGCGCAAAACGTATCCGCAGGACAGATTCTAGACTTTCATATTTAACAAAGTGTCTGTAAAACAATTCGATTGCCTACCAACTGATCCATTATTCACCAAAATTACACCGCAGGTTATGCACACCTGCACGGGTCTCTCCTATAAGTACACCGTTGTAAGTACCGAATTGGTGCCCATCGCTGGAAAAACAGTATCAGCCACAAACATGTTAACTATAATCGCGCGCCCGCCCATGCCCGCCTAAAGGTCCGCTTACCGTTCGCAAGAACCGCTGCCGGGCTGTCCTCGCCGGGAACCGGGCGCAGCTCCATCGAAACTATAGGAGTTGACCCTAACCGTTTCCGGGCACCTTCCCAAAAATGCACCGCGTCAAGCTGCTTCAAAAACTCTGTAACCTCGGGCAGGTCATTGCGACCTAAGGGATGCCCAAATCGAGGGTGGAAATCTCCGTAAAGTGCCGAGTCTTGGTGTTCCGTCACACAGTTACCAAGATGAGCATGAATTAGGTGCCGACCGGCCGTCAAAAGCGCATAATCTGCAGTCTCCTTCAGCAGACCCAGATGACTCAAGTCAACAGTTAAGCCAAAATTCCGGCGATCGACCGCATCTGCCAAACTGGCCGCCTCAATCGTCGGGCCAATCAGGCGCTTCTTTTCTATCTCTCGGTCAAAATTTTCGAGGGTTAAAAAGAGTTGCCGCTTACGGGACTGCCCTGTCGCATAATCACAAAGCTCCTGCAAATCTTCAACCAATCTGTCAGTAGCAGCCGCCCGTCTGTCCAGCCCTGGATCAAGCGGCCCCTGAACCATCGCCATCACACAGCCCATTTCAATTGCTTCATCGATTAGTACTTTTAACCGCGTGACTGCTGCAATGCGCAGATCACCATTGGCACTGCCTAGCTCTAACCTTTCCAATAACACCGGCAATATTGGTAGATAAACAATCTGTAATTGCGACTGCGCCAATAATGCTTGGGCTTTTAGGCGCAAATTCGGATCCTTAATCGGTGCAATCTCAATAGCACCAAAATCGCAGTCATCAATAATAACCGCCAGAGTTTCAAGAATTGGCCCCTCTCCACCGCGACATTCGAGAAAAATCAGTGGGTGGACAACCCCAAAATCTAGCAAGTGAGCCCACGCACTCATTGTCGCCCCCCGCGTAGAATTTCGGCCTGATATGGGGAATTCTTGCCCGCCAATACTTCATCTACCGTAACCATGCGCTTCAACAATTCCGATTCCAACAATCCGAACACTAAAGCCAAAGACCGCAGGCCCTGTTCACCATTAACCTCTGGCTCGCGGTCTGTCCGAATTGCCTCAACAAAATCAGATTGCTCAATTCCAAGCAAGTGAGCATCAATTTCAGACCAATCCATGCTGTAGCCTGTCAATCGTTCACACTTGAACAGCGCGGCGGTCGTTGGATCAAGCGCGAAATCAGGCACCAAGCGCAGGAGCTCGTCAGATGGCACAACCGCATCCTTGCCATTCTGGCGTATGAATAGATTTGGGGGCTTGCCCATGCGATCACCCGGTATTGAAATTGATCCGGCAGTCCCGTAAATAACGCGCGAAAAATGCCCCTCACCACGTCCGCCTAAATTTAGAAGCCAGTTGGCAATCGCTCCGCTACGGAACCGCATAACACCCACTGAGAGATCCTCCGCATCCACTGGATGTACAATCCCTTCCAAATCAACGCGCTCCTTATCCACAATTGCATTGATGCCGACCACGGTGTCGATGGGGCCAAGATAAAATTCAAGGATGTCCGTGTAATGCACACCCATATCAACTACAATCCCACCGCGATCTTTACGGTGCCGCCACGGGGTAATGATTACAAACTCGCCTGAACCAGATGACTGTTGGGTCGCCAGAAACGGTCTTCCAATGGCGCCAATATCCACAAGTGCTTTACCCAACCGGTTTATGGGATCGCGGCGATAATTTTCAGCCACGGCCAACTTGCGCTTAGCTTGCTTGCCAGCCTGAACTAACCGCACTCCCTCAGCAACAGTAAGAGTCACTGGTTTCTCCACCATCACATGTATACCCGCCTCAAACGCCTTCAATGCCACCTCGAGGTGCGTTTCGGGGGTGGTTGTCACAATGATTCCATCAAGCCTAATAGCCTTCGCCATAGAAGCAAAATCAGAAAAGCGCTGAGGCCGTGTACCCAGCAATTCGTATGCATAGTCAGCCATCTGATCCAGATTTTGCGGCGCAAGGTCGCACACCGCCACCAGTTCGAAATCCAGCTTTTGCACCGCTTGCAGATTTTTCATGCCAAGAACATGGCGCCGACCCATCCATCCACAGCCCACAATTCCCATTGCAAATGACATTTCTAAGTTTCTCGCCGTAATTAAAGCTTGTACCGAAAACTTTTCACATGTCTGGCATTAATCCGGGCACTCTCTAAAGGTGAAACAGTACTACTGCTCTGCTCAACCACCACCCAACCGGAAAACCGTTGCGCACTAAGTTCTGCCAATATCAAACCGAAGTCAAGGCCAATCGTACCTCCGCCAATTTCCACAAATTTACCATTCGCCCAGTCCTTTAAATGGATATAACCAGTACGCGCCCTGTACTTGCGCAGATGCGCAATCGAATCTTCACCCACCAGCCCGATGTGCGAAACATCCAGGCAAAGTTGGGTTTTCTTTGTTTGATTCAGAAGGATATCAATTTCATCTTCAGTCTCAATAGTACAACCGACATGCGGGTGATATGACAGACCAATGCCCTTATCTTCGCCATATTTCGCAAGTTCTTCGCATCCAGCTGCCAAATTCTTGTATTCTGCAGCAGTCGGCGGACGCGTGCGTAAGCGCCCACCGCCAACGATTCCATACTGTTCAACAGAAAACAACGCTGCGTAATCCATGCGGCGTTTATGAATCGTAATCGTCTCAGGGTTTATTGGCACCTCGATACCACCAAAAAAAATAGCAGGCTTTAAACCAGAAAGTATTGAACGCAGATAATTCGGTGGGCCAAGCCAATCTAAAGAGTGGTCAAATAACTCAACTGCCTTCCAACCGGCACTCTTGATTTCCCTGAAAGCAGCTGCGAGGTCAGCTTTTGTAGTCCAATTTATGGTGCTGTATGAAAAACGCAGCGCATGCGCCTTACCAGGCGAAATTTTGGCCATCGTAAATAAGCTCCTGATTTTACAAAAACTCCATCGAATTAATTCAAGCTGATGATTTCTCGTGCGTCTCAAGCACTCGAATATTACATTCGCGGGCAATTTGATAGAAGAGATGGGCGACCATTGGCATCTCTTCCGTTGAAGCACCCTCAACGATCACGGGGTAGTCCGGCGACAGTGCTTCCATTTCTCTGAACAAAGTTGCGAAATTCATTAATCCTTTACCTGGACAACCATCCTGCAAATGCAACGCCAAACTATCTTCGATCCAAATGTCCTTGGCATGACAACTAATGATGTACTTCCCAAGAACTCTAAAATGATGCTCCAACGCGGCTCCCGTATCGTAAACAGTCTCACGGGTAATCCAATTAGCCGAATCGTAGTCGCTAGTTATCCAAGGTGAATTAATCTCTTCTAATATAGAAGCCGTTACCTCCGCAGATTCCAAGGTAACTAGCTGATGCCCTTCCATGCTTAGGTAGACGCCACTGCCTTCTGCCGCGAGCGCGCATTCCTTTAGGCTAGTTACAAGCTGCTGCCTTGAACGAGCAGTCCAGTTTTCTTTGTGCGGGAACCATGGGCCACGGGTGCTCATCGAACCCGGACCAGTGTCAATGCCCCTCGCGCCCAACCAACCAGCCAGCTGTAATGCCGCCTGCACCGTCCTCACGGACTCTCTGCGAACAGATTCGTCTGCGGTAATCAAGTTTTGCCAGTAACCGGTCACCTGAAAAAGCAGTAAATTCTCATCCTCGAGCAGCTTACGCAGTCGCTCGGCACTAGACTTGGAAGTTGAATGCGGATCATTCTTCCTAAACCGCGTAAAAATACCGGAGAAACCCATATCACGAACACGCTTGCATATATCCGGTGACATGTCATCCATATCATCTGGCAAAAACGCCCCGCACATACCTAATCGCATCAGCCCATGCCTCGAATATTATTCAGAATGATCAAGCGCTGTACCACCTGCAGTGAAAGGGTCAGTAATAGTGAGCGAAATAACGGAAAGCATTTCCAAACCAATATTAGATAGCTGGTGCGAAGCGGTGGCAGGAATATGCTGATAACAATTCGCAGCCAAACTGCCCGAAAGCATATTAACCCGCAGTTGGGCTGTTCCCGACACAACATATATCACCCGATCCCGGGCATCCAATTGGCGAACAGGTTCACTCTCTCCAGGCTCAAGCACCAAATGCTCCGATAAAAAATGCTGGTTGGAAGGCAATCCCTTGGACTCGTAAACATTGGAAAACATAGCCTCACCCTCGTAACAGTCAGGGCTAAAATCCTTGGAACGCAACCGGCTGTACTTATTATTCGGCGCAACAACAACAAAAAAACAGACTGTTTCCTCGCCCCGAAACCAGTAATTGTGAAATTTACCCGGTGGCATCACCATAAAATCGCCGCGAGAATAAACTCGCTGACTTCCACCAATTTGGATCTCCAAACTCCCCTGGGCGAGAAACCCAATCTCAGTTGCATCATCATGGACATGCGGCGTAGGACCGAGCCAGTCATTATTAAACCACTTAACATCAGGCGTCCAAATCAACGGTAATCCACGGCACCGCTCAAAAAGCATCCGCGGCTGATCCGACCACGCACCATGATCAATTTGTCCCATAATCAACCCTTCAATCCACTAGTAACAAACCCCTGTACAATGTAGCGCTGCGCCAACAAAAACATCAGAATCATTGGGAGAACCATCAAAGTGGCAATAGCCATTAAATAATCAGTCCGCGGAAGAAGCGGAAAGTAATTGCGAAACGCATTGAGTCCAAGCGCAAGCGTATAGTTATCTGGTGTGTTTAGATACATCAGCGGACCAAAAAAATCATTCCAGTTTCCCAATATGGTGAGCAATGCAACCGAAATCAACGCTGGACGACCAAGCGGAACGTAAATCCGCCACCATATAGTCATAAATCCAGCACCATCAATAATAGCCGCCTCATCAAGTTCTCGCGGAATCTGCATATAAAACTGGCGGAGCAGAAAAATGTTTATTGCGCCCCCCCCAAACCAAGCTGGGATAATTAACGGGGCAAATGTGTTTAACCACCCTATCTTATAAAATAGTATGTAGAGCGGTATCAATGTTACTTGCGGAGGCAGCATAATGGAACCCAAAACCAACATAAACCACAAGTCGCGCCCAGGAAATGTCATCCGCGCAAAACCGTAGGCACATAGCGAAGAACTAATTACTACACCCGGCAAAATCGCTCCAATGATAAAAATGGTGTTGAATGTCCAACGCGGAAACATAGTGTCGCGATACACCAAAGCTTCCGCATAATTAGTGAAAATAAGCTTCTTCGGTAGAAATGAAGGGGGGTAACTATTAATTTCCGTGAAAGACTTCAGCGACGTACTAACCATTACGATTAGTGGCAGCATAAACACCCCCACGCCCAGAATTAGCAATCCATATATCGCAGCCTTCCGGACCATTTCCATCCGGAAACCCGGCCGCTGGTATGCCCCCGAAACAGCGGAGTGTACGGAAGACCGAATCGTCAACGCACTTCTCCATCGTAGTAAACCCAAAGAGGGGAGCTCCGGAAAATCAAAAATGTCAGGAATAAAATAATGGCAAACAGTACCCACGCCATCGCAGAGGCATACCCCATTTCCAACCACTTAAATGCTTTTTCGTAAAGATTGTAGTTGTAAAAATATGTCGCCTTTGCAGGGCCGCCTTCGGTCATTATAAATGCTGGCGTGAAAAACTGGAATGCACCGATAACCGCCGTAACTACGTTAAAAAAAATTGTGGGCGACAGCATAGGCATTGTTACATAAATAAAGCGCTGGACTCCATTGCCACCATCAATCTTTGCGGCATCCAAAAGTTCCTCAGGAATATGCTGCAAACCAGCCACATAAATAATTGTTGTCGTCGCAGATGACCACACACTCATAAGCACCAACGCCAACAAAACCGTATCTTGGGAACCCAGCCAATTCACCGCTGGAAGACCAAGCAATTCAAGAAAACCATCAATCGGCCCAAACTCCTTGTTATATAGATATTTCCAAAGTACAGATGATGCCACGTAGGGAACAATGATTGGCAGGTAAAAAAAGGTCCGGAAGAAATCCATCCCACGCACTTTTTGAGTGAGCAAGACCGCTAGCGCAAGGCAAGTCACTTGGCCCAATGCCACAAACATTATTGCGTACCGGATTGTCACACTCAGGGAATTAATAAATTGCTTATCTCTAGTGAACAGGTTAATGTAATTCTTAGCGCCAACAAATCCAGCTGGAAAGATGATTTTGTAATCCGTGAAGCTGTAGTAGGCGGAAGCCACCATCGGGCCAAAGGTCCAAATTATCAGTCCCAGCACTACAGGCAGGATAAAAAGATATCCACGCAGGGTCGCAGTCCAAGAAGTTTGTCTTCGGATTTTTTCAGGAATATGTGCAACGGCTACAGCCATGATCGTCTCCGATAGCAAACCCCATTCTGACGCACCTGCCGCAGACGAATCTGCGGCAGGTATCTAAAACACGAGAAATCGGATCAGCCAAAAAACCTAGTTACCATCCAAGCAAGCCTGAATGTTGTCGTTTGCCGTAGTAAACGCCTCTGTAACAGATTTCTTAGAGATCACAACCGCATCAAATGCATCATTAATCTCTGTATTAATCTGTCCAGCATACAAACTGCCGCATTTGCCGGGGAAGTATTGCGGGGTAATTCCGTTTTCTCCGTTGGACATGAACGCTTCAATGTTGTCAGGCGGGCCTGCGAGAGCCAAAATATCAGCATCTTTCCTGAGTGACTTCTGAAGCGGCATTCCTGAGTAATCCATCGCGATCGCCTTTTGAGTTTTAACTGACAGCAAGGCCTTGATGAACTGCCAAGCAAGTTCAGGATCTTTAGCGTTTGCGCTAATACCAAAACCATAAGTGCCCATACCGGTCACCTTCTTACCATTGGGGAAACTAGGGATTACCTCCACATCCCATTTGAACGGCTGCGGATTCAGCTTACGAAGTGCGTTCATTGGGCCCGGAATAGTGAAATTAAGGGCGGCTTTACCAACTGTAAAACAATCACCACCACAATCAAAATCAGCCGGCTTGCCAATACCATCCTTTGTCCACATATCGGTGTATGCCTGCAACCCTGCCAGAGACTCGGACGAACTAAGCAGTACCTTTTTGCCATCGGCACTCAAAACTTTCCCACCATAGCCCTCAATGAAAGGCACGTAGGTTGCCCACCATTTCCCGTCATTTCCAATGCAGTATGCTTTAGTCTTTTCGAGAATTAACTTGCAGGAGTCAACAATCTCCTTCCAAGTTGATGCGGCGGTCGGTAACGGCGCACCTGCAGCCGCAAATAAATCCTGATTGTAATACATGGTCACAACATCATAGGATGATGGGATCATGTACAGGCCTTTACCCTCCACCTTACTCAGTGCCAACATGTTCTCATACACTCCGCCAAGATCAAAATCTGGATCCGCTTTGGCCAGCGGTTCCATGTCGATAGTAATTTTGGCCTGTGCAAATGGCACTACGAACAAGTCAGCCAAAAATACGACATCGGCAAGTGACCCGGCAGCAGCCTGTGCAGAAAGAACCTGCATTAGATCCCCCGAAAGCACCTCTTTTTTTACCTCAACTCCCGGATATTTTGCCTGAAACTCCTCAATAATCATTCTGTTCACATTATTGATAAAGTCACCTTCTAATGTGCCAAAGCGAAATTCTTTCGGCAATACTTTAGTCGCAACCACTTCCGGAGCTTTGGCTGCCGGCGCAGGTGCGCTGCACGCAGTGAGCGTCAATCCAAACATTACCATAGCGGTCAGGGCACGATACAATCTTGATTTCATTTATATTCTCCATCTTGTTTAGTTTCTTTACCAGTCAAATCAATGGCACAATTCAAAAAGGTTTACTAAATCATTAGCCTCTCCGTTTTTATGAAAGAGTCACACGCTCAGAAAATACATCATCCAAGCAGTATGTTTAGTCTGTAACTCTAGTTGTAAGATATTTGTCAATATTAACTAATGAGCTCTGTTAAGTCAAGCCATTGACAAGCGGAAATTTGAGCCCGAATTTCCATATTCCAATGAAATATAGTCGCCAGAGTTTGGTATTCGAAGTCCACGAGCGCATCCCTAAGGCAATATTAAATCAGAAATTAATAGGGGCGGACGCATTGACCGGATTACGTTGGGGAATGAGCTTCACGTAAGCCTTGCGCCGATACGAGAAGCGCTGCAGATGCTTTCAGCGGAGTGATTAGTGACAATTGAGCCACGCCGCGGTGTGTATGTCGCAAAGGTTTCAGTCTCAGATTTGGAAGACCTGAATTTCATGCGCAGTCTAATGGCGGGGAGCTTTGTTTTGCCGTCCCCACCTCCCCCGCGGACCATAACACGCTTCAGAATTTGAATACCGAAATGCACCACGCGACTGACGCCTGAATATCAATACCTGCATCGCATCAAACCGTGGTTTTACTCAAGATTTATAGTGAATTATGGAATTAGCAACTCTTGCAAGTAATTGAGGCACCTTAGATACGCACTGAATTCTATCGTTTCCGATACATGTAAGTGAACCAATATTCCAGCCACAGTCACCACGAACATAATGGCAAACTAGCACCATGCCAAAAGTATGAGCAGGCACTCGCAAAAGACTAGAGTCACTACACATCACTGAAACGCAGGATGGCAAGCGGAAGGAGAATGACTCCTCGAGCCGGCGCGGGGACTAGAAATACAATGTGCTGTCTGGCGCTGCTGGCGGGAAACTATCCCTTTACCCCGTTCCGCCCTTGACACTCCATACCGATCCGGTCGTGTAGGTGTTGCGCTCTGAACTAAGCATTTCCACTACTTCTGCCACTTCCGCTGCATCTGAGTAGCGGCCCACAGGAGTTCCAGGATTAGCCAGATGTTCGGCGGAAAAACGGGGCACCACCATTTCAGTAAGAGCCCGTCCAGGTTCAACACCATTCACAAATACGCCTTCCTTCGGATGAGCATTACCTAGCGCATTTATGAATGAAAAAATTGCCCCCTTTGACACGCCGTACGGCACCAGGTTAGTCGCACCATGGCGCGCACCAGAAGTAATCGTGACACAGCGTCCCCAGCCGGACCTAAGCATATGGGGGATAGCAGCTTGGTGCGCATAGTACACACCATTGACATTAACTTGCATGACTTTATTGAACTCGGCTGCTGACTGCTCCAAAAACGGCTTTTCCTTTCCTAAAATACCAGCGCAGCAAATAAGAATATCTAATCGCCCAAAAGAATCAACCGCTTTGGCAATCGCGGCGTGCACAGCGGCCTCGTCTGTAACATCGGTTTTAACAAAGACCGCCAACCTACCAAGTCTCGTTATAGATTGAACAACTTCGGATCCGTCCGCTAAATCTGCAACCACAATATCGCGCCCTTCCTCAGCGATCCGGAGTGCGCACGCGGCCCCAATTCCCCTTGCACCACCCGTCACCAATGCAACGCGCCGTTCTTTTGGGGCAGCAAAACGCAGTACTGGCATATTACAATTCTCCTTGTGCTAAATAAAAGTTTAGGTTATAGAGTATCGGCTCTGCGCCGCAGAATTGCGGAACTGCTTACACGGGACTCCAGGCAGCTTCCCGAGCGGAAGTTGGACGAAAATCCAGACGGTCAAGCCCCAAATAATGCAAGGTCGCCCTTTCCAACAAGGAAAACTCGTTTGGATTTGCGCGGTTTAGATTCAGCGGCTCCTTTAGTACAACCGGCGGGTTGGTCATAAAACGTGGTTTACCAATTACGTTCTGTGAAGATGCGTGCAGAATAAAAGGATGTAGTATGAAAAAATCGCCAGCTTTTCCAGTTACCTCCTCAAACTTGGAGCACTTGCTTAATATTTCCGTAAAGTCAAAATCACTTGCATTGACACCTTCCGGGCGATCCATTAGGTAGCGCGCCATCACTCTAACAGAATCCGGGGAAATAAACGTTCCGCCACCCTGATGGAGCATATCTGACCAGAGTACGATTGGCAAAAGTGCCTGTTCCCGACTGTCAAGAAAATGCTTAAAGTAGCTGCCGTCTTTATGCCAGCCAGTAACATTTAATGAGGGCGGTTGCCAAGGCTTGTCGGCTCCACGCCGAAAATTCACGATAAAACTATCGGACCAATCAAAAGAATTAATGGTCGTAAAGTGCCCCGACTCTGCCAACCTCATAACTTGGGGATCGAGTCGGTCTTCGCCGCCAATTACATCCAGTAGAGCCCCCCATGCTTTCGGAGCCACCTCGCGAACAGGCATGAAATTCTTGTGGTCCATGTGGACAAGATCTTTTTCCCACGTATCCGGATTGTTCCGGTCATACCCAAGCCGACCATAGGCCTCGTCAATCCACCGGTTGGCGACGTCAACATCGACGCAATCTCTTACAACCAAATATCCATTATTCAAGAAACTCTGAACCTGTTCCTCTGATAAAACTCTATACTTTGACATAATGTTTACTCCGACTCTGTGAAACCTTAGCGTACCCAAATTTTAAGGAGTGTTATTTTTTTTGTCAAGCACCAAATTTTGTAACTAAATCGCTGGAATCCCCGAACAGCTCGTCACACTCCTTCGGCTATGTCAGAGCTCTCTTACAGAAAAAACTTAACCTTCCATCACCACTACTCCCCCAGCACCCCGCAGCCCCACGCACCATCTGCCCTCTGCCACAAACTCGCGTGCACTATTCTGCGCCGCGCG
>OFRL01000120.1_pt1 | contig 42875 bp, 38 predicted proteins | sample 1543121 | NCBI WGS metagenome assembly OFRL01 (sample SAMN07774228, study PRJEB24372) | wastewater metagenome | isolation source: Lake Maggiore Cannobio | place: Italy: Cannobio | collected 2016-01
CGCGCGCCCAGCAGTACCTCGACGTGGTCTCGGTGATCGTCGTGGCGATCCGCCGCGACGAGACCGTCGAGCTGATCAACCGGCGCGGCTGCGAGGCCCTGGGCCTGGCCGAGGCGATGGAGGCCGACGCACCGACTCCCAAGGCCGGCGAAGTCTTTTCGCGCAAGGAAACGCTGGATCTGATCCAAGCCTACTATCAGTTGGACGAACGGCCCCGCCGGCGTTTGCTGGACCTGGCCAAGTCCCTGAACAACGAAGGCGAGCCGGCCTGACGCGCTTCTGCCGGGAGGGACTGGACTAAAGCCGCCCGATCACGAACCCCAAGGCCGCCAAGCCCAAGAGAAGGCTCCAGCGCGGCTCGGTCTTGATCGGGCGGAATTCGGCCTCGTCGCCACGGATGACGACGATGCCCACGGGATCGACGCGCAGGCCGCCCCCGCCGCCCATGCCTTCGCGGGCTCCACCGTTTGCGCTCGGGCGCAAGCCGCGGCCGCCGCCGAAGCCCCAGCGCGCCTTGGCCACTGGCACGACGGTGATGTCGCCCTGGACGATGGGAGCGCCGTAGATGGTCTCGACCCGCGCCGCGCCGCTCAGCACCTCGCCTTCCGGGTTGACGAGTTGCGGGTCAACGCCGGGCATCGGCTTGGTCGCCGAACCGGGTTTCAGCGCGGTCGCACCGGGCATGGGGGCAATCATCGCGCCGCCGGTCTCGGTCTGCCACCAGGTGTCGATGATCGGGCAGCGTCCGCCGCCGACGACTTCGTGATACCAGCGCCATGCTTCGGGGTTGATCGGTTCGCCGACGGTGCCAAGCAGCTTGAGCGAGCTGCGATCGGTCCGGGCCACAAAATCATCGCCATCCTTCATCAGCGCGCGGAGCGCGGTCGGGGCGGTGAAGATCGTGTGGACCTTGTGGCGATCGACCACTTGCCAGATGCGGCTGGCATCGGGCCAATTGGGCACGCCTTCGAACATCAGCGTCGTCGCGCCATTGGCGAGTGGGCCGTACAGAATGTAGCTGTGGCCGGTCACCCAGCCGATATCCGCCGCGCACCACCACACATCGCCAGGGCGATAATCGAAGCACAGTTCGTGGGTCAGGCTGGCCCACAGCAGATAGCCGCCGCTGGTGTGCATTACACCCTTGGGCTGGCCGGTGCTGCCCGAGGTATAGAGGATGAACAGCGGGTCTTCGGCGCCCATTGGCTCGGGCGGGCAGGTGGCGGGAACGCCCTCGCGCGCTTCATGATACCAGCGGTCGCGCCTCGCATCGAACGGCACTTCTGCACCCGTGGCGGCCACCACGAGGACGGTCTTGAGGCCAGGTGCGTGGGCGGCGGCGGCGTCGACATTGGACTTTAGCGGCACACGCTTGCCGCCGCGCCGCCCTTCGTCCGCCGTGATGACGATGGTCGATCCGCAATCCTCAATCCGCCCGGCGAGCGCTTCGGGTGAGAAGCCGGCGAACACCACCGAATGGATCGCGCCGATCCGCGCGCACGCGAGCACCGCGAACGCGGCCTCGGGGATCATCGGCAAATAGATGGTGACGCGGTCGCCCTTGGCGACGCCTTGCGCCTTCAGCACATTGGCGAAGACGCTCACTTCCTGGTGGAGCTCGGCATAGGTGAAGCGGCGGGGCTGCTCGCTCGGTTCGTCCGGCTCCCAGATCAACGCCGTGTCGCCGCCGCGCTTTGCCAGATGCCGGTCGAGGCAATTGGCGGCGACGTTCAATTTGCCGTCGGCGAACCAGCGGATGTGGAAATCGGCCTTGTCGAACGACCAGTCGCCAGCGATCTCCGGGCGCTTGATCCAGTCGAGCCGCTTGGCCTGGTCGAGCCAGAAGCTGCCGGGATCGGCCAGGCTACGGCCATAAAGCAGGTCATAGCCGTCCGCATCGATGCGGGCGTGGGCGGCCCATTCGGGCGGGACGGGATAAAGCTCCTGCTCGGACATCTTGGTCTCCTATGGGCGCGCATTTGCCGTTCCCTGCTGGTGCTTGGCAAGGGTGCATGGGTTGCGTTCCGTCGCCAAACCGCGAAAAGAGCGCACAACGGGTTTTAGGGAGTGACCATGTCCTCGACCATCGCCGAACTGGAACGTAAACGTGAAGCCGCGCGCATGGGCGGGGGCGAGAAACGCATCGCTGCGCAACATGCCAAGGGCAAACTGACCGCGCGCGAGCGGCTCGATGTGCTTCTCGACGAAGGCTCGTTCGAAGAGCTTGATATGTATGTCGAACATAATTGCGTCGATTTCGGCATGGCCGAGCAGAAGATTCCGGGCGATGGCGTCGTCACCGGATCGGGCACGATCAACGGTCGGCTGGTGTTCGTGTTCAGCCAGGATTTCACGGTGTTCGGCGGTTCGCTGTCGGAACGCCATGCGCAGAAGATTTGCAAGATCATGGACATGGCGCTGAAGGTCGGGGCACCCGTGATCGGCCTCAACGACAGCGGCGGCGCGCGCATCCAGGAAGGCGTCGCTTCGCTTGGCGGCTATGCCGAGGTGTTCCAGCGGAATGTTTTGGCGAGCGGCGTGGTGCCGCAGATCAGCCTGATTATGGGGCCGTGCGCGGGCGGCGCGGTCTATTCCCCGGCGATGACCGACTTCATCTTCATGGTGAAGGATTCGTCCTACATGTTCGTCACCGGGCCCGATGTGGTGAAGACGGTGACCAACGAAATCGTCACGCAGGAGGAATTGGGCGGCGCGGTGACGCACACCACCAAATCCGGCGTGGCCGATGTCGCGTTCGAAAACGATATCGAGGCGCTGCTGGCGGCGCGCGATTTCATCGATTTCCTGCCCGCCTCCAACCGCGAAGGCGCACCCGAACGTCCCTCGTCGGACCCATGGGACCGGGTCGAGGAGTCGCTCGACACGCTGGTGCCAGCGTCGGCCAACCAGCCCTATGACATGCACGAGCTGATCCGAAAGACCGTCGATGAGGGCGATTTCTTCGAGGTGCAGCCGACCCATGCCGCGAACATCATTATCGGCTTCGGGCGGATCGAGGGGCGCACGGTCGGCTTCGTCGCCAACCAGCCGATGGTGCTGGCCGGGTGCCTCGACATCAATTCGTCCAAGAAGGCGGCGCGGTTCGTGCGCTTCTGCGATGCCTTCGAAATCCCGATCGTCACCTTTGTCGATGTGCCGGGCTTCCTGCCGGGCACCGCGCAGGAGCTGAACGGCATCATCAAGCACGGTGCCAAGCTGCTGTTCGCTTATGCCGAAGCGACCGTGCCCAAGATCACCGTCATCACGCGCAAGGCTTATGGCGGGGCGTATGACGTGATGGCGTCCAAGCATTTGCGCGGCGACCTCAATTACGCCTGGCCGACCGCCGAGATTGCGGTGATGGGCGCGAAGGGTGCGGTCGAAATCATCTTTCGCGGCCGCACGCCCGAGGAAATTGCCGAGCAGACCGCACAGTATGAGGCGCGCTTCGCGAACCCGTTTGTGGCGGCGAGCAAGGGGTTCATCGACGAGGTGATCCAGCCGCACTCGACCCGCCGCCGCATCGCGCTGGGCTTACGCAAGCTGCGTGGCAAGCAGTTGGAGAACCCGTGGAAGAAGCACGACAACATCCCGCTGTGAGGGGATCTTGTCGCAAGGGCGCGAAAACCTTATAATCATATGATAAGGAGTGCCGCGATGCAGACCGAACGTGTCACCTTTCTGACCACGCCCGAGAACAAGGCCGCGCTAGACTCTTATGCGTCCGGCGCGGGAAAATCCGTTGGGCATGTCCTGCGTGAGGCTTCGACCCGATACCTTGCTGGGGGGCAAAGCGAAGCGGACAGTTATGATGAGGCGCTCGCCCTGGTGCTGCCGGAGCTTGAAATCAGCCTTGCGAAGTGGAACCGCCAGTTGGACGCGATGAATGAATCGATCGACCGCGCCTGCGCGGCGATCGATCGCGCCTTGGCAGGCGACCCGGCGTGAGCACGAGCGAAAAGGCGTTCGGGCTCGTCAAGGCCGTTTTGACCTATCAAGAGCGTATGAATGGGCTGGAGAAAAAACTGGCCGCGCTCAGCGACGGCCTGACGCGGCTGGCGGATAGCCATGTCGCGCTGCGCGACCGGGTCAGCACGATTGAGGGCTACCTACGCGGTCGCAGGGATGCCGCCGCTGCATCTGACCTGCCGAGGATCGAAGGATAGTATCGGAACATCCCCGCTTTCCGACGCGCCGCAATCTGGTAGCAGGGACGCCATGATCCATCGTCTTGCCCTTTTTGTCCGCAGGCATAGCGTGTCGCCGGAGCTGAGCCGTGCCTACTGAGACCCCTCTCGATCGTTTCAAGGCCGTGCTGGGCGGCGCGGCGCGCGCGGTTGCGCATGAGCCCGAGATCGAGCTGGCCTTCACCGCCGATTCGCCGAGCCAGTCAGGCAAGCACATCAAGGTGCCGATGCCCGCGCGCACGCTGCCGCCCGAGCAAGTGGCCGAGGCGCGTGGTTTCGCCGACGGCTTCGCGCTGCGGCTGCGTTATCACGACACCGCGCTGCACGGCCGGATCGCCCCGCACGAGGCGGTGGCGCGTGCGGTGTTCGATGCGGTCGAGGGCGCACGCGTAGAGGCACTCGGCGCGCGCGGTTATGCCGGGATCGCGGCCAATCTCGACGTTGCGCTGGAGACGCGGTTGCGCGCCGACCCGATCACGCGCGCACGGACGCGCGACGAGGTGCCGCTGTCGACCGCGCTCGGGCTGATCGTGCGCGAACGCTTGACCGGTGCCCCGCCGCCCGACGCCACCGTGCCGGGGCTCGAGCTCGTCCGCGACTGGATCGAACAGAAAGCGGGGCGCGACCTCGATGCGCTGGGGCTCGCGATCGACGATCAGCGCGCCTTTGCCAGCCTGACCACCAAGCTGCTCGAAGATCTGGAATTGATCGAAGGGGACATGATCCCCGACGAATCCGAGGAAGGCGGTTCCGAGGATGAAGGCTCGGAAGAGCAGCAGGACGATCAGGGCGACGAAGGCGAGGACGAAGGCGAACAGGGCCAAGGCGAAATCGAGGCGCGCGGGTCCGAGCAGGATTCCGACAGCGAAGAGGGCGAAGGCACCGAGCAAAGCGACGATTCGTTCGACGATATGGACGGCGAGCCCGGCGACGAAGGCGAGGAGGGGATGCTCCCGGTGCGCCCCAACCGACCGTTCGCGGATTTCGCGCCGCAATTCGAATATAAAGCATGGACCACCGCCTATGACGAAGTCATCGCCGCGACCGATCTGTGCGATGCGGATGAACTGACGCGGCTGCGTTCCTATCTCGACCAGCAATTGGTGCATTTGCAGGGGGCAGTGACCAAGCTCGCCAACCGCCTGCAACGCCGGTTGATGGCGCAGCAGAACCGCAGCTGGGATTTCGACCAGGAAGAGGGCATTCTCGATGCGGCGCGGCTGGCGCGGATCGTGGTCAACCCGACCTTGTCGCTGAGCTACAAGGTCGAGCGCGAAACCGATTTCCGCGACACGGTGGTGACGCTGCTGATCGACAATTCGGGGTCGATGCGCGGACGCCCGATTTCGATCGCGGCGATCAGCGCGGACATTCTGGCGCGCACGCTGGAGCGGTGCGGGGTCAAGACCGAGATCCTCGGCTTCACCACGCGCGCGTGGAAGGGCGGACAATCGCGCGAGACCTGGCTCGCCGCCGGGCGGCCACCGCAGCCGGGGCGGCTGAACGACGTGCGCCACATCGTCTATAAGAAGGCCGACGAGCCGTGGCGGCGCGCACGCACCTCGCTTGGGCTGATGATGCGCGAGGGGCTGCTAAAGGAAAATATCGATGGCGAGGCGCTGCTCTGGGCGCATTCGCGGATCATCGCGCGGCCCGAGGAACGCAAGATCCTGATGGTGATCTCGGACGGCGCGCCGGTCGACGATTCGACGCTGAGCGTCAATTCCGGGTCGTATCTCGAACGCCATTTGCGGCAGGTGATCGGCTGGATCGAAGCCAAGTCGCCGGTCGAACTGGCGGCGATCGGCATCGGCCATGACGTGACGCGCTATTATGCGCGCGCGGTGACGATCATGGATGCGGAACAGCTAGGGGGTACGATCATAGAGCAGATCGCCGCCCTTTTCGACGCCCCGATGGGGCGAGGGCGTGGTTGAAGCGCCCCCGGGCGGGTTTATCGGCCCGGTCAAGCGCTCGGTCACCATTGCCGGACACCCAACGTCGATCAGTCTGGAGCCGATCTTCTGGCGTGCGCTGGAGGAGCAGGCGGAAATGCGCCTGCTGCCGCTTAACGCGTTGATCGCGCAAATCGATTCGGTGCGGATCCTTGCGGACGATCCCCCCAACCTTGCCAGCGCTTTGCGAAGCTGGGTGTTGGCGGCGCAAAAATGCGAATAAATCGCAATAGCGTTGACAATGCGAGTGACTCGCAATAGCCGGTCTCCATCTTCAAGGGGATCACACTTTGTCACACGCCGTTCGCAAGCCCGCTTATCTCGCTCTGTCCTGTGTCGGGGCGTTTGCCAGTTTTCCGGCCTTCGCCAACGATGTCGCGCCGCCCCCCGCCAATGATGAGGATCCGGAGCGCAAGGCCGATATCATCGTCAACGGCATCCACGAGCGTCGCCCCGCTGACCCCAAATTGGTCGCGCCGATCGTCGACACGCCCAAGTCGATCGTGGTGCTCGACAAGTCGGTGATCGAACAAACCGGTTCGACGACGTTGCAGGATGCGCTGCGCACCGTGCCCGGCATCACCTTCGGTGCGGCTGAGGGCGGCAACCCGATCGGGGACCGGCCGTTCATCCGCGGCTTTGACAGCCAGGGCTCGATTTATGTCGACGGGGTGCGCGACCTGGCCTCACAGACGCGCGAAGTGTTCGCGATCGATTCGGTGCAAATCGTGCGCGGATCGGATTCCACGCTCGGCGGGCGCGGCAGCGCAGGTGGGACGATCAACATCCTGACCAAATTGCCGCAAGCGCGTACCTTTGGCTCGATCGCGGGCAGCTATGGCAATGCCGATTACAAGCGCATCGTCGGGGATCTCAACCTCAAGCTCAGCGATACGGCGGCCTTCCGCATCGAAGGCATGTGGCACGACCAGGATGTCGCGGGACGCGATGCCATCTATCAACGGCGCTGGGGCGTGGCACCGAGCTTCACGATCGGGCTCGGCACGCCCACGCGGTTGACCGTCGGCTATTACCGCCTTGAAAGCCATGAGCTGCCCGACAGCGGTATTCCCTATCTCTACACGATCGCCAATGCGCCCGGCACCGGCGCGATCCGCACCGAACCGGCGCTGGGGCAGATTACCACTGCCACCGGTCAGACCGGCTATGTCGCGCGCTCGACCTTTTACGGCCTCGCCAGCCGCGATTTCCGCGATAGCACCACCGATCAGGCGACGGTGCGGGTCGAGCATGATTTTGGCGGGGTAACGCTGCGCAACACCGCGCGTTTCAGCCATGACAGCCAAGCGTACATCTACACCTTGCCCGACGATTCGACCGGCAATGTCTATGGCAGCGGACAAGTGTGGCGGCGCTCGAACACGCGCTACAGCTATGCTGAAAGCATCATCGACCAGCTCGATCTGTCGGGCAGCTTCAACACCGGCACGATCAAACACGATTTTGCGGTTGGTGCCGAAGTGTCGTGGGAAAAGGCGCGGCGCGGCACCTATGTCACGCGCGGCTATCTCAATTCCAGCGGGGTCGAGATCTTGTCCAACGGCTCGACCATCTCCCCCCGCTGCAACACCGCCACCGTCGCGCGTTATTATTGCGCGAGCATCTTCTCGGCCAATCCGAACGATCCCTGGGTCAATTACGCCAGCGACACTTCGACCACCGCGTCCCCGATCGTGCGCTCGCTGCCGCTGGAAGAGACGCAGAACGACGCCGAAACCCAGGCGCTTTACGGGTTCGATTCGATCACGCTGCTGCCGTCGCTGATCCTGAACGTCGGCGCGCGCTACGACCGCTTCACCTCGCGGATTACGCCCGGGCAGGCGGCCAATGCGACCACGTCGTTCCGCTTCTCGCGCACCGACGAGCTGTTCAACTGGCAGGCGGGTTTGGTGTTCAAGCCGACCAAGGAAACCAGCCTCTACGCCAGCTATGCCACCGCAGCGACGCCGCCCAACAGCCTGCTGGGCGAGGGCCGTGAGGACAATGCGCTACCAACCACCTCGGCCACGGCGAACGTGCTCGATTCGTTGAAGGTGCAAAAGACCAAGTCGTATGAGGTCGGCGCGAAGGCGAGCCTGTTCGGCGAGAAGCTGGCGCTGGGCCTGGCGGTGTTCCAGACCGACATCGCCAATGCCCGCGTGACCGATGCCAATAACAACATCGCTTATCTCGGTTCGACACGCATTCGCGGCGTTGAACTCACCGCCAGCGGCACCGTGCTGCCGGGCTGGACGGTGTTCGGCGGTTATACTTTCCTCGATGCCAAGATCGTCGATGGCGGTTTCACCGCACTGACGGTGGCGGCAAACGGCGCGGCGAAGGCAACGACGGTGCTGGTACCCTCGGTCAACACCGGCAAGGATGTGCCGCAGACCGCGCGCAATAGTTTCACTCTGTCGACCAATGTCGAGCTGACCAAGCGCTTCTCGCTCGGCGGCGGAGCCTATTATATGGACAAGCAGAATGGCGGGTATGCCGACAACCGCAGCGCGACGCAGACCAGTGCTGGCGTGGTGACGGTCAACCCCGCGACCAAGATCCTTACGCGCGGCATCCCAAGCTATTGGCGCTTCGACGCGCAGGCGCGCTTCAAGCTGAACGACCATCTCGACCTGTCGGTCAATGCGCAAAATTTGACCGACAAGGTCTATTACACCCAGACCTATACCAGCCATTACGCTTCGATCGCGCCGGGGCGGACCGTGTTCGGCACGGTGACGGCCAAGTTCTGATGGCCTTGCCCGACCGGTTTGCGGCGCTGAGCGCCGAGGAGATCGCCTCGCAGTTATCTGGGCCGCCCGAAGTGCGCGCGGCCTTCCTGCACAGCTTGGCCGAAGCCGGAGTGGCGGATGCGCAGGCGCTGTATGGGCAGCTTTTGCTCGATGGCGCTGGCGTCGCGCAGGATGCGCCCGCCGCGCTCGGCTGGTTCATCAAGGCGGCGGCGCAGCATCACTTGATGGCGATCAACATGGTCGGGCGGTGCTACGACCTTGGCTGGGGCACCGCCCCGGACAAGGAACGGGCCGCCGCCTGTTATCGCATCGCCGCCGAACGCGGGTTCGATTGGGGCATGTACAATTACGCGACCTTGCTGGCGCTCGGGCAGGGCGTGGCCGAGGACAAGCCGCTGGCGCTGGAGTGGTTCTGCAGGGCGGCGGCGCTCGGCAATGCCAAGGCGATCAATTTCGTCGGCAGCTTTCATGAAGATGGCTGGGTTGTCCCGCGCGATCTCGCCAAGGCGGCAACCTGCTATGCCCGCGCGGCCCAGGGCGGTGATTTCCGCGGCGCGTTCAACCACGCCCGGATGCTGGCGACCAAGGGCGCGATCGAGGAGGCGCTGAACTGGCTCCGCCGCGCGGGCGCGACCGCGACCCCGGCCTTTGTCGAGAAGGCGGCGGCGTGGTTGGCGACCTCCGATATCCCCGCGCTGCGCAAGCGTGGCGTTCAGGCTCTCAGGACCGCTACATCATGCTGACCGTCATTCCCGATCTGTTAACCGCTGCCCAAGTTACGGAATTGTGCGGCTTGATCGACGCCGCGCCGTGGATCGACGGCAACGATACGTCTGGCAACCAATCGGCACTGGCCAAGCATAACGCGCAACTGCCCGAGGATTCGGATGCGGCGCGGCGGGGCGGGGCGATGGTGCTCGATGCGCTCGCCGCCTCGCCCTTGTTCGTTGCCGCCGCGTTGCCGCTCAAGGTGTTTCCGCCGCTGTTCAACCGCTATGCGCAAGGCGACGGCTTCGGCGCGCATGTCGACACCGCGATCCGCATCCGGCGCGGCAGCGATTTTCGGATTCGCAGCGATTTGTCGGCGACGCTCTTCCTGGCCGATCCCGACAGTTATGACGGTGGCGAACTCGTTATCCAGATGCAGTTTGGCGAACAGCGGGTGAAGCTGCCGGCCGGGCAGATGGTGCTCTATCCCGCCTCCAGCCTGCACCATGTCGCGCCGGTAACGCGAGGGGTGCGCGTCGCGAGCTTCTTCTGGATCCAGTCGATGATCCGCAACAACGAAGCGCGCGCCACGCTGCTCGATCTCGATACCGCGATCCAGTCGGTCGCCGCGCGGCTGGGGCAGGGGGACAGCGAGGTCGTCCGGCTGACCGGCGTCTACCACAATTTGTTGCGCCAGTGGGCGGAGGTGTGATGAGCAAGATTGGTCTGCGCAACGCCTGGTTTCAGGTGCATAAATGGATCGGCCTGACCCTCGCGATCCTCATCATCCCACTCTCGCTGACTGGGGCTGCGCTGGTGTGGGACGAAGCGCTCGACCATGCGCTCAACCCGCAACGCTATGCGACCAGCGGCAGCAACACGCTGGACCCGCAGCGTTACGTTGCGGCCGCGCGCGGGGTACTCGAGCCGGGGGACCGCATTGCGGCACTGACGCTGCCGGATGCGCCGGGCGAACCGGTCGTCGTTTCGGCGAGCCTCGCGGGCAAGGGCATGCGGGTCCAAGGTCCGCCGCCGCGCAAGACGGTCTGGCTCGATCCGCCGAGCGCGCGCGTGCTGGATTTTGCCAATAGCGGGAGCGGTCTGATCCGCACGCTGCACATGATCCACGGGTCGATGCTCATTCCGGGCGTTGGGCGGCAGGTGGTTGGCTGGATCGGCGTCGCGATGCTGCTGTCGTGCGTATCGGGGCTATGGCTGTGGTGGCCGACGGTGGGGCGCTGGGTACGCGGCTTGCGCTGGCGGCGGCACCGCAACACCGACACCAATCTGCATCATTTGCTCGGCTTCTGGATCGCGTTGCCGCTGTTCGTGCTGTCACTGACGGGGGCGTGGATTTCCTTCCCGCAAGTCTTTGGCGGTGGCGGCCCGGCGGCGGGAATGCGGCCGAATGCACCGCGCCCGGTGCCGCTGGCGCAGCCGGGCCTCGCGCTTGCTACCGTGATCGCCAGCGCGCGGGCGGCGGTACCGGGCGAGGTGTCCAAAGTGGAATGGCCGACCGATCAGAAACCGATGTGGAAGGTCGGCTTTGCGCATGAAGCACGCGGCGTTGCGATCGATGATCGAAATGGCGCGACCGAGGCGACCCGCGCCGCGCCCGAACCGCTCGCGCGCACGATGCGGCGAATCCACGACGGCACCCGGATGGGGCTGGTGTGGCAGATCGTGATCTTCCTGGGCGGGCTGTTGCCCGCGATCCTGGCGGTGACCGGAATCATCATGTGGTGGCGCGCGCGGGGCTGGCGGGCGCAACTGAAGGCGCGGCAGCGGGCGCGGGCCTGATCCTCCCCGGCACGGGGAGGATCACCGGTTTACCGTCCCAGCAGTACCCGCGCCTGACCCGCAATCTGCGCCAGCATCGCCGCATTGGGTGCAGGGGCCATGCGGGCGCGGTCGACCACCGCCTTGAACTGGCCGACGCGCCCGGCATTGTCGGCCAGCCACGTCTCGACCAGCGCCTGCGGATCCGCGTCGCTGCCGCTCGCGCCGCGCCCGAGAAATTCCAGCCGCAACTGCTGGAAGTCGCGGGCGAGGCCTGCGATCAGCAAGCGTTCCCACGGATCGCTCGACGAAATGCGCGCGGCATGGGCCTGCGCCCAATCCAGCCCCAGCGCCTGGCCGAGCCGGGTGAAGGCGCGCGTCAGCACGGTCTCGTTCAGGCCCAGCCGCTCGCCGAGATCGGCCAGGCCGACCGCGCCGTCGAGTTCGAACAGGCGCACGACCTTCTGCACCAGCTTCTTGGGTGCCCCCGCCGTTTCCAGCGTGACGGCGATGCGGGCGCTCTGCGCGCTGGCTTCTTCGAGCAGCAATGCCTTGGTCTGCTTGTCGAGCTGGGCAATGCCCTTGCTGAGCCGCGCGAGCGCCGCGCCCGGCCCTGTGCCACTGCGCGTGACACGCAGCAGATCGGCAATTTGCGAGCGCGTTGCGACCGCAACTTCGTCGAACAAGGCAATGCGCGCATTTTCGGGCATCGCCGCCGTTTCGATCTCGCGCCACAAGGTCGGTAAGTCGAACAGGCGTTCGGCGACGACGAACATCGCCGCGATGTCGCTCATCGCCGCGCCTTCTTCCTCGGCGAGTTCGAACGGGTAGAGCACGCCCATGCGGTTGACGATGCGGTTGGCGAGCTTGGTGGCGACGATTTCGCCGCGCAGCCGGTGCTGGTCGATCGCCGCACCGAACTTCTTGCGCATTGCAGGCGGGAAGGCGGCGTGGAGATCGGGCAGTAACTCGGGATCGAGACCGAGGCCCGCTTTCTCGATCGATGCCTGCAGGGCGAGCTTGGCGGTCGCCAGCAGTACGGCGAGTTCAGGCCGGGTGAGCCCGCGCCCTTCGGCGGCGCGCCGCAACAGGTCGTCATTGCCGGCCAGCCCCTCGACCGCGCGATCGAGCGAACCGCCTGCCTCGAAAATCTCGATCAAGCGGACATAGCTCGGCACGTCGCGCGCGCCATCGCTCTCGGCGATCGACAGCGCGAGCGTTTGCAGGCGGTTATCTTCCAGCACGAGATGCGCGACATCGTCGGTCATCCCGGCGAGGAAGGTGTTGCGCTTGTCATAGCCGAGGCGGCCTTCGATCATCTCGCGGTTAAGCGCGATCTTGATGTTGACCTCATTGTCCGAACAATCGACGCCGGCCGAATTGTCGATGAAGTCGGTGTTGATGCGCCCGCCGCGTGCCGAAAAGGCGATGCGCGCGGCCTGGGTGACACCCAGGTTCGCGCCTTCGCCGATCGCGGTGGCGCGCAGATCCTCGGCGTCGACGCGCAGCCGATCATTGGCGGGATCGCCGACCGCGATATTGTTCTCGGCGCGCGCCTTCACATAGGTGCCGATGCCGCCGAACCAGATCAGGTCGACTGGGGCCTTCAGGATCGCCGAGATCAGCGCGCCCGGTTCCATTTCGCTTGCCTCGATGCCAAGCGCCGCGCGCACTTGTTTGGACAGCTTGATGATCTTGTCGGTGCGCGGGAACACGCCGCCGCCCTTGGAGATGAGCGAGGCGTCGTAATCCGCCCAGCTCGAACGGGGCAGGGCGAACATGCGCGCCCGCTCGGCCCAGCTTGCGGCGGGGTCGGGATCGGGATCGAGGAAGATATGGCGATGGTCGAACGCCGCGACGATCTTGAGCGTCTGGCTCAGCAACATGCCGTTGCCGAACACGTCGCCCGACATGTCGCCGCAGCCGACGACGCGGATCGGTTGCGTCTGCACGTCCACCCCGCGCTCGGCGAAGTGGCGCTGGACGCTGACCCACGCGCCCTTGGCGGTGATGCCCATCGCCTTGTGGTCATAGCCGACCGAGCCGCCGCTGGCGAAGGCGTCGCCCAGCCAGAAATGGTGTTCGAGCGCAATCGCATTGGCGACGTCGGAAAAGGTCGCAGTGCCCTTGTCGGCGGCGACGACGAAATAGGGGTCGTCGCCATCATGGATGACGACGTCGGTCGGATGCACCACCGCGCCCTCGACGATATTGTCGGTGATCGACAGCAGCGCCCGGATGAACACACGGTAGCTTTCGGTGCCCTCGGCCAGCCAGGCATCGCGATTGGACGCAGGCGGCAATTGCTTGGGGTAGAAGCCACCCTTGGCACCGGTCGGTACGATCACGGCATTCTTGACGCGCTGCGCCTTCATCAGGCCCAGGATTTCGGTGCGGAAGTCGTCGCGCCGGTCAGACCAGCGCAAGCCGCCACGTGCCACTGGCCCGGCGCGCAAGTGGATGCCTTCGATCCGCGGCGAATAGACCCAGATTTCGCGCCATGGCACGGGCGCGGGCAGGCCGGGAACGAGGTGACTGTCGAGCTTGAACGCCAGCGCAGCCCGGCCAGCGGGGGCAAAGGCGTTGGTGCGCAGCGTTGCGGCGATGACGCTGCGCAGCGAGCGCAGGATGCGGTCGTCGTCGATCGCGGAAACCGCGTCGAGCCCGGTATCGATCGCGGCGTCGGCGGCGGCGATGTCACGGCGCTTGCGTGCCGGATCATGCGCAACAGCGAAGCGCTCGATCAGCGCGGCGGCCACCTTCGGCGCGCGCCGCAGCGCGTCGACCACCGTAACCAGACCATAGGTCAGTCCCGCCTGGCGCAGATAGCGGAACCATGCGCGGAACAGCACGACCGATGCCGGTGCCATGTCGGCATCGACGATCAGGCGATTGAACGCATCGTTTTCGGCCTTGCCCTCCAGCACAGCCTGGATCGCATTTTCCAGCACGCTGGTGTCGGCTGACAAGCGCACGCCCGCCGCCTCGACCAGAAATTCATGCACAAAACCCTGTTCGTCGCCGATCAGCGCGGTCGGCAATTCCTCGATCACGCGGAAGCCGAAATTCTCCAGCACCGGCACCGCATCCGACAGTGCCAGCGCCCCGCCCAGACGATAGATTTTCAGCCGCGCCGCCCCGCGTTCGTCGCGATACATCCGCACCGAGCGATCGGCTGCGGTTTCCAGCCGCGCCAGCCGCACGATGTCGCGCGCGGCCTCCTCGGCAGTGTTGGCATTGCGATAGCCCGCCGGGAAATTGGCGGCATGTTTCAGGGCAAGCCGTGCGGCGCGCGCCGCATCGGTCTGTTCGACCAGCGCCGCCTCGACCGCCGGCACCCAGCCGCGCACCATCCGCGCGATCCGCGTGTCGAGAGCGTCGGTATCGGGCAGCACGCCGCCCTCGCGCAGATCGAGCGTGAAGCGAATCAGCGCAATCGTGTCGTCGACTTCGATCGACCAGTTGAGCACGCTCGCCTTGGCCGCCTCCGCCAGCATGTCGCCGATCGCAGTGCGGCGCGCGGTGGTCAGGTCGTCGCGGGGCAGCCACACGAACGCGAACAGGTGCCGACCGAGCACGCTGCGCACCAGCCGCAGCTTCGGGCGCGGGCGGTCCGCGAGCGACATCGCGGTCAGCGCGACATCCTCGAGCGCATCGGGCGTAAAGGCGATGACCAGGTCATGCGGCAAACCGGCCAGCGCGTGGGTGAGCGCCTTGCCGGTATGGCCCTTGGGATCGAAACCGAACTTCGCCTCGAGCGCCGCGAGCCGTTCGCGCAATACCGGCACATCCTGCGGGGCCGCATTCAGCGCGCTGCTGGTCCACAGACCGGCGTGGATCGACAGGCCGACGATCTGGTCCTTGTCGCGAACCGGCACGACCGCCAGATCGAGCGGGACGTGGCGATGCACGCCCGAAATCAGGTTGGATTTGAGCAGCAAGGGCGCTTGCCCGCCCTTGGCGAACCATTCCATCGCGAGCGTGCGCGAGGCTTCGGCCAGGATCGGCACCGCGCGCGGGTTGCGGGCAATGCCAAGCGCGGTCTCGTTCCGGCCGATCCACAATTCATGGCCCAGCAGCGTGAACTTCTGGTCGAGCAGCCAGAACAGCAAGGCGGCACCTTCCCCGGCGGGCAGCGTGGCGATGTCCGCCGCCATCGCGTCCTGCAGCGCCTGCCAGTCTCCCACCGCTGCGCGCACATCGGCCAGATTGCGTTCCAGTGCGGCGATCAGATCGCGCCGTTCGCGCGCATCGGCACGCTCCAGCTCGATATAGATCATCGATTCGGGCGAACCCTTGTCGTCGACGCTGACCAGCGCCCCGTCCGAATCGCGGCTTACGCACACGACGGGGTGGATGATGCGGTCGATTGCAATGTCGTGGCTGCCGATCGTCGCGGCGATCGAATCGACCAGGAAGGGCATGTCGTCATTGACGATGGCCAGCCGCATCCGTCGGCGCGGGTCGGTGCCGGGCAGCGGCTCCAGCGCGATATTCGGAACGCCGGTCGTGCGCCGTTCGGCCGTGGCGGCGACAAACGCCGCAGCATCCGCGCGCTCGGTCTTGCCGAACCCCTGCAATTCGCCCGGAAGCGCACCTTTGGTCAACCGGACGGCCAATGCATCCGACAGCGATTTCAGCGTGGTTTTTGCCATAGCCGCCCTATGCGCCGGTCGCGTGACGACCTCAAGACTTGTGGCAGCGCACAAATTTGCCCGGCCGGGGCGGAGGGGGCGGCTTACACCATCCGGCGCATCGCCCGCTCGGTCAGCGTAGCGTCGTCGCCAATTTCAGCGACGATATCGAGCATGCCCCCGTCGCTGGCGCGCGCGAGCAGCAGGACATAGTCCCCCGGCGCCACGTTGCTTTCGATCGCGACGCTGGCGAGGGTCGGACGATTGGCCAGCGCCGACGCGCGATCGACCCGCGCCTTCGGATTTGGGGTTCGGGCGGCGCGCTCGGCCTTGACCACGCCCTTGATGCCTCCCTCGAACGAGTCGAGGAAGTGACCCAAGGCCCCTATTGCGACGCCCATGCGGCGGGCGTGGGCAAGGACAGCCGCATATTCGGTCAGACGGGTTTTGTCGTAATCGGCCCCGAAGATCAGTTTCACGATCGGTGTCATCGGCGCGCGCAATTGTACGGCGATTCCTGCCGATGCCAGCAGCGCGTCATATCCGACCGGATCGGCGTCCGCCGCTGCGGCAAATTCGTGGGCGCGTCCGAGCACGCGGTACAGTGTGGCGCGGTGGCGGGTGTCGGCGGCGCGGAGCGCAGCGGCGGTCTGCTGTGCGAGCATCAATTGGTCGATCAGCGTGGCTCCGGCGATCGTCGGGCTTTCGCGGTCCATTGGCGCATCGTCGTCGAAACCGGCACTGGGACCATCGGCCCACACCGGTGCGGTCACGGCAGATTTGGGTGCGGTCGCGACCGCCGCCGTGATTTCCGCCTGGAGCCTGGCTTGCGTCTCCGCGTCGACCAGCTCCTTCCAATTGATGACGCCGTAGATGAAATCGATTGAATCCTCGTCGGAGGAAAAGGGCATCAGGATGCCGCGATACATCGTGTTGAATCCGCGGGTACTGACAAACTCCGCCTCGAATCCGATCGGCGCGCGATTCGCGATGATTTGCAGATAATGGTCGGTCAGCCGCGACAAGAGCGAGCGACTCGGCACTTGCGCGATGTGGGTGATGGAGGAGTCGAGCGCGCATTCCTCGCGCAGCGCCTTGCCGAGAAAGGCGATGGCAGGATTTTCGATCCCGGCGGAGAAATCGAGCAGCACGCTATGCGGGCCGAAATCGGTGATGTTGGCCGGATCGAGATCCTCGATCGACGGATAAGCGCGCCCGCCAAGCAGCGACACCCAATAATTATAAGCGCGAACGTGCATCCGCCGTTCGTCGGTGCCGACGTCTATCTGCGTATCGACGCCGCCGGTATCGGCGTCTTGGTCGGCGCGACCGCTGTCGATCTCATCCGTGCCGAGCCGATCTTCCTCGAAACCGCGAACACTATCCATTGCGCAAACGCCTCACCTGGCGCGACCCGACCCGACATGGGCGAGCGTCACCGGCACACCTTGTGCGCCGTGCGTGGTAAACGTGGGGTAAAGGGCATCCGTTTTCGGAGAGCGCGCGATGCACCTCGCATCGCAACGCTTGTCAGCCCGCAAACGACCTGATAAGCGCCCGCCCTCGCGTTGGTTCGTACGGATCAGCGCCACGCCGCTTTAGCTCAGTTGGTAGAGCATCGCATTCGTAATGCGGGGGTCACAGGTTCGAGTCCTGTAAGCGGCACCAATTCTCCATTCGCCGACGTTCGCCAACGGTTGAGAAAACCACGGGAATCTGCTATAAACGACGCTAGTTTGATCGCTAGTGTTCGCCGTTGATCGTCCACAATCGGACGATTTTGGGGGCCACGCTGGGGGCCAACCCAAAATGTCAGAAAGGCGTGGCCCCCAAATGGCTCTTATGGACAAGGATATTCGCAGGGCGGAGCCGAGGGCGGCACCCTACAAACTTGCCGACGACAAAGGTTTGTTTCTGTTGGTCCAGCCCTCCGGCGGCAAGCTCTGGCGTTTGAAATATCGAGTCGATGGGCGCGACGAGGCGGGCAATGCCAAGCGAGTTGAGAAGAAGCTGGGGATTGGCACCTACCCGGAAATCAGCCTGAAAGAGGCCCGGGATGCACGGGACGCTGCGCGACGCTTGCTCGCTCAGGGCAAAGACCCGGCGGACGAAAAGCGTCGCGAGAAGCACGCTGCAAAGGTCGGGGCGGTGAACACCTTTGGCGCTGTTGCCAAAGCCTGTATCGCAAAGAACCGGCGCGATGGGCTTGCCGATGCCACGATCAGAAAACGCGAATGGTTTGTCAGTTTGGTGGATAAGTCGCTTGGTTCGCGCCCAATCGCGGAAATCGCGCCGTTCGAGATATTGGACGCGGTTCGCCCGTTCGAGGCCGCAAAGAACGATGAAAAGGCACATCGGACGTTGCAGTTCATCGGACAGGTGTTTCGCTATGCCGTTGCCAACCAGCTTGCCCCTTCGGACCCTACTCGCGATCTGCGCGGTGCGCTGGCCAGCCGGAAGCCCAAGCACCATGCCGCCATCCTCGATCCGAAAGCGGCTGGCGAGTTGCTCCGCGCTATTGATGGCTATGAGGGCCACCCACTCACACGCGCCGCGTTACAGCTTTCAGCATTGCTGTTCGTTCGACCCGGTGAGTTGCGAAGAGCCGAATGGTCGGAAATCGACCTAGACGCTGCTGTGTGGCGAATTCCAGCAGCAAAGATGAAGGGGCGTATGGAGCATGTCGTGCCCTTGTCCCGCCAAGCCATCTCCCTTTTTGAGGCCTTGAGGGACCTTAGCGGGCACGGGCGCTACGTCTTTCCTTCGCTTCGATCTGGCCTGCAACCCATGTCGGAAAACACCGTCAACGGCGGGCTGCGGCGATTAGGTTTTACCGGCGACGAAATGACCGCGCACGGCTTTCGAGCAATGGCGAGCACGCTGCTAAACGAGTCGGGCAAATGGTCGTCAGACGCGATCGAGCGTGCGTTGGCGCACAAGGACCGGGATACGATCCGCGCCGCCTATCATCGCGGCGCTCATTGGGCGGAGCGCGTCGAAATGGCGCAGTGGTGGAGCAACCATCTCGACACCTTGCGCAACGGCGCGGATATCGTGCCGATCGGGCGGTCGATACGGAGTAGCAAGTGACGTCGACCGAGGTAGATAATTCCCCACCAGCTATCTGGCTTGGGCCGCTTAACCCACCGCCGGAAAAATCGTTCATTACGCTGTCGCACGCTATTTCGTGGATTGCTTTTAGGCATTCAATTAGCGGGCCGCAGTTGGCTATGGCGTTAGGCATAGGCAAGGTACGCGACGCTTCACAGGCAATCACCGACGCCGAAAAAGATGATGCAATCGCGCACGCGGTTGAACGATTGACTGACTTGGGGTCGGCGGGCGCGATTGAGTTCTGGGCGCGACAGTTTCGTGACGTTCTGGACGATGGAAACGAGATTCTCACTGAGCCAATACGCCCTTTCCGGCTTGCGGATTATCGGTGGTTTGACACCCTTGACGACTCCCTGCATCGCGGCTCAGGGCTTGCGTGGGACCACAACAGGCGGCAACCGCTATATCCACTCGACCAACGGCATTTTCGCTTCGTCACGGTCAATCGTGACGACCTATTGCGGGAATTTCCTCGCGATCTGGCGATACCCGTTGATCTGGTCGAATCCGAAATTGTGAAGGTCGATAACAAGCGAGCGCCTCCTTTGTCAGACGCGCAACTTGCGCGATGGTGGGAAGGCCTTGCCACCGTCCGGGATGCCATGAGTGAGCCTAAACTTTTGCGCGATGTTCGGGAGCGTTTCCCAGACAGCTTTATCGCTCGGGAGCGCATTCGTGCCCTGACAAACGGCAGAAAACGAGGCCCCAAACCCAAATTCAGCGGAAAAGCGACCGCGTAATTTTCGCCGAACTTGCCGCCGAATTCTGACTGCTCACAACCATGCGTGCATCCGCTGGCATCCTGCTGGCTGCAAATGGAGGCACGAATGAAACCGGTCACAATATCGATCAAGGAAACGACCGAGGCGCTCGGGATCGGGCGGACCACCGCATACCAGCTTATCCGCGATGGGCGCTTGGAGGTCATCAAGCTCGGGCGGCGCACACTTGTGAAAGCGGATTCGCTACGCCGATTGGTGGATGCGGAATGATGGCTCCTTTGGTGGCTCCCGAAGCGACTTACGCTTTGCGCAATCCGGCGGTGGATTGGCGAGAGTTGTATGACCTTGGGTTTAGTCTCATTCCGATTCGCTTCGGCAGCAAAATGCCTGCGATACAGTGGGCGGGTTTTCAGACGCTTCGTGCCTCATGGGATGAGATTTCAGTGTGGGCGCGCGCGGGCCACAATGCGGGTATTGTGACGGGTCAGCTTTCTGGCGTCATAGTGCTCGATCTGGATAGCGGCGATGCGATTGAAGAGGCGGAACGTCGCGGGCTTCCAGCGACGCTATCGGTAAAAACGGCACGCGGTCGCCACGTCTATTTCCGATGGCCGGGTTTCAAGGTTCGCAACAAGGTCAAAATCTTTGACGGCGCGGACGTGCGCGCGGACGGCGGATATGTCGTTGCCGCCGGGTCCAGGCACGAAACCGGCGCTGAATACAGATGGGAAACCTACCCGGCGTGGAATGAAATTGCCGACGCCCCAGAATGGCTGTTGATTCTGTTACGTGGTCAGGATGACGCAGAGGCAGCGCAGCGCCTGCCTATCGCAGCCGCGAATAGCGCCTATGGTCAGCGCGCGTTGGATCAAGAATTAACGATCCTTCGCAACGCCAGTGCGGGCGGCCGGAACCACCAATTGAATCGCTCGGCCTATGCGCTCGCTCAACTTGCCGCTGGAGGGCATCTAGACGCCGCTGTAGCACAGAGCACGTTGGCCGATGCGGCGATCATCATCGGACTTGAACCCCACGAAATCGAGCGAACGATTGAGAGCGGATGGCAGGCAGGTTTACGGGAGCCGCGCGGCCCGAGGAAGATCGAAGCCACGGGACGCCCTACGATAATTAGCGCTCGCGCGCTTTCACAAATGGCTTTTGCGGAACTGCAATGGGCGCTTCCGGGTATCCTACCGGAAGGATTGGCAATCCTCGCGGGCAGGCCGAAATTTGGAAAGTCATTTTTGGGCCTCCAAATGGCAATTGCGATCGCGACGGGCGAAGGCAAAAACTTTGGCGTTGCCGAACTACAGGCAGGTGACGTGCTTGTATGCGCGCTGGAGGACAGCGAGCGTCGGCTGAGGGACCGGCTGCGCCGCCTGTACCCGTTTGGACACGCACCCGAGCGCCTTCAATTCGCGACGGCGTGGCCACGGACAGATCAAGCCGGAATCGAAGAGCTAGAAAAATGGTGCGATGAGCATAACTCGGCACGGCTCATTATTCTCGACACATGGCGGGCGATTAAGCCTCTGTCGAACGGGCGGGCCTCCGCTTATGACGAAGATGCGAACGCCGCCGCGCCGCTCTTAGAATTCGCCAAACGGCACCCCGGCCTCGCGGTTCTCGTCGTTCACCACGTTCGCAAGACAGAAGCAGACGACGTGTTCGATACGATTAGCGGCACGCACGGACTCACCGGCATTTTCGACACGTTGATGGTGCTTGGCCGTCATGGAGACGGGGCTAAGTTAGCAGCCCAAGGCCGCGACTTGGACGGCTATGAAAAGGCGCTTGAGCGCGATCAGCGCACTGGCGGATGGATTGTGAAAGGCGATACCGTCCCGCTAGCAAAAACTGGCGAGCGTCAGGAGCTCCTCGATTTGCTCGCTGCGGCGGATGGCCCCCTATCTCTCGCCGAAATCGCCGGGTCGGTAAGCAAGCAAACGGGTACGACGCGCCATTTGCTCAAATTTTTAATCGCGGACGGTGCGATCTACCAGCCGGGCCACGGGCAATACGCTCTTGCCCCGTCTCAATTCCCTCAAGGTGCTCAATTTAATGAGGATGAACATCCATTTTGAGCGAGTTGAGTGAATTGAAGGGTTATTTGGAGAAAGAGAAATGAAAATACAGGACGCCTTAATCGCGTGGAATGAGCCATGCGATAATCGCGACGACGACAACCTGAAGTTTTTAGACCGAGTCCTAGTAGTTCGCAAAATCAAACCATTCCCGACAGGATGGGCATTCGGCTACAAGAGCACATATGGCGCTTGCTGTGCTGACTGGTGCGTCGCGGATGATGCCGAGGCGACCTCGAATATCTTGCGGTTATACCGTCGTCTCACGCTTCAGGGTATCCCGCCGCTGGAAATTCACCGCGCGTTCTTCGTGATCGACGGCTATCGACGCGCTGGCGGCTTTGACATGCTACTGAACGGAGACGAGTTTAATCCTTGAATTTTTCCTGCCGCAGCCATTCGGCGTGCTTACCCCAAGGGTAATTTTCGTAGCGGCAGAGAGTGTCATAAGCTCCCGGAAGCTCCATCGCGTCCACATACCAGTCTGGGCGGCGGTGGAAAAATTCGGCTAATTCGGCTTTGCCGTAGCGCTCTGCGTTGCCAAGGCCGCATACCTTGTACCATAGCAAAGCGATTAACTCGTCCTGCTGCTCGATAGTGGTTTGGAGGCGGGTCATTTTGGCTCGAACATCATCCGCACCCATGTCCAGTAAGACGTGGCTTTGATTGTGATTTCGAAAATCGATCTCGATATTATGCGAGATGCTCCTTTCGAAATAGATATTAACCGCGACGGGCCACGTCACGGCTATTACGCCTATAATCCAAAGCCAGGTCGACATTTGAGCCTTTCTCGAAAACGCGAACGCCGTGCGGTCCGCTGGCACCCCCCAACTCGTAAGCTAATTCGAAAAGGTTGCCTGTTAATTACCAATATGCCGACATATCGAATCTGCGTCACTCATGCAGCCCGCCCCCTCCGGCTACCCGTCGATAGGGAGGCGTCATGGTCGATTTGCGCGCGAGATTTGGTGGTCTGGTAAAGGCGCATCGCGTGCGGTTAGGACTGACGCAGGAAGCCTTGGCAGAACGCGCAAATATCAGCACGGACATGGTGTCGAAGATCGAGGGCGGCAACTCGGGCGCGCGTTTCGGTGTCATCACGCAACTCTCGGCGGCGCTCGGCGTCGATCCTGCGGAATTGTTCACGCCTGATCTGCCGAGGGGGCAATTGCAGCGGTCGACGCTTACGGAAATCACCAGTCGCTTAGCAAGCCTTGGCGATGGCGAATTGCGGTGGCTGAAGGGGATTTTGGACGCTGCGCTGCGATCCAAACGATAGGGTGACGGGGACGGTGGAGCGAAGCGTCAACCTTCACGGGGGCGGCAATCCCGCCCGATATTGCCTTTCCCGCCGAACGAGTTGATATCCAGCGGGGCATGACCTTTGGGTTCAGGGCTGGAGGGAAAGATGGCGTTTGTCGAACCGATCACGATAAAGGATGCCATCGACAATATTCACCGCAAGAATTACCTGCTTCCCGCGATCCAACGCGAATTCGTCTGGGACGTCGACCAGATTGAAAAGCTTTTTGATTCCCTCATGCGGGATTATCCAATTAGCTCATTTCTATTTTGGGAAGTCGACCGCAATAACGTCGACAAGTACCAGTTTTACGAATTCGTCCGCGAATACCACGAGCGCGACAGTTACCATAACCCCAAGGCAAATCTGAGCGGCGAGTCTGGCATTATCGCTATTCTCGACGGCCAACAGCGCCTGACCTCCCTTTATATCGGGCTCAGGGGGGCATATGCCTACAAGATGCCGCGCAAGCGCTGGGACAATGATTCCGCTTTCCCCAAGCGGCACCTCTATTTGAACCTATTTCATTCTCCCGCCGATGAGAGTGATATTGAGTATCAGTTCAGCTTCCTAACAAAAGCCGAGGCGGAGGTTCGCAATGGCGAAAACTTTTGGTTCAAGGTTGGCGACATTCTCAGCATTATTGAGCCGGTCGACGTCAACGATTACTTGCTAAACAATGATGTCGCGCAGTTCGGAAACGACAGATTTCGGCTAGCCAACAAGGCTCTCTTCAAACTGCATGACGTCATTCACAAAAGCAGATCAATCAACTTTTTTCTGGAGCGCGGCGAGGACCTCGACAAGGTTCTCAATATCTTTATCCGCGTCAACAGCGGTGGTACGCAACTCAATTATTCCGACCTACTGCTTTCCTTCGCCACGGCTCAGTGGAAGGACAAGGACGCACGCGAGGAAATCACCCAATTCGTGGACGAAGTGAATGGGATTGGCGACGGATTCAATATAAACAAGGATTTCGTTCTTAAATGCTGCCTCGTCCTTGGCGGCTTCCGGGAAATCGCCTTCAAGGTAGACAATTTCAACAAGGCGAACATGCTCAATATCGAGCGGCAGTGGGAAGACATCACCAAAGCGATCCGCGGGGCGGTAATTCTGCTGGAGAATCTCGGATATCACCGGGATACGCTGACATCGAACAATGCCTTGATTCCGATCGCCCATTATTTGAAAAAAATTGGCGTCCCCAACAATTTCGCGATTGCGTCGAAATACGAGGCTGACCGCAAGGCTATCTTTAAATGGCTGGTTATCGTTCTCCTCAAGCGTACATTCAGTGGGCAACCCGACAACGTGCTCCGCCCTATCCGGGAGGTCATCAATGGCGCAGAACAGGGCTTTCCATTCGAGGAGATTTCGAACAAACTAAAGGGTGGCACAAAATCCCTGTCATTCGACGAAGACGAAATCGTAAGTCTGCTCCATTATAGCTATGGAGAGGCATATACTTACTCGGTCTTGGCATTCCTTTACCCGACGCTCGATTTTCGAAACAAATTCCATCAAGATCACATTTTCCCGAAAAAAATGTTCACAAAGAAGCGGCTCTCGAAGGCGGGAATCAGCGAGGAGGACGCTGAGTTTTTCATGGACAATTTTAACAGTTTAGCAAATTTGCAGTTGCTTGAGGGGGTTCCAAATCAGGAAAAGTCGGGCAAGGATTTTGACGCTTGGCTGACTGAAAAATATCCCTCAGCCGCTGAGCGCAAGGACTACATGGCAAAGCACTATATTCCCGACGTCGACCTTTCCTTTGCCCATTTCCGGGAATTTATTGGGAAGCGGGAAAATATGTTGGTGAAGGCGTTTAAAGAATTACTGAACTGACGGGACGGATACAAATCAGGGCTTAAGCCATCCCTTATGAATACCGTCTCTCCACAGGTCATCCGCATATTGCTCCGCCGTTTTGGTTATGCTCTTGCGCACGATGAGGCCCCGAGCTTCCGCCGCAACATAGGCGCGACAGACGGCTTCCTTATTCGGCCCGAGATGGTCGCGAAGTCCCTGCATCACTTCGCGCTGTGTTGGTGGCTTGCTCATCGGCAAATGCTATCTCACCTCAGCCGCCCGCGCTAGGTAAACGTCAAACTCAAACTGAGACACCAGGTGAATTCGCCTTTATCACATTCCAACGGCAGATTTTCTTAATTTAGCGCGGTCTAATCCGCCGGTCCGCTCAAGGCTCTGACCTCGCCATCATAACGTCGGTCTGCGAATGACGGTAGCCGGGTGTCTCTAACTTACAGCTTTTCGGGCCGCTCCTTGGCCCGCGACCGCGAAAAATTGGGTCTATCCCGCGCGTGCAATCGGCCCGGCTTTGCGTTGCAGCTAAGAAGGTCGCCCCCCGGTAGTCGGGAAAAATGCCGCCGGGTCCCCTTGGCCGCTCTGGATCAACGCGACGATCTTCTCTGCACACGCAACGTCCAACGCATCGAAACGAGACGCGTGACGAGCATAAGTCCGATTCCACATGCCCTTGGGCCGCTTCAGTCCCACACCGAGTCCTTGCACGTCGCCAAGCCGCCGCTGCGCACGAAATAGCTTTTCAAAGGGTCGGTCGAAGCGCGTCAGTCGCTCCACGCGGTAGGACAGTCCCAATGCCTTCCGGCTGGCAAAGCGAGTGCCGCCGGGCGCTAGATATAGGCACCTGACGCGCTCGCCCGTCACGGGGCAACGCATCCACCAGCGTCGCCCTCCGAAATTTTGCGGCACCGCAGTGAGCATTACCGCCTGGCTAATTGTCTCGGTCCAGATCGTCAGCCTCGCGCTTTCCAATTTTCGTAAATCCAACCGAAAGCGGGCGGAGTGTAAGGCCGTGCCATCAACCCGCCATTTGATTTCGCCGCTGACTGCCTGACCGTCGCCGATCGGCCCGAGCCGCATTATCCAAGCAAGGTCTAGCATGAGAGAATCTTCGACCAGCGCCTTGCTAACGTGCCGCCCGGAATGATTGTCGCCCATAACCGATATCTCGCCTGATTCGCCCAAATCATCTGGAAACTTTTGCCGCTCTCGAATAGCAGGGGGCCACATTGGGGGCCATAGCGAAATAGCCTTAAATAATCACATTTAATTACAACATTATAAGGCTTATATTCGAGTCCTGTAAGCGCACCATTATAGGCCCGAGACGGCTCTAAACCCTCGCAAAATCCTGAAAATCCTGGTAAATCAATCAGAGTCGGTTTGCGGCGTTCCGTATCCGTTCGCCCTAATCCGACCGATTCGGGGGCCGATGTGAGGGCCTCGTGATTTTGGAAGGATTGGAGGCCCCAGAGGGCGCTGACAGTCGACCCACGACCTGCTTTCGACACTCAAAAGGATCGAGGGCAGAGGCCATCACGAACCGGCTCCGGAACAACCCAACAGTTCCGGCGTCCATAGGCCGCTGAAAAGCGCCATATACCGCGACATAGGACAGCCCGGGAGCGCCGGCACTCCTTTGGGGGCGGCGGGGTCGGCGAGGCCCAGGACCACCTTGCCGCCGAGCGCGTTCAAAAGGCGGTCACCACAGCCGCCACGCATCCGCCAAATCGATTTGAACGTTTAGAAGCGGCCGGCCCGGTAATCGGCGAGGGCTTGCTGGATTTCCGTCTGCGTGTTCATGACGAAAAGGCCGCCAAAGGCGATCGGCTCACGCAAAGGCTGGCCGGCGAAAAGCAGAAATCGGCCGGGAGTGCCCCGCGCCCTTATGGTAAGGTCTGACGTTCCGGGCTCCTCCGATCGCGTTAACCAGCCAAGCGGGCCAGCGCTCAAAAGATTACCGGCGGGCCCGATCTCGACCGCGCCTTCGATGACGTAGACAAAGGTGTTGTCGGTCGCCGCAAACCCGTGCCGAAATGCACCATCGCTTTCGACCCGCACCTCGAGCATCGTACAGGGCGGAACGGCGACCGATGCCGTTGCTTGAACCGTTCAATCCCGGCGATCGGGAGGTCCTTCACGCGGTTTTCGTGGGCGGTGCGAATATGCCTGCGCGCACGCGGCTGTTCGTCGGCTATCTGGCGAACCATTACGGTGAGTATAGTCAGCAGCAATCTTAGCTGCGGTAGTCGGCGGGGCACCGGACGCACCGTAGCTGGCAGCCCGAATCTGTGATCAGGCCCGTCGGCGGGATTATGAACTCACTACATGATCTCCGCTCGGTCGCGCCGGAGTCCGCTTTCGGCGCAGCGGGGCTTACTTCGGCCAATCCGACGCGTCATCTGAACACGAACCCACGTCCGATGTTGAGGAGCCGAAAACGGGTCGCGAGTGACCGGGGATGGGTCTCAAAGCATTGCCCAGAAGTCCTTGAGACGAATAGAGGATTCAGTGAAACAAATTCCTATCGATCTTTGGATTGCACCGTAACTTGATGGCCAAGCTGGCGGTCTGACACGTCCCCGGCGCTGGCGGCAAGCAAACGATCGAAGAGCACGTTGAGTGTCATCACCGTTAGACCTCCTGCCAGGGTTGCGATCAGTCGGTCGGTTAGCAGTGCAGACGCGATCGGCTTGCCGATGTCGAGCACCAGCAGGATCAGCGGGGTGCTGACGACTGCGTAGAGCAGATAATTTCGCGCGCGTGCCAAGGGCACGACCGTGGCAAGCAGGCACGCGACGATGCCGAGGGCCACTGGCGACGACACGTAGCACAGGATCGCACCCGTCAGGGCAACGCCGCCGAGGGTGCCCGCCAATCGCTGCACGGTCTTCACCGGTACATGTTCGATAGGGCGCTGCGTCAGCAGCGCGACCGTGAGCAGGATCCAGTAGAAATGATGCGTCGGCCAGAGATGGCGCAGAACGCTGGCGATGCCGAGACCGAGGGCAAGCCGAAGCGGGAATTGCCATCCCTCGAGCCTGTATAGCGTGCGGCGAAAATAGGCGCGACGTTGCGCGTGGGTGGGCGTTTGCCGCGTCTTGTGTGCAAGGCCTTTTTGGCTCCTGCGGCCGCCGGCCAAGATGCCGCGCAGGGCGATGTTCCACAACGCACCCAATCCAAATATCAGCGCTGCAGCGCCACGATGCGCTGGGGCACCGTCGAGAAAGCCGACGCTCAGCACGAAATAGATGATGAAACGGATGGCACCCCCTGCGATTGGTCGACTGTAGCCCGACAGAAGGGCCGCCACCGCGGCGAGCGAGATCAACGCCAGGTCGGGTTGCGGCAGTGCGGAGACCACGGTCGCCACAGCAACGGCGATCAGTGCAGGGGCAACTGACTGGCTGAGGGGAGGGGGCGGCGTTGCCGCACTGCCGCTGCCCCCCGTCGGCGCGCCAGCAAGCAGGATGGCACCGAGACCGATCGTGAAGCCTGCCTCCGCCTGTCCAAGCATAAGGCCGGCAACGACGGGGACGCCCATGCCGAGCGCCGCGATCGCGAGCATGCGTAGGCTCACGGGTTCCCCCGGATCGATCGCCACGACATCGCGCCAAAGCCGGGAGGGGAGGTGAAGGGATTTCACGATCTGGTTCCTGCTGCACCGTCCATGCCCATGCCCGGAAGAGTGCGGGCGGCGCTGCCCAGCACGCGAGCGTCCCAACCCGTCAGTCGATTTCCGGTGCGTCCGTAATCGATCGGCTTCCATCGTCGCGGCGGTGACCACGCCGCCTGGCCAGCCGATGCGGACGAGCAACCGGCACGCACACGCTCCTTGTTGTGGACCAACCATTGATACGCTATGCGTATTATTATGTCGAGCGCGAACGATCGGGAAAGTGACGAGGCGCAGATCGTGCGGGCGGTGCTGCGCCTTGCGAGGGCCATGCGCCGGTCAGCGCGGGCCGCCGAACTGACGGGCGGCGCGCTCGCGCTGATTGCGACGCTTTATCGCAAGGGCCCGCTGAGTGCGGTGGCGCTCGCCCGAGCCGAGGGGCTGCAACCGCAATCGCTCAGTCGCCTGCTTGTGCGAATGGAGGCCGGGATGCTGATCGAGCGGGGGATCGATCCCGAGGACCGGAGACGCCATGTCATCACGCTGACCTCCCGGGGACGCAACGCGCTGCGTTCGGCGATGACCCAGCGCCGCGAATGGCTGGGTAGCGTGATGGCCGAGCGGCTAAACGAGACGGAGCGCGCAAGCCTGCGCGCTGCCGCCGAGATCATGCTCAGGATTGCCGATCCCCTGGAGGAGGACCAGGCCGCCGATTGATGAGCCGACGCTGCCTGCTGCTGCGGACATTACTCGACCGTGAGCACGATGTAACGGGCCTTGCGCGACCGCAAGGATGGGGCCCGCTCCCGAGCGCGCGACGTCGTGCTGAGGTAGCAAGGCTCATGAAATTTCCGGCCCACGGCTGCACCCGAATTGCCAGGTGACACCGTCGCCGCGCGCAATCCCGTGCACGGTCTTGCCAAGCTGGTTCTCGAGTACTGGTCGCCACCGAAAGAGCGTGAATTCCCGATCTTTCTCAAGGAGAGCGAACCGTCCGCTGGCGAGATCCACCTAGCGCGCCAATCGCCCTTCGATGATGTCGCCGGCGCGCGGCCGGTGCGCAGGAGCTCCCGTCGTTGAAGCATCATGATCGCGTTGGCACGCAGGCGCACGCGATCGCCATCGACGTCCGCCAATTGCTGCTCGACGAGCCATTGCTGCCGTCCCGCCATCGTGGCGCGTACGGTGGCCCACTGGGCCTTGGCGTTCTCGTGCCATTCGCGAGCCACACGCTCGAACGTCTGTCGCCCGGCTTCGAGGTTCGCCTCGATCTTCAGGCGCTTCGCGACATTGGGATCCTGTCCTTCGCACAGCATGGACCAGGCTTCATCGCGCTTTTCGCGAGCATCCGCCAGCGAGACGCGGGGATAGGCACCAAAGGCCATCGTCTTGTTCTTGCCATCATATTCGTAGTTCCAGCGCCACAGCTTTCCGCCGCTGGGGGTGACCATCAGGCAGAGGCGATTGGTGTCTGCGAGTTTATAGTTTTGGGGCGTGGCTTGGCGTTGCGCACCTTCGCATCGGTAAGCATGGTTCGGTCTCCAAAAAATACCTCGTTTTTCGACCGCGCGTACCTCGTTTTTGCCCCTCCGATTCGCCGGATGGGCGCGAACGGCTACGAACGGTCGAGGTCGGACCGGTCTGCTCAGTATTGGATTTCAGGAGAGAAAAGTCGATTTCGGTGGTCCGATGCGGACCGCTGGGAACAGGCAGGTGGCGGAGCGGGAGGGATTCGAACCCTCGATACGCTTTTGACGTATACTCACTTTCCAGGCGAGCGCCTTCGACCACTCGGCCACCGCTCCGCATGTCCTGGACAGAACGGTCGCCCTAGAGCGTCCGTGGCGACTGTGCAAGCGATCTGCTGCGGGCGGGGATTGCGCCCGTGCATATGAGCGTGGCACGATGGCACAATGCCGATGGTCCCGCCAATCTTCGCCCTGCTAGCCGCCGCCCAGATCGCCGCGAGCGCACCGCCCGCGCCGACGCCCAAGCCGACCGCTGCACAACTCGCCGCCGCCGCCCCGGCGGAGGCGTGGGCAGGGATCGACCCAAATGATCTGCTTCTGCTCGACTTTGCCGATGGCCAACGCTCCGTCATCTGGCTCGCCGCCGAGTTCGCGCCCGTGCATATCGCCAATATCCGAACGATTGCGCGCAGCGGGTGGTGGAGCGACGCGACGGTGTACCGCGTGCAGGACAATTACGTCACCCAATGGGGCGATGCGAGCGAGAAGAAGCCGCCCGCCGTCGGCATCGATCGTCATCCGCCGGCCGAATATGAATGGGCCTGGGGCGCGCATGGCCGTGCCGTCGCCAATCCGTATCGCGATGCCTATGCGACGCACACCGGCTTCACCCCGAGCGGCTGGGCCGTGGCGGGCGACGGCAAGGCGCAATGGCTGCCGCATTGCTACGGCATGGTCGGCGTAGCGCGCGATCTCGCACCCGATACCGGCACCGGAGGTGATCTTTATACCGTGATCGGCCACGCGCCGCGGCATCTCGATCGCAACATCGCAGTGGTCGGGCGGGTGATTGACGGAATGGCGGCGCTGTCGGCCCTGCCGCGCGGCACCGGCGGGGGACTTGGCCTGTATGAAGATGTGAAAATGCGCGTGCCGATCAAGCGCATCGTTCTTGCCGCCGATTTGCCGCCGGGCGAGCGGCCCGCATTTCAGTACCTACGGCCCGACGCGCCAGTATTTGCCGCAACGTTGGCGGCGCGCGCCAATCGCGGCGGGCCGTTCTTTACCGTGCCTGCGGGTGCCGCAGACCTCTGCAACCTGCCGGTGCCGGTGCGCGCGGCCCCGGCACCGCGCTGAGGCTTATTTGCCGACCCAATCGGCCACTTCGCCCGCAACGGTGTTGGCGGCCTGATTGAGGGCGACGCTGACGGGTCCTGCTGCAATCGCGCTGGCGTGAACGCGCGCCTCGAAGCGGCGCTTCTCGACGATCTTGCCGGTGGTGCGGATCAGCGATCCGTCGAAGATGACCACCGCGTCCTGCGTGGCCGCATCGATGCCAAACGCCCGCAATTCACCCGACAGCACCGCGCCGGGATCGGAAAACGCCTGCGAGCTGCTCAGCACGATACGACCGGTCTTTGCGGGGATCGTGTCCGATAAAAGCCGCGCGAACATGCGGTTGGGCGGCTCAACCCATTGCGCCTTGGCGACATAGGCGATCGAGGTCTCGCTCGCTTGCACCGGAATGCGTGTCCCGGCGAGCGACTGGCCGACCACCGGCACCTGGATGGTGATGGTGGGCGCGGTCCCCGAATTCTGCGTGTTCCCGACGGGCAAGGTGGTGGTCGAGGTCAGCGTCAGCAGCGAAGGGGGCGGCTTCGGCGCAAAGCTGATGCAACCCGCCAGTGGCACCATCGCAGCCAGTGCGAGCAGCACTTTGGTGGACGAACGAACCATAGTCACTGTCCCTTTCCGGGCTTGTAATCGGGCAATTTCGACTGGCCGATCAACGAGCTTGCGCCGCCGCGATCGAGCTTTTCGGCGACCGAGGTGAGCGCCTGCGACATCTGGCGCAGATCGTGGACGAGTTGGCCGACCTCGGGGATGGTCTGCTTGGAGAACGCCTGCAAGCCGGGCCGCGCATCGCTGACGGCGGCGTCGAGCGTTTCCATGCTGTGCTGCGCGCTGGCGATCGCCTTGTTGAGGTTGCCCATCACCGGATGGATATCATCCTTCAACATGCCATTGGTGGTGTCGGCGAGATTGCCGATCTGTTCGGCGGCAATTCCCGCCTTTTGCAAGGTCGTTTTGGTTTCGGCGAGCGTGGCGGCGATGTCGGGACCGCGATCGGCCAATGCCTTGGTCAGGCGATTGGTATTGGCGAGGATGCCGGTGATCGACTGCTGGTTCTTCTCCGACAGCACGTCGGACAGTTTCTCGGTCAGCGTCGAAATACGTTCGAGCAATTGCGGAGCCGAACTCAGCAATGCACCGAGGCCTCCCGCCTTGGTCGGGATCGTCGGCACGCCATTGGGGCAATCGTTGAGCGGGTTGACCGCCGGACATGTGATCGGCGGTGCGCCCTTGATCGCGCCATCGAGCTGCACGGTGCTGGTGCCGGTAAAGCTGCCCTGCAGCGTGGCGGTGGTGCCGACCAGGATTGGCGTGTCGGCATTCACGCTGATCCGCACGCGCACCAACTGCGGATCGGGCTTCCACAGCTTGATTTCCTTGACCTGGCCCGACGGCACGCCCGAAAAGGCGACCGCCGACCCCACGGCCAGGCCATCGACCGATTGCTTGAAGAAGATATCATATTCCTTGTCGGTGGCGGTGCCCCAGCGTGCGATCCACACCAGGAACAACAACATCACCGCGATCAGGATCAGCACGACGGTGCCGACCAGAACATGGTTCGAGCGGGTTTCCATCAGCTACTGCCTTTCGCTTGCGCGCGTTCTTCATTGTTGTGGACTGTGGCGATCGCGGCGCGCCCGCGCGGCCCCTTGAAATATTCCTGGATCCAAGGGTGGTCGAGCGCCAGCAGTTCGTCGATCGTGCCCACCGCAATCACCTTCTTGTCGGCCAGCACGGCGACGCGGTCGCAAATCGCGTAGAGCGTATCGAGATCGTGCGTGATGAGGAACACCGTCAGCCCCAGCGTCTTTTGCAGCGAGGCGGTGAGTTCGTCGAACGCAGCCGCACCGATCGGATCGAGCCCTGCGGTCGGCTCGTCCAGGAACAGCAGTTCCGGATCCAGCGCCAGCGCCCGCGCCAGCCCGGCACGCTTCTTCATGCCGCCCGACAGTTCGGCGGGGAATTTCGGGCCTGCGTCGGCTGGCAGACCGGTCATCACCACCTTGTACGCCGCGATTTCGTCGAGCAGCGCGCCTTCCAGATCGGGATAGAATTCGCGCAGCGGCACTTGCACATTCTCGGCCACGGTCAGCGTCGAAAACAGCGCCCCCCCCTGGAACAGCACGCCCCAGCGCTTGGTCAGCCCGGTGAGGTCGATTTCCTCGCGATTGACGGTCGATTCGCCAAACACCTCGACGTCGCCCGCGACCGGCACCTGTAAGCCGATGATCGAGCGCATCAGCACCGATTTGCCGGTGCCGGAGCCGCCCACCACACCCAGAATTTCGCCACGACGCACCGTCAGGTCGATGCCGTCATGCACCACTTGGTCGCCAAACGCGCTGCGCAAACCGCGCACGACGATGACGGGATCGTCTGCCTTGCTATCGCGCGTCATATCCAGCCGATCGAGGTGAAGAAGACCGCGAAGAAGGCATCCAGCACGATCACCAGAAAGATCGCCTGCACCACCGCCGATGTGGTGCGGGTGCCGACCTGTTCGGCGTCGCCCTCCACCAGCATGCCCTGGAAGCAGCCGGCCACGGCAATGATGAGGCCGAACACCGGTGCCTTCACCAACCCGACATAAAGATCGGTGATCGGCACGACTTCGCGCAGCCGCTGGACGAAGGTCACCGGCGGAATTCCGAGCGAGACCCAGCATAGCAGCAGACCGCCGATGATCGCGACGATCGACGCGTACATGCCGAGCAGCGGCATCATGATCACCGTCGCCAGCACGCGCGGCAGCACCAGCGCCTCCATTGGCGACACGCCGATCGTGCGCATCGCGTCGACTTCTTCGGTCAGCTTCATCGTGCCGATCTGTGCGGCAAAGGCCGAGCCCGATCGCCCGGCGACCATGATTGCGGTCATCAAGACGCCAAGTTCGCGCAGTGTGATTCGCCCGACCAGATTGATGGTGAGGAACTCCGCCCCGAATTGCTGCAACTGCACAGCTCCCTGCTGTGCAATAACGATGCCGATCAGAAAGCTCATCAGGCCGATGATGCCAAGCGCGCTCACCCCCACCACTTCGAAACGCTGGATCACCGCATTGAAGCGAAAGCGCTTGGGGTGGGTCGTCACATGCCAGAAGGCGATCAGCGTCGCGCCAAGAAAGCCGAGCAGGCCGTAGAGCGTGCGTCCAGTCTGGACGACCGCATCGCCGATTTCGCCGACGACGCGGGTTAAGCTCCCAACGGGGGCGGGGCGCATCGCCACCGGCTGGTCTGCATGGGCGACTTGCGACAGCAGATGTTCGCCATCGGCATCGAGCCCGATCACATCTGCATCATGCTCGGCGGCGAAGCGGTGGATCAGCCATGCCCCCACCGTATCGATTCGCGTGATCGCGCTCAGGTCGACATGCGCGACCTCGCCCTGAAAAGCGCGCAATTGCTCGGGCAACGTCCCGATCGCCGCCAACGAAAGGCTTCCCGTGAAGCGCACGGTGTCGCGGTCGAACGAGAAGGCGGCCATATCGGTCATCTGCTGCCTTCTGTGCTGCAATCGGGGTAGATCGGCAAGGCTCGAACATCCTATGGCGCTGCAATGCACCATCTTAGCGTCTACGATATGGACAAGACTATTACATACGCGCCGACTTGGACTTCGTTCCTTGTCCGCACGGCATGGGCGGAGGCTCCCTGGCGGCTGGCCTTGCTCCCGCTCGCCGGTCTGGCGACGTTGGGCTATGCTGTCGGAGCGATCGGGCGGGCCGGGTTGAAGGAAAGGACGCACGCGCTCCTGCTCGGTAACGCCTTGCCCGAGGCGGTGGCAGCGCGCGCTGCGGCACGATTCGCGGATCGGATCGTGGGCACGGGCGTCTATGCTGGTGCGCTCGCGCAGATCGCGGCGGACCGTGCCGCGGGCTATCGGCTGGTCCTGGCGACTGCGTCCTACGGCTTTTATGCGCGCGCGATCGCCGAACGGCTCGGCTTCGACGCCGTGATCGCGACCGGGGTGGTGCAGGAAGGTGGCGTCCTGCGCGCGCGCATCGCGGGGGAGAATTGCTATGGCGCGGCCAAGCTTCGGATGATCGAGGCGTGGCTGGCAGCGCAGGGGATCGCGCGCGCCGACGCCGTGGTGCGCTTCTATTCGGATCATGTGTCGGACGCGCCGTCGCTGCAATGGGCCGACGTCGGCATCGCCACAAACCCGCACCGGCGGCTGCGCACGCTGGCGCACGCGCGCGGCTGGGCGGTGGAGGATTGGGAGCGTTAGGGCGTGGGCCGGGTATTCGGCGACCGTTACAACGCGACATCCACTGCATGAATTGCCAGCCCGACCAGGCCGCCGACCAACGTTCCGTTGACGCGGATATATTGCAGATCGCGGCCGACCGCGTTTTCCAGGCGGCGCGTGATCGTGCCCGCGTCCCAGCCCTGGATCGTTTCCGACACCAGCCGCACGATGCCGTCGCCATAATCCGCCGCCATGCCGACCACGGCGCGGCGCACGAACCGGTTGATCGTCGCGCGGAGCTTCGCATCGGTCTGCAGTGTTTCGCCGAGCTGGCGTAGCGCATCGCCGACCGGGCCTGCCAGCATCGCATCAGGGTTGCGCGCGATCCGCAGCATACCGCCGCGCGCCTGCTCCCACAGCCCGTCGAGCCAGCGCTGCATCGCGGGATTGTCGATGATCTCGCTTTTCACCGCCGCCACGCGCTCGCGCATGCGGGGATCGTTGATCAGATCACGGGCAAGCGCGGCGAGCCCCGCCTCGGCCTTTTCGCGCAACGGGTGGTCGGGATCCTCGGCGATGCCGGTCAGCAAGCCATTGAGGCCATCGATGATCTTGGTCGCCAGCGTCTCGTCCAGCCCGGTCCAGCGCATCACGCTGCCTGCCCGGTCATGCACCATCTGGCGGATAAGCTGTTCGTTGGAGGCCAGCAACCGTGCGCCCCAGCGAACAATACCATCGAGCAGCGGCAAATGCCTGTCTTCGGCGATCGCCGCGCTCAACGCCTGCCCGAGCAAAGGCGATACGTCGAGCGCGCGCAGCCGTTGCCCGATCCCGGCCTTGACCATTCCGCCGAGCCGCTGCTGGTCGAACGCTTCCAATATATGCGCGGCCAGGGCGGCGGCACCGCGTCGCAACCGGCCATCGCCGCCGGGCGGATTGGCGAGCCAGCGGCCCGCCGCTCCGGCTATGTCGACCCCGCGCATGCGCCGCGCGACGACGCCCGGAATCAGGAAATTGTCGCGCAGGAAAGCGGCGAGCGTGGTGCCGATGCGATCCTTGTTGCGCGGGATGATCGCGGTGTGCGGGATGGGCAAGCCGAGCGGATGGCGGAACAAGGCCGTCACCGCGAACCAGTCGGCCAGCCCGCCGACCATCGCCGCCTCGGCAAAGGCCCGTACGAAGCCGAGTGCGGGATAGCGATCATCGAAGGCGCGCGCGATCAGGAAGGTCGCCGCCATGAGCACGAGCAGCCCGCCCGCGATCCAGCGCATCCGCACCAGGCCAGCGGGCGGGGCCTCGAAGGTGCGGGGTGGTCGGGTGCGGCTCATGCCCCGACCAATCCCCGAACGCCGCGATAGTTCAAGTGCAAAGCGGCGTTTGTACAATTGCGCGTCGTGTCGCGTGCGGTGTTACTCCGCCGGTTGTGCCAGATCGTCCGGGCCATGGCCAAGCCGCGCTGCGGCAGCGCCAAGCTCGGGCCGACGCGGCGGGCGGTTCTCGATCAGCGGACCATGGTCGTCGCCTGCGCGATACGTCAGCAGGTTACGGCGCAGGAACGGCCCGATTCGCCCTTCCAGCCCGACCGCCAGGCTGAAGCTGGCCGGCACGATCAGCAAGGTCAGCACCGTCGACATCAACAGGCCGCCGATCACGGTGATGCCCATCGGCACGCGGAACGATCCGTCGCCGTTGAGCGCCAGCGCGGTCGGCACCATGCCCGCGACCATCGCGACCGTGGTCATCACGATTGGCTGGGCGCGCTTGTGCCCGGCGTCGATGATCGCGGTGACTTTGTCGATGCCCTTGTTCATCTCCTCCAGCGCGAAATCGATCAGCAGGATCGAGTTCTTGGCGACGATGCCGAGCAGCATGATCAAGCCGATATAGACCGGCATCGAGATCGGCGTGTTGGTCAGCCACAGGCCGATCAGCCCGCCCAGCGGTGCCACCGCCAGCGACATCACGTTGATGAACGGCGGCAGCAAGCGCCGGTAGAGCAGCACCAGCACCGCAAACAGCAACACCACGCCTGCAAACAGCGCGACGATGAAATTGTTGATTAGTTCGTTCTGCCACTTCGATTCGCCCAGCACCAACTCGCGCACGCCCATTGGCAGGGCCTTCATGATCGGAAGCGCGTGAATCTCCTTCTGCGCTGTTCCGCTGACGACACCGGGCGAAAGATCGGCACCGACGGTCAATTGGCGTTGCTGCGCGACGCGTTCGATCTTGGTCGGTCCCGCGCCGAAGCCGATGTCGGCGACGACGTTGAGCGGGACCGAGCCGCCGGTGGCGGTTTGCACCGGGATGTTCTGGATCGTCGACAGGCGCTGCCGCGAATCCTGGTCGAGCGCAACGCGGATCGGGATCTGGCGATCGGACAGAGAGAATTTGGCGCTGTTCTGATCGATATCGCCCAGCGTCGCCAGCCGGATCGCGTTGGACATGGCCGCCGTGGTCACGCCCAGGCTCGCCGCCAAGTCCATATGCGGGGTGATGACGATCTCAGGGCGTTTCAAATCGCCGCCGATGCGCGGCGCGACCAGACCCGGCAAGCGCGACATCTGCTCGACCAATTTGGCCCCGGTTTCCGCCAGCAATTTGGGATCGTCACCACCCAGCGTGATGGTGAGCGCGCGCCCGCTGCCGCCCCAGCCGCTGTCCGAGCGGAAGGAAACGCGCGCATCGGGAATTTTCTGCAGTTCGGGCGCGAGCGAGCGTTCAAACTCATAGCTCTTCATCGTGCGTTCTTTTTTCGGCTTGAAGATCGCGCGGACGCGACCGTTGCCGACAAACGCACGAGCATAGACCGAATCGACCCCCGGTTGTTTCTGAAGGAAGGTCGCGACGCGAGTCACCACCGCCTGCGTTTCGGCGAGGGTGGTGCCGGGCACCATCTCGATCAGCGCGGTGCTGCTGTCGCTGTCGCGCAGCGGCTGGAAGGTCGACGGGAGCACCGAGAACAGGAAGATGGTTGCGCCGAACGCGGCCGCACCGGCGACAACCGCAGACCAGCGGTGGAGCAAGGTCCATTTCAGAATGCGGATATACGCATCCATGATGAAGCCTTCACCGTGCGAGGCTTCGCCATGCGACTTCAGGAAATAAGCGGCGAGCATCGGCGTGATGAGGCGCGCGACGGCAAGGCTCATCAGCACCGAGGCGACCACCGTCAGGCCGAAATTCTTGAAGAACTGCCCGGAAATGCCCGGCATCAGGCCGACCGGCAGGAACACTGCGACGATCGCCATCGTCGTGGCGAGCACTGCCAGGCCGATTTCGTCGGCGGCGTCGATCGCGGCCTGATAGGCGGATTTGCCCATGCGCATGTGGCGCACGATGTTTTCGATCTCCACGATCGCATCGTCCACCAGCACGCCCGCGACCAGGCTCAGCGCCATCAGCGTCATGTTGTTGAGCGTGAAGCCCATCAGCTTCATGACCCAGAAGGTCGGGATCGCGGACAAGGGGATGGCGAGCGCGGAGATGACGGTCGAGCGCCAATCGCGCAGGAAGATCAGCACGATCACCACCGCCAGCGCGGCACCCTCGACCATCGCTTCCATCGCGGCGTCATATTGCGCCTTGGTGTATTTCACGCTGTCGGCGATGCGCTTGAAATGGACCTTGGGGTAACGCTTCTCGAGCGCGGCCAGTTTCTTTTCGGCTTCGGCGAAAACGGCGACGTCCGACGCGTTCTTGGCGCGCTGGAAATCGAAGCTCAGCACCTGTTTGCCGTCGAGCTGCGAGGCTGAACGCTGTTCGGCGTACAGATCTTCGACGCGACCGAGATCGGTGACCTTGATCGTGCGGCCATTACCCGTGGCGATCTGCACCTGTCCGAGCTCATAGGCGGTCTGGGCGTTTCCGAGCACCCGGACCGACTGCTCCGAGCCGGCAATCTGCGCGCGCCCGCCCGCCGCGTTGAGGTTGACCTGGCGCAGCTCCTGATTGACCTGCGCCGCCGTCAGCCCCTGCGCCGACAGCTTCACCGGATCGAGGATGACGCGGATTTCGCGGTTGACGCCGCCATTGCGCTGCACCCCGGCGAGCCCCGAGACCGACAGCAATTCCTTCGACACGGTATTGTCGATGTACCAGCTCAATTGCTCGACGGTGAGATCGGTGCTGATCGCGGCATAGCTGGCGAGATCGTTACCGGTGGTGTCGGCGCGCATGATCTGCGGTTCGAGAATGCCCTCGGGCAGATTGCTGCGGATCTGCGCGATCGACGAGCGCACGTCCTCGACCGCGCGGTCGATCGGCGTGCCGATCGCGAGCTGGACGATCGTTTGCGAATCGCCCTCGGTCACGGTCGAATTGATCTCGTCGATGCCCTGCAGCGATCGCACAGCGGCTTCGACGCGCTGGGTAACCTGCGTTTCCAGCTCGCTTGGCGCGGCACCGGGTTGCGAGATATCGATGATGACGACCGGAAAATCGATGTCCGGCTGGTTGTTCACGTCCAGGCTGCGAAAGCTGACAATGCCAGCGATCGTCAGCATGACGAACAGCACGATCGACGGGACCGGGTTGCGGATCGACCAAGCCGAGATGTTCCGGAAGTTCATCGACCTACCTCTTATTTGCCGCGTCGGCCGTCACCAGCGCCGGATTGACCTTTTGGCCCGGCGTAAGGAACGCCCCCGCCGTCAGCACGACCCGCTCGGTGCCGTTAAGTCCGGAGGCGATCGCCACGCCCTTGTCGGACACTTCGCCAACCGTGATCGCGCGGCGCGTTGCCTTGTCGTCAGGCCCGACGACATAGACGTAATTGCCCTTTTCATCGCTCTGGATCGAAGCGTTGGGCAATTGCGGGACGTCGGTCGTGCCAGCCACGATCGTTGCCGCTGCAAAGCCACCGGGACGCAGCAGGGGGCTGTAGGGCAGCGCGATGCGCGCAATACCCTGGCGCGACTGCGGATCGATCACGGGCGACACCTGCCACACCTCGCCGGTAAACACGTCACTGCCGCCGACCGGCGTCACCTTCGCCTGCGATCCGACGTGCAGACCGCGCAGGTCGGCCTCGCTGACTTGCGCGCGCAGCTCCAACTGGCCGTTTTCCGCCATGCGGAACAGCACGCCCGAGCCCGCCGAGACGACCTGACCGGCCTCGACGTTGCGCGTCAGCACCAGCCCGGCGGCGGGTGCGCGAATGTCCAGGCGACCATTGCTCGCCTGTTGCTGCGACAGCTGCGCTTCGGCCACTTTCACGCGCGCGGCGGCGGCGTCGCGAGTCGCGGTCTTGGTGTCGATGTCGGAGCGGGAGATAAAGCCCCGCGACACCAGCTGCTTGGCGCGGTCGAGTTGGGACTGGGCGAGCGTCGCGTCGGCCTGCGCGACCTTGATCTGCGCGGCCAGCGAGGCCGCCGTCTGCGTCTGCACCGAGCGGTCGACTCGCGCCAGCACTTGGCCCTTCTCGACCCATTGGCCGGGTTCGACCAGCACGCGGGTCACGATGCCGCCTTCGCCGGAGACGCCGACGGGCATATCACGCCGCGCGGCAAGCGACCCCGTTGCCGAAATCGTGCGCGCGACGCTGGAGCGGCCGGGGATCACCACCGATACCAGCGGCAATTGTTCTGTCGGCTTGGCCGCGGGTGGGCTGCTCCGACCGAAGATCAGATAACCGCCCACCAAAAGCAGCACAATCACCGCGCCGACAATGGCAAACAGCCGCCAGCGCGGCCGCCCGGGGCCGCCCGGTAGGCTGAGCACCTCCTCATTGCCGATCGCCCGCGTCTCATAGTTCATGTGCGTCAATCCCCGCCCCCTGGGCTCTCATCCTATCGCGACAGTGTGCGGCTGCCGACGTTCATTCTTGCTGTGTTATAGAAATAGATCACCAACCTCAAGAGGCTGATCCTACAGAATATGGCATGGCGTGTTTCCGGTTCGCTCGCAAGTCGATCGGCGCGGTTCGGTGGCAATTGCGCGGCCTCGCCACCCCATGTCGACAGATTTCGTCACGGTGTCGAAATAATCTCGTTGCATCTGGGGTCGGCGGGCGCGAGGGTCGAGCGGATCCGGAACGCAAAGGCGATGGGAGAAAGGCGATGGACCGTTCTATTCTCGGTTGGCTGTTGATCGGGCTGGTTGCGGGCGTGCTTGGAAAGCTGATCATGCCGGGCAAGGATCCGGGCGGCTTTGTCGTCACCATTTTGATCGGCGTCGCGGGCGCGTTTCTTGCGGGCTTTATCGCCAAATCGATGCACGTCGCTTTGGTGGGCGGTTGGGAAAATTATGCGGCAGCAACGGGCGGCGCGGTCATCGTGTTGGCCTTGTACCGCCTCATTGTCACGCGCCGGAATCGATAAGCTGTTCATCTCCGGTTGGTGAGCAGACTGCCATCATCGCAGGCAGGATATGAACCGAACAGCGGTTCATTCTACCGGGAGTGTTTTATGCGTTCGACTTTTTTTCTGCTTGCCCCCGTCTTGATACTGGCCGCCGCCAGCCCCGCCGTCGCGCAGACTGCGCCGCAATTGCTGCCGGACGGGACATTGCTCGACATAACGGCGGAAGGGCATGTCGCGCGAGCACCCGATGTTGCGACGATCCGGGCCGGAGTGGTGACGCAAGGCCAGACTGCGGCCGCCGCGCTTTCTGAAAATGGCGCGCGCATGACGCGGGTTCTCGCTGCGCTGAAAAAGGCGGGCGTGGCGGCGCGCGACGTGCGCACGGCGAATGTCTCGCTCAGCCCGCAATATCGCTATGCAGACGGCCAGGCTCCGGTGGTAACGGGCTATCAAGCGAGCAACAGCGTCGCCGTGCGCTTCCGCGATGTCGCCAAATCGGGGGCGATTCTGGATGCGCTGGTCGCTGAGGGCGCAAACCAGATCGATGGGCCAAGCCTCACCATCGACCAGCCCGAAGCGGCGCTTGATGAAGCCCGCATTTCGGCGGTGAAGATCGCGCAGGCGCGGGCCGAGCTTTACGCCAAGGCCTCCGGCCTGTCAGTGGCGCGGATCGTGTCGATCGCGGAAAGCGGAACCAATGACGGCGCGACGCCGCAGCCGCCGATGGTTTTCGCCCGCCAGATGAAGGTGAGCGACGCAACCCCGGTTGCGGCGGGCGAAACCGAGGTGTCGATCACGCTGTCGGTACGCTTCCTGCTGAAATGACCTGCGGCACCTTCGCAATGCCGTGAACGAAAAAAAGGCCGCCGGGATCG
>OFRL01000121.1_pt1 | contig 42682 bp, 43 predicted proteins | sample 1543121 | NCBI WGS metagenome assembly OFRL01 (sample SAMN07774228, study PRJEB24372) | wastewater metagenome | isolation source: Lake Maggiore Cannobio | place: Italy: Cannobio | collected 2016-01
GGGCACTACCCCGATCGATGCGGGTCATCCTCCATTTCAATCTGAATGGGCCCGCCTTCGCGCGGGCCCTTCTTTTTGCTGCAGTGCGGGTTGCATGCCCGACTGTAATTATGCCGTAATTACATCGACACCAATCGGAAGCCGGTCGATGAACCCGAGCTGGGATACGTTGGAACGCAGCCGCCAGGCCCGCCTGGAACGTGCCGCGCCGTGGGCCCGGGGACGTGAGGTCGCCGCCACCGACGTGGGCGAGCTGCTGCACGCACTGCTGGAGCCAGGCGACAAGGTCTGCCTGGAGGGCAACAACCAGAAACAGGCCGATTTCCTCGCCCAGGCCCTGGCCGACCTTGACCCGGCCCGGGTGCACGACCTGCACATGGTGCAGTCGGTGCTGTCTCTGCCGTCGCACCTGGATGTATTCGAGCGTGGCATCGCGTCGAAACTGGACTTCTCGTTCTCCGGCCCGCAATCGGTGCGGCTGGCCAACCTGGTGGCCGAAGGGCGCATCCAGATCGGTGCCATCCACACCTACCTGGAACTGTTCGGCCGCTACTTCATCGACCTCACGCCCCGCGTAGCGCTGGTCGCCGCGCAGGCCGCCGATCGCCACGGCAATCTCTACACCGGCCCGAACACCGAAGACACCCCGGTCATCGTCGAGGCCACCGCGTTCGGTGGCGGCATCGTCATCGCCCAGGTCAACGAGATCGTCGACACCCTGCCCCGCGTCGATATCCCTGCTGACTGGGTCAACTTCGTAGTGCAGGCCCCGAAGCCGAACCACATCGAGCCGCTGTTCACCCGCGACCCGGCGCAGATCTCCGAGATCCAGGTGCTGATGGCGATGATGGCGATCAAGGGCATCTACGCCGAGTACGGCGTGAACCGCCTCAACCATGGCATCGGCTTCGACACCGCGGCCATCGAGCTGCTGCTGCCGACCTACGCCGAATCGCTCGGGCTGAAGGGAAAGATCTGCCAGCACTGGGCGCTCAATCCACACCCCGCACTGATTCCGGCGATCGAATCGGGCTTCGTCAAATCGGTGCATTCGTTCGGTTCCGAACTGGGCATGGAGAAGTACATCGCCGCACGCAGCGATGTGTTCTTCACCGGTGCCGACGGCTCGATGCGCTCCAACCGCGCGTTCTCGCAGACCGCGGGCCTGTATGCGTGTGACATGTTCATCGGTTCCACCCTGCAGATCGACCTGCAGGGCAACAGCTCCACTGCCACCCGCGACCGCATCGCCGGCTTCGGTGGCGCACCGAACATGGGCTCCGATGCACGTGGCCGCCGCCATGCCAGCGAGGCCTGGATCAAGGCCGGCCAGCAGGCCGCACGCCCCGGTGAGATGCCGCGTGGCCGCAAGCTGGTGGTGCAGATGGTGGAAACCTTCCGCGAACACATGGCACCGGCCTTCGTCGATCGGCTGGACGCCTGGGAGCTGGCCGAGCGCGCGGACATGCCGCTGCCACCGGTGATGATCTATGGCGACGACGTCAGCCATGTACTGACCGAAGAAGGCATCGCCAACCTGCTGCTGTGCCGCACCCCTGAAGAGCGCGAACAGGCGATCCGCGGCGTGTCCGGCTATACCGCCGTGGGCATGGGGCGCGACCGCGCGATGGTGGAGAACCTGCGCGACCGCGGCGTGATCCGCCGTCCCGATGACCTCGGCATCTCCGTGCGCGATGCCAGCCGTGACCTGCTTGCGGCGCGTTCGGTGAAGGACCTGGTGCGCTGGTCCGGCGGACTGTACGACCCGCCCAAGCGCTTCCGCAACTGGTAAGGGGCTGAGCATGGAAACCCTCGACTATCGATTCGAAGGACACACGGCGGTGCAGTTTCCGCGCGATGCAGTGCTGGTCGGCGTACTGGCCTCGGGCAACCTGGAAATCCTGCTGGAACCGGCCGCACTGGACGGCGCGATGACGGTGCGCATCATCACCGCCGCGCAGGGCTTTGGCCGCGTCTGGGAGGCGGTGATCGGTGATTTCGCACAGCGCCATCCACTGCGCGATGTACGCGTCTCGATCAACGATGCCGGTGCGACCCCGGCGGTGGTCAGCCTGCGCCTGGACCAGGCAGTGGAAACCCTGCTTGCTGGAGATCCACGATGAGCCGGACGCAGCGCCACAGTTACTACGAAGCCGATGCACGCGAGCGCATCGCCGGCCTGGCCGACGCCGGCTCGTTCCGTGAATTCCTCGGCCCGGCGCGGCGGATGATGAGCCCGCACCTGGCACAGCTCGACCAGCCCGCGGCGTTCGACGACGGCATCGTTGTCGGCGAAGCCACACTGCGCGGCCGACGCGTGCTGCTGGCTGCACAGCAGGGTGAATTCATGGGCGGCGGTGTGGGCGAGGTGCACGGCGCCAAGTTGACCGGGCTGCTGCACCGTGCAGCGGAAACCCGACCTGACGGTGTGCTGCTGCTGCTCGATACCGGTGGCGTGCGCCTGCACGAAGCCAATGCAGGGCTCATCGCCATTTCCGAGATCATGCGCGCCACGCTGGATGCGCGCGCTGCAGGCGTGCCGGTGGTGGCGCTGATCGGCAGCGGCAACGGCGCATTCGGTGGCATGGGCATCGTCGCCCGCTGCTGCAGCACAGTAGTCATGTCCGAGGAAGGCCGGCTGTCACTGTCCGGGCCGGAAGTAATCGAGACCGTGCGTGGTGTGGAAGAGTTCGATTCCCGCGATCGTGCGCTGGTCTGGCGCGTAACGGGAGGCAAGCACCGCTACCTGATCGACCAGGCACAGGTGCTGGTGCCCGATGCCATCGAGGCGTTCGCGCAGGCTGCCAGCAATGCGCTGCAGCCCGATACCAGCAGCACCGATCCAGATACTGCACTGGCCGCGCTGCAGGAACGCCATGCGGCACTGAAGGCGCGCGTGCAGGCCTGGGGCGATTGCCGCGATGGCCTGGAGATCTGGGCGCGGCTGGGTATCACTGCCCCCGAGCGACTGCCGCTGCTCGACACCGATGCGTTCCTCATCGCCACCGCCGACCGGAGCCTGCCATGAGCATGCCGCTGCAGACCCTGCTCGATGCCCTGTTCCCGCATGGGCATGCCATTGCCGTGAACGATTCGGTGCTGACCGGCAGCGCCACCACCGAGGATGGCGAGGTGACCGTGATCGGTACCGCCGACAAACTCGAAGTCGGCGTGGACCACGCATTGGCACTGGCCGAAACCGTGCTTGCCAGCACCGCCGCGCTTCCACAGCGACCGATCGTGATGCTGGTGGACACCGCTGGCCAGCGCCTGGCGCGGCGCGACGAACTGCTTGGCATCAACGGCTGTTTCGCGCATCTGGCACAGACGCTGGATCTCGCGCGTCGACGTGGCGCGCGGCTTGTCACGCTGGTCTATGGTGAATCCGTCAGTGGCGGCTTCCTATCATTCGGCCTGATGGCCGACCACATCCACGCCCTGCCCGATGCACAGGTGCGGGTGATGGACCTGCGCGCGATGGCACGGGTGACCAAGCAACCGCTGGAGAAACTGCAGGCACTCAGCCAGAGCTCGCCGGTGTTCGCGCCGGGCGTGGAGAACTACGTGGCGATGGGTGCGGTGGAATCGCTGTGGGAGGGGGATCTTGCCCAGCACTTGCTGCAGGCGCTGCGCACGCCCGCCGAAGGCGACCTGCGTGCCGCACGCGGCGCACAGCGCGGCGGTCGTGCCCTGGCGGCAGGGGTTTCGACTGCGGTGGCCCACGGCGATGCCTGAGCGGCCCGCCCGCCACACGCTGGCCTGGCTGTCGGCCGATGCCGACTGGCGGGCTGACGTAACTGCACACGAACCGCGCCTGGCAGCATGGTTCGCACAGGGCCTGCCAGGCATGGTGGCACGCAGTGCGGCGGATGATCCCGACCCGCGGCTGCGCCTGGGGGTGCCGCTGCCGCCAAGCGAAGGCAAGCAACGGCTGGCGCTGCGCGTGGCCCTGCAGGACATCCAGCACCTGCAGCCTCCCCCTGCCCTGGATGAGATTCTCGCCGGCGGCGTTCCGGCTGATTGGCAGGCGGCACTGCAGGCAATGCTGCGGCTTGCACCGGCCCGCGTGTTCGGCGCCTTCGCCTGGCGGCACCTCAGCGGCCTACCCTATGTGCACCCGCGCTCGGACATCGACCTGCTGTGGCAGGTGGATGACGCGCGCCAGGCCGACCTGCTGGTCGAACGCCTGCAGCACTGGGAAAGCGCCTACGGGCATCGCGTGGATGGCGAACTGTGCCTGGTGGATGGTGGCGCGGTGAACTGGCGCGAATACGCCGGTCGCAGCCGCGAAGTACTGGTCAAACGCATTGATGGTGCCGCTCTGGAACTGCGCGAGGCCTTGTTCAACGCCACTGGAGTTGTCGCATGAACGCTGTCGTGAAGCGCGTCGCCCGGTCCACTCCGGCGGTGGACAGCGCGCGCCTGGGGCGCCTTGCCATCGCCAGCCTGCACGCCGAACTGACCCTTGCCCCCAAACCGGGACTGGTTACACCGTTCGATCGCGGCAGCCACCACGACATGGATGCCGGCACCTTCCTGCGCAGCCTGTTCGCGTTGCGCCACTATTTCATCGCCGTGGCCGACGCCGGTGCCGGCGCGGCGCCGTTCCAGACGCTGCGCCGGCATGGCATCGCCGCCGAGATATCGATGCTGAACGCCACTGCGGGCATCAACACCCATCGCGGTGCGATCTTCAGCCTTGGCCTGCTGGTGGCCGCGTCCGCTGCCTGCTGGGGCCGCGCGGGCCGTGTCGCCGCAGCCGAGCAGGTCTGCCAGGAAGTGCGCCGTTGGGCGCCCGAGCTCGCCGACGCGCCTCTGGATGCGAACAGCCCTGGCCAGCGCGCGCGTGCACGACACGGCGTGCAAGGTGTGCGCGAACAAGCGGCCGCCGGCTACCCGCTGCTGCGCGAAGTGGCACTGCCTGCCCTGCGCCACGCACTGGCCAGCGGCCTGCCACGCGAGGCCGCGATGTGCCAGACCCTGATGCAGCTGATCGCGTGCGTGGATGACCTCAACCTGCTGCACCGCGGCGGCGCCGACGGCCTGCGCTGGGCCCAGCGGCAGGCACGCACCTTCCTGGACGCCGGTGGCACGTTCGCGCCGGACTGGCAGGTACATCTGCGTCGCATCGGTGACGGCTTCGTCATGCGCCGGCTGAGCCCGGGCGGCAGCGCAGACCTGTTGGCCTGCAGCGTGTTCCTGCTGCAGCAGGAGCAGGCATGAGCCTGGCCCTGCTCTGCCCCGGCCAAGGCGCGCAGCACGCGGCGATGTTCGATCGCGTGCGCGATCTGGCTGCCGCGCGGCCGGTGCTCGATGCCACGAGCGAACTGCTTGGCCGCGATGTATTCGCCGCTGCGGCGGCCGACGACCGCTTCGACAATGTGCGGGCGCAACCACTGCTGTGCGCAGCAAGCCTGGCGCATTGGCAGGGCCTGCGCGAGGTATTGCCAACGCCGACGGTGATCGCGGGTTACAGCATCGGCGAGCTGGCCGCACATGCCATCGCCGGCGGCGTCGATGCGGCCACCTGCCTTGCCCTGGCTGCGCAGCGCGCGCTGTTGATGGACAGCGCCAGCCCCGCCGATGCAGGCCTGCAGGCAGTGCTTGGCCTGGAACGCCATGTACTGCAGCCGCTGTGCGATCTGCACGGAGCGCACGTGGCCATCGCCAACGGGCAGGACCATTTCATCGTGGGCGGCACGCACGCCTCATTGCAGCGGCTGGCCGATGCCGCGCGGCCGCAGGGTGCGGACATCCGTCCACTGCCGGTGCACGTGCCTGCACACACACCGTTGCTGACAGCGGCGGTCGCACCGTTCGCTGCCGCACTCGACGCCTCGCCACTGCAGGCCCCACGCCTGCCGCTGCTGGCCGGCATCGATGCGCGACCGGTGCGGGATCGCGCAACGGCAGTCCACACGCTGTCGGCGCAGCTCGTGCAGACCATCGAATGGGCGCAGGTGATGCGCCAGGCCTTCGAGCGTGGCGCGCGGGTATTCCTGCAACTGGGCCCGGGCAACGCATTGGCGCGCATGGTCGCGCCGGCCTATCCGTGCTGCGAGGTGCGCGCGGTGGAAGAGTTCCAGAGCCTTGAAGGCGCCGCGGCGTGGGTCCGCAGCGCGCTGGAGCGGCTGCAGTAACGGGTTCGAGCAGTACGTATCACGCAACACGTAGTACGTCGCCTTACCCCGGGATGGCGGGTCTCCATCCGCGCTGTACGTGAGTCACGTGTCTGGGAGGGCGCATGAGTCCACAAATCGCAACGATCATCGGTCTGGTGATCATGTTCATCGTCGCCACCGCGATGCCGATCAACATGGGCGCCGTCGCCTTCGCGCTGGCCTTCATCATCGGCGGGCTGTGGGTCGACATGGGCGGCAAGGAGGTCCTGGCCGGCTTTCCCGGCGATCTGTTCCTGACCCTGGTCGGCATTACCTATCTGTTCGCCATCGCGCAGAAGAACGGCACCATCGACCTGCTGGTGCACTGGGCAGTGAAAGCCGTGCGCGGCCATATCGTGGCCATTCCGTGGGTAATGTTCGTGATCACCGCGGTCCTCACTGCGTTCGGTGCACTGGGCCCGGCGGCGGTCGCGATCATCGGCCCGGTCGCGCTGCGCTTTGCCAAGCAGTACAACATCAACCCGTTGATGATGGGCCTGCTGGTGATCCATGGCGCACAGGCGGGCGGCTTCTCGCCGATCAGCGTATACGGCAGCATCACCAACGGCGTGGTGCAGAAAGCCGGGCTGGAAGTGACCGAGATGGCGGTGTTCCTGACCAGTCTGGGCTTCAACTTCATGATGGCGACGATCTGCTTCTTCGCCTTTGGTGGCATCGCCCTGCTGCGCCGTGGCTCGATCACCGCAGCAGGAACACTCGGCAATGCCGAGCTGGCGATGGCCGGTGGCCAGGCGTCATCGCGCCAGTTCGCGATCGAAGGTCATGGCGCGCTGGTCGCGGCAGGCGGCGGCACGCTCAGCAATGATCCGGTGGCACTGGATGCGGTGAACCTGACCCGCGAGCGGTTGTTCACCCTGATCGGCCTGCTCGGCCTGGGCGTGGCCGCGCTGATCTACAACCTCAACGTCGGCCTGGTCTCGATCACCGTGGCGGTGGCGCTGGCGCTGTTGTCCCCGCAGAGCCAGAAGGGTGCGGTCGATGGCATCAGCTGGTCCACCGTGCTGCTGATCTGCGGCGTGGTGACCTACATCGGCGTGCTGGAACATGCCGGCGCGGTGGACTTCATCGGCAACGGTGTCTCCGACATCGGCATCCCGCTGCTCGGAGCGCTGCTGGTCTGCTATGTCGGCGGCATCGTCTCCGCATTCGCTTCGTCGGCAGCGGTACTCGGCGCGACGATCCCATTGGCGGTGCCGTTCCTGATGCAGGGCCACCTCAGCGCCGCCGGCGTGATCTGCGCGCTGGCGGTGTCATCCACCATCGTCGATGTCAGCCCGTTCTCGACCAATGGCGCACTGGTGGTGGCCTCGGCCGCGAAGGAAGAACGCGAGACCCTGTTCCGCCGCTTCCTGGTCTACAGCGGCCTGGTGGTTGCGCTCGGACCGCTGCTGGCCTGGCTGGTGTTCGTGGTGCCGGGCTGGATGTAACCGCCCAGCGGTAGTGCCGACCGCTGGCCGGCACTCTCATGAAGCCATCCAGCGATCATGGGTTGCCGGCCAGCGGCCGGCACTACCTGGCGGTACACTTCCACCATGGCCATTGCCCCTGCCCCGCGGTCACCGAAGAAGCGCGCACCTCTGTACGAAGAGGTGGCCGAACACGTGCGCGAGCGCATCTACGATTACCGGCTGCCGCCGGGAGAATGGATCGACGAGCCCGCGCTGTGCGAGGAACTGGGCATCAGCCGCACGCCGCTGCGCGAGGCGCTGAAGCTGCTGGCCGCCGAAGGCCTGGTGCAGATCGATGCGGGTCGTGGCAGTCGGGTCACCCGGTTGACGCTGGAAGACCTCAACCAGCTGTTCCCGGTGATGGCGATGCTGGAAGGCCGTTGCGCGCATGAGGCGGTGAAGCACATCGACGACGCCGGCGTGCAGCAGCTGGAAGACCTGCATGCAGCGATGGAAGCAGCGGCGGCCGAGGGCAACATCGCCGAGTACTACCGCAACAACTACCTGATCCACGAAACCGTGCAGCACTACGCGGGCAACCCGTGGCTGATCCGCATCACCCACGACCTGCACCGCATCCTGAAAATGCACCGTGGCCGCCAGCTGTTGACGCCGGGCCGCACCGCGCAGTCGTTGGCCGAACACCGCGAGTTGATGGAGTGCTTCCGCCGCCGCGACGCGCAGGCTGCCGAACGCACCATGGAACGCCACCTGCTGAGCCAGGGCCAGGCGCTGGCCGCCTATGTGGCGGCGGGCGGGCTGTTGAACGTGCCGGCGCCGTTGCCGACCGAAGGCGGCGGCTGAGCTGTTGGGGTTGCCGGCCAGCGGCCGGCACTACCAGGACGTGACCTTGGCCGGCACCCTGGGACGTCTCATCAATCGCCGCCACCGCAGCTGCCGCCGTCACCCCCACCACCATCACTGCTGCAGTCGGAGCTGCTGTGGCTGTGATGGCTGTGGTTGTCACCGGAATAACCACCTGAGCTGTCGTAGCTTGCGCCGCCATCCCCCCGGCTTCCCGAGCCATCGGCCGTGGCCACTGCCATGCACAGGATCGCACCGACCAGCGGCAGCAGCCAGACCAGCAGCAGCTGCACCGTCCGGCCGCCCGCCGACAGGCCATCACGCCTGACGATCACCACGGTAGCCACCACGTTCAGGCCCAGCACCAGCAGGACCAGCAGAAGGGCAACGATCAGCATTCGGCGACTCCGTGCCTGGACTGGAGGCATTATGGCCTTCCACCCCGATGTTGGCCCTGCCTGTCATGAAGATGGGACAATGTAGGGCGCGCCGGCCTGCCTCCGGGCCGCCGGCGCCCCCCGCACCACACGGAAGAAGAAGAACAACAACATGCTGAAAGTCATTTTCGATACCGACCCGGGCGTCGACGACGCCCTGGCCCTGCTGTACCTGCACAAGCACGCCCAGATCGACCTGATCGGCGTCACCACCACCTTCGGCAACGCCTCGGTGGAGTCGACCACCCACAACGCGCTGTACCTGAAGCAGGCCTGGGGCTTTGCCGCTCCGGTCGCGCGCGGTGCCGGCGGCCCGCTGCAGCCGGAAGCCACCCCGGAAGCCTGGCCGGTGCACATCCATGGCCACAACGGCCTGGGCAACCACCCGGTGCCGGCCAGCCTGGACGTGGCCGCCGATGCGCGCCCGGCCCATCAGCTGATCATCGACCTGGTCCGCGCCCATCCGGGCGAGGTGACCCTGGTCGCGGTCGGCCGCATGACCAACCTGGCCCTGGCCCTGCAGCAGGCCCCGGACATCGCCGGCCTGGTGCGCGGCGTGGTGATCATGGGTGGCGCTTTCCACGTCAACGGCAACATCACCCCTGCCGCCGAGGCCAACATCTGGGGCGATGCCGAAGCCGCCGACGTGGTGTTCACCGCCAGCTGGCCGGTTACTGCGATCGGTCTGGACGTGACCACCCGCGTGGAAATGGACCGTGACGGCCTGGACAAGCTGGCTGCCATCGGCGGTGCCGACGCCGAGCTGGTGCGTGCGCTGTCGCAGGATTATGTGGACTTCTACCTGCAGGCCGGCCACAAGGGCATGGTCGTGCACGACTGCTGCGCGTGCATCGCGCTGACCCGCCCGGAGCTGTTCCAGTTCGAGCGCGCCAGCGTGCGCGTGGCCACCGACGGTGTCGCCCGCGGCATGACCATTCCCAAGCCGGAAGGCCTGGCGTTCGGTCCCAGCGCGTGGGATGGCCACGTGGTGCAGTCGATTGCCATCGGCGTGGATGCGGCCGCGGTACTGGCCGACATCGAGCAGACCCTGAAGGTCTGACCCGCTAGCGCCTGGCCCTGCCCGGGACCGTCTCGGGCAGGGTCCACAGCACCGGCAGCACCAGCACCGCCACCAGCGCGATCATCGCGCCCGGCGCCGCTGCCCAGCCGCTGCGCTCCACCCACCATTGCGCCAGCCATGGCGTTGCCCCGCCGAAGAAGGCGGTGGCCATGGTCACCCCCAGTGCCAACCCGCTGACCCGGCCCTCGCCCGGGAACTGCTCGGCCGTAGCCGGGGCCGCGACCGCGCTCACGCCACCGGCCACGCAGGCCAGCAGCACCGCCGCCAGCGCGATGCCCAGCGCCGTCGCCTCCGCCATCCACGCGAACAGGGACAACGGCAGCAGCGCCGCCAGCAGAGTCAGACCCAGCAGCATCGGGCGTCGCCCGACGCGGTCGGACAATGCGCCGCACAGCGGCGTGATCGCAATGACCGCCACTGCCGCAATCGTCGACAGCCACAGTGCATCACCTTCGTCATGACCCTGCGCATGCAGGAATGCCGGCACATAGGTGATGCCGACGTAATAAGTGATCGATCCCAGCGCCGAGATCGCAAACGTGCGCGCTACTGCCAGCGGGTGGTTACGCAATACGTGGCGAAGCGGCGTAGCCGGAATACTGCCCTCGCGACGCTGGCGTTCGAACTCCGGCGATTCGTGCATGCCCGAGCGCGCAACCAGGATCACCAGTGCCAGCGCGGCACCGAAGAAGAACGGAATGCGCCAGCCCCAGCTGTCCAGCTGCGCCGTGGGCAGCAGCGCAACCGTAAGCGCCGAGATCGCCACCGCCAGCAGCGCGCCCACCTCGCTGGCCGCCGATGCCAGCGAGGTCACCAGGCCGCGTCGCCGTGCTGGTGCGCTTTCCAGCAGGTACGCCACCACGCCGGTGTACTCACCGCCCACCGAAAATGCCATCACGCAGCGCAGTACCAGCAGCAGCACGCCCGCCGTAGTGCCCGCCGTGGCCGCTGTCGGCAGCAGCGCGGTGGCCAGCATCGCCGCTGCCATCAAGGCCATCGATGCCAGCAGCATCCAACGCCGGCCCAGCCGGTCCCCCAGGTGGCCGAAGCACAGTGCGCCCAGCGGACGCATCAGGTAGGACACCGCGAAGCCGGCCAGGGTGACCAGCAGCGCCTGTTCGCCGCCGCCGAAGAACACCCGCGACAACACCGTCGCGAAGTACAGGTACAGGGTGAAGTCGTACCACTCCACCACCGTGGACAGGCCCGCCACCCACATCGAGCGCTGCCGCGCCACGGTCATTGCGTATTCGCCTTCAACAGCCTCGATCCCGGATGTACAGGTTCCGCGCAGCGTGGCATGGACGGGGTGAAATGCCGGTCATCAGCTATCCACTGCCTGCATGTACTGGGTTTCATGGCCGGTGAAACGCTCACCGTCAAAGCCGAAACAGAAGCGCCCTTCCTCGAACACGCGGTACACCAGCAACGTGCCATCGAGGCAGAACTGCTGCTGGTCCACGCCCGTTTCCAGTGTCCCGTATCCGGTTGCATCACCGCCCTTCCCCGCCGGCCCGGTGAAGGCATCGAACGGCAGTGGCGTCGCCCTGCCCGTGCGGGTATCGACCAGCATCAGCGTGCGCTGGAAGTACTCTGGACGATCATCGACCTGTACCAGCAGGTAGTGCTGGTTGAAATTGGGCTCCTGGTGCTGGAGCGCATCGTCGATGGCTGCGCGGTGCCGCGCATCGCAGAAGTCGACCGGGCTGTAGCGGTAGCTGCAACCGTCGTGGTCGTAGGGCAGGTTCATGCCCGAGTAGCTGACGCCTGCCTGGCTGCCCACGTCGTCTCCCGGTTCCGGCGTGCTGCACAGCAGCCACGAACGCTGCGCATCCTCGGGGTCGGCCAGCAGCTTCGGCTCTCGGCCCTCCTCGTAAGCCGCACCACCCGGGAAGTCCTGGCCGAAACGCTGGCGGACGATGGGACGTGCCTTCTCCAGCGGCAGGCCGATCTTCACGCCACGGAACGAGACGAAGGTCATCGTCGGCAGGATCACCTCCTCCACCGGCAGCCCCTTCCACTGCCCCTGCACGCAGAACGTGGCGATCTCGCTCTCTTCGTCCACCTTGCAGGGTTTCGGCGCATTCGCGGCCAGCCAGGGATGTGCCGGGCGATCGGTCTGAACGTCGATGTACCAGCCGTCCAGCGCACAGCTCGGCAGGGCATCGAGCAGCGGAGAGAGGTCTTCTGCCATGGCCGGGGCGGCAAGCGGTGTGCCCGCTGCGGGTGCCCCGGTCGGCGCATCCGTTGTGCGCTGGCATGCCGCCAGCGCGAGCAGACCAACCAGCAGCGCGACGTGGCGCGGACGCCGGATTGAATGATGCGCTCCCTGCATTGCGTGTTTCCTGGTTTCAGAACCCAGTGCAGATGATCGCCGATCCGGGGCCGGCTGGGACGCTGGGTGCTGCGCGACCTCCACGCATGGCGTGGAGCTACCCGGTGTGCTGGCTTCCCGCCCGGTAGGCAGCGTAGGCATCGAGGATCTTCTGCATCCGGGCCTGCTGCTTCGCGCCCATCGGCACCCGCTGCACGCGCTTCAGCAGCGTCTTCCACATGTATCCGGAACGGAAGAAGTACGGGCGCACCTCAAGGAAGGTCAGCACGACATCCACCGTATCTGGATCGCGTTCGGCAAGTTGCTTCAGCGCATTGGCGTAGCCACCCGGGAACGCAAGCTGTTCATACCGCTGGCGGTATTCCGCGCAGGCTGCCGCGTGCTGCTGCATTTGTTCCGGGCCACGCCAGCGCGCGCCAGCGGCTTCGCGGATGGCTTGGCGCAGCCGATTGATCTCGTCCGCATTGGCGCGGATCAGACGTTCCATGGGTGCGCGGGGATGGGCAATGGTTCCTTCCATGTGGTTTGTCAGGGGTCACGGGGCGCGGCGCAGGGTGATCAGGGTGATCTCCGAAGGAACGCCGATGCGTGCCGGGAAACCGGCCCACAGGCCAGCACCATTGCTCACGTACAGTGTCATGCCATCCACCTCGTAGCGACCGGACACATAATCGCCATTGGCGCGCTTCACCAGCTGGTCCATGCCGATGATCTGGCCGCCATGTGTATGCCCGGACAGCTGCAGCTTCACCCCACGCGCGGCCGCCTCGCGTGCGTTGCGCGGGCGATGGTCGAGCAGGATCACCGGCGCGCCCGGATCGGCGCCAGCCAGCGCGGCCTCCAGGTCCGGTAGCGGCAGACCGTAGCGTGCGGCCACGGGGTCGGTGACGCCGGCAATGGTCAGCGCCGCATCGCCGCGCCGCACCTGCAGGTGGCTGTTCTCCAGCACCTGCATGTGCAGTGCGCGGAACGCCTGCATCCACGCCTGGTACTGCGCGTAGTACTCGTGGTTGCCGGTGATGGCGATGACGCCGTCCGGTGCATGCAGATCAGCCAACGGGCGGGCATCCTCGCGACGCGCCTCGACGCTGCCGTCGATCAGATCGCCGGTGATCACGATCAGGTCCGGCGTCAGTGCGTTGCTCTCGTCCACCACCTTGCGCACCCAGTCGCCAGTCAGCAGGCGGCTGGCATGGATGTCGGTCAGCTGCAGCACGCGATAGCCATCGAACGCGGCAGGCAAGCCGGCAATGCTCACCTCGATCTGCCGGGGCTTGGGTACCGCCATGCCCTGGCTGACGCCATAACCGCTCACGAGCAGGGCCAGCAGACCTGCCGTCGGCCGCAGCTTCGGCGCGCGCAGGACCGATACAGTACGCGGCCAGCGCAGCAGGTGCGACAGCAGCAGGCCGGCGTCCAGCACCAGCATCACCAGCGCCAGCAGCAACACGGCGGTGGAGCCGGTGGCCAGCGTGGCGATGGCCAGCTTCGGTATCTCCGGCGAGGCCATCGTGCCCCAGAAGGTGGCTACGATGCGCAGCTGCACGGCAACGCCCACCAGCAGCAGCGACAGCACGACCTTCATCCAGATGGGCATGCGCAGTGGCCAGAACAGGCGCCAGGCCACGTACAGGCCCATCAACAAACCGATCGTACTCAGCACTGCAACCATCCGGGAAAGAAAGCGGGCCCGCCATGGTGACGGTTGCCGGCAGTGTTGTGTAGAGCCGAGCCCATACCCGGCTGCTCAGGAAGCAGTCGAGCATGGCTCGACTCTACAGAGGGCCAGTCGGGCATGGCTCGACTCTACAGAGGGCCAGTCGAGCAGGCTCGACTCTACGAAAGCCCGATGCGTTCCACCCGCAGGCGGGCGATGCGACGCTTCTCCATTGCCAGTACGGTGATGCGTACATCCGCAATCTCCACCGTGTCACCGATGTCCGGCAGGCGCCCCAGACGCTCCAGCACCAGACCGGAGATGGTCATGTAGTCGGCACTGCGTGGCAGCGAGACGCCGGCCAGGCGCTGCAGGTCGTCCAGGGTCAGCGCACCGTCGGCCTCCCACTGGTTCTCGCCCTGCGCCTCCACGCCATAGCGCTCGTCCTGGGTGTCGACCAGGTCACCGGCAATGGCCGCCAGCAGGTCGTTGGCGGTCACCAGGCCTTCCACACTGCCGTACTCGTCCACCGCTACCGCCAACGGCACCGGGTGCTGGCGGATCAGTTCCAGCGCCTGCAGTGCGCTGGCGCTGGACAGCACGTACTGCGGCTCGCGCAGGTTGCCCTCCAGCTGCAGCGGCCTGCCCTGCAGCAGGTCGGCCAGAAGGTCGCGGCTCTGCACCACGCCGCGCAGGCTGTCCAGGTCGCCATCACCCACCAGCAGGCGGGTGTGCGGCGATGCCACCAGGCGCGCCACCACGTCCTCCTGCCCACGTGCCAGGTCGATCCACTGCACGTCGGCACGCACGGTCATCACGCTCGACACCGGCCGATCGGCCAGGCCCAGCACGCTGCGGATCATCTCGTGCTCGGCCGGCTGCAACCGCTCTTCCGCATCGACGTGTTCGTCAGCGTTTTCGTCGTCGTGGCCATTGGCCGGGCGCGCGCCCAGCATGCGCAGCACGGCGTCGGCGGTACGCTGGCGGAACGGCTGGCGGCGCTCGTTGCGCTCACGATTGAAGCGCACCCACTGGTTGAAGGCTTCAACCAGGATCGAGAAGGCGATCGCCGCGTACAGATAACCCTTCGGGATCTTGTAGCCCAGGCCTTCGGCCACCAGGCTGAAACCGATCATCAACAGGAAGCCCAGGCACAGCACGACCACCGTAGGATGCTTGTTGACGAAACGGGTCAGCGGCTTGCTGGCCACCAGCATCAGCACCATCGCGATGGTCACCGCGGCATACATCACGCCCAGGTTGTCGACCATACCAACTGCGGTGATCACCGAGTCCAGCGAGAACACCGCATCGAGCACCACGATCTGTGCCACCACCATCGCGAAGCTGGCGTAGACCTTCTTGCCATCCTCGTGATGCTCGCGGCCCTCCAACCGCTCGTGCAGTTCCATCGTGCCCTTGAACAGCAGGAACAGACCACCGCCCAGCAGGATCAGGTCACGCCCGGAGAAGCTGTGGTCGAACAGCGTGAGCAGCGGTTCGGTCAACTTCATGATCCATGCCAGCGCGGCCAGCAGCACCAGCCGCATCAGCAGGGCCAGCGCCAGGCCGATCACCCGCGCGCGGTCACGCTGGTGCGGCGGCAGTTTGTCGGCCAGGATCGCGATGAACACCAGATTGTCGATGCCGAGAACGATCTCCAGCACGACCAGGGTTGCAAGGCCCATCCATATCGAGGGGTCAGCCAACCATTCCATTTCAGGTCCGTTTCGTCAGTAGGTAAGGGAAAAGGGGAAACACTCAGTCAGCCTCCTGCGCCTGCGCCGGGTCATGCCCGAGCAGGTCACCGGGCGTGCACTGCAGCTCACGGCAGATCGCATCAAGTGTGGAAAAGCGGATGGCGCGCGCCTTGCCGGTTTTGAGGATCGACAGGTTGGCCAGGGTGATGTCGATGCGCCCGGCCAGCTCGGACAGGGTCATGCCCCGTTCCTGCAGCATGCGGTCCAGGGTGATGACAATCGCCATCAGATGACACCGTCGAGGTCATCGCGCATTGCCGCACCCACGACAAACACGCGTGCCAGCACGAACAGCATCAGCACCGCGACCAGGCCGGTGATCGACATGCCGCCGCCCACCTCCATCCAGGTGAAGTCCGGGCCCATCCAGGCGGCGTAGGCGCCGATCAGGATCGACAGCACCTCCATCGACAGCATCAGCCAGGCCATGCGCTGCAGGCGCTGTGCATTGGCGTGGGTGAACGGCCGCTCGCGCGCCGCCGACTTCAACAGCCGCAGCAGGTGGCGCAGGAACATCAGGCACAGCACCAGCAGCGCGACGATCGCGCCCAGGCCCAGGCAGAAATGCAGGAACAGGCCGCTGCCATGCACGGCAGCGGCATCAGCGTCGTGGATGCTGTCGAGCAGCCAGCTGCGGTCGTGGGCGACCAGCGGCACGGCCAGCAGTGCGGCCAGGATGCCCAGCCAGCACATCGCCCGCACCGCCTGTACGGCGGCCTGGGCCAGGGTGAACAAGCCTCGCGCGGGTCTGGCGCGGGCGGGACGAGCGGTCAAGCGGCCTCCGGCATTGGGGTGGCCTCGCCGCCCCGGGTGAATTTATCGATAAACGATATACCACTTGCCGCGTGAAAGGCTGAATCGCGAGCGTGGGCCCTTCAGGGCCCAGGCGCGCCCTGCGCCAGCATCGCATCGCCCGGGGCCGCCGAGGCCATCGCCTGCACGCCGGCTTCGGCCGCCTGCCGTGTGACCAGGCGGAATCGCACCTGCAGCTTGCCCTGCCCCGGCGTGGCCCAGCCGTACTGGATGGCCACCTGATCGGCCGACAGCGGCCCACGCCCTGGCAGCGACCGCACCTGCAACGGCTTCGGTGCGGCCTGCACCGACCGGGCGAATCCCTTCTGCACGACCGCCGCGTCGGCCTTTTCGGCGTAGACAGTACACGTGCCATCGTCAGCCCAGCTCACCGCATAGCGGCCACTGGCCAGAGGCACCATCCAGGCCACGCCCGATTGCCCCTGCAACAGCGTCGCGGCTTCGGCGGGCTGCAACGGCGACAGCCCATTGGATTCCATCAGCGACTGCAACCGCGCCGGGGCACCGATGTGCTGCATGCAGGCGGTGTCGAACAGCTCGCTGAAGGGATCCTGCGCCGGAGCCTTGGTCTTGGCAATACGCGCGGGTTGCGCCACCGCCAGGGTGGGCAGCAGGGCCAAAGCCAGCCAGAACACAGGACGCATCGGGATTCCACGCTACGGAAAACAGCAGGGAGGATGGCAAAGCCCGGGCGCCACGCGCAATGGGTCATGGCTTGACATGCGTAGATGACGCCCCCGGGTGCACCGATGATGCCGGCCAGCGGCCGGCACTACCGGGTGCTGTAGCGGTAGACCAGATCATCCGCATCGCTGCGCACGGCGTTCGCATCCAGCACCCCGCCCAGGCGCCGCGCGACGGCTTGTGATGCCAGGTTGTCCGGCGCCATGTAGCTGACCAGCGTCGGCAGCCGCACCACCACGAATGCCCAATCGCGTAGTGCACCGGCCGCTTCAGTGGCAAAGCCCTGCCCTTCATGGCCGTCGTACAGCAACCAGCCCAGCTCCTTTTCAGGAAACAGCGGGCCATGATTGATCCCGACCTGGCCGATGCAGGCTCCCGTATCGGCACGCTCGATCATCAACGCGCCATGGCCGAACAGATGCCAGCTGGCGAGGTCATGGCAGAACTGCCCCCACGCCGCCACCTCACCGAACGGCCCGCCCATTCCCCGCGCACGCGGCGAGGCCAGGAACGCGGCATAGACGCCGAAGTCATCCAGCTGCTGTGGACGCAGCCGCAGGCGCACGGTGTGCAGGGTTGGAATCTCAAGCACGACGGCGCACAGGATCAGTACACCGCCAGGTGGCCACAACCGCGGCGCTGTGGCTGCCCTTCCATCGTCACCTGCACGCTGGCCAGGGTGTCCACACCTTCGGCAGTGCGGCACGACTCACGCTTGATCTCGACGATGGCGGGCTGCTGGCCAAGCTCGCCGTTGAGCACGATCAGCGAGCTCGGTGCATCGGCCGGCTGCCCCGGATAGCGCAGCGTGCCCTTGAGGGTACGGCCGTCAGCGCTGAGGCTGGCATCGTGGTTGCCCTGGCCGGTGGAGGCGATCTCAATGCTCCAACCCGCACCGCCGCCGGTGAAAGCCGGCACCGGGCTCAGGTCGGCGGCAACCGAGGGGTGGCGTGGCGCATCCGCAGCGGTCTGCGACGAAGTGGAGGTACAGCCGGCCAGCATCCCGGCCAGCAGCGCTGCAGCAACGACGGGGCGAACGGTCATGATGCGCTCCTGCCAAATGGTCGAAGGTCCAGTCTAGGCGGCCATGCGTGCGCCAGCGATGAACATGATGTTTCAGCGTGGAATGCGCCCACCACCGGCGACCCGCACGCGGTCGCGGCCCTGCGCCTTGGCCTGGTACATGGCCGCATCGGCGGCACGCAGCAGGGTCCGCCAGCCCAAGGCGTCGGTAGCACCGCGGGCCACGCCGAAGCTGGCGGTCACCCGCAGCACGGTACCGCCGGCCACCACGATGTCCAGCTGCTGCAGCGCAAGCCGCAGCGATTCGGCCAGCTGTCGGCCAGCGGCCAGGTCACCGTCGGCCAGCAGCACCAGGAACTCCTCGCCACCATAGCGGGAAATGCTGTCGCTGCGGCGAAGATGGCGCTGCAGCAATTGCGCCACCTGTACCAGCACTTCATCACCCGCATCGTGGCCATGACCATCATTGATCGATTTGAAGCGATCAACGTCCAGCAGGATCACCACTGCGCTCATCCGCCCCTCGTCGTGGCGCTGCTGCACCAGTTCCTCCAGCGCGCGACGGTTCAGCAGTCCGGTCAATTCATCGGTGCCGGCCAGCTGGCGCAGCTCGCTGGTCAGCGCCGAGCGTTCGCGCGACTTCTCGCGCAGCACTTCAATCGCATCGAACAGGCGCTGCATCTCGGCCAGCGGATGGGTGACATGCTGCTCGGGCCCAGGCGCTTCGGAGGCAATCTGGATCACCTGCCGTTGTGCCTGCAGCAGAGGCCGCAGGATCTGCAGATGCGCGATACGCAGCGCCACACCCAGTACCACCAGGGTTCCCAGCGCGGTGGCCAGAAGTACCGCCAGCCGCGTGGCCTCCCGGTTGCGGGTGTGCTCGAACCTGGCGATGGACACACTCAGGTAACCGTCACGCAGCGCCTCAAGCGACTGCAGGGTCGGCACGTAGCGCGTGGTGAACTCGGCAGCGGTCCACGGCGGCGGCAGGCCACGCCGCCCGTCGTCGATCAGCTGTTCGATCATCGGCAGTGACTCGCCGAAGAACTGCCGGCGCGCCATATCCCAATGCCAGGACAGCGTCGGATCACTGCGGAACACCGATTCGTGGCTGCCGGCCAGCCGCCACAGTTCCAACAGGCGGCCCTCGGTCTGCAGCGCCGCGCGCACCTGTTCGTTGCGCCAGGCACCGGGTACCGCCACCGGCGCCATCACGTTGGAGGCCAGACGCCCGCCGTGCTCGCGCAGGTCGATCAGCACCTGGCCCTGCATGGCTGGAATCGCCGCTTCGCGGTCGGCCCTGACCAGTACGTTGATCTGTGCCGAGGTCAGCAGGTGCAGGCGGTCGACCACGGCAAACATGCCGCTGATCGCGCGCTCCACGTCTTCGACGCGTCGTGCGTCGCGCGGCTGCGCTGCCACCCGGTCCACGCCCGCGCGTGCCGACTGCAGGCGACGTTGCGCGTCCGCCAGCATCCCATGCTCATCCACCACGCCCGGATCAGCCGTGAACACGGCATCCAGCTGCTGCAGCGCGGTGTCCACACGCCTGCGCACCACCGCCAGCTGCAGCGTAAGCCGCGCATGCTCGCTGGCATCGGCCGGGTCGGCACCGAGCAGGCTGTTGGCCGGGCCGCGTTCGGCCGAGACCAGGTTGGCCAGGTCGAAGGTCTGGCGCAGCTGGCGCAGGCTGACCAGGTTGTCCTCGGCAGCGCTGTAGCGCAGCGTGCCCTGGACCAGCGCGATGGCCATCAACGGCAGCGTACAGACCACGAACGACCCCGCCAGGATCCAGACCCAGGTCCGCAGTCCGATGGGCGATGCCTTGCCGGCCATGCAAATTTCCCCTGAAGTGCGGATCACTGTAGCCGCCGGTCCCGGCAGCGCCAAGCCAGTGCCGCGCGAACCGTGACCATGGGTATACCGCAGCCACCGCGAACGCGCCGGCAAGGTCTCACCCCGCGCCGGGCTGGGGCGAATGCGTCACACCCTGCCGTACTAGATCCAGCGCTGGTCGACCAGTTCGCGCTTCACGTAGGCGTAGAACACCGGCGCCGCCACCAGGCCGGGCAGGCCGAACGCCGCTTCCATCACCAGCATCGCCAACAGCAGCTCCCAGGCGCGGGCCTGGATTTCGCCGCCAACGATGCGCGCATTGAGGAAGTACTCCAGCTTGTGGATCACGATCAGGTACAGCAGCGCCGCCACGGCCACGTAGAACGAGACCGACAGCGCGACGATGGTGATGATGGTGTTGGAAATGATGTTGCCCACCACCGGCAGCAGGCCGGCGATGAAGGTGATCAGTACCAGGGTCTTGGACAGTGGCAGGTGCACGCCGAACAACGGCAGCACGCCCAGCAGGAAGATGGCGGTGAACACGGTGTTGAGCAGCGAGATCTTCACCTGCGCGAACACCACCTGGCGGAACGCGGTGGCCAGGCGGCTGGTGCGGCCGATCAGCTCCTGCGCCAGCGGGCCCATCTTCGGCAGCGGCAGTTCGTCATACAGCGCGATCATCGCGCCCAGCACCATACCGATCAGTACGCGTACGCCCACCTGCACCACCGAGGTACCGGCCACGCCCAGCTGGCGCTGATGCTCGGCGGCCCAGTCGTTCAGTGCCGTGCGCAGCGCCGGCATGTCCTCGGGGATGTACGGCTGCAGCAGCGCCGGCACCTGGTGCCGCGACGAATTGAGGATCTCCATCAGCCGCGCCAGCAATGCGTCCGGTCCACCGGTCTCGTTGCGGAAAAATGACGCCACGCCGATCCCGGCCAGCACCAGCGCGCTGATGATCACCGCTGACAGCACGATCACCGCGATCGCCCGCGCCCGGCCTGGCGGCAGCTTGCCCTCCACGGTGGAGGCCAGCAGGTGGGTCAGCTGGAACACCAGCAGGCCCGACAGCAGGGTCACCACCAGGCCCAGCTTCAACGCCAGCCACATGCCCAGCAGCATCATCAGCCAGGCCGCGATCCTCGGGACGGGGGGCTTGGGCTGGGCAACGAGGGCGTCTTGCATGGGCGGCACGTCCGGGCAGGGTGGCCCATGGTAGAGGATTGGCGGCGATGATTCCGGGTGCAGGATGAACAGGCAACACACGCGGATTCCGCCGCCCCTTCTCCGTCCATCGGCACGTCCGCAATCACGCCCGGATCACACCCGGTCCAGTGCCAGATACCGCGCCGTGCGCACGATCGTCTCACGCTCGCCGAAGCTGGCCAGCTCGCCGGCAACACGCCCGCTGTCGCCAGTCGCTGCGATCTCCTGCAGGGTGCGCTGCATGGCCCGGATCGCAGCGCGCTGCAGGTCCGAGGGAATGATCACCAGCCGGTAATCGAGTTCGGCCAGCCGCGCCACGGGCACCAGCGGCGTCTTGCCGCTGTGGAACATGTTGATCAGCTTCGGCCCGGGAACCTGCTGCGAAATCACCTCGATCTGCTCCAGCGTTTCCGGTGCCTCGACGAAGATCATGTCCGCGCCCGCGTCCACATAGGCCTGCGCCCGTTCGATCGCCGCATCCAGGCCTTCGCAGGCGATGGCATCGGTACGCGCGATGATCATCAGCTCCGGGTCGATCCGCGACTGGCAGGCGACACGGATCTTCGTGCACATCTCGCCCGCGTCGACCAGCGTCTTGTCATCCAGGTGTCCGCAGCGCTTGGGGAAGGCCTGGTCCTCGATATGCAGGGCGGCAACGCCTGCCCTTTCGAACGCCCGCACCGTGCGTTCAACATTCGCGGTGCCGCCGAAGCCGGTGTCAGCGTCGGCGATCACCGGCAGATCGCAGGCATCGACGATCCGTTCAACCTGCGCAAGCACTTCGCTGAGGCCGAGCAGGCCGATGTCCGGCACGCCGGCCGAACGCGCGATGGCGCCGCCGCTGGCATACACCGCATCGAAGCCGGCCAGCTCCACCAGGCGTGCCGACAATCCATCGAATGCACCTGGCGCAATCACGCTGCCCTGGCGGAGCAGATCGCGCAACTGACGTGTCTTTTTCATGGGGTCTCCCTTGTCGTTGGACATCTGCCGTGGGATACCGATGATGTTGCCGCCAGCGGCGACCGTCCAATACCGTGTTCGTACAGCACCAGAACGTTTGAGGTTCCAATGGAACTGCGGCACCTGCGCTACTTCGTCATGACTGCCCAGCTGCAGAGCTTCACCAAGGCCGCCGAGGCCCTGCATATCGCCCAGCCGCCGCTCGGGCAGCAGATCCGCGCCCTGGAGGAAGAGATCGGCACACCGCTGTTCCACCGGCAGGGACGCGGCATCGTGCTCAGCGATGCTGGCCAGGTATTCTGGAAAGCCGCGGAGGACATCCTCGCGCGCGTCGACCAGGCCAAGGAGGAGGCGCTGCGCGCCGCACGCGGCGAGGTCGGCACGTTGACATTGGGGCTGACCGAATCGGCGACCTACAACGAGGCGGTCACCGCGCTGATGCGCAGCTTCCAGCGGGCGCATCCGGCAGTGCAGGTGCGGCTGGTAGAAGATGGCAGTGAATCCCTGGTCCGGCGCCTCGATGATGGCGAGCTCGATGCAGTGATCGTGCGCCCGCCGTTTTCCGATACCGGTGAACGGATGACACAGCAACTCAGTGCCGAACCCCTGGTGGCAGTACTGCCGGCCGATCACCCGTTGGCGTGCCGGACGAGCATCGCGCTGATCGAGCTGCGCGACGAGCGCTTCATCCTGTTCTCGCGGAAATCGGGCCAGGGCCTGAGTGCAGACGTCGTCGCTGCCTGCCGCAGCCAGGGCTTTGCGCCTACCATCCAGCAGGAAGCGCCGCAGGTGGCTTCGGCGATCAACCTTGCCGCTGCCCGCCTGGGCATCGCCATCGTGCCGGCCTCGATGCAGAGCATGCACCGCAGCGGCCTGGCTTTTGTTGCGCTGGAACTGGGCATGCCGACCACTACGCTGCAGTTGGCGGTGCGCTGCAAGCCTCCGGCAACGGCCGCCCAGCTGCTGGCCTGCGCCAGAGACGTGTCAACACCTCATTCGCCATAGCTGGCGTTGTTCTTGCCCTGGCGCTTGGCGTGGTACAGCGCGCGGTCGGCCAGTGCCAGCCAGTCCTCGACGCTGCCACCGCGCGGCGTCGCCGCGATTCCGATGCTGACGCTGAACTCGATGCCCGGGGTTGCCTGCCGTGCTGCCTCCAGAAGTTGCAGCCGAACCCGCTCTGCCACATGCATCGCATCGACGGGCGCACAGTCCTGCAGCAGCACGACGAACTCGTCGCCTCCCAGCCGCGCAGGGGTATCGCCGGGCCGGGCGAAGGCGCGCAAGGTGGAGGCGATATGGCGCAGCACTTCGTCCCCGGCGCGATGACCGTGCGAGTCATTGATGCGCTTGAAGTCATCCACATCAAGCATCAGCAGGCAGGCAAAACCACCCTGCCCCTGCGCCTTGTCCAGTGCCTGCTGCGCACGGACGATCAGGAAGCCGCGGTTGGCCAGCTCCACCAGCGGGTCCATGCGGCTCAGCCGCTTCAACTGGCGGTTCTGCGATTTCACCCGCCGCGCCAGCTGCCAGCTGAGGATGCTGAGGCCGATGCCGTAGACGAACAGGAACGGCACGCTGAGCACGATCGTGCGCTGCGATGACACCGGCTGGTAAGGAAACCCGAGCCCCCACCAGGTGAGCGCGAATCCCGCTACCAGTGCCAGTGTGGCCCGTACCGCCAGCTTCACCCCACCGGCGGCGATCTTGTCGGCGACCAGCAGCGCGGCGAACAACGCACTGGGTACCACGCTGAGCCCCATGAAGGCGATCCAGCCACCGCCAAAGAAGGAATCAACCACCATGCAACGGAACTGGACCACCGCAGGCTGCCGCTCGCGCTGGGTCAGCACCAGCGCGAGCGCCGGCCAGGCCAGCGCGTTGAGCAGCAGCAACACCCAGGCCCACGGGCCGTCCTGACGTTCAAGAATGATCGAGGCGATGGGAATCGCGCCCAGCCCATTGCCCACGAAGCGCATCCAGCCGATGCGACGTGCCGCGCCGATGCCTTCGACCGCGACTTCCGTCGAGTCCGTCAAGAACGGCATTGCCGACCCCCTTGCGCGATCGCACGCCCTTGCCGGGCGGCCTCTGGTGAGTCTGACAGCTCTGCGTCAATTCGGGATCAAGGATTCACGGCGGTTACCCTGCCTCACCCACGCCTGGGTGGCGCCGTTGAACCCCGCAGCATCAGGCTGAAATCCAGCGTCTGCTGCAGCGGCACATCCATGTGCTCGATGATGGCAAGCAGCAGGTTGACCGCGCGCTCACCGATCTCCCGCATCGGTTGCCGGATGGTGGTCAACGGCGGCGTGAGGTAGCGGGAAGATGCCAGATCATCGAAGCCGACGATGGACAGGTCCTCCGGCACGCGGATGCCCAGATCGCGGCAGGCCGCCAGGGTGCCCAGCGCCATCTGATCGCTGAAACAGAAGATCGCCGTTGGCGCAGACATGCCGTCCAGCAGCGCCATGGCAGCCGCATGGCCGGATTCCACCGAAAAGTCACCGGGCACGATGTTCAGCTGGCGCAGGCGTCCACGCGCCTTGCCAGCCGCCCGCACCCCTTCCAGCCGTTGCTGGTGCAGCGGATTGTCCGGCGGTCCGCCGACCACGGCGATCCGCTCGTGTCCCAGCCCATACAGATGTTCCATCACCACGCGCGCGGCCGCGGCGTTATCGATATGGACGCTGGGAATGCCCAGTGCGGGGTCGAACTCGCAGCCGTTGATCACCGGCGCGGCGGCACCGCGCTGCTGGACGATCTCGCGCGCCGTGGGCGGCAGGCGGTGCCCCAGCACGATCATGCCGTCGGCCTCGTTGCGCCGAAGCATCTGCGCATAGCGCTCCTCGCGGTCGGGTTGATGCTGGGTATCGCCGAGCAGAACCGCATAGCCGACCGCCTGTGCGGCGTCCTCCGCCCCCTGCAGGATCTGCGCGAAGAACGGATTGGCGATGTCCGGGACGGTGACCAGGATCTTGCCGCTGCGCTGGGTCTTGAGCGTGCGGGCCACTGTGTTGGGCACATAGCCCAGTGCGGCGGCGGCCTGCTCGATGCGCGCGCGGGTAGCCGGCAGCACTTTGTCCGGCCGGGAAAGCGCCCGCGACACCGTGCCTGCGGAGACGCCGACGTGCTTCGCGATGTCGTAGATGGTGGCCATGGCGTTAGTTCTCCTGTCTGCTGTGCAGTGCACAACAGGTCCTGCGTGAGCCCCTGCTAGGATAATGCAATCGATTGCATCGAGGGCGAATCACGTTGAAGACGCTCAAGGGTCCAGCGCTGTTCCTGGCGCAGTTCATCGGCGACACGGCTCCTTTTGATCGGCTGGACACGCTGGCCGGATGGGCCGCGGGTCTGGGCTATTCTGGCGTACAAGTCCCCACCGGCGCGCCCCACCTGTTCGATCTGGCCGAGGCCGCGCGCAGCCAGGCGTACTGCGACGACGTCGCCGGCATGCTGGCCGGTCATGGCGTGCAGATCACCGAGCTGTCCACCCATCTGCAGGGGCAGCTGGTCGCGGTGCATCCGGCCTACGACAGCCTGTTCGACGGATTCGCGCCGGCGGACAAGCGCGGCGATCCGGCTGCCCGCCAGGCTTGGGCAGTCGAGCAGCTTCTGCTGGCCGCCAAAGCCAGCCAGCGCCTGGGGCTGACCGCGCATGCCACGTTCTCCGGCGCATTGGCCTGGCCCTATTTCTATCCCTGGCCGCAGCGTCCACCGGGACTGGTGGAAGAAGCCTTCGCCGAACTCGGCCGCCGCTGGCGCCCGATCCTGGATGCGTTCGACGCCTGCGGCGTGGACCTGTGCTTCGAGATCCACCCGGGTGAGGACCTGCACGACGGCGCGACCTTTGAACGCTTCCTCGATGTGGTGGACCATCACCCCCGCGCGAAGATCCTGTACGACCCCAGCCACCTGCTGCTGCAGCAGATGGACTACCTGGGTTTCATCGACCGCTACCACGCGCGCATCGGCATCTTCCACGTCAAGGACGCGGAGTATCGCGCCAGCGCGAGCAGCGGCGTCTATGGCGGCTACCAGGACTGGATCGATCGTCCGGGCCGGTTCCGTTCGCCCGGTGACGGCCAGATCGACTTCAAGGCGATCTTCTCCAAGTTCGCCCAGTACGACTTCCCCGGATGGGCGGTACTGGAATGGGAGTGCTGCCTGAAGCACCCGGAGGACGGCGCACGCGAAGGTGCCGCCTTCATCCGCGACCACATCATCCGGGTGACCGAGCGCGCCTTCGATGACTTTGCCGACAGTGGCACGGACGCCGCATCACTGCACCACATGCTGGGAATCTGAGCCATTACCGCCCCGGGAGGGCAAGCCATGTCGCACGCCATGTCGCGCTTGGGCGCGATGATGTTTCTGCAGTTCTTCATCTGGGGAGCGTGGTTCGTGACCCTCGGGACGTACCTGGTACAGGGCCCGCTGCAGGCCAGCGCCAGCCAGGTGGCCACCGCCTTCCTCAGCCAGTCGATCGGCGCGATCGTGGCGCCGTTCCTGGTCGGCCTGATCGCCGATCGCTACTTCGCCGCGCAGCGCATCCTAGCGGTGCTGCACCTGGCCGGCGCGGTGCTGATGTGGCTGGCGTCCACCGCCACCAGCTTCAGTGTGTTCTCGGCCTGCGTGATGGGCTACATGCTGCTGTTCATGCCGACATTGGCACTGGCCAACAGCGTGGCGATGCGGCACATGCAGTCGCCCGAGAAACAGTTCCCGCTGGTACGCGTGGCCGGCAGCATCGGGTGGATCGTGGCAGGCGTGCTGATCGGCTGGCTGGGGTGGGAGCAGGCCCATCGGCTTGAACTGACATTCCGGATGGCCGCGCTGGCATCGCTGGTGCTGGGCCTGTATGCGTTCACTCTACCGCACACGCCGCCACTGGCACAGCAGCGCGATGCCGGGCTGGGGCAGATCCTGGGTCTCGACTCGCTGCGGCTGCTGAAGTCGCGCGCCTACCTGGTGTTCTTCCTGGCCTCCATCGCCATCTGCATCCCGCTGTCGTTCTACTACAACTTCACCAATCCGTATCTCAACGACCTGGGCGTGCGCGGCGCAGCGGGCCTGCAGTCGCTGGGCCAGGTTTCCGAGGTACTGCTGATGCTGGCCATGCCGTTCCTGTTCGTGCGGCTGGGGGTGAAGACCATGCTGGCGGTCGGCATGGCGGCGTGGGTGGTGCGCTACGTCCTGTTCGCCTTCGGCGATGCAGGCAGCGGCTTCTCGCTGCTGGTGATCGGCATCGTGCTGCACGGCATCTGCTACGACTTCTTCTTCGTCACCGGCCAGATCTACACCGATGCCCACGCCGGCCCCGCCGCGCGCAGCAGCGCGCAAGGCTTCATCACCCTGGCCACGTACGGCGTGGGCATGCTGATCGGCACCTTCCTGTCCGGCGCGGTGGTGGAGCACTTCACCACCGAGGCCGGCCCCGACTGGCAGCAGATATGGCTGTTCCCGGCTGGCGTCGCGCTGGTGGTGCTGATCGCCTTCCTGCTGCTGTTCCGCGACCGGCCCGCCGTGGCCGCCGCATCTTCCACACGCTGAGGACCACAGCCGATGCCAAAGCTTGGAATCGCCATCGTCGGCGCCGGCATGATCGGCGCCGTGCACCGCCGCGCGGCCTTGCTCGCCGGTGCCGAGGTACGCGGCGTTGCCGCTTCGTCAGCGCAGCGCGCGCGTGAGATGGCGCAGCTGTGGAATGTCCCGCGCGCCTATCGGGATATCGAAGAGGTGATCGCCGATCCGCAGGTGCAGGTCGTGCATGTCTGCACGCCCAACCATCTGCACCGCGCGATGGCGCAGGCCGCGCTGGAAGCCGGCAAGCACGTGATCTGCGAGAAACCGCTGGCGACCACGCTGGACGATGCGCAGGCGCTGGCGGCGTTGGCCGCCTCGACCGGCTTGGTTGCCACGGTCCCCTTCGTCTACCGCTACCACCCGGTGGTGCGCGAGGCGCGCGCACGCATCGCCCAGGGCGATCTCGGGCCGCTGCACCTGATCCATGGCAGCTACCTGCAGGACTGGCTGCTGGACCCGGCCAGCAACAACTGGCGCGTGGACCCGGCGTTGGGTGGCGCATCGCGCGTGTTCGCCGACATCGGCTCGCACTGGTGCGACCTGGTGGAATGGGTCAGCGGCGAACGCTTCGCCGAGGTCAGCGCGGCGTTCTCTACGGTCATCGCCGAGCGCGGCGCCGTCAGCGGGCAGAGCTTCAGCACGCCAACCGCAGCCAGCGCAATGCAGGCGGTAACGAGCGAGGACGTAGCGGCGGCGATGTTCAGGACCGGCGCCGGTACGCTGGCATCTCTGACGGTCAGCCAAGTCTCGGCCGGACGCCACAACCGCCTCTGGTTCGAGATCGACGGTGCCAACGCCAGTGTGGCCTTCAACCAGGAGGACGCCGAGCGCCTGTGGATCGGCCTGCCCGACCAGCGCGAGGAGGTCTTCGTGCGCGGACCAGGCGCCGGCAGTGCCGATCAACGCCGCCTTTCCGTGCTGCCGGCCGGCCACGCGCAGGGCTACGCCCAGTGCTTCGAAGCATTCGTCGCCGACAGCTATCGCGCCATCGACGACGAGCGGCCGCGGGGCCTGCCCACCTTCGAGGACGGCCTGCGCTCGGCGCAGATCGTCGATCGTGTCATTGCATCGGCCAGGTCGCGTACCTGGACCACCATCGGTTGAAACCCGGGAGGATCTGTTGATGAAAGCCCTTGTCCATGGAACTGCAAGCCTCATTCTGCTGCTCGCTGCCCTGCCCGCTTTTGCAGTCGAAGCTGTCAGCACGCAGAAGCCGATCGCGGTACAGATGTACACCCTGCGCGATGCCGGCTCGCTCGAGCAGCAGCTGAAGATCGTCCACGACGCTGGCGTCCATGCGGTGGAAACGGTCGGCACGCAGAACACCAGCGCCGCCGAGCTCAAGCAGCTGCTGGACCGGTATTCGATCAAGGCAATTTCATCGCATGTGCCGCTGGCCGAGCTGCGCAGCAACCTGGATGGGGTGGTGACCTTCAACCGGTCGATCGGCAACACGACGCTGGTGGTGCCGTACCTGGACAAGAAGGATCGCCCGGGCGATGCCGCCGGCTGGACCGCCCTGGGCCAGGAACTGGGCCGCATCGCAAAGCAGGTGCGCGGCAAGGGCATGCGCCTGGCCTACCACAACCACGACTTCGAACTGGCCGACTTCGACGGCAGGACCGGACTGGAGCTGCTGTTCGCCGCCGCCGGTCCAGACCTGCAGACCGAGCTGGACCTGGCCTGGGTCGCGCGTGCAGGCCTGGACCCGGCAGTGATGCTGGCAAAGTTCCGCGGCCACGTGTTCGCGGTACACGCCAAGGACAATGCACCGAAGGGCCAGGCCCAGGACGAAGGCGGATTCGCCGCGGTGGGCCAGGGCGTGCTGGACTGGAACGCGATCCTGCCTGCTGCGGCAGCCGCCGGCGTGCATTGGTACATCATCGAGCACGACCAGCCACGCGATCCGGCCAGGATCATCCAGACCGGTGCGGACTATCTGCGTGAACACCTGACCACCCGCGTGCCCGCCCGTGCGCGGCGCTGACGCATCAAGGAGCCCCACATGAAAATGATCCTGGCAATGGCGGTGGCCCTGGGCGGCATGAGCGTTGCGACAACCGCCTGGTGCAAGGACGACCCGGCTGCGGGTGCAAAGCTCTACACCGCGAACTGCGTGGCCTGCCACGGCGCCGATCGTGCGGGCATGCCGGGCGCGTTCCCGGCGCTCACCGACATCGGCAAGCGCATGGCACCCGCACAGATCAAGGAAAAGATCAGCAAGGGCGGTGGGCTGATGCCGCCCTTCTCCCAGCTGTCACAGCAGGAGATCAACGACATCGCCAGCTACCTGGCGAAGTAAGCGGCCGGCGACCACGCTGGCCGCGTGCCCCTACAGCTCGCGCACCCAGATGTTGCGGTAGCTGACCCTGGAGTCATGTTCCTGCAGATAGAGCGGCGCACACGCATGCGGCGCGTAGGAAGGCGCGCCGATGTACTCGGTCTTGCCCGCCAGCACAGTGTCGTCCTGCACCAGCACGCCGTTGTGCAGCACCGTGATGCGCGCGGGCGACACAAGCCCACCGCCCTGCGAGAAGCGCGGCGCCTTCCAGAGGATGTCGTAGGCCTGCCACTCACCCGGTGCGCGCGAGGCGTTCACCAACGGCATGGCCTGCTTGTAGATCGAGCCCGCCTGGCCATTGGCATAGGTCGGGTTGTTGTAGCTGTCGAGCACCTGCAGCTCATACAGCTCCTGCAGGAAGATGCCGCTGTTGCCGCGGTTCTGCCCGTCGAAGCCCTTCGTGTCGGTAGGCGTGCGCCACTCGACATGCAGCTGGACGTCGCAGAAGCGTTGCCTGGTGCGAATGCCCTTGCTGCCGGGCACGACGGTCATGGCGCCATCGGCAACCTTCCAGGGCACGCCTCCGCCCTGCTCCGACTCCCACGCGGAGACATCCTTGCCATCGAACAGCACGATTGCGTCGGACGGGGCCCTGCCTGGCGGCGTGGCCACGGTCGCAGGCACCGGCGTCCACACCTCGGTCTTCTTCGGGTCGCGCGCGGCGTCGGCACCGTTCTGCGCGAACACGGGTGCGGCGGCCAGCACGGTGGCCGCGATCAGCAGCGGCTTGATCATCCTGTTGCGCTCCATCAGCTGGTCCCCCAGGCGGGCGTGCCGGGAACATAGGCAAGATCGCCGTCGTAGCGCCCCGGCACGGCGACGTACTGCAGCACCCCGGTCGCGCCGACCTTCGAGGTGAAGAAGCCAAAGATGGCCAGCTGCTTGAGCATCGTGAAGTAGTGCGGCATCGCCTCGCCCTCTTCAGGCGTACCGGTCTCGGTGACCTCGGCCGTGTGTGATTTTGCTTCCGCATCCAGCGTGCGCAGCAATTCGGTGCGGGCTTCCGGCGCGAGCGACACGAAGCGGCCACCGGCGCGCTTGTCGATATCGGCCAGCCCTGCGCGGAAGGTCGCCTGCTGCCGGGCGGTGTAGCAGTCGCTGACGAAGGTCGCCATGAACAGACCAGCGCCCGCGTCTTTCGCCCCTGGTGTCCGGGTCCGCGGCAGGATGGTCTCGGCGATCTCGTCCAGCGTGGCGACGTCGGTATCGGAGAAATGAATCTTGGTAGCGCCCGCCGGCGCCTGACCCTGCGCAAGGGCAGGCAATCCAACCATGGCCGCACCGGTGGCGGCGACGATCATCTTCAACAGCTCGCGGCGATCCATCACAGGTTCCCCGCTTTCAGTTCGCGCACGGCGTGGTCGGCCGCGCGCGCGGTCAGCGCCATGTAGGTCAACGAAGGATTCACGCAGGCGCTGGAGGTCATGCAGGCACCGTCGGTCACATAGACATTGGGTGCATCCCAGACCTGGTTGTGCTGGTTCAGCACCGAGCTCTTCCGATCACGTCCCATGCGCGCGGTCCCCATTTCGTGGATGCCCTTGCCCGGGGCGTAATCGTTGTCGTGCATCTTCACGTCCTTGACGCCGGCCGCCTCCAGCATCTCGGCGGCATCGGTGGCCATGTCCTTTCGCATCGCCAGTTCGTTGGCACGCATGGCAACGTCCATCGCCAGCACTGGCAGCCCCCACTTGTCCTTGCGGTCGCGGTCCAGGCGGATCGTGTTGTCGTGGTGCGGCAGCATCTCGCCGAACCCGGTCATGCCGATGCGCCAGTCACCGGGCACGGTCAGCGCCTCCTTCAGATCGGCACCGATGTTGAGCTCGGCGATCTCGCGCGACCACCCCGTGCGGCTGGCGCCGCCCTGGTAGCCGAACCCGCGCAGGTAACCGCGCTTGTCGGCCGCGACGTTGCGGAAACGCGGAATGTAGAAGCCGCAGGGGCGACGCCCGAAGTAGTACTTGTCTTCGTACCCCTCGACGCGGCCGGAGGCACCCGCACCGAAATGATGGTCCATCACGTTGTGCCCGAGCTCGCCCGACGATGAGCCCAGCCCGCCGTCCCAGACGTCGGTAGCCGAGTTCATCAGCAGCCACGTCGAGTTGAACGACGACGCGTTGAGGAAGATGATCTTGGCCGTGTACTGGTAGGTCTGCCCAGTCTCCGCGTCGATGATCTCCACCCCGCGCGCACGCTTGCGGTCCTTGTCGTAGAGCACTTCCTTGACGATCGAGAACGGCCGCAAGGTCAGGTTGCCGGTCTTCATCGCCGCTGGCAGCGTCGCCGCCTGGGTCGAGAAGTAGGCACCGAAGGGGCAGCCCAGGATGCACTTGTTGCGGTACTGGCAGTTGACGCGCCCCTGCTCGGGCATGGGCTTGGTGATGTTGGCGGTGCGCGAGTGGATCATATGGCGCGTTCCGCCAAAGGCCTTCTTGATCCGTGCAGCTACGTCCTTCTCGACGATATTCAACGGGATCGGCGGCAGGAACTCACCATCCGGCAACACGTCCAGCCCTTCGCGGGTGCCAGCGATGCCGGCGAACTTCTCCACATGGTCGTACCAGGGCGCGATGTCGGCATAGCGGATGGGCCAATCGGCTGCGATGCCGTCCTTGAGATTCGCCTCGAAGTCCAGGTCGGAGAAGCGATAGCTCTGCCGGCCCCACAACAATGAGCGGCCGCCGACGTGATAGCCGCGGAACCAATCGAAGCGTTTGGTCTCGATGTAGGGTGAGTCCTGTTCGTTGGCCCACATTCCTTCCAGATTTTCGGCGAGGCCGTAGTCGCGCATCAGCACCGGGAACTTGGCCTTCATCGCCTGCGTCGGACGGTTTCTGTGCGGGAAATCCCACGCCTCCTTCATCGCGTTGACGTAGTCCTTGACGTGCTCGATGTTGCGGCCCCGCTCCAGCATCAGGACCTTCAAGCCCTTTTCGGTCAGCTCCTTCGCCGCCCAACCGCCACTGATTCCCGAGCCAACAACAATGGCGTCGTAGTGATTATCTGCCATGGGTTTCTCACCTGGGTGGATATCGTTTCAGACGTCGCAGAGGCGGATCGCCTCGCGCAATGAGCCAACGGGATCGGGCGCTGCAGGCGTGAACTCCTGCGCCAGATACCCCTTGAAACCGGTGTCGCGGATCGCGCGGCAGATGGCCGGATAGTGGAGCTCCTGCTGGTCTCCGATCTCGTTCCGGCCGGGCACGCCTGCGGTGTGGTAATGCTTGAAGCAGGCGTGATGCTTGCCGATGGTGGCGATGATGTCGCCCTCCATGATCTGCATGTGGTAGATGTCGTAGAGCAGGCCGAAGTTGTCCGAGCCGAGCCGCTGGCACAGCTCCACACCCCATGCGGAGTGGTCGCACAGGTAGTCACGATGATCGACCTTGGAATTCAGCAGTTCCATCACCAGCACCACCCCGCGCCTCTCGGCGTGCCCGAGGATGCGCTTGAGGCCGGCTTCGGCATTGGCCATGCCTTCGGCGGGGTCCATGCCGTTGCGATTACCGGAGAAGCAGATCAGGTTGCGATAGCCGGCATCGGCGACCAGATCGATGTGCCGCGTGTAGCGCTCCACCAGCTGGTCATGGAACTGGCGGCCGGCAAAGCCCTTGGTCAGGCCCAGCTCCGCGCCGTTGCACATCGAGCTGTACACGCCATTCGCCTTCAGCGTGGACCAGTCTTCCGGGCCGACCAGGTCGATCGCGGCAAAGCCGATGTCCTTCACCGTCGCGCAAAGCTGGGCGACGGACAGCTGCGGGAAGGTCCAGCGGGCGACGGAATGCTTCAGGTTGCCCTTGAGCGGCGCCATGGCGGCGAATGCGGGCAGCGTACCCGCAGTACCCAGAGCTACGCCTCCAGCAACCGCCATGCGCAACGCATCGCGCCGCGTGAGGCCCGTCGCCGGGGCCGGTCTGATCGAATGGATGGACATCCACCTGCCGGCCTCCCAACCGGTATCAAACGCAACGATTCACAGCAATGCAATCGATTGCACCATAGGGGAGGAAATTGTCTGTTTGCAAGTCGCGGTGCACGAAAACCGATGCTGCGGGGCACAACTCCGAAGGGATTCCGGATAAAGAAAAGCCCCGCATGAGCGGGGCTTTCTTTTCTGCTGCGAACGAGCGTTCGATCAGAACGGAATATCGTCGTCAGCGAAGTCGTCCATCGGCGGCGCCTGCTGCGGCTGCGGGCGCTGGTTGCCACCCTGGTTGCCGTAACCGCCGCCCTGATTGCCGCCCTGGTTGCCATAGCCACCGCCCTGGCCGCCGCGCTGGCCACCGCCACCGCCGCCGTACTCCTGGCGCGGCGCCTGCTGGCGCTGCGGGCGATCGCCGCCGTAGTTGCCGCCACCGCCGCCACCGCCGCCTTCACCACGGCCGCCCAGCATCTGCATTTCATCGGCAACGATGTCGGTGGAGTACTTCTCCACGCCGTCCTGGCCGGTGTACTTGTCGTAGCGCAGGCTGCCTTCGACGTAGACCGAGCTGCCCTTGCGCAGGTACTCGCCGGCGATCTCGCCGAGCTTGCCGAAGAACACCACGCGGTGCCATTCGGTACGTTCCTGCTGGTTGCCATCCTTGTCCTTGCGGACGCTGGTGGTGGCCAGGCTGATGCGGGTGATCGCCATGCCGCTCTGGGTGTACTTCACGTCCGGGTCGTTGCCGAGGTTGCCGACCAGGATGACTTTGTTGATGCCGCGCGCCATAGATGGATTCTTCCGTTGTCCGGGGCTGGACCAGTGATAGCACACCCGACGGGGTGCCGATACGCTGGACCTCCCACGGTTGCGAATGGGGGATATCGGAACGAGGCATCTTACCATTCCCTTCGCCCCCGGCCCGTCGGGAATCCGGCCGATCCGGGTCGGAACCGGCCTCAACGAAGCAGGGGACGATCCAGCAGCAGGCCGGTGACCCGCGTAACCTCCCCCACCGCCACCACCTTGGGCCCTTCATGGCAGTGGAAGCGCACGCCCGGCTGGATACGCTCCCGGTGCAACCCCGCCCTCAGCACCTCATTGACCACGGTCAGGCCCGCCAGAAGGGGCTCGCCCACCGGCAGCGGCAGCTCGGTCGCCCAGCTGTCGCCCTCAGCGTGCCGGAAGTCGGGCCAGATCATGAACAGCTCGGGTGTCCCGGCGTCATCGGCGTAGGCGAAGTCCCAGCGGATACCGTTCCGGGCCGGGCTGCGTCGCCCGCCCTCCTCCGGCGCGAGGATACGGATCCGCGCCTCGAAATCATCCGGAACATCCGGGTACAGGCGAAAGGACACCGCTTGGCTCCATCAGGCTGTGGCACTGACCGTCGCACACCCGCGACCTTGACCACAAGCGGCGTCGGCCAGGACGGCCGGCAGCCACCGCATGGCATCATGCCCAGGCACCTTCCGCCTGCCCCCTTCCGCGTTCCCATGACGATCAAAGGCAAAGCCACCTCCCTGGACATCGCCCACCTGGCCGGGGTCTCCCAGCCGACCGTGTCGCGGGCGCTCCGTGGCAGCCCGATGGTCAACGCCGAGACCCGCGAGCGCATCCTGCGCATCGCCCGCGAGCTGAACTACAAGGTCGACAAGAACGCCTCCAGCCTGCGCCTGCGCAACGCCGGCACCCTGGCCCTGCTGTTCTTCGAAGACCCGACCAACGACGACTCGCTGATCAACCCGTTCTTCCACTCGATGCTGGGCTCGATCACCCGCGCCTGCGCCCTGCACGGGCAGGACCTGCTGGTCTCGTTCCAGCAGTTGTCCACCGACTGGCAGGCCGACTACGAGGACAGCAACAAGGCCGACGGCATCATCCTGCTCGGCTACGGCGACTACCACGAATCGCGCGACCGCCTGCAGCGGCTGGTCGAACAGGGCACGCACTTCGTGCGCTGGGGCGCCGCCCTGCCCGGCCAGCCCGGCGTGTCGATCGGCAGCGACAACTTCCAGGGCGGGCATGACATCACCACCCACCTGTTGCAGCAGGGCTGCCGCCGCATCGCCTTCCTCGGCCATGCCTCCAGCCATTACCCCGAATTCCAGGAACGCTACCGCGGCCATGTCGCGGCCCTGCAGGACCACGGCCTGGCCGCCGAACCGGCGCTGCAGCACGATGCGATCACCACCGAGGCTTCCGGCCAGGAGGCCTGCCAGGTGCTGCTGGCGCGCGGTGAACCGATCGATGCGATCTGCGCCGCCAGCGACCTGATCGCCATCGGTGCGATGCGCGCGCTCCGCGAGGCTGGCCTGCGGGTGCCACAGGACGTGGCGGTGACCGGCTTCGACGACATCCCACTGGCGGCCTCGGTATCCCCGGCGCTGACCACCGTGCAGCAGGACACCAAGCAGGCCGGACAGCTGCTGGTGGAGCGCCTGCTGGCACTGATCGGCCGGCAACCGGTGGAGAGCCAGAGCATCCCGGTGAAGCTGGTGGTGCGGGAATCTTCGCTGCGCGGGTAAGCGCTGCCAGGCCACCGCCCCACGCCCCAACGTGCGACGGCGGAATTCTCCCCCCATGACCAACGGCGGATGCGCACGGAGGCTGATGCGCGGATAACGCGCAGACATCGCCCATTGAAAGGTGTACGTCGCATGCTGAAGATCGATTCGCTGTCCAAGACGTACGCCAACGGCGTGCATGCCCTCAACAACGTCAACCTGGACATCCCGCGCGGCATGTTCGGCCTGCTCGGCCCGAACGGCGCCGGCAAATCGTCGCTGATGCGCACGCTGTCCACCCTGCAGGAGGCCGACAGCGGCACGGCCGTGCTCACCATCCCCGGCGAGACACCGATCGACGTGCTGCGCGACAAGGACGCGGTGCGCCGCCGGCTGGGCTACCTTCCGCAGGATTTCGGCGTGTACCCGAAAGTCAGCGCGCTGGACCTGCTGGAGCATTTCGCGGTGCTCAAGGGCCTGACCCAGCGCGCGCAGCGCCGCGAGGTGGTCGATGGACTGCTGCAGCAGGTGAACCTGTGGGACGCCCGCAAACGCAAGCTGGGCACCTACTCCGGCGGCATGCGCCAGCGCTTCGGCATTGCCCAGGCGTTGCTGGGTGACCCGCGGCTGGTGATCGTCGATGAACCCACCGCCGGCCTCGACCCGGAAGAACGCAACCGCTTCCTCAACCTGCTGGCGGCCATCGGCGAGAACGTGGCGGTGATCCTGTCCACCCACATCGTCGAGGACGTAACCGATCTGTGCCCGACGATGGCGATCATGAACAAGGGCCAGGTGCTGCTGACCGGCCGTCCTGCCGAAGCCATCGACGCCCTGCAGCACCAGGTCTGGCGCAAGCAGGTCGATCCTTCTGAACTGGCCGACCACGAAGCGCGCTATGTGGTGCTGTCGACCCGCCTGGTCGGTGGCCGCCCGGTGATCCACGTGCACAGCGCCAACGACCCCGGCGACGGCTTTGCGGCCGTAGCTCCCGACCTCGAGGACGTGTACTTCCAGCGCCTGCGCCTGCAGGCCCGTGCCCGCGCGGCAGCCTGAGCGGAGCACGCCATGATCCTCAACTTCTTCCGCTTCGAGCTGCGCGAGCAGCTGCGTTCCCCGCTGCTGTGGCTGCTGGCCGGGCTGTTCGCCCTGCTCGCCTTCGCCGCCGCCTCCAGCGACGCCGTGCAGATCGGTGGCGGCACTGGCAACGTGCACAGCAACGCGCCCACCGTGATCGCGCAGATGCTGGGCATCTTCACCCTGCTTGGCATGCTGGTCACCGCACTGTTCGTCAGCAATGCGCTGTTGCGTGACTTCGAACTCGGCACCGCCGAACTGATCTTCGCCAGTCCGGTGAAGCGCCGCGATTACCTGGCCGGGCGCATCGCTGCCGCCCTGGCGGCCGGGCTGCTGGTCTACGTCCTGATCGCGTTCGGCCTGTGGCTGGCGCCGTTCATGCCGTGGGTCGATCCCGAGCGCATGGGCCCGATCAGCTGGCAGGGCTATGCGTGGACGTTCGCGGTCATCGTCATTCCGAACCTGCTGTTCACCACCGCGCTGCTGTCGCTGCTGGCGGCGCTGACGCGCTCGATCCTGTGGGTCTACATCGGCCTGGTGGCCTACCTCGTGCTGTATGGCGTCAGTGCAGCCCTGCTGCGCGACATCGACAACACGTGGATCGCGGTGCTGAGCGAACCGTTGGGCATGCGCGCACTGGGCCGCACGATCCGCTACTGGTCCACCGCCGAACGCAACAACGGGATTCCCGAGCTGGCCGGTTACCTGCTGGCCAACCGCGCCCTGTGGTTGGGCGTGGCTGCCGCGCTGTTCACCGCCACCTTCGCGCTGTTCCGCACCGAACGCAGCGGCAGTGGCCGTCGGCGCTGGGGCCTCAGGCAGGCGCAACCGGTTGCCGATGCCGGCGCCGTCCGCCCCACCCGCGCAACGCTGCCGCGCGTGGTACCGGCGTTCACTACCACCACGGCGTGGCAGCAGTTCCTGCGCCAGGTCCGCTTCGATACACGTGGCGTCCTGCGCAGCGTGCCGTTCATCGTGCTGCTCGTGCTCGGCCTGGCCAACTTCCTGCCCAGCGCGCTGTTCCGGCAGACCCTGTACGGCACCTCGATCTGGCCGGTCACCTCGCAGATGATCATGGGCCTGCAGGGCGCCTTCAGCTGGCTGCTGGTGATCATCGTGCTGTTCTTCGCCGGTGAGCTGGTCTGGAAGGAACGCAGCGCGCGCATCAATGAAGTGACCGATGCCATGCCGGTGCCGAACTGGGTGCCGCTGCTGGCCAAGTTCACTGCACTGCTGGCGGTGATCGTCTGCTTCCAGGCCGCCGGCGCGCTGGCGGCGATGGGTGTGCAGCTGGCCAAGGGCTACACGCATCTTGAGCCGCTGCTGTACCTGCGCAGCCTGGCCCTGGATTCGGTGGTCTACATCCTGATGGGCGGCCTGGCGCTGGTGCTGCAGGTGCTCACCAACAACAAGTTCGTCGGCTACGCACTGCTGATCGTGGTGATGATCGGCCAGGGTGTGCTCGGCCTGCTCGACTACACGCAGAACCTGTACAACTTCGGCAGCTGGCCCAACGCGCCCTATTCGGACATGAACGGCTACGGCCACTTCCTGACCGGGCAGCTGGCGTTCCAGGGCTACTGGGCCCTGTTCCTGCTGACGTTGATGTGCCTGGCATCGGCATTCTGGGTGCGTGGCGTCAGCCAAGGGCTGCGCCAGCGACTGGCCCTGGCCGGCCGCCGCCTGCGCGGTCCGACCGGCGTCTTCGCTGGAGTAGCGGCCTTGGCCTTCATCGGCGTGGGCGGCTGGCTCTACTGGAGCACCAACATCCGCAACGAGTTCATCTCGCCCGACCAGCAGCTGGATCTGCAGGCCCGCTACGAGCGCGAGCTGTCGAAGTACCGCACTTTGCCGCAGCCTCGCATCGTGGCGGTGGACAACCGCGTGGACCTGTTCCCCGAATCGCAGTCGATGGTGATCGATGCGAACTGGACGGTGCGCAACACGCATGCCGTGCCAATCCAGGACGTGCATGTCTCGATGGGCGACGACAAGCAGCTGGTCGCGGCTGACCTGGGTGGGCAGACCTTGTCGATGCACGACGCCGACCTTGGCTACCGCATCTACCGCCTGGCCGCGCCACTGCAACCGGGTGAAAGCCGCAACGTCCACTTCCGGGTGGTGCAGAAACCCAATGGCATCACCGCCGGCCAGGCGCCGAGCAACATCGTCGACAACGGCACGTTCTTCAACAGCCGCGTACTGCCGTCGTTCGGCTACAACGAAGGCGCCGAGATCAGCGACCGCAACGAGCGGCGCAAGCGCGGCCTGGGTGAGCCGCGGCGCATGCCCAAGCTGGAAGACGAAGCCGCGCGTGCCAACACCTACATCTCCAACGATGCCGATTGGCTCGACTTCCGCACCACGGTCTGCACCGCACCGGACCAGGTGGCGCTGGCGCCGGGCTACCTGCAGAAGGAGACCGCGGTGAATGGCCGCCGCTGCTTCAGCTACGCCATGGATCGGCCGATGCTGAACTTCTACGCCTATCTGTCGGCACGCTGGGAGGTGCGCAAGGCGAAGTACAAGGACATCCCGATCGAGGTCTACTTCGACCCGGCGCACGGCTACAACGTGGACCGGATGATCGAAGCGGTGCAGAAGTCGCTGGCCTACTACGAAGCGAACTTCACGCCCTACCAGCACCGCCAGGTACGCATCATCGAGTTCCCAGGCTATGCGCGCTTCGCGCAGTCGTTCGCCAATACCATCCCCTACTCCGAGGCCATCGGCTTCATCGCCGACCTGCGCGATCCGGACAAGGTGGACTACGTGTTCTACGTGACCGCGCACGAGATCGCGCACCAGTGGTGGGCGCACCAGGTGATCGGTGCCAACGTGCAGGGCGCGACGGTGCTCTCCGAATCGTTGTCGCAGTACTCTGCGCTGATGGTGATGGAGCAGGAGTACGGCCGCCAGCACATGCGCCAGTTCCTCAAGCGCGAGCTGGATGGCTACCTGTCCGGACGCGGTGGCGAGGCCATCGAGGAGCAGCCGCTGGAGCGCGTGGAGAACCAGCAGTACATCCACTACCAGAAGGGTTCGCTGGTGTTCTACCGGCTGCGCGAGGAAATCGGCGAGCAGGCGCTGAACCGTGCGTTGAAGCGCTTCCTGCAGGACAAGGGCTATCAGCAACCGCCGTACACCACCTCACGCGAACTGCTGGGCTACATCCGGGCGGAGACCCCGGCCGACCGCCAGCAGCTGGTCACCGACCTGTTCGAGAAGATCAGTTTCTACGACAACCGGGTGATGGCCGCCAGCGCCCGCAAGCGTGCTGACGGTCGCTACGACGTGACCCTGGACCTGCACGCCGCCAAGCAGTACGCCGATGGCAAGGGCAAGGAGAGCGACGGCACGATGGATGACTGGGTCGAGATCGGCGTGTTCGCCAACGGGCCGTCGGGCAAGGAACGCGACCAGAAGGTGCTGTATCTGCAGCGCCACCACATCACCAGCGCCGCGCCGAAGATCACGGTGACGGTGGATGAAAAGCCGGATGAAGCAGGCTTCGACCCGTACAACAAGCTGATCGACCGCGTGAGCGATGACAACCGGCGCAAGGTGACGATGTGAGGCAACGGGGCGCCGGCCTGTCCGCCGGCGCTCCACGCAACACCTGCGGGCTTGGCTCGGCCTTACTGTAGTGCCGAGCCATGCTCGGCATACTGCCCACGGTGACCGCGAAGCTTCAGCGCACCGTCGCCTTCGGCCCCAGCAACGCCAGCAGCACATAGACCACGATCGAGGCGACGGTACCGAGCGCCGCCGGCAACCCGAATGCCCACGCCGAACGGCCCTGCTGGCGCGCCCACTGGGCCAGATGCCAGGCCGCGCCCAGGTTGATCAGCCAGGCAATGACGAAGACCGGCCACAGCACCATGCCCACCGCGCGCAGCAGGGGCATGGAGACCAGTGCGGCAACGATGGCTGCGATCAGGAAGATCAGTGCTGAGCGGGAGTGCCGGGCCGTTGCGGCGCTCATGCGGCCAACCTGCGCACCATCACCAGCACGCGGTGGCTGCGGTTGTCGGCTTCCTGCAGCGGCTTCCAGCCCAACCGCGCATACAGGCCGCCATCCAACGATTCGGTCTGCAGGTACAGTTCGGAAACCCCCATCCGCACCGCCTGCGCCGCGGCCTGCTCGACCAGCGCGCCAGCCAGCCCACGCCCGCGATGACTATCGGCCACGAACACGCTGCCCAGCCAATGCTCGTACTGCGGGAAGGCCTGCATTTCCCGGCGCTTGAGCTGCACGGCACCGACCACCTGGTCGCCATCGAAGGCGGCGATCAGGTGCGGGAAACCCTCGGCGTCCTGAGGTGTGTTCAGCCGCTGCAGTTCCTGTTCCAGCGACAGGCCGGCGTCGCGGCCCCATTCGGCGTGGTACCACCGGGCCAACTGCTGCCGTTCCGGTGCATCGGCGGGTAATACCCTGAATTCCATGGCAATGCCTCGATGGGGAAGCGTTCTGTAGAGTCGAGCCATGCTTGACTGATCTGGCACTGTGCGAAAGGCAGTCGAGCATGGCTCGACTTTACAAATATAGCGCGGTGGCGGTTCAGCCCTGGGCGAAGTCCTTCAGGATCTCGCCCACGCCGCTCGGCGAAATCTCAAAGCCCAGCGAAGTGCCCGGATTGATCACCACGCCATAGCCACCCGGCACGCGGCGCAGCACGTCCAGCATCAGCCAGCGGATCTGGTGTTCGGCCTGCTGGCTGTAGATGCCCACCCGCGACGGGTCGGTGAACACGGCCACGTGCAGGGTGCCCTGCTTGTCGAACAGCAGCGGGTCGAAGCCGCTGCCGTCGGGAGTGACCAGGCTGCCGGTCAGCAGCACCACTTCGGAGGCGACGAAGGCCTCCATGAAGGCGCGGATCGGCACCGCCCCGTCCATCGCCGCCTTCAGCAGGGTTTCGATCGGGGTCTGCGGGGCGAGGTCGGTCATGGCGGTACGGTGGGGCGTGAGGGGTGCCTATTGTGCCGGATGCAGGCAAACCAGGTAGTGCCGGCCGCTGGCCGG
>OFRL01000123.1_pt1 | contig 42536 bp, 46 predicted proteins | sample 1543121 | NCBI WGS metagenome assembly OFRL01 (sample SAMN07774228, study PRJEB24372) | wastewater metagenome | isolation source: Lake Maggiore Cannobio | place: Italy: Cannobio | collected 2016-01
CGTACTGGATGCCCCGCCTTCGCGGGGCATGACAGTTCACGCGTGGTTCGACTTGCGTATCCTCACCGCTAGTTCTGCACCCGCACGCCCAGCATCACGACCGTCGATGCCGAGCTCTGTCCGGCCAAGTTCGAATCCAGCCAGTCGCGGCGCAGGGTGCCCTTGATCCACAGGCTGCGGGTCATCTTGTAGATCAAATCGGCCGACACCGAGTAGATCGTGTCGTTGCGGTTGTCGCCCTTGTACTCGAGCGTGCCGTAGCTGAACTTGCCGATCGCGGTCAGCCAGCGGCGGAAGTCGTGGTCGACCTCGATGGTGTAGGTGCGCGACAGCACGCCGGAGGTGCCCGGCAGCGTGGTCTCGCCGAGCTGGGTGTCGGAATAGAATTTGGCCGTGGTCAGCGGCGTCGCGGTCCAGGTCAGTGAGGCCGTGGTGAGCAGGCCTTCGAGCCGGTTGAGCCTTGTGTCGGCGTAGTCGCGCATCGCGTAGCCGATCGAGACTTCGCCGAACAACAGCCGGGTGAACTCGAACGAGGTGCCGGCCTTGGCATAGCCGCCCGATGAATCGCGCGCGTAGCCGGCGCGGTCGAGGAAGAGATCGTGGACGCGGCTGTCGCCCTGCACCTCGATGAAGGGCTTCACCGCCGGGTTGAGCTCGTAGCTGACGCGGCCGACGCCGCCATATTGGGTGAAGTTGCGGTCGTCGTTCGACGACGAGGTGCCGTCGGTCAGCTTCGACCATTGGTAGTCGGTGCGATCGACGGTGGCGCCGAGCGAGACCTGCATGCGGTTGAAATTCTGGTCGATGCCGAAGGTGCCGCCGACCGTAGAGTAGAGCGGATATTTGGCGAGGCCGGCCTGCACGTTCGGGCTGCCGGGATTGTCGGTCGAGACCAGCATGCGGGCCTGCGCCGTGAGATGGGTGTCCCTCGAGACATCGAGACGGCCATCGATATGGCCGGTGAAGCTCGGACGGTCGACGTCGAGCGGTGCCGACAGCGGCGTGCCGTCAATCTGCGTCAGCTGGGAGCCGTAGCCGGTGAAGGAGCCGCGCAGATCGGCGACCACGGCGTGACGCTCCCAGTCCGAGATCGCGACGAATTCCGGCGCCACCATGTAGAACGCCTTGCCCTGCGGCGAATTCAAGCGGCCCGGATTGGTGTCGTAGCCGGCCATCACCTCGACCGCGGTCTTGACCATGAACGAGCCGGCGTAGTCGCCGACCGCGCCGAACGGATCGTCGTCGATCTTGAGCCGCTTGCGCGGCGGCTGACCGACGATGGTGCCGGCCATCGCCGGCGGCAGCGGCGGCTTGTTGGCGGTCTCCGACGGCGGGATCGACAGCCGCAACTGCCCGGCCGCGGTCAGCGGCGGCGGCGGCGGCACCGGCGAGCCGGGTCCCGGCGGCGGCTTCGGCTTGGCCTGGCCTGGATAGTATTTCGGCTTCAGGCGTTTGCGATTGAGCGCGTCATAGCCCGAGGTCGCGGCGCCATTGGCGGCCGGAAGACCGTAAGTCGGGACCTGCCCGACACGGTCCGAGGTTGAGGTTGATGTCGACGACGGCAAGGCTCGCCGGCTCGGATCGGCGTCCGGCAATCTGAGGCCGTTGAGCGGATCCATCGCGTCGGCGGTGGTCCGGCGCAGCGGCGACTCCGGGTTGATCACCTGGCTCTGCCGGTTGGGGCTGAACAGGTCGGGCGTCACGGTCTGGGCACTGCTGAGCCCGGTCGTCGCGATCAGCTCAGGAGCAGTCAGCAAAAGACATGGCAAAGCCACGCGAACGAGACGTCCGCGCCGATTTGGGCCGCTTGCTGGCCGCCGCCACACGATGGAAATACTCCAACGAATTCATATACTTGACATACGCATCTCGCCGGGCGGCGAAAAACGTCGTTAATGGAGTTAAAACAATTATGGTTAATGAGCCGTTGAGGATCCGCCGCCGCGCGTCGCGTCGCGGAATCGAACGTGCTAAGGGAGATGCCCGGGTGCAAAACCCCTCCCCTGGAATCCGAAATGGCCAAACCGAAACCGCTGATGACCAAATCATCCGGCCCCGATGACGGCGCCGTTCAGTCGGCGCTCCGCACCCTCGATGCCGAAGCCAGCGGCGTCGCTGCGCTCTCCGCGGCACTCCGGTCCGATCTCGGCGCGCCGTTCACGGCTGCATCCGAGCTGATCTGCAAGGCCAAGGGACGGCTGATCGTGACCGGGCTCGGCAAGTCCGGCCATATCGGGCGCAAGATCGCCGCGACCTTCGCCTCGACCGGCACGCCGGCGTTCTTCGTGCACGCGGCGGAAGCGAGCCATGGCGACCTCGGCATGATCACCGCCGACGACGTGATCCTTGCGCTGTCATGGTCCGGCGAGCAGCCCGAGATGCGCAACCTGATCGCCTATGCGGCGCGCTTCGGCATTCCTCTGATCGCGATGACCGCCGACAAGGACTCGACGCTGAGCAAGGCCGCCGACGTGCAGCTGACGCTGCCCAAGGCCCGCGAGGCCTGTCCGCACAATCTTGCGCCGACCACGTCTTCGCTGATGATGCTGGCGCTCGGCGATGCGCTGGCAATCGCGCTGCTCGAGGGCCGCGGCTTCACCTCGACCGATTTCAGCGTGCTGCATCCGGGCGGCAAGCTCGGCGCGCTGCTGAAATATGCCCGCGACCTGATGCACACCGGCGACGCGCTGCCGTTGAAGCCGCTCGGCACCAAGATGTCGGACGCGCTGGTCGAGATGACGTCGAAGGGCTTCGGCTGCGTCGGCATCGTCGACAGCCACGGCCATCTCGCCGGCATCGTCACCGACGGCGATCTGCGCCGGCAGCTGACGCGCCCCGACCTGCTGACGCTGTCGGTCGACGAGGTCATGACCAGGACCCCGAAGACGATCGGCCGCGACACGCTGGCCGGCGAAGCGCTCGAGCTGCTCAACGCCTCCAAGATCACGACGCTGATCGTGACCGATGCCAAGAAGCCGGTCGGCATCATCCATCTGCACGATCTGCTGCGCGCCGGCGTGGCGTAGGTTCCTCCGTCATTCCGGGCTCGCCGCTTCGCGTCGCCCTCAGATGCGCAATTGCGCACCGGGGAATGACGCTCACTGCGGAAACCGCGCCGCGGTCGCCTCCAGCGGCAGGGCGAGCGCGTTGGCGAGGTAGGAGACGGTGCGGTAGAAGCCGCACAGCAGGATGATCTCCAGCACCTGATCGTCGTCGTAGTGTGCTGACAGCGCCGCGAACTCCGCGTCGTCCAGCGTCGCACGCGCGTGCAGCGCATCGACCGCCGCGATCAGCGCCTGTTCGGCCGGCGACCAGCAATCGGCATCGGCGTTGCCGCGCACGGTGGCGTGGACCTGTTCTTCCGACAGCCCGGCCGCGGCGCCGAACGCCGTGACATGCACGCCCCATTCATATTCGCAGGCGTTGAGCGCGCAGGTGCGGTCGATCACGATCTCGCGGTCCCGCAAGGAGAGCGGCCCGCGGTCGAGCAGGCTGCCGCCGCGAAACTTCTCCCACGCGCGCGGATGGCCGGCCATCGTGCGGAACAGCACCAGCGGCGGCTTGCCGCGCATGATGCGGTCGAAATGTGCTGTTGAACGTCCGCCGCATAGGGCGGATCGAGCGGCGCGATGCGTGACATGGGCTGATCCTGTTGCTACATTTAATGTAGCGATACGCTACAATATCTGTAGCGGTGTGCAAGAGAGATTCGAGCGGGAGCGCGACATGCCGAAGCAGGTTCCGAGCGCAAAACCGAGCGTCCGCGGCTCGCGGTCCGGCCGCCCGATCATGGCGCTGCTCGATCTGTTGGGTCGGCGCTGGACCTTGCGCATCGTCTGGGAGCTGCGCGAGGGCGCGCTGACCTCGCGTGCGCTGCGCACCGCCTGCGACGAGGCCTCGCCGACCATTCTGCAAACGCGATTGACCGAGCTGCGCGAGGCCGGCTTCGTCGAGTTGTCGGAGGAAGGTTACCGTCTCACCGCGCTCGGCTGGGAGCTGTTTGCGACCTTCACACCGCTCAACCGCTTCGCCGAGCGCTGGAGCAGGCAGGCAGGCAGCTAGACCGCGGCCACCGTCAGGCTGGCGCCGTCGGCGCGCACCACCTTCACGCGGCTTCCCGCCGGCGCGTCGGGGCCGGCGACGCGCCAGACCGTGTCGTCGATCCGTACAGTGCCCGATCCGTCGACAATCGGCTTCTCCAGCGTGAACTCGCGGCCGACCAGGGCTTCGTTGCGGCGGTTGAGGAACGGATTGCTCCTGCTCGCCTCGGTCGCTCCCCTGGCAAAATGCCGCCAGGCCGGCACCGCGAGCGCGGCAAACACCGCGAACATCAGGAGTTGGATCTGCCAGGATGGCGTGAACACGAAGGACAGCAGGCCGACCACGAGCGCCGCGAGCCCGAGCCAGAACAGGAACACCCCGGGCGCTGCAAGCTCCAGCGCCATCAGGATGAAGCCGAAGATCAGCCAGTTCCAGGTACCCAATGTCGAAAACATCTCGGCCATGACGTGACCTCTACCATTGTGGACGCGACGCCGTCACGTCCTCACCGCTGCGGCGGCACCGGCGGTGGCGGCGTCGGACCGGCCGGCGGCACCGAGCCGCGGCGCGCGGCCGCCGCAGCCGATGCGGCGCTCTCGCCGAAGGTCGCCTTGGCGATCTCGCCAATACCGGCGAGCGAGCCCAGGATGCTGGTCGCCTCGATCGGCAGCATCAGCACCTTCTGGTTCGGTGAATCGGCCAGTTGCCCGAACGCCTTGATGTACTTGTCGGCGATGAAATAGTTCAGCGCCGCGACGTCGCCCTTGGCAATCGATTCGGAGACCATCTGCGTCGCCTTGGCCTCAGCCTCGGCGGACCGCTCGCGCGCCTCGGCGTCGCGGAAGGCGGCCTCCTTGCGGCCTTCCGCCTGCAGGATCTGGCCCTGCTTTGCACCCTCGGCGCGCAGAATCTCCGACTGCCGCTGCCCCTCCGCCTGCAGGATGTCGGCGCGCTTGACGCGCTCGGCCTTCATCTGCCGGCCCATCGCCTCGACCAGGTCGGCCGGCGGCACGATGTCCTTGATCTCGATGCGGTTGACCTTGACGCCCCAGGGCGACACCGCGGCGTCGACCACGCGCAGCAGCCGCTCGTTGATCTCGTCGCGATGCGACAGCACCTGGTCGAGATCCATCGAGCCCATCACCGAGCGGATGTTGGTCATGGTCAGGACCGTGATCGCCTGGTTGAGATTGGCGACCTCGTAGCTCGCCTTCGCGGCGTCGAACACCTGGTAGAACGCGACGCCGTCCACCGTCACGGTGGCGTTGTCCTTGGTGATCACCTCCTGCTCGGGGATGTTGATCACCTGCTCCATCATGTTGATCTTGCGCCCGATGCGATCGAAATAGGGCACGATCAGGTTGAGGCCGGGCGACAGCGTGCGGGTGTATTTGCCGAACCGCTCAATGGTCCAGTCATAGCCCTGCGGAACGGTTTTGATCCCGGCGAACAGCGTGACGATGACGAGAAGAACAAACGCGATCGCGAAAATGTCGAAGCCAGTCATGAAGTCCTCCAGGCACGGTCGTGCATTGGTCGGCAGGACCGCTTCGCCGGTTCAGCCGGCTGTTGTTCTCCCTAGCACATAGGAGGCGGTCGTGCGGGCCACCAGATGCACGAAGGCTGAACGAACCGCGATGTCGGTTGTCACGGATCGTTAACAAAGCGCTTCAGCCTTGCTAGATCCAGCCCTGAAGCTCGCGCAACACCAGCTGGCGGATCACGTCCATGCCGCCGACGCTGTCGTTGAGACAGGGGATCGCCGCGAACTGCTCGCCGCCATGATGCCGGAAGATCTCGGCATTCTCCTGGGCGATCTCCTCCAGCGTCTCCAGGCAGTCGGCGGAGAAGCCGGGCGTCACCACGGCAATACGTCGCACGCCGTCCTTCGCCAGCTTCTCGACGGTCTTGTCGGTATAGGGCTGCAGCCACTCGGCATTGCCGAAACGCGACTGGAAGGTGAGGATCAGCCTCGAGGCATCGAGCCCGAGCCGCTTGCGCAGCGCGTTGGTCGTGGCAATGCACTGCGCCTGGTAGGGATCGCCCTTGTCGACATAGTCCTTCGGCATGCCGTGGAACGAGGCGAGGATGACCTCCGGCTGGAACGGCAACGTCGCAAGATGGTCGTTGATCGAGACCGCCAGCGCCTCGATGTAATCGGGGTCGTCGTAATAAGGCGGCGTCACCCGCAAGATCGGCTGCGCGCGCATGCCGGCCAGCACGCGAAACACCTCGTCGCAGACGGTCGCCGACGTCGCCGCGGAATATTGCGGATAGAGCGGCACCACCAGCAGCCGGCCGCAGCCCTGCGCCGCCAGCGCCTCGATCCGTTCCTTGATCGACGGATTGCCGTAGCGCATCGCCCAGTCGACCACGACGTGGTCGTGATCGGCGATCGCCTCCGCCAGCTTGTCGGCCTGCGAGCGCGTGATGGTCTTCAGCGGCGACTCGTTCTTCTCGGTGTTCCAGATCTTCAGATAGTCGCGCGCCTTGCGGGCCGGACGGACGCGCAGGATGATGCCGTTGAGGATCAGCTTCCAGACCAGGCCCTGATTCTCGATCACCCGCGGATCGGACAGGAATTCCTTCAAGTAGACCCGCACGCCCGCGGCGTCGGCGGTATCCGGCGTGCCGAGATTGACCAGCAGCACGCCGACCCGCTCCGGCTTCGGCGCCGCGGCAGGCTTCGCACTCTCGAAGGGAATTACCGTGCTCATGATGGCCTTGCGCCTAAAATCCTTCGCTTGGGGCTTTGGGCTTCGCGCGTTGCTCCAACCTTGTCAAGCAGAGCGCGAGTTGGCTACCTTCCGCCCCGTGAATGGGGGGAACCATGACGATCGCCGAATGGTGCGTCTTCGGGACGCTGATGCTTTCGCTCCTGACGATCGTATCGGTGAAATGGATCAGCTTTCGCAGCTTCGACAATTCCAGGCCGCGCGATCCCGATTTCTACGACGACCCGATCCGCTCGCGGGCGCTCGGCGCCCACCAGAACGGCATCGAGACCTTCCCGTTCTTCGCCTTCGCCGTGTTGCTCGCCGAATACCGCGTCGGCCCGCTGCGGCTGATCGACGAACTCGCGGTGCTGTTCCTGATCGTGCGGATCGCCTACGTCTTCACCTATATCGGCAACCGCCCGACGCTGCGCTCGATCCTCTGGAGCATCGGTTTCGCGATCAACATCGCGATCTTCTTCCTGCCGGCGATCAGGGGATATCTGACGAGCTGAGTTGCCTCTCTCCCCGCCTCCGTTCCTAGTGAGGTGAGTGCGCCGGTCAGGCTCCTTCTCCCCCTGCGGAAGAGGGTGGGGAGAGGGGTGGCCCCGGGCGAGATGTACGAGGGCGAGCAAAGCTCCATCAGCCAACATCTCGCACGCCGCCTGGTAAGCGCTCGCACCCAACAAGCAGTGGAGCAAGCGGCACCCCTATCCCTAACCCTCTCCCGCAAAGGGAGAGGGAACCCTCGCAGCGATGCGCCCCTCACTCAGGAGACCTCTCCCCGCAAGCAGGCGAGGTGACCTCACAAGCACGTCGCCCGTTCGGCCGCGACATAGCCGAACAGCAGCCCGAGTCCGAACAGCAGCACCAGACCGGCGGCAGCGAATTCCAGGCCGCGCATGATCAGCATGCCGCCGCCGTCGCGCACCGCGCTCAGCCGCTCGGCCATGCCGCGCGCCGACACCGCAACCAGCGCGATCGCGGCGACCGTAATGGCGGTGCCGAACCCCATCGCGAAGGTCGCGGCAATGCCAGCCCAGAACAGGCCCTGCGCCAGCGCGAACACCAGCACCAGGATCGCGCCCGAGCACGGCCGGATTCCGACCGTCAGGATCGCGCTCAGACCACGCCGCCAGCCGCCCGGGCCTGCGAGCTCGGCCGGCGTCGGCCCGTGCGAATGGCCGCAATGCTCGTCATGGACGTGTTCCGCGTCATGATCGTGGTCGTGGCCATGATGCTCGTGGTGGTGATGGCCGTGATCGTCATGCGCGTGACGATGGTGATCATGGCCATGGTCCCGGTGCACGTGATCGTGATGGTCATGGTCATGCTGATGCGTGCCGGCCAACGCCAGCGCCGGACGCGGCAGCTGGAGCGCCCGGAAAAAACCGCCGCCCTTGACCCAGACCAGCCGGGCACCGAACGCTGCGATCAGCGCGTAGCTGGCGATTTCGATCGCCTTCTCCGCCCCGCACATCGTCCTCGCCGTCGCATTGAGCAGCCAGGCGCAGACGCCGACGATGGCGACCGCGACCAGCGACTGCATCAGCGCCGAGGCGAACGACAGCACGACGCCGCGCCGGGCCGTCTCGCGGTTGGCGACCATGTAGGACGAGATCACCGCCTTGCCGTGGCCGGGACCGGCGGCATGGAAGATCCCGTAGGCAAACGAGATCGCAAGCAGCGTCCAGACCGCCGAGCCATCGGACTTCGCGGCGCGGATGGTCTGCGAGATCTCGCGGTAGAACTCCGACTGCTTGGCCAATAGCCAGCCGACGATCCCGCCCTGCGGCTCCGCCGCGCGCGGCGCACCGAACGGATTCTGCGCCAGCAGCGCATGAACCGTGCCGTCGAGCAGCGCGAACCCGGTCAGCACGGCGGCCGAAAGCGCAAGACCGCGCATCGCACGAGAGACGTTCTGCGTCATGGGCACTCCACCGTGATCTTGTTGGCGAACATCATGCCGAAATTGCCGTTGCTGCCGTCGAGGAAGTTCTGCTCGCCGAGCTTCTGCGCGGCGGCGGTGCCGTCACTGTTCGGCCGCTCGAACTGCATCTTGCAGTCGGCGGCGGCACCGACCAGCTTGACCGGATCCTTATCGGCGAACTGGAAATCGATGAAATAGGTCGGGTCGAACACTTCGAGCGAGAGCTTGCTGGCCTTGAACGGCGTCTTCACCGGCAGGGTGAAGTGCAGCGTCAGCGCCGAGTCCTTGTACTCGAGGAAATAGTCGACCGGCTCGGTGAACTTCTGCTTCTTGCCGTCGCCCTTGGCGAAGGTGAAGTAGGCGTATTCCTTCAGCGACTCGACATTGGTCTGGGCCAGCGGCGCCAGCTCCTCGCGGCTGTAGGCACCCTTCACCTTGGTCTCGATGCCCTGCAGCGCATAGGTCGAGAACATGTCGTCGAAGGTCCAGGCGTGGCGGACGCCGGTGATGGTGCCGTCGGGCGCGTAGATCACTTCGCTTTTGGCGGTGATCCAGACATGCGGATGGGCCTCGGCCGCCGCCGTGCCGAGCACGACGGTGACCGCGAGCACGAGCCAGGCGATCGGCCGGCTGAGGGACAGCCTCACCTTCAGGCCGCCTCTGGCGTCTCGAGCAGGCCGCGCCGGCGCAGCAGGGCATCCGGCTCCGGTTCGCGGCCGCGGAAGGCGACATAGGCCTCCTCCGGATCGCGTGAGCCGCCCGACGAGTAGATGTCGTCATGCAGCCGCTTGGCGGTCGCCGGATCGAAGATGTCGCCGGCCTCCTCGAAGGCGCCGAAGGCGTCGGCGTCCATCACCTCCGACCACATGTAGCTGTAATAGCCGGAGGCATAATGGTCGCCGGAGAAGATGTGACCGAACTGGGTCGGCCGGTGGCGCAGCGAGATTTCCGCGGGCATGCCGATCTTCTCCAGCTCCTTCTGTTCGAAGGCGCGGACGTCCCGGCTCGCCGCCGCCGGCTGGGTGTGGAATTCGAGGTCGACCAGCGCCGAGGAGACGAACTCGACGGTGGCAAAGCCCTGGTTGAACTTGCGCGCGGCGAGGAAGCGCTTGAGCAAATCGTCCGGTAGCGCCTCCCCGGTCTGGTAGTGGCGGGCGAAGCGCTGCAACACCTCGGGCCGTTCCTGCCAGTGCTCGTAGAGCTGCGAGGGCAACTCGACGAAGTCGGTGAACACGGACGTGCCCGACAGTGACGGGTAGGTCACGTTGGAGAGCATGCCGTGCAGGCCGTGGCCGAACTCGTGGAACAGGGTCCGCGCATCGTCCGGCGACAGCAGCGACGGCGCGCCGTCGGCGCCCTTGGCGAAGTTGCAGACATTGATGACCAGCGGCGCGACGTCGCCGTCGAGCTTCTGCTGGTCGCGCAGCGAGGTCATCCAGGCGCCGGAGCGCTTCGAAGGCCGCGCGAAGTAGTCGCCATAGAACAGCGCCTTGTGCTGGCCATCGCGGCCCTTGACCTCCCAGACCCGGACGTCCGGGTGCCAGACCGGGATGTCCTTGCGCTCCGCGAAGGTGACGCCGAACAGGCGGGTGGCGCAGTCGAAGGCGGCCTCGATCATGTGGTCGAGCACCAGATAGGGCTTGATCGCGGAATCGTCGAAATTGGCGCGCCGCTGGCGCAGCTTCTCGGCGTAGTAGCGCCAGTCCCAGGCCGCCAAGGTGAAATTACCGCCCTCCTCCGTGATCAGCGCCTGCAACGCGTCGCGGTCGGCGAGCGCCCGCGCCCGCGCCGGCTTCCAGACCCGCTCCAGCAGACCGCGCACGGCCTCCGGCGTCTTGGCCATGGAATCCTCGAGGCGGTAGGCGGCGTAGGTCGGGAAGCCCAGGATCTTCGCAGTCTCCTCGCGGAGCCTGAGGATCTCCACGATGGTCGCGTTGTTGTCGTTGGCGTTGCCATTGTCGCCGCGGGCGGTGAAGGCCTTGTAGACCTTCTCGCGCAGGTCGCGCCGCTGCGAGCTCTGCAGGAACGGCTCGACCGAGGAGCGCGACAGCGTCACGATCGCCTTGCCGGCCATACCGCGCTCTTCCGCCGCAGCCTTGGCAGCCGCCACGAATGTGTCGGAGAGGCCGGCGCGGTCGCCCTCGCCGAGTTCCATGAACCATTGCTGCTCGTCGCCGAGCAGATGGTGGCTGAACGAGGTGCCGAGATGGGCGAGCCGCTCGTTGATCTCGGCCATCCGTACTTTTGCGGCCTCGTCGAGCCCGGCGCCGGAGCGGTGGAAGCGGGTATAGGTACGCTCCAAGAGCCGCATCTGCTCGCCGGTGAGGCCGAGCGAGGCGCGCTTCTCGTGCAGCATGGCGATGCGGCCAAACAGCACAGCGTTCATCATGATCGGATTCCAGTGCCGCGCCATCCGCGGCGACACTTCCTTGTCGATCTCCAGGATCGCCGGGTTGGAATGCGCCGACACCAGGTCGTAGAACACGGCCGAAACCTTCGACAGCAGCTTGCCGGAACGCTCCAGCGCCGTGATCGTATTGTCGAAGTCGGGCAGCGCCGGATCATGGGTGATCGCAGCCACTTCCGCCGAATGATCGGCGAAGGCCTGCTCGAAGGCGGGCAGGAAATGCTCCGGCTTGATCTCGGCGAAGGGCGGTGTCTCGAGCGGCGTCTGCCACGCCTTCAGGAGGGGGTTGGCAATAGCCTCTGCGCTGGTTTCTGACATCGAATGTCCCGTTTTTCGCCTTGAAAATGCGGCCCAATCTATATCACGCGATACGGCATTTTTGGGCCTTTTGCGCTTGATAGATGGGCTCTTTTCGGAGAGATTGCGCCCCCTGAACAGGACCTATTTCATGACCATGCAGCCCTCCGCCTCAGGCAACAGCCGGATCTACTGGCCGAGCGTCATCACGGTGATCTCGGCGGCGATCCTGATCGGCGCGGAAGTATTCGGCGCGGCGTTCGCCGGCGGCTGGGCGCTCGCGATCCTGTTTGGACTCAACGACACCGGCGCGCACATCCTGCAGGCCGTGCTGTTCGGCCTCGGCGTCCTGATCATGATCGCCTTCATCCGCGGCGCGCAGCGCATCGAGCCGTTCACGCGTCGCGCGTGAGTTCGTGCGATTCAAGAAAGCGCTGCGGCACAGGGCTAAAACGCACACGCTTCGTTAGCCATTCTTAACGGCCGTTCATCTTCAGCGACTGCTCGACGCGCCATCGCAAGCGCGCGTTAGGGAAATTTGTCGCTATCGCAAAAAAATTCTTGCGAAGCGAATTCAAAAGACTTATTTCCTGCCTTGCCCAATTTCGCACGTGCCTGTGGTCGTGTGTCAGTCGGTAGGTATCCGGACAAGAGGCCGGACAGCCGCCAAGGGGTGGAAGAACCGAGGGTCGCTTACGTCCATTTGGACAGTCCATCTGGACACGAGGCGGCCAGCATCTCTCTCCAGGGATGCCTTGTTGAAGGTCTCGCCACTCTTTGCAACCGTGACTGGCAGCCGGAGGCGAACCGGCGCACCCCGCTCTCCACGGGGGACGCGACTTAAAGCAACGACGGATCGGGCTTTTTTGGTCTCTACCGGCAGTCCAACGCCGGCGCGGGCTACTGAAAAGGCTTGTCCTTCATTGCCAGGTGAGCGGGCGGGAAACTCTCCCAACCAATCCACGGCAGCACAGTCTGGTTTGAGTCTTTTGGCCTCGACGCGCCTCCATCGCGCGATGTGGCCGGAGCGCTCTCACCCGACGTCACGTTGATGCGGATCCCGTCGCTGGGGCCGCTGGAGAGTGCCATGACTGAACGTATCCAGGAATTCCTGCGCAACCGCCGCCAGGATGGTCTCGACACCGAGCCGTGCCTCGTCGTCGACCTCGAAGTCGTGCGCGACAACTACCAGACCTTTGCCAAGGCGCTGCCGGACAGCCGCGTGTTCTACGCGGTGAAGGCCAACCCTGCGCCCGAAGTGCTGTCGCTGCTGGCTTCGCTCGGCTCCTGCTTCGACACCGCGACCGTCGCGGAGATCGAGATGGCGCTGGCTGCCGGTGCGACGCCGGACCGCATCTCCTATGGCAACACGATCAAGAAGGAGCGCGACATCGCGCGCGCCTTCGCGCTCGGCATTCGCCTGTTCGCAGTCGATTGCGCCGCCGAGGTCGAGAAGGTCGCCCGCGCCGCTCCCGGCGCCAAGGTGTTCTGCCGCATCCTCTATGACTGCGCCGGCGCCGAGTGGCCGCTGTCGCGCAAGTTCGGCTGCGATCCCGAGATGGCGGTCGAGGTGCTCGACCTCGCCAAGCGCCTTGGGCTGGAGCCGTGCGGTATCTCGTTCCATGTCGGCTCGCAGCAGCGCAAGGTGAAGGCGTGGGACCGCGCGCTCGCGATGGCCTCGACCGTGTTCCGTGACTGCGCCGAGCGCGGCATCAACCTCACCATGGTCAACATGGGCGGCGGCTTCCCGACCAAGTATCTCAAGGACGTTCCGCCGGTGCTGCAATATGGCCGGTCGATCTTCCGCGCGCTGCGCAAGCATTTCGGCAACCAGATCCCGGAGACGATCATCGAGCCGGGCCGCGGCATGGTCGGCAATGCGGGCGTGATCGAGACCGAGGTCGTGCTGATCTCGCGCAAGAGCGACGAGGACGAGGTGCGCTGGGTCTATCTCGACATCGGCAAGTTCGGCGGTCTCGCCGAGACGATGGATGAGTCGATCCGCTACGCGATCCGCACCCCGCATGACGGGGCGGACATGACGCCGTGCGTGCTCGCGGGCCCGACCTGCGATAGCGCCGACGTGCTGTACGAGAAGCTGCCGTATCCGCTTCCGGTGACGCTCGAGATCGGCGACAAGCTGCTGATCGAAGGCACCGGCGCCTATACGTCGACCTACTCGTCGGTGGCGTTCAACGGCATTCCGCCGCTCAAGACCTACCACATCTAAACCGCCTCGAGGTCGAGGCCTGATGAACCGGGAGCCGGCCCCGCCGGCTCCTTACCGATCATTTTTGATTTTTCCGAACGACGCTTGCTGCGGCGTACGCCATGCCGTTGCAAGCGGGGACTGACGTGCCATGACTGCAAAACGGAACACCGCCGCTGCCCTCATCCGAAGAGCCGCCCCGTTCGCGATCCGTGCGGAGCGTGCCTCGGACGTCGTCGCGCGCGAAGCGCTGCTGGATGCCTGCTTTGGCGAGAACCGCCAAGCGCGCACCTGCCAGCGCCTGCGTGACGGACGCGCGCCCGCCCAAGGCCTGAGCCTTGCCGCGGTGCGCCAGGGCGACCGGTTGGTCGGAACCGTGCGGCTGTGGCACGTCAGCGCGGGAGGCCGCAGCGCGCTGATGCTGGGGCCGCTGGCGGTCGACGACGACTGCCGCGGCCTCGGCGTCGGCGCCGCGCTGATGCAGCGCGCGCTGGCTGTGGCGAAGGCCCGCGGCCATGGCGCCGTGATCCTGCTGGGCGATGCGCCCTACTACGCCCGCTTCGGCTTCACCGCCGCCAAGACCGGCGAGCTGTCGCTGCCGGGCGCGTTCGAGCGCGACCGGCTGCTCGGCCTCGAGCTGGTCGAGGGGGCGCTGGACGGCGCCTGGGGCATGATCACGCCGGCCGGCGCACCGCTGTTGCCCAAGAGACCATTGCTCAAGACCAAGGCATCCCGTTCCCGAAAGGCACCGCTCGCCGTGCCGCACGCGGCGTAGGGCGGGCACCATGTCGGAGAGCCTTCCCGCAATCGATGGCGCGCGCCCGCGTTGGCGCGGCCTCGTCACCACGATCATGCTGGTCCTGATCTCGGTCATGATCGTCCGGGACATCCTGATCCGGCGCTGGGCCGGCGCGCCGCCCTCGCCGCCGGACACCACGCAGCAGTCCCGCTAGCCCCAGCCGTCAGGCTTCCAGGTCAGAATCCGAGGGGTTGCGCGGGCGGCAAGAATGCCCGTAAACCCCGCGCACAGCCATTTTCCGTCGAGGTCCAGCATGTCCCGCCGCCTGATTTCCACCGGCTCGCCGTTCGAGAAGACCGCCGGCTACAGCCGAGCCGTGATCGACGGCGATTTCGCTTTTGTCGCAGGAACCACCGGCTACGACTACACCACGATGACCATGCCATCGGATGTCACGAGCCAGTCACGGAACTGCTTCAAGACCATCGAGGCCGCCCTCAAGGAGGGGGGCTTCGCGATGGCCGACATCGTCCGCGCGACCTACTACCTCACCGACGTCAACGACGCGGATGCCCATTTCTTGGTCTGTGGCGAGGTTCTCGGCGACATCCGTCCGGCGGCGACACTGCTGATCGTGGCCGGGCTTCTGAAGCCCGAGATGAAGGTCGAAATCGAAGTCACCGCAAAGCGACGCAATCCCTGATCCACTCTACCCGCCGCTCGGCGCTCTCCTGGAGAAAATGATGAGCCCCTCCTCGCAGATCTACGCGAAAATCACCGGCCCCATTGTCATGATCGGCTTCGGCTCGATCGGCAAAGGCACGTTGCCGATGATCGAGCGGCATCTCGATTACGACAAGTCGCGCATCACCGTGATCGATCCCAAGGACGAGGGCCGCAAGGCGCATTGCGAGAAGCACAACGTAAAATTCATCCAGCAGGCCGTGACCAAGGACAATTATCGCGACTTGCTGAGCCCGCTGCTCACCGAAGGCGGCGGCCAGGGCTTTTGCGTCAATCTCTCGGTCGATACCGGCTCGACCGACATCATGGAGCTCTGCAACGAGCTTGGCGCACTTTATATCGACACCGTCAACGAGCCCTGGCTCGGCTTCTATTTCGATTCGTCGAAGGGTCCTGAAGCGCGCTCCAACTACGCGCTTCGCGAAGTGACGCTGGCCGCCAAGAAGGCACGCCCCGCGGGCTCGACCACGGCCGTGTCCTGCTGCGGCGCCAATCCCGGCATGGTCTCATTCTTCGTCAAGCAGGCGCTGCTCAATGTCGCCGCCGATCTGAAGCTCAATGCCCCCAGGCCAAAGACCAAGGCCGAGTGGGCGGACCTGATGCGGCAGGCGGGTGTCAAGGGCATCCACATCGCCGAGCGCGATACCCAGCGCTCCAAGTCGCCGAAGGAGCCCGATGTTTTCGTCAACACCTGGTCGGTGGAAGGTTTCCTGTCGGAAGGCGTGCAGCCGTCCGAACTCGGCTGGGGCACCCATGAAAAATGGATGCCCGAGAATGCACGGACCCACGAAGCCGGCTGCGGCGCGGCCATCTACCTGATGCAGCCCGGCGCCGACACGCGGGTGCGGACCTGGTGCCCGACCCGCGGCGCGCAATACGGCTTCCTCGTCACCCACAACGAGTCGATCTCGATCTCCGATTACTTCACGGTGCGTGATGCATCAGGCACCGCGATCTACCGGCCGACCTGCCACTACGCCTATCATCCGTGTGACGACGCGGTGCTGTCGCTGCATGAAATGTTCGGCCGCGCCGCCAGGATGCAGGAGAAGCACCACATCCTCGACGAGAACGAAATCGTCGACGGCATCGACGAACTCGGCGTGCTGCTGTTCGGCCACGACAACAACGCCTACTGGTACGGCTCGCAGCTCTCGATCGAAGAAACCCGCAAGCTCGCGCCCTATCAGAACGCCACCGGCCTGCAGGTGACCTCCGCCGTGCTCGGCGGCATGGTGTGGGCGCTGGAGAATCCGAACGAGGGCATCGTCGAAGCCGACGAGATGGATTTCGACCGGTTGCTGGAAATCCAGCTGCCCTATCTCGGCCCGGTGAAGGGCTTTTACACCGACTGGACCCCGCTGACGGATCGCCCGGGACTGTTTCCGGAAGACATCGACACCAGCGATCCCTGGCAGTTCAAGAACATCCTGGTGCGCTGACCCGACCCGATCTCCACTCTCGTCATTCCGGGATGGCCCGAAGGGCCAGGCCCGGAATGACGGCAGCTATTTCGCTATATAGTCGAACGCCACCGAGCCGAGACCGAGCGTAAGATCGGCCTTGTAGTGCAGCGCCGAGACCACCTCGCGCACCGGCAGGCGGGCGACGTCGCACAGCGCGTGAGGAAACAGGCCGAGCGCGGCGGGGCCGGTCCATGCCTCCTTCAAGGTGATGTCCTCGAGATGAAACCGCACCAGCTCGCAGATCCGCGGGCTGCCGTCGACATGCGGGATGATCTTGAGAATAAAGTTCGGCGCCGCCATCGATTTCAGCACGGTGTCGTGGTCGACCTTGCGATGCTTGTAGCCCATGGTGGCGGAGGCGCACAGCACCGAGCCGTAATGCAGCGAGCCGACCAGGACGTCGCTCTCGACCTCGATCCTGGGCTTGGCCAGCTTCTTCGGAAATCCCCACAGCTCGCGGCCGCCGGCGATCGGGCCCTCGTCGTCGAGATACATCGCGTGGGTGTAGGCGCCCAATTCGCCCTTGAAGCGGACCGGGATCACCTGCCCGGTCTCGGTGTAGTCGCCGAAGCCGGTCGAGTCCGGCATGCGGATGAATTCATACTTCACCACGGGCTCGGCAACCTCGAGCGGCTCCGGCACCACGGCCTGGAGCGCTTCCGGATCGGTCTTGTAGGTGATGATGAAATATTCGCGGTCGAAGAACCGGTACGGCCCCGGCGGAAACGACGGGTTGGTGAGCGGCATCGAATAGGCGGTGCGCCGGACGTCCTCGATCTTCATGGATGGCCCCATCTGTCGTTGGCAAGACGACGGATTATGGCGGGCGGGGATGACGGAGGCGAGACAGTATAATCGGCAGCATCAGTCAAATGCGCGTCACATGCGCCGACCGGAGAGCCTATTTCTTCTCGATCGGTGGTGCGGTCTTCTCGGCGGGCGCCGGCGGCAGCACCGGCTTGGCGCCGGCCTTCTGCGCCTCGGCATCGGGACGCGCCGGCTCCGGCGCCGGCGTGGTCGGCCGTTCGCCGCCGGGTCTTGACTCGGCCGGCGGCGCGGTCTTCGGCGGCGCCGGCGATGGCTGTAGCGGCTGGGCTGCCTGCGCCAGCTCTTGCGGCGAAGATGCGTTGATTGCCTGCAGCGACAGCACGGCGACCGCGACGCCTGCCACCACCAGCGTGGAGGCGATCACGACGTCCGCCCGCAACTTGGTTCGATCCGCAGCCATCTCGTTCACCCCGCATCGTGTCAGCGAGGTCAACGATCCGGCCACCGCATGGTTCCTGGGCGCCGCCTGCGTGGAACCGCCTCAATCCGTGGTGCTGATTTCCCAGGTCGCGTGGCGCACGCCGGGCTGATGTTGCATGTCGACCACTACCGCGTTCAGCTCGTTGGGTTCGACCGCGGTCGAGACCAGCTCCGCCACGATCTCGAGGAAGTCGTCGCCGGCCTCGACCACGTTGACATCGGCGACCGGATAGTTCGCGGCCTCGAGCTTCTCCACGACGGCGTCGCGCACATCGGGCAGCACCTCCGCGGTGACCACGACCTTGAAGTAGTAGGTCGCCTCCAGCGCCTTCTCGTTGAGCGGGATACGGTTGATGGCGTTGACCAGCGGACGCAGCAGCGTGTTGCCGGCGATCACGAACACGGTCAGCGCCGCGGCCTGCGCCACCAGGTCGGCGCCGGCGCAGGAGCCGACCGCGGCCGAGGCCCACAGCGTCGCCGCGGTGTTGAGGCCGCGCACGTCCATGCCCTGCTTCATGATGACGCCGGCGCCGAGGAAGCCGATCCCCGACACGACATAGGCGATCACCCGCACCGCGCCGTCGGCGCCCGCCAGATGCATCGCGAGGTCGACGAAGGCGGCCGCGCCGACCGCGACCAGCACGTTGGTGCGCAGGCCCGCGGTGCGCTGCCGGTACTGCCGCTCGGCCCCGATCAGGGTGCCGAGCACAAAGGCCGATGTCAGGCTGATCAGCGTGTCGAGGAAGTCGGCGAGCTGGAATGTCGTGAGGAATCGCATGGCATCTACCGGTTCTTCATTTGATGCGTTTTCTTCACGCGAACCGGTACCCACTTCGCTCGAAAACGCTGCGTATGCAGCGATCTCTTACATTTCCAGAATGCCCGCGTCACCATCTTCCGTGCCGAAGGCGAGCAGCGTGCCTTTGGCATTCCAGCCCAGCGCAGACACCGCCGTGCCGGTATTCCGCCGTACCAGGATCTCGGCGCCGTCCTCGAGCCGGACCATCAGCACGGTGCCATCGGCATAGCCGACCGCCATGATGTCGTTCTTCGGATGGCAGGCGACCACGGCGACCCGCGCCGGCATCGGCGCCAGCATCGCCGGCTCCTTGCCCATCGGCCCGTCCTTGCTGGTGAACGGCCAGACGATCACGGTATCGGCGCCCGAGGTCGCGAGCCCCTTGCCGCCGACGCTCCACGACATCGAGCGCACCCGGCCCGGATAGCCGCTCATCCGCATGTGCCGGTTGTCGGCGAGCCGCCAGCCATGCATGGCGGCCTCGTGCATCGCCGTGACCAGGAACTTGTTATCCGGGCTGAAGGTGACCGCGAGATGCGAGCCGGCCCATTCCAGGAATTCCGGATTGGCGGCCATGTTGGGAAACCACAACGTCACGCCGTTGTAATGCGCGATCGCGAGCCGCAGCCCCTTCGGTGCGAACGCCAGCCCGCCGACGGTCGACGGCACCTCGAACGTTTTTTCCTCGCCCTTGGGATTGCGCACGAAGGCGGTCTTGCCTGCCGACCACGCCACGGTGCCGTCGCTGTGCAGGGCGACATTGTCGATCCAGCGCCGCTTGGCGTCGATCGCGACTGTCGAGATCTCGCCCTTGGCGTCGATCGCGATCAGCTTGCCGTCGTCACCGCCGGTGACCAGCCGCTTGCCGTCGGAGGCCGCGCACAGGATGGCACCGAAATGCGTCTCGGTGCGCGTGATCTCGCCGTCGGCGGTTGCAATCGCAATGCTCTCCTCCGCACCGACGAAGAACGCGCGGTCGCCGAGGAAATGCACCGAGCCGACCGCTGCGCCCAGCGGAAGCGGCTTGACGCGGTCGGTGATCGACACGATGGAAGATTGGGCCTCGCCCGGGTCGAACTCCTTCATCACGTGGTGATGCACTGCTCGAAGCCGTCGCGGATCGCCTGCTCCGGCAGCTCGCGACCGATGAACACGACGCGGCTCTCGCGCTTCTCGCCGTCCTTCCACTTCCGCTGATGATCGCCCTCCAGCATCATGTGGACGCCCTGGAACACGTAGCGGTCGTCATCACCGGTGAAGGCGAGGATGCCCTTCGAGCGCAGGATCTTCTGGCCCTCGGTGGCGACTAGGTTCTGCAGCCATGGCATGAACTTGGTCGGGTCGAGCGGCTTCTCCGAACGCAGCGACAGCGACTGCATGTCCTCGTCGTGATAGTGCTTCAAGCCATGACCGTGATCATGATGGTGGTGATCATGGTCATGGTGATGACCGTGGTCATGATGGTGATGGTCATGGTCGTGATCGTCGCCGGCCTCGAGGAAATCGGGCTCGATCTCCAGGATGCGGTCGAGGTCGAACGCGCCGCGCTCCAGCACGTCGGTCAAGCCAACCTGACAACGTTCGGTACGGTGCAGCTTTGCGTAGGGATTGATGCCGCGGATGCGGGCCTCGACCTCGGCAAGCTCGGGCTTGGAGACCAGGTCGGTCTTGTTCAGCACGATGACATCGGCGAACGCGATCTGGTTCTTGGCTTCCGGCGCATCCTTCAAGCGGTCGCTCAGCCACTTGGCGTCGGCGACCGTGACCACGGCATCGAGCCGGGCGTTCTTCTGCACGTCCTCGTCGACGAAGAAGGTCTGCGCGACCGGCGCCGGATCGGCAAGGCCGGTGGTCTCGACGATGATGGCGTCGAACTTGCCCTTGCGCTTCATCAAGCCGTCCATGATGCGGACGAGGTCGCCGCGCACCGTGCAGCAGACGCAGCCATTGTTCATCTCGAACACTTCCTCATCGGCGCCGATGATGAGGTCATTGTCGATGCCGATCTCGCCGAATTCGTTGACGATGACCGCGTATTTCTTGCCGTGGTTTTCCGACAGGATGCGGTTCAACAGCGTGGTCTTGCCGGCGCCGAGATAGCCCGTCAGCACGGTCACAGGAATTTTTTGCGAAGCTTCAGCCATAACAACTCCGGGAACTTGGGTTCGCGCTCAACCCCGGCAGGGAGGCCCCTGCCCCTACCCGGCGACCGCGCTGGTCAGGGCCTTTATATTGTGCCTGACCATATCAATGTAAGTGGGTGCCTGGCCCTTTTCGCCCGTCAAACTGTCCGAATACAGGGTGCCGCCGACCCGGGCGCCGGTCTCGGCTGCGATCCGCTGGATCAGGCGGGGATCGCTGATATTTTCGAGAAAAACTGCAGGAATTTTCGCAAGCTTGATCTGGGCGACGATGGCGGCGATATCGCGCGCGCTGGGCTCGGAATCCGTGGAGACGCTGAGCGGCGAGAAGAACGTGATCCCGTAAGCGTCGGCGAAATAGCCGAAGGCGTCGTGGGTCGAGATCACCTTGCGACGCACCTCCGGTATTTTCGCCACCGCCTCGTGCACCTCGCGGTCGAGCGCCTCCAGCCTGGCGAGATAAGCGTCGGCATTGGCCTTGAAGACGGCCGCCTTGTCGGGGGCCGCGGCGATCAGTCCGTCGCGGATATTGGCAACGTAGATCTTCGCATTGGCGACGGATTGCCAGGCATGCGGATCGTCATGGCCGCCCAGCTTCCGCGGCATGATCCCCTTGGTGGCCACCGCGATCGGCGCCTTGCTGCCGGAGGCCTGCAGCAGGCGCGGCAGCCAGCCCTCGAAGCCGAGGCCGTTGATGACGAGGAGGCGGGCGTCGGCGACCTTCTTGGCGTCCGCCGGCGTCGGCGCGTAGACATGCGCATCGCCATCGGGCCCGACCAGCGCCACCACGTCGACGTCGTTGCCGCCGACATTGCGCACCATGTCGGCGAGGATCGAGAAACTCGCGACCACGTTGATGCGTTCGGCGGCTTGTGCCGCACCGCTCGCCAGCACCAGCGCCAGGGATATCAAGCCAAGCAAATGCCGCATCATTACGCCTCGAGATGCCGTCCGGGAAACAGCTGCCGCACCAGGCCGCTGACATTGCCGAACAGCAGCGACACGATATAGAGACCCGCCGCAACCAGGATGATCGCGGGGCCGGAGGGAATCCGGGTCTGGTACGACAGCACGAGCCCGGCATAGCCGGAAACAATCGCGCTAGCGACCGCGATGCAGATCATGGTGGTGATGTCGCGCGACCAGAACCGCGCGATGCCCGCAGGCAGGATCATCAGCCCGACGCCGAGCAGCGTGCCGAGCGCGTGGAAGCCGTTGACGAGGTTGACCACGACCAGCGCCAGGAAGGCGAGATGCGCCGGCGCACCGGCCCGGCTCACGGTGCGCAGGAACACCGGATCGACGCATTCGATCACCAGCGGCCGGTAGATCACCGCAAGCACCAAGAGCGTGATGGTGGCATTGAATGCGATCACCAGCAGCGTCTGGTCGTCCATCGCCAGGATGTTGCCGAACAGCACGTGCAAGAGGTCGATGTTGGTGCCCTTGATCGAGACGATGGTGACGCCGAGCGCGAGCGAGACCAGGTAGAAGGTCGCAAGCGAGGCGTCCTCCTTCAGCTCGGTGGTGCGGGCGACAAGGCCCGCCAGCAGCGCCACGGTGAAGCCCGCGATCAGGCCGCCGGTCGTCATCGCGAACAGATTGAGCCCTGACAGCAGGAAGCCGATCGCGGCGCCCGGCAGGATCGCATGCGCCATGGCATCGCCGACCAGGCTCATCCGCCGCAGCATCAGGAACACGCCGATCGGCGCACCGCCGAGCGACAGCGCGATCACGGCCGCCAGCGCGCGGCGCATGAACTCGAACTCGGTGAAGGGCGTGATCAGTGCGTCAGTCAGCATCGGCGTCAGGCAGCCCGTGAGCGCGGATCGGCGGCGCAGGCCGCGGCAGAGTCGTCGAACGCTTCGCACATCCGCATCGCGACCGTCAGGTTCTCCGCCGTCAGCGCCTCTGCCGTCGGGCCCCATTCCACCGGGCCTCGCGCCAGCAGGAGCGTTTCCGGGAAATTGTTGCGCACCATGTCGAGGTCGTGCAGCGCCGCCAGCACGGTGCGACCCTCGCCGTTCCAGCGCTTCACCAGATCAAGCAGATCGGCGGTGGTCTTGGCGTCGATGGCGTTGAACGGTTCGTCGAGCACGATCAGGCGGGCGTCCTGCAACAGCACGCGCGCGAACAGCATGCGCTGCATCTGGCCGCCGGACAGCGTGCCGATCGGCCGGTTCTCAAAACCGTTGAGGCCGACCGCGGCGAGCGCCGCCAAAATCTTGCCGCGCGCGGCCTTGCCGATGCCGCCGAAGAAGCCGGTCGAGCGCCACAGCCCGGTGCCGACGAAATCGAACACCGAGATCGGGAAGGTGCGGTCGATGTCGGCGGATTGCGGCAGGTAGGCGATGTCACGGTGCTCGAGCCCGTCGAGATCGATCACGCCCGACAGCGGCTTGAGCACGCCCGCGATGCCGCGCAGCAGGGTCGACTTGCCGGCGCCGTTCGGGCCGATCACGGCAAGCAGCGCGCCCGCCTCGACCACACCATTGAGATGGTGCACCGCCGGGTGGCGGTCATAGCCGAGGGTGACGTCGCGGAAGGTGACAAGCGCAGCCACGGGCCTCACCTCATCGCCAGCCAGACCACGCCCCACAGGCCGGCCGAGACCGCGAACGCGGCGAGCAGCCGGGCCGGCACGGGCATCCGCAGGATCGACCAGTGCGCGGTCTGGGCCGGATGGGCGGCTGGGCCATGGCTGTGCCCGTGGGGATGGGCATGGCCGTGATGGTGGTCGTGGGTATGCGTATTCGCCATAGAGAAGACTGTTATATTATAACATAACGCGAGTCCACCGACAGGGAACTCATGGCCGATCCGCAAAACCGGGGGAGACTTGAGCTGCGCCGGCACCGGATCTACCCGGGGAACCCGCCGGGCCGTGTGCAGCTCGCTCCTATCGTCGTCCTGGCGGAAAGCAGGAAGACGATAGGGATGGTTCTCGATTTATTGTCGAACATCGGCATTCAAGGCAAACACGCGGTGTCATGGGAAGGGGACATAGCTTCGCATCTCGCGACAAGATCTGTCCGAGCTGTGCTCTTCGTTTCGCCGCTCTGGAAACAGAGGGCGCAGGGAAAGCCGGGTGCCGATCGCACCCATGGGCCCCGAGCAATGGGTAGAAAGCTCGGGGGGTAGGACCACAGGTGTAACCGGGAACTCCGGCTTTCCCTGCGCGATGGGTTACGGCTTACTTCGTGCTCTCCCCGGCGAGACTGGGCTTGCTTGTCACCGCCCGTGCATGACGCAACGCATCTTGCACGAAGACACCTGCCGTTAGGGCGTCAGGACCACACAACTTCACCGTCCGCCTCCGTCACGCGTCGTCTTTCGTGACCTCGGCGTCCACCGCATCTCACCGCAACACTCCTGACGATGCGCAGCGCCCCTCGATCGGGTGAGACGGGCGAACCATAAACCGAGTTGCACTTCTGATAAAGCGAAATATTTCCGGCGCGATGGATTGACAGGTTTTTGCTGAGTTGCCCGTCGGGTTGAAATGCCGCGGGTGCCACGGCCGCAACGCCCGTGCGAACCGCTCAGGCAGCAGGTTTGGCATCGCGTGCAGCGTCCTGCTGCCACCATGGTGTCAGCAGGATCGGCGTAGGCAGACCCCGAACGCAATCCGGGCGGGGAGCAGGCACGACATGCACGATCGCTCAACCGAGGTCGCTCGCGAGCGATCGAACCTGACCACATTCGTGCTCAGCCTTGGCGCATTCCTGATCCTGTTCGATGTGACCGCGGTCGTGGTCGCCATGCCGGGCATTGCCGACGATCTCGGATTTGCCGTTGCAGGCACCGCCTGGGTCATCGACGCCTACAGCCTTGCCTTCACCGGCGCGTTGCTCGCGTCAGGCGCGCTTGCGGATCGCTTCGGCCGTCGGCGCGCGATGCTGGCCGGCAACATCGTGTTTCTGCTGGCCTCGATCGGCTGCGGCGCGGCGGCGAGCGCTCCGCTGCTGCTCACGGCACGCGCGCTGCAAGGCGTCGGTGCGGCCTTCCTGGGTACCGGCGCGCTCGCGCTGGTCGCCGGCGCATTCCCGCACCAGCGTCGGCGGGCGCAGGCCTTCGCCACCATCGGGACGATCTCGGGCGTTGCGATGGCTCTGGGCCCAACGCTGGGTGGATTGCTTGCCGCCTGGTTCGGCTGGCGCTCGATCTTTTATGCCAACATTCCGTTTTGCCTGACGCTGGCCTTTGCCGTGCCTCGGGTCGTCGCGGAGACGCGCGAATCCGGCGGACGCCCGCTCGATCCCTGGGGTATCGTGCTGTTGACGCTGTCACTGGGTCTTGCGATCGACGCACTGCTGAAGCCCGACGCGCCGTCGACCGTCAGAGCGGCTGGCCTGATCGCGAGCGCGGCGGCGGCATTGGCATTCGTCCGGCAGCAGTGGCACAGCCGAAATCCCGTGCTCGACCCGCGCGTATTCGCGACCGCGCCGATGATCGGGGTCGGCGCGTCCTTGACTTCGATCCAATTCGGCTACTGGGCGGTATTGGTCTATCTGCCGCTGTTCCTGAGCGCCGGCCTGCATGTCAGCATGGAAGTGGCGGGCGTGGCCTTGCTCGCGGCGACATTGCCGATGCTGCTGGTCCCGCTGCTGGGCGGCCGCCTCGTCACCCAATGGGGCTGGCGGCGTTTCTTCATGGTCGCCTTCGGCACCATCGCTTCCGGAGATCTGTTGCTCGTGATCGCTGCGCTATCCGCCGATGCCACCCTGCGCAGCATCGCAACGGTCGCCGGCATGCTGACGATCGGCGTTGGAGCGGCGCTGGCCAACCCGCAATTGGGCAGCACCGCCTTGGCCCTTGCGCCGCCGGCGCAGGCCGGCATGACGTCCGCGATGACAATGATCGTCCGCCAGGCCGGTTTTGCCATCAGCATCGCCGCGCTGGGGGCGACGCTCAGGACGACGGAGGTGGCATCGGCGTATGCGGCTCCATTCGTCCTGGCGACCATCGGTGCGGTCGCCGGCATGATCGCAGCGGCTGCCCTGTATCCTGCACCGGAAGCCGGGGCGTCAGAACGCCGGGAGCGTTAGGGGGCACGTCCGCATCCTCCCGTCATTCCGGGGCGACGCGCCAGCGTCGAGCCCGGAATCCATTCATCGTTTGAAAATGCGGCCCGATGGATTCCGGGCTCTCGCTTCGCGAGCCCCGGAATGACGATGGAGAGAGCCGTCACGCCTCCCTCGCGTAACTCTTCAACCTTGCCTCCAGCACCGCGATCACCTGGTCGCGGACCGGATCGCGGGAGCCTTTCAGCCAGGCGGCGGCGAGCGGCAGGCGGCCGGCGGCGCTGCCGCGTTTGAGCCTGAGGGGAACGAAACGCACGCCCGGGATCGCCATCCGCGCGGTCCAGCGCGGCACGATGGCAACGCCAAGCCGTGCCGCGACCATGTTGACGATGGTCTGCTTTTCGTCGGCGATCTCCTGGATGTTCGGCGTCAACCCGGCCTCGTCGAACAGCTTGGTCGTGAGGTCGTGGCTGTGCGGCCGCGAGCGGCGCTCGGGCACGATCAACGGCTGATCGGCGATATCGGGCAACACGATCTGCTTGCGCCGCGCCAGTCCATGCTTGTGCGACAGCGCCACCACGGCGGTCTCCTGCAGCAGAGGAAAAAACTCGATGCGGCGGTCGGGCCGCTCCGGCGGGCGCACGAACGCGAGATCGAGCGCACCGGACAATAGCTTCGGCAGCAGCCGGATCGTCTTCTCCTCGAGCAATTGCACGGCAACGTCGGGATGGGCGGCGCGGACGTCGCGCAGCAGCGGCGGCAGCAAGCCGGCCGCGGCGCTGTCGATCGCGCCGATCCGGAAGCGCCGCGCCTGCGGCTTGCGCAGCCAGCGGCGAAAGCCATCCTCGATCGCCTCGGCGCGGCTGAGCAGCGCACGCCCCTCGCGCAGCAACGTTGCGCCGTCCTCGGTCAGCGACACCGCACGCGTGGTGCGCGCGAACAACCGCGCGCCGAGGTCCTCTTCCAGCAGCTTGATGTGACGGCCGAGCGCCGACGGCATCATCTGCAGGCGTTGCGCGGCGCGGCCGAAATGCAGTTCCTCGGCAGCCGCCACGAAGCAGCGAAGCTGGTGCAGTTCCAAGACGTGTTTACTCCAGAACCTATCCACCGTCGTTGCGAGCCACCCGGTCGGCGCGAAGCGCCGCCGGATGACAGGCTCCGCGAAGCAATCCGTGCCACCGCATAGGCGGAGCGGTGGATCGCTTCGTCGCTTCGCTCCTCGCAATGACAAAGCAAGGATTATATCATTTTTTTGTATAAACCCACACGGGTTGAACCGGAAGGCCGCAGCCTTCTAGGCTTTTCGGTGGTGCGGCATAACGCGCCGTCCCAACAACAAGACGAACCCCGGGGAAGCCCATGGAAAGCCAGCTTGGCACGCGCGTGTTGCGCAAGATCTCACTGCGCATCGTGCCGTTCATCATGCTGCTGTACTTCGTGGCCTTCATCGACCGCGTCAATATCGGCTTTGCCTCGCTGACCATGAACAAGGACATCGGCCTGTCGCCGACCGTCTATGGCTTCGGCGCCGGTATCTTCTTCTGGGGCTACTTCCTGTTCGAGGTGCCCTCCAACATCATCCTGCACAAGGTCGGCGCGCGGATCTGGATCGCGCGGGTGATGATCACCTGGGGCATCGTTTCGGCCGCGATGGCGCTGGTGCAGGGCGCGACCAGCTTCTACGTGCTGCGTTTCCTGCTCGGCGCCGCCGAAGCCGGCTTCTTCCCCGGCATCATCCTCTATCTGTCCTACTGGTTCCCGGCGCGGCAGCGCGCGGCCGTCACCGCGCTGTTCATGGCTGCGGCGCCGCTGTCGACCGTGCTCGGCTCGCCGCTGTCGGGCGCGCTGCTGGAGATGGACGGAATGCTCGGCTTCAAGGGCTGGCAATGGCTGTTCGTGCTGGAGGCCGTGCCCGCCGTGCTGCTCGGCTTCGTGGTGCTGGGCTTCCTCACTGACCGGCCGGAGCAGGCCAAATGGCTTGCCGACGACGAGCGCGCCTGGCTGGTCAAGACCATGAAGGCGGAGAACGACGGCAAGGCCGCGACCGCAAGCCACAGCATCTGGCGCGGGCTCGCCGATCCGCGCGTGCTGGCGCTGGCGCTGGTCTATTTCGGCACCTCGGCCGGGCTTTACACACTCGGCGTGTGGGCGCCGCAGATCATCAAGGCGTTCGGCCTGTCGTCGCTCCAGGTCGGCTTTCTCAACGCGGTGCCCGCGACCATCGCCGTAGCCGCGATGATCCTGTGGGCGTGGCACTCCGATCGCACCGGCGAGCGCACCTGGCACGTGGTGCTGGCCTGCCTGACGGCAGCAGCCGGCCTCGCGCTGGCCGGAATGTGGACCGGCCTTGCCGCCGTGATCCTCGCGCTCACGCTGGTCAATATCGGTATCTCCTCGTCGAAGCCGCCGCTGTGGAGCATGCCGACCATGTTCCTGTCGGGCTCGGCCGCCGCGGCCGGGATCGCCACCATCAACTCGATCGGCAATCTCGGCGGCTTCGTTGGCCCGGCGATGATCGGCTGGATCAAGGAACGCACCGGCAGCTTCGAGGGCGGGCTCTATTTCGTCGCCGGCCTGCTGGTGCTCTCGGCCGTGCTCACGCTGCTGCTGTCACGCGCGCCGGCCGCGGCCGAACCGCATCCCGATCCCCTGCGAACCCGCTAACCACCCATCCGGAGACAAATCATGCGTACCCATTCCATCGCCGCCATTCCCGCCGACGGCATCGGCCCCGAAGTGATCTCAGCCGGTGTCCGCGTATTGGAAGCGCTGGCCAAGCGCTCCGGCGACATCAGCTTCAACGTCAAGACCTTCGACTGGGGTTCGGACTATTACAAGAAGCACGGCGTGATGATGCCGGCCGACGGCCTCGCGGAATTGAAGACATTCGACGCGATCTATTTCGGCGCGGTCGGCGCGCCCGACGTGCCCGACCACATCACGCTGTGGGGGCTTCGCCTGCCGATCTGCCAGGGCTTTGACCAGTACGCCAATGTGCGGCCGACCAAGATCCTGCCCGGCGTCGCCTCGCCGCTGCGCAATGTCGGCGTCGGCGATCTCGACTGGGTGATCGTGCGCGAGAATTCCGAAGGCGAATATGCCGGGATGGGCGGCCGCGCCCACAGGGGGCTGCCCGAAGAGGTCGGCACCGAAGTCGCGGTCTTCACCCGGGTCGGCGTCACGCGGATCATGCGCTACGCATTCCAGCTCGCGCAGTCGCGGCCGCGCAAATTCCTCACCGTGGTGACCAAGTCGAACGCGCAGCGCCACGGCATGGTGATGTGGGACGAGATCGCCGCCGAGGTGGCCAAGGACTTCCCCGACGTGACCTGGGACAAGATGCTGGTCGACGCCATGACGGTGCGGATGACGCTCCATCCGAAGAGCCTCGACACCATCGTCGCGACCAATCTGCACGCCGACATCCTGTCCGATCTCGCCGGCGCCCTGGCCGGCAGCCTCGGCGTCGCGCCGACCGGCAATATCGATCCGCAGCGCCGCTTCCCCTCGATGTTCGAGCCGATCCACGGCTCGGCCTTCGACATCACCGGCAAGGGCATCGCCAACCCCGTCGCCACCTTCTGGACCGGTGCGCAGATGCTGGAGCATCTCGGCGAGAAGGACGCCGCCGCGCGCCTGATGGCCGCGGTCGAGAAGGTCTGCGCGGCCGGCATCCTGACGCCCGACGTCGGCGGCAAGGCGACGACGAAAGAAGTGACCGACGCGGTGATCGACGCGATCCATGGGTCGAATGTGTAGGGTACGACGATCTCGTCGCATCATGCAGTGAGGCGAGCACGATAGCCGGGCTCCCTCCCCCCTTGCGGGGGAGGGTTGGGGAGAGGGGTACCGCTTGCTCCGCTCTTCGTTAGCAACGGCGATACTCGCTGCGCATGTTGATGCAGTCGAATCGATGTCTCGCAATTCGTCCGGAGCCACCCCTCTCCCCGCCCTCTCCCGCAAGGGGAGAGGGAGCCTGAGAGCCGTGCTCACCTAACGAAGCCGCGCCGCGTCCGATACCGCAACCGGGGACAGAACCGTGCTACCCGATCTGACCAGACGACACTTCATGACTGCTGGAGGACTATCGATCATGGCCGCGATGACGGGGATGCAGCCGGCAAGGGCTGCGACGTGGCACGATGAGATCCGCGCGATCGCGTTCGACGTGCAAGGGACCTGCGTCGACTTCTACCAGCCGATCCTGCGTGCGGGTCAAGCCGTCAACGCCGCCAAGGGGCTCGCGCTCGACTGGGCCAAACTCTCGAGCGAATGGCGCGATCTCTACCGTGCCGCGCTCGACGACGTGATCGCCGGCAAGCGGCCGTGGATCAGGGTCGACCGCATCTATCGCGAGGCGCTGGACGTGCTGCTCGATCGCCACGGGCTCTCGGAGGCTTTCTCCAGGGACGAGCGTGACGAACTGAACACGGTGTGGAGCAAGCTCGACGCTTGGCCCGACAGCGTCGAGGGCCTAACGCGCCTGCGCAGCCGGTTCGTGACCTCGACATTGTCGAACGCCGGCATGGCCGCGGTCGTGGCGGTGGTCAAGCACGCCCGGCTGCCGTTCGACGCCGTGCTGACCGCGGAGCTTGCACACAGCTACAAGCCGTCACCGGCGGTGTATCAGCTTGCCGTCGACTACCTCGGCTATCCAGCCGACAAGATCCTGATGGTCGCCTGCCACAAATACGACCTGAAGGCGGCCCGCGCCTTCGGCATGCGGACCGCATTCGTCGCCCGTCCGCTGGAGTTCGGACCGGCCGCGAAGGTGGACGTCGCGCCGGAGCCCTGGTTCGACCTTCATGTCGACAGCTTTACGCAACTCGCCGACGCGCTGATGCCGGCATGACGATGCAGAGGTGAATTGGTGTGTCCGGCTTACACCGGAGCGCCCGCTTCCGCGCAATTGGTCAGCCGCGCCGGCACGCCGACGGCGGTGCATCCGGCGGGGACATCCGACGTCACCAGCGCGCCGGCGCCGATCTTGGCGAAATCGCCGATGCTGAGATTGCCGATAATCGTGGCGCCGGCGCTGAGCAGCACGCCGCGGCCGATTGTCGGAGCGTGGCGCGGGTCGTCCTGATGCCGTGCGATGGTGACGTTCTGCAGGATCGTGACCTCGTCGCCAACCGAGGCCAGCGCGCCGATGATGATGCCGGTGCCATGATCGAGGAACACCGCGGTTCCGATTTGGGCCGACGGGTGAATGCTGATCTGCAACTGATCCGCCGCCGCGCTCTGCATCAGCAGCGCGAGGTCGGGGCGATCGTGACGCCACAGCCAGTTCGACACACGCCAGGCCTGCAGCGCGAGGTAACCCTTGAAGTTCAACAGCGGCGTGAGCAAGCCCGTGATCGCCGGGTCGCGGCGGACGATCGCTGTCAGATCGGTCGCCGCGGCATCGACCAGCGCGGGCTCGGCCGCATAGGCTTCGCGGGCGGTCCGCATGAACTGTAGGCGATCGGCATCAGTGCGGCAGATGGTCCGGCCAATCAGGAAGGCGAGCGCGCCGCCGAGATCGCCCTGGTCGAGGATGAAGGCTGCCGACGCTTCGAGGAAGGGATCGGCGACAATGGCAGCTTCCGCCTCGCGCCGGATTGCAAGCCAGAGCTCGTCGGAATTCGCCGTCGTGGATAGCGCCATCGCCTTCGCCTCATCGTCCGATCCCGAACGATACAGTGGACATGGCAGCCGCAAAATGCAAACCGCCCGCTTGCTCATCGCAAACGGGCGGCTCAGGGCCATCAGGTGCTATGGGGGCACATCGCCTGAAGGCTAGCGCTTGCCTCGCGTGATCAGCCTTGCAAGATCAGCTCTGCGGCGGCTGGTCGTTCGGCGGAGTCGGACGGGTCTTGTGCTGCGCCATGAAGGCATCGAACTCTTCCTTGTCCTTGGCGTGGCGCAGGCGATCGAGGAAGTTCTTGAACTCGACCTGCTCTTCCTCGAGACGGCGCAGCGTGTCCTGGCGGTACTCGTCGAAGGCGCGGTTGCCGCTGGAGGGCGGGCCGAAGCCGCCGAACGGGAAGCCGCGGCGCTCCATGCGGCTCTTCATCCGCTCCATCTTGTCCTGCATGCGCTCCATCTTGTTCTGCCAGCGATCCATGTCGTTGTGACTCCAACAGGCCATTTTTCTGCTCCCGAGTGTGAAAAAGAGAAGGGCGAGGCCGATCGGCCACCAGATCATGAAGCCGAGGATGATCCCGGCGATCTTCAGGGGATGCCACGGCGTCGCGTAGAAGTACGGGCGGTAGGGTTCTTCGACGGGGCCGCGCCAGCGATTGACATCAGCGGTGTAGGCCATTTCCTTCTCCATCACGGCATCACGCCGTTGTGAATGTAAATAACATTTACATAGATAGCCGATCGCCCGGGAAAGTCAAGCAGCGCGGATGACGCACCTCTCGGATTATTTTTAGCTCAGGCGTTGAACCTTATTTCGGTTTGCCCCACGGGCCCGCCGGCTTGTCATCCGCGGCAGCGGTTCCCGGCCTCTGGTCGGTCCGAAAGCCGAGGCCACGCAGATAGATCAGCACTTCGGCCTCGAGCAGTTCTTCCGGCGACATCGGCAGCTTGCGCCGCGCGGCATCGCCGCGGCCGAACAGCGAGGCGACTCCGTGCGACATCGACCAGATGTGCAGCGCCATCATCATCGCCGGCGGACGCGGCATGCCCGGCGGCGCCAGTGCCGCAAGGCGTTCAGCGGCGGCGCGGATGATCGCAAAGGCGCGCTCGCTCGCGGCCATCAGTGTTGGATTGGCGTCTGGCGGCAGGCCTGATTCGAACATCGCGGAGTAGAACGCCGGCTCCTCCCGCGCGAAGGCGAGATAGGCTTTGCCGACCCGCTCGAACGCGGTGACGGTATCCGGACGGCCGTCATCCCAGGCCGCGGTCAGCAGCGATTCAAATTGCTCGAAGCCGCGCTGCGCGATACTGGCGATCAATTCGTCACGGTCGCGGAAATGCCGGTAGGGCGCGGCGGGGCTGACGCCGGCCATGCGCGCGGCATCGGCGAAGGTGAAGCCGGCCGGCCCCTTCTTCGAGATCAGGTCGAGGGCGGCCTGCAGCAACGCCTCTTTGAGATTACCGTGATGATAGCCGCGCTCGGCGCGGCCTTGGTCCTTGCGCCAGCTCATGTGAACGGCTTTTACATGAGCCGGCAGTAAAGGTCACTAGCGGCGGGGCGGCCGGTCCATCAAGATTAACGGATCGCTCCCGTACCGCGCGGGCTTGGGTCCGAGGACTATCGGCCGGGGATCGGCAGCACCGGCATGATCTCCACGGCTTCGCCGGGGAAGATCGCAAAGTGCGGGTGGTTCTCGAACAGCTTTGCCGCCGCCTCATGCGAGGGCGCGCGCACCACGGTGAATCCGGTCATCAGATTGGTGATGTCGGCGGTGCCGCCCTCGCCGACCTTCTTGGTCTTGCCGAGCGGTCCGCCCATCTCGACGATCACGTCGTGGTGCTTCTCGACCCAGGCGCCCCAGGCGGCCATGCCCTCCTGCTCCTTGGCACGCCGCTCGGCCTCCGGCAGCGCGTTCCAGGCTGCCATGCGCGAACCATTCTTGCCGCCGCCGAGATAGACGGCGAGGAAAGTGTTGCTGCTCATCTTGCGTCTCCGTTGTGGTGGTTGCAGTGATCGTCGATGCGAGGGGCGGTGACACAGCTCGCGGCGTCACCGCTTCCCGATCTGATTTAACGCAGCGCCTTGCCCCAACCGCCCTTCGGATGCTCGAAGGTCGCGGCCGCCTGCTGCACTTCCTCGGAGAAATCGGCCATCTCCTGGACCTGGCGGATCTCGATCATCTCGTTCGCGGTAGCCGGGCACTTCTTGGCCCATTCGATCGCTTCGGCGCGCGAGCCGACCTCGATCATCCAGAAGCCGCCGATCACTTCCTTGGCCTCGGTGAACGGACCGTCGATCACGATGGGCTCGCCGGTGACGAACTTGACGCGCGCCCCCGCCGCCAGCGGATGCAGGCCTTCCAGCGTGATCAGCACGCCGGCGTCCTTCAGCGCCTGATTGTACCGCATCATCGCGGCGACCCGTTCGGGGTCGAGCTCGAGCTTGGCCGGCGCGGACTCGTAGCCGAGCGGGATCATCAGCATCATGAAGCGCATTGGTTGGATTTCCTTGTCGGTTGAATCACGCGCAATCTTCACGCTCGTCACTCCAGGATGCTTCACCAGACACAGGCCGGGAATCCATGACCTGCGACCATGGTCATGTCGTCCGCGCCGTGCGCCGGAGCGATATCGTGGAATGACGTCGGGTATCACTTTTGGCCTGCCTGCGCACGCAGGCGCTCTTCCTGCTCGCGCAGTTCGGGCGTCAGCGCCTCGCCGAAATCCTCCGCGGCGAACACCTGACGGATCTCGATCTCGGAGCCGCCGCCGAACGGCGCGCGCTTCATCCAGCCGATCGCTTCATCCAGCGATTTGGTCTCGATCAGCCAGAAGCCGCAGACCAGATCGCCGCTCGGGCCGAACGGCCCGTGGGTCACCGTGCCCTGCCCGCCGGCATATTTGACCCGCGCGCCCCTGCTGGTCGGATGCAGGCCCTCGCCGGCCTGCATCACGCCGGCCTTGACCATCTCCTCGTTGAACTTGCCCATTGCGGCAAGCATCTCGGTGCTCGGCATCACGCCGGCCTCGGTATCCTTGTTCGCCTTCACGATCACCATGAACTTCATCGTCGTGCTCCGTTGTCTCTCTGCCGATCTCAGCACCGGCGCTCGGTTGAAAGACGACGGACGGTTTGCACTTCCGACACGACCTTTGAAATTGTCTTCGACGTCATTGACGCAGGCTCCTAGTCATCGATCGCCTGATAGGCGAGCGTCCAGAAATCGGAAAACACCGCGGGCGGCTGCGGCGCATCCAGCACGCGAGCCGTGCTTGCGACAGGCCACCGTTTTCACGCGCAATGGGCATTGTTTGGGCTTCCTTCGCAGAGCGTGCGCGCCGATGACGGCGATCGCACGCGCCATATCACCGATGCTGCCTTACCGCTCCTGCCTGACGAGCTCGCCGTCCTGATGCGACGGACCGAAATAGACGTCGATGCGCGATACCTTGTCGCCGTCGAACACGAAGAACTCGGTGTTGCGGAAGCTCTTGCCGTCCCGCGCGACGCAGCGGTAGGTGACGAAGGCTTCAACACCGTCGACCATGATGCGCTCGATCTCGTGGCGGCCGATCCAGCCGCTGTCGCGCCAGCACTCGGCGAAATAGCGCGGCTTGTCGATGTTCTCGCCATACGGCGTCGAGAAACGGAAATCCGCAGTGAACGCCGCCTCGACGCTCGCGCGATCGTTGGCGAGATAGGCGGCGAAGAGGGAGCGGATGATCTCCGCCCTGTTGCCAGCTGCAGCCATGTCGTCTCCACACATGTCGCCCGGGCCTCTGGAGGTTGCGCGCTCCAGGGCCCGGGTCTCAGGGAGATGACGAACGGCACGACGCGAAACCGACATCGCGCCGCAATTTATTTTCGGAACCGGAACCGGATCGGCGCTCACCCTTCCTGCGGGAACATGCCGAAATAGGGCTCGGCCTCCTTGAGGACCCGCGCGAAGGACGGCCGCGCCTTCAGCCGCTCGAGATAAGCGGCCAGGTGGCGGTGCGCCTCGCCGATCGGCTCGACCTTGTTGCCGTAGAACAGCGCCGGCGCGGCCGCGCAATCGGCGAGCGTGACATGCTCGCCGATCATCCAGCCGCCATGCCCAAGCTGCTGATCCAGGATCAGCAATTGCTGATCCAGGATCGCATAGGAGGCGCGGAGCTGCGCCCGCGCCTCGGCGACGCCGTGCGGATCCTTGGCGTCCGCCGGCCGCAGCCGGTCGCCGACGATCTTCTGCGTCGGCAGATGGACATAGAGATCGAGGAAGCGGTCGCGCAGCCGGGTCTGCAGCGCGAGGTCCGGATGGTCCGGGATCAATTTGACGGCACCGGGATAGTGTCGATCGAGATATTCGATGACGATGCTCGATTCAGGCACTGTCTCGCCGCGCGTCTCGTCGCGCAGCACGGGGAAGCGGCCGATCGGCCACAGCGCGAGCAACGCCGCGCGCTCGGCGGGATCGCCGAGATTGACCATATGCGGCGTGAACGGTGCGCCGTTCTCGTAAAGCGCGACCAGCGCCTTCCAGCAGAACGAGGACAGCGGGTGGTAATGCAGGGTGAGCGACATCGGAACTCCATCATGAATCGGTCTACCGAGGACGGGCCGGAGACAGTCGTGCCGACATCTCGTGCGGAAATTATTTGTGCGGCGCCCGGCGCTGAGAGCGGACATCGACGCGACACGCATTCGTCGAGATCAGCGAATCGAAGTGCTGGATCGATCCTTGAAAACAGTCGGCAATATCAGCCTTCGTGATAGGTCTATCAGAGCTGGTGAAGTGCACGCGTTGCAATCATCCGCATCAGACCAGAATTGTCATCGATTTTCGTCCGTAAGATTACGGTGAACATTGCATCGCGACTATGGATGATAACGTGCAGATGAAAAAATTACTTCGCGAAATGAGATAGATGGACATGCGCCGCACTGCGTTATGCAATCCGTGCCAAGCCGCAGCCTTTACCGATGCTAAACGGCTCGCTGCAACCTTTCCGTGAGTTGCCGCGATCCGCTTTTCCATCCCGTCTCATTTGAACATTCACGGAGCCCTGATGTTCGGTTTCAGCAACAAGGCAAACAACGACAGTGCGCTGGCGCAAGCCGCAGCGATCGGCAAGTCGCAGGCAGTCATCGAGTTCAAGCTCGATGGTACCATCGTCACCGCAAACGAGAACTTCCTGAACGCGATGGGCTACTCGCTCGACGAGATCAGGGGCAAGCACCACAGCATGTTCGTCGAACCGGCCACGCGCGACAGTCACGACTATCGCGAATTCTGGGCGCGACTGAACCGCGGCGAATTCCAGGCCGCACAGTACAAGCGCATCGCCAAGGGCGGCCGCGAGATCTGGATCCAGGCCTCCTACAATCCGATCCTGGACAAGGCCGGCAAGCCGGTCGGCGTCGTCAAGTTCGCCACCGACATCACCGCGCAGAAGATCCACAGTATGGAAGATGCCGGCAAGATCGCTGCGATCGGCCGGGCCCAGGCGGTGATCGAGTTCAACATGGACGGCACCATCGTCAACGCCAACGAGAACTTCCTCAACGCGATGGGCTATTCGCTCCCCGAGATCCAGGGCAAGCATCACAGCATCTTCGTGCCGACGGCCGACCGCGACAGTGCGACCTACCGCAATTTCTGGGCGCGGCTGAACCGCGGCGAGTTCGAGGCCGGCGAGTTCAAGCGCATCGCCAAGGGCGGCAAGGAGATCTGGATCCTCGCCAGCTACAATCCGATCCTCGACGATCGCGGCAAGCCGTTCAAGGTCGTCAAGTTCGCGACCGACGTGACTGAGCAGAAGCTGAAGGCCGCCGACAATGACGGCCAGATCGATGCGATCGGCAAGTCGCAGGCGGTGATCGAATTCAACATGGACGGCACGATCCGCAACGCGAATCCGAACTTCCTCGCCGCGATGGGCTATTCGCTTGCCGAGATCCAGGGCCGGCATCACAGCATGTTCGTCGAGCCGGTCGAGGCAAGCTCGCAGGGCTATCGCGAGTTCTGGGGAGCGCTGAACCGCGGCGAGTTCCAGGCCGGCGAGTTCAAGCGCATCGCCAAGGGCGGCCGCGAGATCTGGATCCAGGCCTCCTACAACCCGATCCTCGATCTCAACGGCAAGCCCTACAAGGTGGTGAAATACGCCACCGACATCACCGCGCAGGCGATCGGCCGCAAGAAGGCCGACAGCGCGCGCGGCCTGATCGAGGCGGTCGCCGCCGGCAGCGAGGAGATGAGCGCCTCGATCCGCGAGATCTCGGAGACCATGACCAAGTCGAAGCAGAACGCCGCGGTCGCCACCGGCCGCGTCGAGGCTGCCGACGGCCAGGCCCAGAAGCTCAATACCGCAGCTCAGGCGATGAGCGGCATCGTCGAGATGATCTCGAGCATCACCGGGCAGATCAACCTGCTCGCGCTCAATGCCACGATCGAATCGGCACGCGCGGGCGAAGCCGGCCGCGGCTTCGCGGTGGTCGCCTCCGAAGTGAAGAGCCTCGCCAACCAGGCCAAGCAGGCGACCGATACGATCTCCTCGGAAATCGATGCGCTCAACTCGATCGCCGCAGCGGTGGCGACCTCGCTGTCCGAGATCAAGGCTGCAATCGCCGGCGTCAACGAATACATCACCTCCACCGCCGCTGCGGTCGAGGAGCAGAGCATCGTGACCCAGGACATGTCCACAAACATGCAGCGCGCCTCCGCCGAGCTCGCGGCGTAAGGCGCGGTGCGATCCTCGAAGGGTGCGCGGCCCGGGCTGGGGACCGCGCATCCTTAGAGACGCCCACTTTCGACGCAAGAATGACAAGGCATCCCTGTCGGGTTGACACGTTAGGGTAAAGGTCGCAGACGGTCGGGATTTCTGCCCGAACCGATGGACCTTCCGATGACTCCCTTCGCACACAAAGTCGCCCTCGTGACCGGCGCCGCGCGCGGCATCGGGCTTGCGGCGGCGAAGCGCTTTCTCGCCGACGGCTGGCGCGTCGCGCTGCTCGACATCGAGGGCTTGCTGCTGGAGAGCACAGTGGCGGCCTTGAAGCAGCCCGACGACACGCTGGCGCTGACCTGCGACGTATCTGACGCTGCCGGTGTGGCAGCCGCGATCGCTGCGATCGCAAACCGCTTCGGCCGGCTCGACGCGCTGGTCAACAATGCCGGCACGGCGGTGTTCGCGCCGGTATTGGAGACCTCCGACGCCGACTGGAGCCGGATCATGGCGGTCAACCTCACCGGCCCGTTCCTCTGCACCAAGGCGGCTGCCCCCTTGATGCGCGAGCATGGCGGCGGCGCGATCGTCAACATCACCTCGATCTCGGCGGTGCGCGCCTCGACGCTGCGCTCGGCCTACGGCACCAGCAAGGCGGGGCTCGCGCATCTCACCAAGCAGCTCGCGGTCGAGCTCGCCTCGCTCGGCATCCGCGTCAACGGCGTGGCGCCTGGGCCGGTCGAGACCGCGATGGCGAAAGCCGTGCACACGCCGGAAATCCGCGCCGACTATCACGACGCGATCCCGCTCAACCGCTATGGGCTGGAGGAGGAGCTGGCGGAGGCGATCTTCTTCCTCTGCTCGGACCGCTCAAGCTACATCACCGGACAGATCCTCGCCGTCGACGGCGGCTTCGACGCCGCCGGCATCGGCCTGCCGACCCTGCGCGGCGAGCGGCGGAATGGGTAATCTTTCCAACCGCGCATTCATTGCATCACCGTCATCCGGAGGAGCCGCGTAGCGGCGTCTCGAAGGATCGACGGCTACCGGCCGGGCTGTGCATCCTTCGAGGCTCGCTCCGCTCGCGCCTCAGGATGACGGGACTGGTAGCGGCGATTGATTCACGCCAACAACACGCCACGTATTCTTGAGCCGATCGATCCGCGTCAGCGACAGCGGATCGATGACGAAGCGCAATGCGAGCTCCGGCGCGAGCTCAAGCGCGATCGCGAGGATCGCGCGGATGGTGCCGGAATGCACGACCAGCACGACGTCACCGACCGGCAAGCGTGCTAGCCCAGCTCGCGCGCGGGCGATCTGATCGGCAAAGCTTTCGCCGCCGGGCGGCCGGTTGGTGCCCGGCGATTGCCAGAACGCGCGATAGGCTTCCGCGCCGAGCTCTTGCTCGATCTCGCTGTGGCGGCGGCCGGTCCAATCGCCAAAATCCTGCTCGCGAAAGGCTTCATCCGCCGTTGCCGTAAGGCCGAGCCGCACGGCGGTCTCGCTGGTGCGCCGCGCCGGACTGCACACCGCGAAAGCGTTGGCCGGCAGCCGCGCCTGCAACGTGGCGAAGGCCGCGGCATCGCCGAGGTCGGCGGGCGCATCCGGCGCATGGATCACGCCGCGCGGACCGTCGACCGGCGCGTGGCGGATCAGCCAGAGATGCGTTTCACCGTTCATTTTTCCACTATCCCAACCGCGCTGCGAGCAGCACCAGGATCGCCGTCTCCGCGACCTGCTCGGCACCGCCAAGCACATCGCCGGTCTGGCCGCCGATCTGCCGCCTTGCCAATTGCATCATGATCAATGCGCTCGCGCCGGCCGCGATCGCCGCCAGCAGCGCGCTGCCGAGGGGCAGCGCAAGGATTGCTATCAAGAGCGCGATGCCGGCCGCGACCGCCGCGATCGCACCATCGGGCCGGCCGGCATTGGCGGCGAGACCATCTTTCCGGGCGTAAGGCAGGCTGATCGCGATCCACGGCAGCGCGCCGCGACCGAGCGCATGCGCCGCGATCAGGCTCTGCACGACCATGCCGTCGGGAAGCGCAGCCAGCGCCGCAAGCTTGCTGGCAAAGCTCACCACCAGCGCCAGCGCGCCATAGGTCCCGAGCCGGCTATCACGCATGATCTCGAGCTTGGCCGCGACATCGCGGCCGCCGCCGAATCCGTCGGCGACATCGGCAAGCCCGTCCTCATGCAGCGCACCGGTCAGCAGCGCAGCCCCGCCGAGCGTGAGCGCGGCCGCGGCAAGATCCGGCACGCCGATCGACCGCAGCAGCAGGCAGAACAGCCCGACCGCCGCCCCGATGCCGGCGCCGACCAGCGGGAACAGTCGCTGCGCCCGCGCAAAGCTTTCCGGCCGCGCGCCGTCCGGATGCGGCATCGGCAACCGGGTCAGAAAGGCGATGGCGATCCTGAGATCGTCGAGCCATTGATTCATGGTCGGCCTTCGAATTGAACTAAAGCGCGATGAGATCGGGCGGATCGTCATCGCGCTTTAGCCTCGTGATTGGGCATGATCTTCTCGGAAAACCGCTTCACACTTTTCCGGATCATGCTTTAGTTTGCGGCCCGCTCGACGAGGGAATCGCATGCAGTTCAATACTCTAGACGACATCCGCAGCTTTTGTCGCGAGCTGCCCGAGGGCGACGAGGCCACTGCCGCAGCAGCAACCCTGCGCCAGCAGAACCTGACCAAGCCGCCGGGTAGCCTCGGCCGGCTGGAGGAGGTCGCGATCTGGCTGGCGCGCTGGCAGCGGCGCGAACTCCCCCGGCTCGACCACGTGACGATCGCCGTGTTCGCCGGCAATCATGGCATCGCCGAGCGCGGCGTCTCGGCCTTTCCCGCCGAGGTCACCGCGCAGATGGTGGCGAACTTCGCCGCAGGCGGTGCCGCGATCAACCAGATCGCCAAGCTCGCCGGCGCCGAATTGCGCGTCGAGCCGCTCGAACTCGCGCGGCCGACCCGCGATTTCACGATGGCGCCGGCGATGGATGGCGCCGACTTCCTGGTCGCGCTCGACACCGGGTGGCGCACGGTGCCGGAGCAATGCGATCTGCTCGTGGTCGGCGAGATGGGAATCGCCAACACCACGGTGGCCGCGACGCTGTGCGCGGCATTGATGGGCGGGCGCGGCGCGCGCTGGGCCGGCCGCGGCACCGGCGTCGACGATGCCGGCCTGCTGCGCAAGCGCACCACGATCGATACCGCGCTGAAAATACATCGCAACCTGCTCGAGGATCCGCTCGCCGTCGCCGTCGCGCTCGGCGGGCGCGAACTCGCGGCCATCTTCGGCGCCGTGCTGGCGGCGCGCGCAAGATCAATCCCGGTGCTGCTCGACGGCTTCGTCGCGACATCGGCGGTGCTGCCGCTGGCGCGGCTTGCGCCCAACGGCCTCGCACATTGCCGCGCCGGGCACGTCTCGGCCGAACTCGGCCATCGCATGCTGCTGCGCGATCTTGAGCTCGCACCCCTGCTCGATCTCGAGATGCGGCTCGGCGAAGCCTCCGGCGCGGGGGTTGCGATCCAGCTGCTGCGCGCGGCACTGGCCTGCCACGGCGGCATGGCGACCTTTGCCGAGGCCGGCGTCTCCGGCGCGGCCTGAGGCCGCCGGCCGAGCGGAAAAGCTCCCCAAAAAGCCGGTGCATACCGCCCGCATCGGGCGCAATCTTCGCGTGCGCAGCATGACCTCTGCGCGCCGCGCGCCTAACCTCTGCGGCGCTGGGCGCCAGCCGGCGCCTCGGCCATGCTGAACCAGATACCGGGGAGAAATCGCGTCATGTCGGGAGTCCTCATCAATCTGATCATCCAGATCATCAGCGGAGCCGTCGGCGGCAATGTCGCCGCGGGAGCGGCCAAGAACATCGATCTCGGCACGCTCGGAAACACCATCGCCGGCGCCATCGGCGGCGGCGCGGGCGGACAGCTTCTGGGCATGCTGATCCCGCTGCTTGCCAATTCAGGTGCTGCGCCTGACATCGGCAGCATCATCGGACAGGTCGCGGGCGGCGGCGTCGCCGGCGCGGTGCTCACGGCGATCGTGGGTGCGCTCAAGAACCGCGCAGCCTGAGTCCGCCTGCCGATCGCGAACCGGGGCATCCGTCTTGACGATGCCCCATTCCGGCGCGAGCCTGTGACCACGGATGCGGGACCTCGATCGCATCGGCGGCAGGGATTGCGCTTATGAGAACACTCGTCGCGGCGGCAGCTCTCTGCGCAACGCTCGGCTGCGCACATGCCGACGTTCGCATCCTCGCCAGCCCCGGCGGGCAGGTCGGCCCGTTCATCGACCTGTTCGACAAGGTGCGCGAGTCCGGCGAACGCGTGGTGATCGACGGGCCGTGCCTGTCGGCCTGCACGCTGGTGCTCTCGATGGTGCCGGGCGACCGCATCTGCGTGACGCGGCGCGCCGTGCTCGGCTTCCACGCCGCCCGCTCGATCGACCGA